>Ga0335069_10001414_pt1 | contig 38906 bp, 33 predicted proteins | sample Lox_Sample_11_FD_206714 | JGI IMG/M metagenome (GOLD analysis project Ga0335069, IMG submission 206714) | Soil microbial communities from Loxahatchee National Wildlife Refuge, Florida, United States - Lox_Sample_1.1 | ecosystem: Environmental > Terrestrial > Soil > Wetlands | place: USA...
ATGCTGAAATGATATCGTAATGCTGTTCCCCCTTCTTGTCGTACAAAGCAAGGTTCTTTTGGACATGCGTAAGGACCTTTTCATCTGTTATGACAATCTTTTCACCTCCCGGCTCATCCATCTCCGACGAAACGACAAGATCGAGGGCATTATACAATTTTCGTGCATCTCCGCCTGAAAACCTTAAAAGAGCCTCATTCTCTGCAATTTCAATACTAAGTGCCGAAAGGAAAGTATCCTTTTTCAGTGCCTTATCAATAAGACCTATCAGCTCATCCTCCGAAAGCGGATTCATCGTATAAACCTGGCATCTTGAAAGGAGGGGGGAGATAACTTCGAATGAAGGGTTTTCGGTTGTGGCGCCAATAAGCGTTATCGTGCCCTGTTCCACAGCACTCAGAAGGGAGTCCTGCTGGGATTTATTGAACCTGTGAATTTCGTCAATGAAAAGAATGGGATTCGGATTGTTGAAAAACTGCTGCCGCTTAGCCTTCTCAATTGTTTCCCTGACATCCTTCACTCCTGAATGAACTGCACTTAGCTGGAAAAAAGGCCTCTTCAGCGATGCTGCAATAATACCTGCAAGGGTAGTTTTTCCCACCCCGGGAGGACCCCATAATATGAATGAAGGGACATTGCCGGAATCGATGACCTTCCTTAAAACGGCATTTTTACCAACGAGGTGGGCCTGACCGCTGAATTCATCAAGCTCTCTTGGTCGCATTCTTTCTGCCAGGGGCTGGTTCGATAGCATCAGCGACGATTTTTGTAAAGGTATAAAAAAGTGATATGAAGCCTACGGCGGTTCATTAAATGTTAATTAGTAGGAATTTTTCCTACTATTGTCTGTCACCATTTGGTTACTTTTGGAGTCTAGTACAATAATATGAGGAGTCTTGGTATTGCGATATTGCTGATTGTTGCCGCATTTTATCAGCCTGGTGCCCGGAACGTGCACAATGAGACCGGTAACAGTGGTATAACAGTCAGGCAGGGGATGGTTGTTTCGGCAATGAAGCAGGCTTCCGGCGCGGGTCTTTCAATTCTTAAAAAGGGCGGAAATGCAATCGACGCAGCTGTCGCTACCGGATTTGCGCTTTCGGTTTGTTATCCCGAGGCGGGAAACATTGGCGGTGGCGGTTTCATGCTGATAAGAATGGCAGATGGAAGAACTGAGGTTCTTGATTACAGGGAAAAGGCGCCACTCGCTTCCAGGCGCGATATGTACCTCGACGCATCAGGAAATGTCGTACAGGATCTGAGCACCTCAACAAGCCTTGCCAGCGGTGTTCCGGGTTCCGTTGCCGGCCTGCTTGAAGCACACCGGAAATACGGGAGCCTTCCTTTCAGGGAAGTGATCCAGCCGGCTATAGACCTCGCTGAAAAAGGTTTTCCTCTAACAGCCTGGCAGGCCGAATCGTTTAACCGGGGCCGGGAAGATTTTACCACCCGGAACAGGGTCCGGCCAAGATTCGTTTCCAGGAATCCTTGGAAAGAAGGTGATACGCTCAGGCAGCCTGAGCTGGGAGCCACTCTCATGCTTATTAGGGACAAAGGCCGGGACGGGTTCTACGACGGCAGTGTTGCCGGCATGATTGTCAGGCAGATGCAGCGTGGAAATGGCATCATCACAGCGGACGATCTCAAGGCTTACAGACCCGTTTGGAGAGCACCTGTCAGCGGCCATTTTCACGGATATACCATTCTTACCGTTCCACCACCATCGGGCGGTGGCATTACCCTTCTCCAGGTTCTGAAAATGGCAGAGGATAACGGCATTGACAAGACATCGTTTCATTCGGTACAAAGCATTCATCTGATCGTTGAATGCGAAAGACGTGCCTTTGCCGACCGCTCATTTTTTGCAGGTGATGCAGATTTCGTGAAAGTGCCGGTCGAAACACTGCTGGCTGCCGGTTACCTTGACGGCAGGATGAAAGATTACTCACCCGGCAGCGCTTCCCTTTCAGATGAAATAAGTCACGGTGAACCAGAGGCACCCCAGCATGAGGAGACAACACATTATTCAGTGACGGATAAATATGGTAACGCTGTCTCAACAACGACTACGCTGAACGGGACCTTTGGAAACTGTATCGTGGTTGAAGGAGCCGGATTTCTCCTGAATAACGAGATGGATGATTTCTCGGTAAAGCCAGGGGTTCCGAATATGTACGGACTTATTGGCGGTGAAGCCAACGCTATTTACCCGGGGAAAAGAATACTGAGCTCAATGACACCTTCAATTGTCACAAAGGATGAAAAACTTGTGATGGTCACCGGTTCGCCTGGTGGATCGACAATTCCAACAACTGTTATGCAGGTCATTCTCAACGTGGTTTTATACGGGATGAATATCCGGGATGCCGTAAATGCACCGAGGTACCATCATCAATGGCTTCCCGATCTTATCTATGTGGAAGATAATGCTTTAGATGGTGAAACGAAAAAACGGCTTGAAGAAATGGGGCATAAATTTATGAAGCGCGGGCCAATAGGAAGCGCGAATTCAATAATGAGGCTTTCAGACGGTAATTATATGAGCGGTGAAGACAAACGTGGAAATAACGTTGCAGCAGGATACTGATACAGACTGATGTTGAATAATTTTTACTAAATTGGCTCAAAATTATTTTCATTAAAAAAAATAAATTAATACTTTTAACAATCGATTTTGAGTTTACTAAATATATTTTATTAATTAGAAAGCAATTACGGTACTTGAATATTTTCAAATATTTAAGCAGTTATGAAAAAGCCTCTCCTTATTGTTATTATTGTACTGGTAGTAATCCTGGCTCTGCCGGTAATTAACTTTCTCCGCTGGAGCTTCCAGGCAAAGAAGCCGATGGACGTGATCGTCCTCGACAAGACAGTACCCACACTGGAAAGGATAAATCATAAATCTTTTTTCTGGGTTCTTACCAATGAGAGATTTGTAAAAAGCAACAAAAGCTCCTTCTCCTTCAGGAAGGATTATTACGGCTTCATCCCGAAAAGGCCTCTCCGCGAAAAACTTTACGACCAGAAAAACCTGAGGCTGGCCGACATTATGAAAGTTTGCGATAAAAGCGATGCCCTTTACTATACCGATACTTATGGCGTCTTCTTTAACGACTGGTATAAAGGAATAAACAAAAGCAGGCGCTCAAGGAAACTCTACGGGGGCCTTAATAACGTGGACTTCCTTTACCTCTTTGAGATGCAGAAAAGAAACAAGCTCTGTATACTTGAATACAATACATTCGATTACCCGACTCCCGACCTGGAAAGATATAAGACCAAGGCTGCATTAGGCATAGAATTTAACGGCTGGACAGGCAAGTATTTTGCTTCCCTCGATACCGCGGCAAAGGAAAATGAAGACTTTCCTATCTGGATGACGGCAATGTTCCGCAAGCAGTACAGGAAGCCGTGGAGCTTCAATAAGGCCGGCGTGGTGCTTCTGAAAGGAAGTGAAATTGTGGTCCTGGAAGAAGGCAAACAGCTAAAATCGGCAATTCCGGTGATCAGTACAAGCGCAGATAATTCCAGAAAATTCGGAGTTATCGACAAAGTGGGTTTCGGTGGTTGGTTTGATATTATCGATGCAAAGAGAGAGACTGTGATTTCAAACTATAACCTTGAAACCACGGCCCAGGGCGATACCCTGCTTGCCGAATACTCGCTTTCCAGATCATTTCCTGCAGTCATAACTGATACCATAAACCACAGGAACTGGTATTTCTGCGGAGATTTCGCTGCCAATAAGGTAGATTACTGGACCGCAAGGTTTAAGGGGTTAGGCGGAATAAAAGGTATTTCATATTCAGATGCAGAAAATGATGTAAGAAGATTCTTCTGGCTGTACTACAAGCCGCTTATCAAAACAATCTTCACCGATTATTACAAATCTGTGAAGAAGTAAACTGGAACCTGTTTAGTTCAAAATACGCAGGCCGGACATTGGCCTGCATTTTTTTTTATGAAGATAACCGTACTACAGCCGGAAATCAGGTGGGAAGATCGACAGGCTAACCTGCTTCACCTCGAATCTTTGATACAGGGAACCGGCAGCCGGGGTGACCTGATCATTCTGCCCGAGATGTTTCCCACTGGGTTTTCAATGTCCGCTGGTACCCTCGCCGAAGGACCGGGCTCACCGACTGTATCGTGGATGAAGAAAATGGCCTCACAATATGGCACGGCTCTTTGCGGAAGCTACATCTCGGTCGATTCAGATAAATACTGCAACAGATTCATCTTTGTCGCTCCGGACCGGGAGATAATCAAGTACGACAAAAGGCACCTCTTCAGGATGGGTGGAGAGAGCAGCCATTATTCCCCCGGCCAGGAACGCGTAATAATCGAGTTTTCAGGATTCAGGATTTTACCTGCAATCTGTTACGATCTGCGTTTCCCGGTATGGCTTAGAAACAGGGGAGATTATGACCTGATCGTCTGCGTTGCCAACTGGCCGGAACCGAAACGTGATGTCTGGAATGTACTCCTGAGGGCAAGGGCAATTGAAAATCAATGCTATGTTGCGGCATCAAACAGGATCGGCTCCGACGGAGATGGAATTTCATACGCGGGCGAATCTGTAATTCTCGACCCTAAGGGAAATGAACTTGCCGCAGTTTCATCTCACAGCGAAGGCACCGCATCAGCTGAAATTGATCTCCATAGTCTTAATGTATTCCGGGAAAAATTCCCGGCATGGAAGGATGCTGACGACTTTATTATCAGATAGCGGCTACCGGCTACTGAATACTGATTACTGGTCCCGTTTAACAATCTTACTTCTTCAGTGCCTCATATAGCACCTCCACAGGATGTATTGCTTTTCGTCCGGTACCGTCTTTAATATGGTGCCTGCAGCTTGTGCCAGGTGCTGTGATGATTACATTTTCTCCCGATTTCCTCACCTCTGGAAATAATACCAGTTCTCCAATCTTATTTGACAGATCATAATGTTCCTTTTCATAACCAAATGACCCTGCCATCCCGCAGCAGCCCGACGGAATTTCCCTGATCCTGAAATTAACGGGGATTCCCAGGGCTTCCGACAGTGAAGCTGATGATGCCACCGCCTTCTGCTGGCAGTGAGTATGGAAAAGCAATTCCAGAGGCTGATCGGTAAAGGATGACTTGCTGATATTTCCCTTCCTGAACTCCCTCACAATAAACTCATCGGCAAGCAAACAATTCCGGGCCAGCTTAATGGCCTTTTCCTCAAGGCCCGGTCCCGCAAGGTCGGGATATTCATCCCTGAAGCCAAGTATGGCTGATGGCTCTATTCCGACAAGGGGGAGGTCTTCATTTATTATCCCGGAGAAGATGGCGATGTTCTTCCTGGCAATCCTTCCCGCCTTCCTGATAAGGCCCTTTGAAATGAATGTCCTGCCGCTCACTTCATGCCCTGTAACCACCACTTCATAACCCAGTGATGTAAAAAGCTTTATTGCTGCAATTCCGGCTTCAGTATCGTTGTAGTTTGTGAATTCGTCGATAAAAAGGCAAAGCCTGCCTTTTACCACCTCCGGCTTCAGCAGCTGACTGTTCAGTCTTATCCATCGTCTCAGCGTTGTCCTTTTCACGGTGGGAATAGATCTTTGCGTGGCAAAACCAGCCATTCTTTTCACGACGCCCGAGAGTAACCGGTTTGTTGCAAAGAAGTTAAAAACTGAAGGAAGATAAGATCCCAGCATGTTTATTCCCGGAAACCAGGCAACAAGCCATGATCTTAAAGGCACCCCGTGAATATCGTACCAGTGCTGAAGGTACTCTGCCTTAAGCTTGGCAATATCCACATTCGAAGGGCATTCCGATTTACAGCCCTTGCACGACAGGCAAAGATCGAGTATCTCGTAAACCTCCTTGTGATTCCATGGGTCTTCACCGCCCCGGCTCATGAACTCCCTGAGTACATTTGCACGGGCCCTTGTGGTGTTTTTCTCATCCCTGGTTGCCATAAAGCTGGGACACATAAGGCCGCCGATCAGCGAGGATTTCCTGCAATCTCCCGATCCGTTGCAGTTTTCTGCCGCCCTGATAATCCCGTCGGTAGACGAGAAACTCAGATATGTGGCAGGTTGTTTGATTTCCCGCCCCGGTGTGTACCTCAGAGAACTGTCCATAGGAGGGGTGGAGGTTATCTTGCCCGGGTTGAGAATATTCTCAGGGTCCCAGCAGCTCTTGACCTCGGTCAGCAGCCTGTAAATGTTCTCACCCAGCATCAGCGGGATGAACTCACCTCTCAGCCGGCCATCACCATGCTCGCCGCTTAGCGAACCATGGTATTTCTTGACCAGCAACGCAATCTCACGGCCGATTGTCCTGAAGAGGGCCACATCCCCAGGATCCTTAAGATTCAGGATGGGTCTTACATGCAGCTCGCCTGTCCCAATATGTGCATGGTAGACGCACTCCTTCCCATGGGATGAGAGAATCCTCTCCAGCTCTTCCATATATCCCGGCAATACATCGACCCCGATTGATGTATCCTCAATAAGAGTCACGGGTTTAGGGTCCCCCTTCATGTTTGAAAGAACCCCCAGCCCGGCCTTTCGCAGATCCCATACTTTGGCAATGTCCCCGCCTTTAACAACCGGATAGGCATAACCGAAACCCTGCTCCTTCATTTCCGCAATCATTTTGGAAATTGCTTCTTCGAGCCCGGTTCCTGTTTCCCTTGCAAATTCAACGATCAGGATGGAGCCGGGATCACCTTCAAGAAAGAACCTGTTTTTCCTCTGGCTTATATTCTCCTTTGTAAGTTCAAGAATCCTGTCATCCATCATCTCCACTGCCTGAGGGTTGAACTTCAGGGCCACCAGGTTAGCCCTGAATGCATCATTCCTTTCCTTTAGATGAATACAGACAAGAGCCTTATTTTCAGGAGGTAATGAGATAAGATTCAATTTTAGTTTTGTAGCTACGGCAAGAGTACCTTCCGACCCTGAAAGGAGGTTGCAGAAATTGAACTTTCGAGTCGATCCGGGGGTGAAGATATCTGAGTCGAGAAGCATGTCAAGTGCATAGCCTGTATTCCTCCTGGGTACAGATTTACCGGGATATTCTCTTAGTATTTCATCGGCGTTCCTGCTGTCTGACAGTATCTCATTTATGTTACGGTAGATCTTTCCTTCAAGAGAATCCTCGCGGCATTTTTCCTCAAATTGCTTCCTGTTCAGCGGGCCGAACAAAGCCTCTGAACCATCGGAAAGGATAACTGCCGCCTCAAGTGTATGGTCCCTGGTCGAACCGTGGGCCAGCGAGTGCAGGCCGCAACCGTTATTGCCGAACATGCCCCCGACATTGCACCTGTTTGCTGTTGAAGTCTCGGGTCCGAACATCAGGCCATACTTCTTAACCTCCCGGTTCAGTTCATCGAGCACAACACCCGGTTCCACCACGGCGTATCTCTCCTCAGGGTTTATTTCGATGATTTTGTTCATGTACCTCGAAATGTCAGCAATAATACCGCTGCTGACTACCTGTCCCGCCAGTGATGTACCTGCGGCCCTCACTGTTACATGTATCCTGTTTTCGGTCGCAAACCGGAGTATTTTTTTTATATCCGAACTGTTCCGCGGCCATGCAACCGCAGCGGGGAACTCCCTGTAAATCGACGCATCCGTTGCATATATGGTCCTGGTAATCGCATCATATTTCAAATCACCCTCAAGGTCATCTGCCAGTTTTTTGAGAATTACCGGAATCGGCTTCATCCTTTCATATTAGAATTTGAACCGCTAAAATAAAAAATGATTTATACTTCCCTGACCGATTTGTAGCTGATTGTTTATAAAATAAAATTACTGACATTAATCATACCTGCAATGATTGTTTAATAGGCATTTTTTTTCGTACATTTATGCAAAATTTTCTAATTATTTAATTTATTGATTTACAATGGAATTATTAGATAGGATCAAAGCAAATGCCAGGAAACACAATATGCGCATTGTGCTGCCCGAAGGATATGAAGAAAGGACAATTAAAGCAGCTGATATTATAATTGAGGAAGGACTTGCAAGGGTTATACTTATAGGAGATCCCGATGAAATTCATGAACATGCAAAAAAACTTGGACTGGGCAACATAGGCAAGGCAAAGATCGTTAACCCCCTGTCGCATGAAAAGAAGGAGCAGTATATCGGCCTGATGGTTGAACTGAGGAAGCACAAGGGACTTACCCGTGAGGAGGCTTCAAGGCTTATCGAGGATCCTAACTACCTGGGTGTAATGATGATCAAGAGCGGGGATGCAGACGGTGAGGTTTCGGGGGCCGATCATTCGACCGGCGATACTATCAGACCGGCGCTGCAGTATGTCAAAACTGAACCGGGCATTTCTGTCGTATCCGGAGCATTTATCATGATACTTCCTGATAAATGGTTTGGCGAAGAAGGAGTTATGGTTTATGCCGATGGTGCCGTGCATCCCAATCCGAATGAAAAGGAACTTGCGGAAATAGCAGTTGCAACGGCCCGTACAACCAGGGCAATATGCGGATTCGAGCCTAGGATCGCAATGCTGAGCTTCTCCACGAAAGGAAGCGCTTCGCACGAAATGGTTGATAAAGTTGTAAATGCAACAAGGATCGCAAAAGAGATGGCCCCTGATCTGATGATAGATGGTGAATTACAGGCCGATGCTGCACTTATTGAGGCTATAGGACAGAAGAAGGCACCGGGCAGCAAAATAGCCGGTAAAGCTAACGTTCTCATCTTCCCCGACCTGAATGTGGGTAACATCGCGTACAAGCTGACACAGAGGCTGGCTCACGCGGAGGCAATAGGCCCTGTCCTCCAGGGCATGGCAGCGCCTATCAACGATCTTTCAAGAGGCTGCTCCGTGAGCGACATAGTTAACCTCGTCGCAATTACCGCAAATCAGGCAGCTGCAAAAAAATAGTAATATCCATTACCCATCACTTAAAGATTATGATAATTCTTGTTCTCAATTGCGGAAGCTCTTCAATAAAGTACCAGGTGTTCGACTTTTCACATGGATGCGATATGCGGGCAAAAGGCCTTATTGAAAGGATTGGGCTCAGCGATGGTATCTTCACTCATAAACCTTCAGGAAAGGATCAATATAAGGTAGTCACTGATATACCTGACCATACCAATGGCATAGATATGGTAATCAAAGCGCTGACAGATCCGGTGCATGGTGTGATCAACAGCATCAGCGAGATAATGGCAGTCGGTCACAGGGTCGTGCAGGGAGGGGAAAAATTCCAGGAGAGCGTGCTTATTGACGAAAATGTAAAGAAAGCGATAGAACTGTACTGCGAGCTGGCACCGCTTCATAACCCGGCAAACCTCAAGGGAATCCTGTCCGTTGAAAAAGTAATGCCTGGCGTTCCGCAGGTTGCCGTTTTTGATACATCATTTCATCAGACAATGCCCGATCATGCCTATATGTACGCCATACCTTATGAATATTATGAAAAATATAAGATCAGGAAATATGGCTACCATGGCACCAGCCACAAGTTTGTAGCATCCAAGGCCGCAAAGATACTGGGCAAGGATATCCATAATATGAAAATTATAACCTGTCATCTGGGAAACGGATCTTCCATGGCAGCAATTCTTAACGGAATATCTGTCGATACCACGATGGGATTCACTCCCGTCGACGGTCTCATTATGGGCACCAGGACAGGCGATATAGATCCGGGCGTTCTCACTTACCTTGCCGACAAGGAGCATCTCAACTATACAGGGATCAGCAACCTGATCAACAAAAAGAGCGGCATGGCAGGAATCTCCATGCTGTCGTCAGACATGCGCGATCTCGAGACTGCGGCTGCTGACGGCAATCCGAAGGCCCGGCTGGCTCTCAGGATGTTCGCGTACCGGGTAAAAAAATATATTGGCGCATATACCGCCGCCATGAACGGGCTTGACCTGCTTATCTTTACCGGTGGAATTGGGGAGAACGATTTCAACATGAGAAAGATGATCTGTTCCGACCTCGAATACCTTGGAATCGTGTTTAATCCGGAAGCCAATGACGGTGTCAGGGGCAGGGACCTGGTAATTTCCAAACCCGAATCAGAGGTAATGGTTATGTCAATCACGACTGATGAGGAATTTGTCATTGCCTCAGATACCAGGCATATTGTAGAACATCAGACTGTAAAATAGAAAATACATACCCGGCCGATGTTAAGAAAACTTGAAGACCTTAAGCCAATCGTAATAAATGAGCCTGTAAAAAAACTCGTCCTCGCAGCTGCACAGGATCAGCACTCGCTGAGCGCCGTCCTGAGGGCCGCAATGGATAAAATCATCGAACCCATCCTTATAGGCGACAAGGAGGCTATCCAGAATATAGCAACCACAAACGGATTTGACATAACCGGTCTGCGGATCATTCATGAACCGCAAACCGACATGGCAGTCGAAATGTCTGTTAAAATGGTGAGCAGCAAGCAGGCCGATGTACTGATGAAGGGAAAAATAGGCACCTCACAGCTTCTCAAATGCGTGCTTAACAAGGAATGGGGGCTCAGAACGGGCCATCTGCTGTCACATTTTGCACTGTTCGAGGTCGATACTTATCACAAATTGATTGCCGTTACTGATGTGGCTATGAATATCGCACCGAACCTGCAGGATAAAATTGCCATTGTGAACAATTCCGTTGACTGCCTGCATAAGCTTGGCATTCCTATACCGAAAGTGGCGGTACTGGGTGCAGTTGAGATGGTTAATGAGAACATGGAAGCAACTCTCGATGCTGCGCTTCTTTCCAAGATGAACCAGAGGGACCAGATAAGAGGTTGCATAATTGACGGTCCGCTTGCATTCGACAATGCGGTAAGCCTCGAAAGCTCACAGCACAAGGGAATCAGGAGCGAGGTAGCCGGTGATACCGACCTCCTCCTCATGCCCGATATCGAAGTGGGTAACGTCCTCTATAAATCACTGGTATTCTTTGCTAAGGCTAAGGTTGCCTCTGTTATTCTGGGGGCCCAGGCACCGATAGTCCTCACATCGAGGTCAGACTCTGAACAGGCAAAATACGACAGTATACTTCTTGCTGCTGCAGCAAGCAAAAAATAATACCAATGATCAGTTCGCTCGACCAGATGGTTGAAAAGGTGCATTCAATGAAAAAAAGGCACCGTATAGCCGTGGCATGGGCCCAGGACCAGAATACTGTTTCAGCTCTGGCCAGGGCCGTGAATGATGGTTTTGCCGAGGCTCTCATGATAGGCGATAACGGGGCAATCTCGGAGGAGTGCAGGAAACTTGGAGTTGATCCGTCAGTTTTTAAGCTTCTCCAGTCACCAGATGAGACCAGTGCATCGAAAGAAGCGGTGAGTCTTGCTGCCAGGGGAGATGCTGATGTTGTTATGAAAGGTCTTGTAGGCACCGACAAGTTTCTTAAAGCCGTTATGGATAAGGAACACGGTCTGATGGCTCCGGGAGGTGTGATGTCATATGTCTGCGCGGTACAGCTGCCGGCATATCACAAGCTTCTCTTTATTACCGATACGGCAGTTATTCCATTCCCCGACCTGGAACAAAAAATTGCAATGGCTCAGTATGCAATAGATATGGCAAACAGGTTCGGTGTGGAAAAGCCAAAGGTGGCGCTGATAGGGGCCTCCGAAAAGGTAAGCAAACACTTTTCCAATTCAACAGATTATGCGGTGATGTGCAAAATGGCGGAAAGGGGCCAGATTAAAAACTGCATCATGGACGGCCCCCTCGACATCTTTCTGGCATGCGACCCAAAAAGCATATCAATAAAAGGGGTAGACACACCTGTAGCCGGAGATGCTGATGTGCTTGTTTTTCCATCACTTGAAGCCTGTAACCCATTTTATAAGGGACTGATGCTCTTTGCAGGCGGCGAATTGGCCGGGTTAATAAGGGGTACCACAAGGCCGGTTGTGGTAATGTCGCGCAGCGAAAGCGAAAAATCAAAGTATTACTGCATTGCACTTTCCTGCCTGATGGCCTGAATCATTATAATACTAAAATAACAGTATGCCGAGCAGACTGATACTTGCAATAAACCCTGGGTCGACTTCCACCAAGTTCGCCCTTTTCGAGGAGACTGAGCTGCTTTTTGAGAAGAACCTGAAGCACACTCCCCTTGAACTGATAGGGTTCCAGCATATTACCGACCAGTTCTCATACCGGAAACAACTGATAATAAAAGAGCTTCAGGAAAGAAATGTCGACTTTGCAGGAATTGCAGCGGTTGTGGGCCGCGGGGGTTTGGTGAAATCAATAGAATCAGGCGTTTACAGGGTGAATGAAGAGATGAAAAAGGATCTCCGCGAAGGAAAGCGTGGTGAACACGCCAGCAACCTGGGAGGCCTGATAGCTGAAGATATAGCAGCTAACCTTCCCTCGGCCATTGCACTCATTGTCGATCCAGTTGTTGTTGATGAGCTTCAGCCCGAGGCCCGGCTGTCGGGACATCCGCTCCTTGAGAGGCAATCAATTTTTCACGCACTTAACCAGAAGGCAGTTGCCAGGGCATATGCTTCATCCCTGGGTAAAAAGTACGAGGAGATGAACCTGATTGTTGCGCACCTGGGCGGAGGGATAAGCATCGGGGCTCACAAGCAGGGCAGGGTGGTGGATGTAAACAATGCGCTCAGCGGCGAAGGTCCGTTTTCTCCAGAAAGATCAGGAGGCCTGCCTTCACTTCAGCTGGTAGAGCTCTGCTTTGGCGGTAAATACACCTTCAGGGAGATTAAATCGATGCTTGTTGGAAAAGGAGGGATGGTCGCGTACCTCGGCACAAACGATTTCAGGGAAGTTTCGAACCGCGCCGCAAGCGGTGACAGGGAGGCAGCACTCGTGAAAGACGCCGCCATGTACCAGGTTGCCAAGGAAATAGGAGCAATGGCCACTGTGCTTGAAGGGAGGATCGATGCTATAATTCTGACAGGAGGAATCGCTCATGAAAAAGAAGCGATGAACTATCTGATGAGCCGGATCGGTTTCCTTTCAAAGGTTGTATTGTATCCGGGTGAAGACGAAATGAGAGCCCTGGCCTTTAATGGTATCAGGGCCCTGAATGGAGAAACAGAAATCAGGGAGTACGCCTGACAGCCATTCATGGTGTTGTGAGTGCAACAGGCAATACTTTCCCGTTAAAATACAATGATCCGTTGATGGCGAACCATCCGATGAACCTGCCCATCTCCGCAGGTTCGAGAGGGGCCTTGTAGCCCGGAAAAGCCTGGCTGACCATTTCTGTCGCGACACTCCCGAGAGCGAGGCAGTTTACAATAACACCGGCAGGTGAAAGCTCATTGGCAAGACATTCCGTGAGTGTCGCTAGGGCAGCTTTTGAAGCGCTGTATGCTGCCAGCCCTTCGAACTTTACACTGCCCTGGAAGCCTCCCATGGAAGAGATATTCACGATGTGACTCCCTCGCTTCATCTGTGGCAGCAGTTCCTTAATAAGCATGGCTGGAGCAAAGTAGTTTATCTCCATCATATCCCTTATCTCTTCCTGCTGCATATCTGTGAAAAGCTTGTTGACCAGGTACCCGGCGTTATTGATGAGCACATCCACGATGCTGAATTCAGAACTGATATGGCTCACAAGCAGTCCCATCTGTTTGCCGTTCGCTGACAGGTCGGCGGTAAACCATGATATATTGCCATTAACAGCTTTTTTTGAAGTCTCCTTCAGGAGAAGCTCGTTCCTGCCGGTTATAAGTATCCTGTTGTTACTGTCTTCCGATAACGCGATAGCTGTTGCACTGCCTATTCCTCTTGAACCTCCGGTAATAACTATATTCATATGCGATCACATATTATTGGAACAATTTTTTCGTTTATTTGTAAAGTCAAATATCAAAGTTACACATTTACGGGAATGATGATCATTCATGAATCGATGGGTATAAAAGGCAGGATAGGCAAATTTGCAGTAATCCTTGTTTCAGTTCTCTTTGCGGGCCAGGTGGTGATGGGGCAAAGAACAGTCAGTGAAAAGCCGGACTTTAAAAGCCGTATTTTTTATGGCGGCAGTTTTGCGTTGCAGTTAGGTACTTTTACGGATGTTGAAATACTTCCTGTTGCCGGCATCTGGATACTTCCCAGGGTTGCTGTTGCAGCAGGGCCGGGCTTCAGGTTTTACAGCTATAGCAAACAGGATCATACCAATGTGTACAGTATCCGTGGATTTACACAGCTGGTGGTTCTTCGTGATATAGACCGGTTTATTCCCTTAGGTACGCATACCTCAATTATACTCCAGCTCGAAGACGAAGGGCTGAGCCTGGAGTCTAAATTCTGGCATAATGTCGATATAAAACCCAGGCGATTCATGGTCAATTCCGTGCTGGGTGGCGGAGGATTCAGCCAGCCAATCGGCAAAAAAGGGGCGCTGGATCTTTTCCTGCTCTGGGAACTGAATAGCACAGGCTATAACCTCTATGATAGCCCGATCTTCAGAATTGGAATTTTCTTCTGATTTCACGCTGTCTTTCTGACATATTTCCCTGCCGGCAAACAATAGTCTGCTATTTGTTGTTTCTGGTTTGGTATTAAATACTATTTTTGCACCTCTTATCTAATAACGGCAATATGAAAATTGATAACAACAAGTTTGTTTCAATAACTTATGTATTAAAGGAGAACAGCAGCAGCGGAAAAGTAATTGAGACAGTAGCTGATAGCAGACCTTTAAACTTTGTGTTCGGAACAGGAAAACTTCTTCCTTCTTTTGAGTCGAACCTTCTGTCACTTTCAAAGGGTGATAAGTTTGACTTCGTGCTTAATGCTTCAGATGCATATGGTGACAGGAGGGAAGAGATGATGGTTAATGTCCCTATCTCAGTTTTTGAGATTGACGGTAAAATAGATGAAAGTATCTGCTATGTTGGCAATATGGTTCCAATGACTGATAGTTCGGGCAACCCGCTCGAGGGGATGATAAACGAGATAACCGAAACACATGTCAGGATGGATTTCAATCATCCCATGGCCGGTGTAAACCTATGGTTTTCAGGTAATGTTCTGGATGTCAGGGAACCTTCTCCTGATGAGCTTGCAGCAAGCTGCAGTTCCTGTTCAGGATGTGGTTCGGAAGGAGACTCCTCATGCTCATGCGGGTGCTGAGATACCGCGCGAAAGAATTAAAACAGGGTGCATTGAAAGCACCCTTTTTTTTCACTATCTCCCGGGCAAAAGGAATTCTTTTCAATTTTATTTTCATATTTACTGATTGAACCAATTAATATCGCCGGTATGAAGCTGGTAAAAAAGTACTTTGTCCCTGTGCTTGTCGGGGTCATCACGCTGACTGTAATACTTATAGTACTAAGAATTAACAACATAATACCGGTAAGCAAAACTGTCATTACAGTTTTCAGGCTGATTTCGGTTGCGCTTCTTTTCATTTACGCCTTCAGAAAACGGTCACTCACAACCTGGATCCTTGTAAGTATGATTGCCGGGGCCGAGTTTGGGTACGATCTTCCCGCTGTTGCCGGTAAATTGCAGGTGCTGAGCGAGGTTTTCCTCAGGATGATCAGGACCATAATAGCTCCCCTGCTGTTTTCAACGCTTGTGGTCGGAATCGCCGGTCATGCCGATCTGAAGCAAATAGGAAGGATGGGCTGGAAGTCGATCCTCTACTTTGAAATCGTTTCAACCATTGCACTTTTTATTGGGCTTCTCGCTATTAACATCGGAAAAGCAGGAGTCGGTGTCGTGATTCCCGCCAACCCTGGTGCTCCACCAGTTACAAATATTTCAACCCAGACGACCGGGGATTTCATTCTTCACATATTCCCTGAAAACCTGGCAAAGGCAATATATGAGGGACAGATACTTCAGATCGTCGTTTTCAGCATAATCTTCGGTATTGGCACCGCGATTGTAAAGGAGAAATACAGGGGTCCGGTATTGAGATTCACTGAAAGCCTTGCAGAGGTGATGTTCAAATTCACCAACATCGTTATGTATTATGCACCAGTGGCAGTATTTGCAGCAATCGCTTATACTGTAGGCCATATGGGACTGGATATCCTGTGCAATCTCTTCAAGCTGCTTGCAACGCTGTATGTGGCCCTGGTCTTCTTCCTTACATTCGTACTTCTCCCTGTGGCAATTATATTCAGGATACCGGTAATTCCCTTTATCAAAGCAGTTTCCAAGCCCGCCACCATAGCCTTTGCCACTTCCAACTCCGAATCTGCACTTCCTTCGGCCCTTGAATCGATGGAAAAATTCGGAATCCCGAGAAAGGTGGTGGCATTTGTAATTCCCACGGGCTACAGCTTTAATCTTGACGGGACCACATTATATCTTTCACTTGCTTCAATCTTTGTCGCCCAGGCTGCAGGAATTCATTTAAGCATTGATAAACAAATACTTATTTGTCTGACACTTATGCTTACCAGCAAAGGAGTTGCCGGTGTATCAAGGGCATCGCTGGTCATCCTGATGGGAACGGTATCAAGCTTCGGACTTCCTCTTGAGCCTGTTTTTATTATTCTGGGAATTGATGTGCTCATGGATATGGCAAGGACTTCGGTAAATGTCATCGGCAACTGTCTTGCAACAGCGGTAGTCGCGAAATGGGAGGGGGAATTTGACGAGAAGACAGCAAGGGAGTTTAAGCTCGAATAGCCTCCCGAATCTGTAAAAGTGATGCCATAAAATCTCTTTTAGAGTGCATTTTAATCACTTCAATTTCCGGGATTAACTTATCAGTCATTGCAGGTAGAATAGGTCGGAAAATCGATAAATTTACATTTGTAACCAATGAGATCGTTCTGTATTTAGTATTGTAACGGTTATTTTATTGCTTCCTGCCATTACAAATGTAAAATATTACTGCAGCTAATTTTAAATATACATATAATACACTGAACCAGATATTTAATATGCAAAATCGAAACTTATAAAGCATCAAACAGGGCAAAACAACCTCCTTTCATCATAAAATAATTTAGAGACTGACCTTATATTACTATATACCAGTATTTTACACATCTAATCTATAGTGTATATGCATTTACACGATTGAATATAGTATTGATTACTAGTTATTTACAACTGTATTTTTAGGATTTGATGGTTATTGAATTTTGTTAATTACATCTGTAAATATTTAAAATTACTTCTGTAATTAATTTCTTGTTTACATTTGTAATATGGACATTGACCACATCAGAAACAGAATAATTGAGTTCCTGCGATCGGAGAATATAACCTCTGCACAGTTCGCACAGGAAATAGGCGTTCAGCCCTCGGGGATATCTCATATCATTTCCGGGAGAAACAAGCCGAGTCTTGATTTTATATTGAAAATGCTTTCTCGTTATCCGTCACTTTCAACCGACTGGTTAATGTTTGGTAAGGGTTCAATGTTTAAAGATGGCCCGGTAACGGATCTTTTCATCCCTAAATCTGATCCCGGTGACCCGGAATTTGAGATATTTCCCGATAACCCGGCCGAAAACGGCGGGAAAAGGACATCATCAGGGGAAAGCAGACCGGGAAGTGAGCCTGGCCGGAAGGAAGTAACAGTTACTGGTAAGCCCGCCACATCAAGGATTGTGATCTTCCGCACCGACGGGACCTTCAGTGAACATTTTCCTGAATAGAAAGTAAAAAGTCGTAAGAAGGATTGAGCTTGAAATTCCCAGGCTTTAGTTATCTTTGGCGAAATTCTTCTGAATGTCCAAGAGGGTCCAGGATTTTAAAGTGACAGAAAACAGGAAGCTCGGAAAAGAGACCTGCATCCTGGAACTCTTATCAGATACAGCCCTGCCGGATATCAAACCTGGCCAGTTCGTACAGGTCAGGATCGATGGAAGTTCTGAAACCATGCTGCGCAGACCTTTCTCAGTGCATGATGCCGATTTTGAAAAAAGAACTTTAAAGCTTCTGGTACAGGTCGCTGGAAAGGGATCTTCAGTACTTTATAACCTCGGGAAGAATGCATCGCTTAACCTCGTTCTTCCGCTGGGTAATTCATTTACCATTCCATCGGGGAAGGAAAATGTGATCCTAATCGGTGGAGGATCGGGAATAGCACCGCTGCTCTATCTTTCAGGATTTCTGAATAAAACAGGGATACGGCCTGATATTCTGCTGGGTTTCAGGAATTCAGAAAGAATGATCGACCTGGAAGATTTCAGGAAATCAGGTAATCTCATGGTAACAACGGAGGACGGCTCTTCAGGAGAAAAGGGTTACGTTACCGATCATTCAGTTCTTAAGACAGGTAACTTCGGCAGGATCTACTGTTGCGGGCCGGATCTTATGATGAAGGCCGTGGCCGGGTATGCCACCAAGCATTCAATAGAATGCGAGGTTTCGCTGGAACACCTCATGGGATGCGGTTTTGGAATCTGCCTGTGCTGTGTTGTTGATTCGAAAAAGGGAAATGTCTGTACCTGCACCGACGGCCCGGTATTCAATATAAATGAACTGAAATGGTGAACCTCAGCTTCAGGATAGGAAAGCTCTCTTTCAGGAACCCGGTTATGACTGCTTCTGGTACTTGCGGGTATGGCCCTGAACTTGAGGACTTCTTCGATATCTCAGACCTGGGTGCATTGGTCATAAAAGGTACTACACTGGAACCGCGGGAGGGAAACCAGTATCCCAGGATGGCGGAGACTCCTTCCGGCATGCTCAACTCCGTAGGGCTGCAAAATAAGGGTATCGACCACTTCGAAACTATTATATATCCAAGGATCTCGGGTTACGACACTAACATTATCGTGAACGTGAACGGAAGCAATATTGAAGACTATGTAAGGCTTTCGGAAAGGATCGAAAAACTTGATAAGATACCTGCAATTGAGCTTAACATCTCATGTCCCAATGTGAAGATGGGAGGGATGGCCTTTGGTACCAATCCGGTCACAGCCAGGGAGGTGATAAAAGAGGTTAGAAAAGTCTATTCAAAGGTCCTCATAGTGAAACTTTCACCCAACGTAACTGACATTGTACAGTTCGCCAGGATAGCCGAGGAAGAAGGAGCCGATTCAGTGTCACTTATTAATACCCTTCTCGGCATGGCGGTCGACATCAGGACAATGAAACCTTCACTCGCTTCCATTACCGGCGGATTATCAGGACCTGCAGTCAAGCCTGTCGCGCTCAGGATGGTCTGGCAGGTTGCAAAGGCAGTGAAAATACCTGTAATTGGAATAGGAGGCATAATGAGTGCAGCTGATGCCCTGGAATTCATAATGGCGGGCGCTGTTGCCGTACAGGTTGGGACCGCGACTTTTATTGAGCCTGATGCTCCTTTCCGGATAATCGTTGAATTGAAAAAATACCTGGAGGACAACAATATATCTGATTATTCTGAACTAATCGGAATAATCAACAGGTAAGCAGCGGGATATCACTCATCCGTCGTGCAGCCAGGATATAGAGTCGATTTTTTATAAATTATTAACCACGATATCCGTATTTTCCGATTTTACTTTAAATTTGCAACCATTATCAGCATTTTTTTTTGAATATTAAACTAAATCAACAGGATATGACGGAAGGTTTGCAGATCGATAATCTCGACAGGAAAATTCTTGATATAATTACAAAAAATGCAAGGATACCGTACCTTGAAGTAGCCCGCGAATGCGGTGTGTCAGGTGCTGCTATCCACCAGAGGGTCCAGAGACTCATCAGGATCGGTGTAATTAAAGGTTCTGAATTCAAAGTTGACCCGGTGATGGTAGGTTTCAGAACGTGTGCCTATATTGGTGTTTTCCTCGACCATCCGGGTCACTACCGCGACGTGATAAAGAGGTTCAAAGAGATTGAGGAGATAATTGAATGCCATTATACTACCGGTAATTACTCCCTGTTCCTGAAGGTATATACACGCGATAACGAGCATCTAAGGATAATCCTTACCGATAAGATACAGACAATCCCGGGCATTACCAGGACTGAGACACTGATCTCGCTTGAAGAATCAATAAACAGGCAGATACCTGTGCTTTCGAAATAGAACGACTAATCTCAAGCATATTAAGCCGCATCCGCGGCTTTTTTTTGTTTTCAGCCGGACCCTCCAGGTCATATCCCTGTCCCGCGAGTGTCGCGGAATACTGTGTCGCTGTAAAATCAAAAAGCCTTCTTATCCGAAGGCTTTTTGTGATCCAGCTGGGGCTCGAACCCAGGACCCCATCCTTAAAAGGGATGTGCTCTACCTGCTGAGCTACTGAATCATCCTCATTTTTTGCGAGTGCAAATGTATATTAAATTTCGTTCACTGCAAAGAGTCTTGAAATTTTTTAATTATAAAAAATATCAGTCGTTTTTTGTTATGTTTTTCAAAGGACTGCGTCTTGATGAAAAAAGATGTTTAATTTAATCTTCAAATCATGAAAAAGATAATTGGAATCATTGCAGCAGCCCTTGTTACCTTAAGCGTAAACGGGCAGAAATCAATCGACGATTTGTTCGCCAGGTACGCCGGAAAGGATGGATTTACAACGGTTACAATCAATGGCAACCTGCTGAAACTGGCGAAGCTCTTCGATAATGAAGACTCTGACAGATCCGAAATGCCAGCCAACATTTCAGTCATCAGGATACTTTCCCAGGAGGATGGTAATGATGGAAAGGTCGAAAATTTTTACGACGCTGTCATAAAAGACATCGACCTGACGAAATACGATGAATTCATGCAGGTGAAAGAAAAAGACCAGCAACTGAAGATGCTTGTCAGGACTGAAGGCAAGAAATTCACCGAATTTCTCCTTATTTCAGGGGGAAGGGACAATGCCATCATCCAGATAAAGGGGTCGATGTCTTTCGAAGAGGCCAGGAAATTTGCTGATGATACTAAAAAAGATCACGGGTCAAACCTGATAAAACACTGAACTGTAACGGGATCATCTCCTGTTGTATGACAAGACTTGAATTCAATAACCAGGTGCTGCTTCTCAGCAGAAAGCTTTACATAGTGGCCTTCCGCCTCCTCCGGCGACAGGATGAGGCGGAAGATGCCGTACAGGAGGTCTTCATTAAGCTCTGGAACAGAATAGATGAACTCGGGAAGTACAACAGCCTTGAGGCATACGCGGTGACAACCATCAAAAACTACTGCATCGATATGCTGAGGAAGGGGAAATCAATTGTGGGAGAGGAGAACCCCTCGCACTTCAATGTAATGAATAATGATCCGTCGCCCCATGAAGAGCTGGAGAACAACGAAACCTCGCAATTGCTTGGCAGAATCATAGATAACCTGCCGGAAATGTACAGGGACATAATCAGGCTTAAGGATATAGACGGACTTTCATATGATGAGGTCGCTGAAATTGCGGATCAGAATATTAATACCCTGCGTGTCAATATTTCAAGAGCCAGGAAAATGATCAGGGATGAATTTAAAAGAAACAGATATGAATACAGGGGAAATCTACAGGCTTCTCGGGAAGTATTATGACGGGCTGTCCTCAGAAGAAGAGGAGCGTGAACTGAGAAGGCTTTTCAGGGAAGGGACCGTCCCTCCGGAATTGGAACCTGATAGCCGGATTTTCAGTTATATGGACCAGGATGAGGCTGGAATCCCCATGCCTGATGAGGGCTTCGAAGCCCGGGTTATTGAGGCAATCAACAGATCAGGAGAAAAAGGCATGCCTGTTATCAGAAGAAAACTGCTGTATTCAATACTCAGCTCAGCCGCAGCTGTTGCACTGATTACCGCCTTCTGGTTCCTGTTCATCAACAGAAGCGAACCCTCCGATACCTTTAAGGATCCAAGGCTAGCCTACAATGAAGCTGCAAGAATACTTTACAGCGTGTCGGAAAAGATGAACACAGGACTGAATGCAATGGAACCTGCGAGGAAAGCTTCAAAGACAGCCTCAGCCGGCATAGGCATGTTTGAAAAATCGGCCGGAATGATCAATGACAATCTTAGACCGCTTAACTATTTCAGAAAAGCGATGGTTATCGTATCTTCACCTCTTGAATCGAAAAAGACATTAAAGTAGGTACCATGAAAAGACTGCTTATCCTTTTCTCTTTCATCGCATCGTCACTGGTACTGGCAGGGCAGAACAGCGAGGCAATAGATGAGCTCTTCCAGAAGTACGAGGGAAAAGACGGTATTACCTCCGTAAAAATATCAAGCAAGATGTTAAGCATGTTCAGCAACAGTGATGAAAAGGGAAAAAATGACGACGACCTCAACAATATTTTCTCAAAGCTGAAATCCATAAGGATACTTACCGTGGAGGATTCCACACTGAACCTGAAGCTTAACTTTTATGAGGAGCTCAGGAAAAAGGCCGATTTCAGCAAATATGAGGAGCTGATGGTAGTCAACGAAGCGGACGGCACAACCAAATTCCTGATAATGCAATCGGGCAAGAAGATTTCCGAGCTGCTGATTATATCTGGTGGAAAGAAAGGCAATACCCTGATCTCAATATCAGGTGATCTCGACCTTAAAAACATATCCGAACTTTCAGGCAAGATGGGAATTCAGCAGCTGCAGGAGCTGGATAAACTCGACAAGAAAAACCAGAAGGAATAGCACCAGTCTTATTTGATGCATCGGCCCGGACCAGTTCACTGATCCGGGTTTTTAATTATTTTTGCCAATATTATTTCGAAACCAGGTGCAGAATCAGCTTGTTTTAAGCAGGTACAGGGCACTGCTGAAAGCGTGCAGTGAAAATGTTCCCGGGGGCGATATTCCCAAAATAAGGAAAGCCCTTGACCTCGTTATTGCCGGGTGCGGCGGGAGAACCACGATAACAGGGGAAAGCCTAGTGCTTCATTCTCTGAATGTTGCAAGGATACTGGCGACCGAGATCGGGCTTGGTACAACTTCCGTAATCGGCGCCCTGCTTCACGATTCCTTCGACCTGATTGGATTAACCGGCGAAGAACTGGACAGGCAGTTCGGCAAGGGAATGTCGGGCATGAAGAAAGGTTTTGCCAGGATCTCGGGTCTGGAATCGATGCAATCATCTTACCAGGCCGAAAACTTCAGGAAGCTTCTTCTCAGCCTTGCCGAGGATGTAAGGGTCATTCTGATAAAGCTTGTGGAGAGGCTTGACTATATGCGGAACCTCGACAGGGTGGAAGAGAGCGAACGGCTCCCTTTGGCGTCGGAAACCTATTTCCTTTATGCACCTCTTGCGCACAGGCTCGGATTCTACAATATCAAAACCGAACTGGAGGACTTCTCCTTAAAATACCTTGAACCGGATCAGTATAATCTGATCAATGAAAAGCTTAAGCAGACAGCAGCTTCCCGTAACAGGCTGATAAGGGACTTCTCCCAGCCCTTAAAGGAGAAACTGGATAAGCAAGGCTTTAGATATACCATTAAAAGTCGCACAAAATCAATACATTCTATTCTTGTTAAAATGAGAAAACAAGGTGTTGATTTTGAGGAGGTATTCGACATATTTGCAATAAGGATTATCCTCGACAGCAAATCAGAAAATGAAAAGTCTGACTGCTGGCAGGTCTATTCCATCGTTACTGATCTTTATCAGCCCAATCCTTCCAGGATGCGTGACTGGATTTCTGTGCCAAAGTCAAACGGCTACGAATCACTTCATACAACGGTGGTCGGGCCAAGGGGTAAATGGGTGGAGGTACAGATCCGTTCCGGGAGAATGGATGAGGTAGCAGAGAAAGGAATAGCGGCACATTACAGGTACAAGGGACTCAAAGGGGAAAGTGCTTTCGACAGCTGGCTCTCTTCAATCAGGGAAATCCTCGAATCTACCGACAGGGAAGACTCGACATTTATCGAACAGGTCCGATCCGGCCTTTATTCCGACGAGGTCTTTGTTTTTACTCCCAAAGGTGACCTCCGGCAGTTGCAGACAGGATCAACCGTTCTTGATTTCGCCTTCGATATACATACCGAACTGGGCGCCACATGCGTGGGAGCAAAGGTAAACGGGAAGAATGTAACCATCCGTTATATCCTGCAGAATGGCGACAGGGTTTCCATCCTTACATCAAAAAACCAGAAACCGAAACAGGACTGGCTCACGTTCGTTGTTTCATCAAAGGCGAAATACCGAATAAAGCAACTTCTGAACGAGGAGAAGGCAACAGCGGCGGCAGAAGGCAAGGAGATACTGATGAGGCGGCTCAAAAACTGGAAGATCACATATGGCGATACGGTGGTTAAAAAGCTGCAGTCAAAGTACCAGCAAAAGACGGCCCAGGATCTGTATTTCATGATTGCCAGCGAAAAAATAGATCTTCTCGAAATCAAGGACTTTTTGCAAAAGCCCGATGAAGTAACGGAACAGGTAACTACGGTAGCTTCCACTCCTTCAAGGGATTCGGTGGAGCTGCAGGAACCTGTATTTAGCGACTTTCTGGTAATCGAGGATAAGGTGGAAGGGCTCGATTACAGGCTGTCAAAATGCTGTAACCCCGTCTTTGGTGATAAGATTTTCGGGTTCATCACAATTTCGGAAGGGATCAAGATCCACCGTGCCGGCTGTCCCAATGCACATTTTATGATGGCCAGGTATCCTTACAGGGTGGTCGCCGCGAGATGGACAAGCTCAAAAAACATGCCCTCGTTCAGGGCTTCAATAAGGATCACAGCGATAGAGGACCTTGGCATAGTAAACAGGATAGCTGATATAATAGCCTCCTACAATGTAAGTCTAAGGAGCTTCAACTATAACTTCAACGACGGTATGTTTGAAGGGATACTGAGCGTAATGGTACCTAATAATAATGTTTTGCAGGGAATTATAAAGAATATCCTTGCCATTAAGGGTATTCTTAAGGCGGTCAGAACTGATAGTGATCAATAAGTTTAGCAAAGAGCCGGTAAAGTATGATTAGAAACCTCCTATACATTTCACTCGCACCGGTTGCAATAATAGGGCTATACGTGTATATACGCGACAAATACGAAAAAGAGCCGGTAATTTGTTTGTTAAAGGCCTTATTTATTGGTGTTTTATTAGTATTACCTATTGTTTTAGTTGAATCAATAACTGGTCAGTTTTCCAATGATTTTCCAGCCGCGGCAAGACCATTTTACAACGGCTTTTTCGTAGCTGCACTCACCGAGGAAGGGTTTAAATTCGGTGCGTTTATGCTCTTTATCTGGAAAAGCAGGGATTTCAATGAGAAGTTCGACGGGATAGTTTATGCCGTATATATCTCCCTTGGTTTTGCCGCGATTGAGAATATATTCTATGTATATAAAGGCGGATATGATGTGGGGCTGCTGAGAGCACTTACGGCGGTGCCGGCACATGCACTTTTTGCCACAGTTATGGGCTACCATTTCGCCAATGCGAAATTCTACCCTGAAAAGAGGAGCCGGGAACTGTTTCTCGCATTCCTGGTTCCTTTTGCATGGCACGGTTTATATGACTCACTGCTGATGATTAAGAAGGAGGTTTTTCTGCTGGTTTTCATCCCGGTATTCATTCTTTACTGGTTCATAGCATTCAAGAGGATGAATGAGCTTTCTGCAGGGTCGGTATTCAGGAATGACCTGCCCCTGCCTGAACCTGATGACGGAGATGACTTCCAGGATATAATTACCGGCTGACCGGTTGCCGGTTGCCGCTTTCAATACCTGGTATCGGGCTTAACCGGAAGCTTGGCCATCTTTTCGACCTCGAGAGATGCAAATCCGAACTCCTCAATCACTTTCCCCTGAAGAAGGTAGCTGCCGCTTCCCCTGAAAGGATAATTCTCAAGCGATTTTGAGAAATGGGTCGAGTCGAAGAAATTTCCCTCGTTGTCGATGAAGCAGCCGAAGTTCATCCAGTCGTTCTTCACGGTCTTGATATACTTGACTGTGACAAGGTGCCCGACCATCCTGACGGTCTTTCCTACATTTGCATTAAGCTCAGCGGCCATTATTTCGCCCCTGAAAGTGGTCTCAAGCATGTCGAACCATGTCATGCATACCGGGAACCCAAGCAGCTCAATTTCGTCGTAAGCGTCTTCGATGCCGTTGTGTTCCAGGTCGGGCAGCGTGAAGGAACGGGAAGGAGAGGAGAAGAGCGACTTTACCAGCTGCTGCTTTTTCCCGTTCACATGCATGTGTGCCTCCCAAAGCAGGACAGCCTTCCTCTTGCCTGTGAACCTGAATGCCCCGCACCTGATAAGGAGAGTGACCTGCTCAATTCCGGGAGACATACGGGCGATGAAATCATCCAGACCGGCGAAAGGTCCGTCGGCAAGCCTTGCATCTTCAATTGAGCGTGCCAGGATGTCCTGCAGCCCGGTAATATGGATGAAGCCGAGGTAAATATCGCTCCCGCTGATTGTTGTCCTGTAATTGCTCATATTAACGCAGGGCTGCCTGATCGCGGCTCCGCATCGCCTGGCTTCGTGCACATATACCCATGTCCTGTAGAATCCGCCGAAATTATTTATTACGGCAACCATGAATTCGAGCGGGAAGTGCGCCTTGAGCCACAGGCTCTGGAAGCTCTCGACCGCGTATGACGCGGAATGGGCCTTTGAGAAAGAATACCCGGCAAAGGATTCGACCTGTCTCCACACCTCGGCCGTGACCTCATCGCTGTATCCCTTTTCCATGCAATTCGAGAAGAACCTGTCGACAATTCTCTTCATCTCCTGCTTCGATCTGTGCTTCCCGCTCATGGCCCTTCTCAGCGTATCGGCATCGGAGAGATCCAGTCCCGCGAAATGGTGGCATACCTTAAGCACATCCTCCTGGTACACCATGACGCCGTATGTCTCCTCAAGCTGCTCTTTCATTACAGGATGTATATATTCGAATTTGCCCGGGTTATGGAAACGGTAGATATACTGCCGCATCATGCCCGACCTTGCAACACCAGGCCTTATTATCGAACTTGCAGCAACCAGCGTCTTGTAGTCATCACACCTGAGCTTCTGAAGCAGTCCCCTCATGGAAGGACTTTCAATATAAAAGCATCCCTTTGTGTCGCCTGCCTTCAGCTTCTGCTTTACAACAGGATCGTGCTTGAACACCTGTATCGCATGAACATCCACATCGACGGACCGGTTACGGAGGATTATCTCTGCGCTTTCCCTGATGTGGCCGATACCACGCTGGCTCAGAATATCGAGCTTCTCGAAGCCAATCTCCTCTGCTGTGTACATGTCCCACTGCGTGGTCTGAAACCCCTTGGGCGGCATATCGAGAGCGGTATAGTAGGTGATGGGCTCATCGGAAATAAGTACGCCTCCGGCATGGATGCTTCTCATATTCGGAAAATCCGCGATCCTGAGCCCAGTTGAAAAGATTACATCCGTAATTTCGTTCCTGTTCCTGCTGTCCGACGGGTTATCTATCAGGTTATCAATCTCCTCCTTAGGCAAGCCGTGCACTTTCCCCAGCTCCCTCACGATCGATTTCCCCCTGAAAGTGCTCATTGCACCAAGCAACGCGGTATGCATGTAGCCGTATCGTTTGAAGATATAATCAAGTACCTCGTCTCTTTCCTTCCACGAATAATCGATGTCGAAGTCGGGGGGCGAGCTTCTTTTAGGATTAATGAAACGTTCGAAGTAAAGGTTCAGGTCAATTGGATCAACATTAGTGATTTTCAGGCAATAAGCAACAATTGAATTGGCACCGCTGCCACGTCCCACATGATAGAATCCCCTTGACATCGAGTACCTGACTATATCCCATGTTATGAGGAAGTATGCTGAAAAGCCAAGCTTGTCGATTACCTCCAGCTCGTGACTGATTCTTTTCCTTGCCTCGCTGTTGTTTCTGCCGTACCTGTAAAGCATGCCGTCCCAGGCCAGTTTCTCAAGCAGGAGTTTATCATCGTACCTGCTGGCGGAAAAGAGCTGCTTGTTTTTTAGCCCTTTAAGGTCGATCGAAAGGTTGCATCCATCCAGAAGCGCGGCTGTGTTCCCGATTATCTGCGGGTATTTTCCATAGATCTCCTTCATGCGGGCATTCGTCCTGAAGAATTCATCATCGCCTGCACACTGCCATGGCTGCAGGTGGCTCAGAAGGATATTGTTATCGACCGACCTGAGACTCCTGTGGATGAAAATATCTTCTCCTGAAGCGAATGTAACCGGGTTCAGGATGACCATCCTGCTTATATCGGAGCTTTTCGCGGTGGTGAGCAGGCGGTTTATCCCGGAGGGTTTGATTCCTATGCGCTCGTTGTCGTACAGCTTCCTGCCGGGCAGCCTGTCGGGTGTATATATAACAAAAGCATTGCCGAAGCGGGGAGGAGGGAACCCAAAGCCAGTGGCATCAGCATTGTTCTTTGAAAGGAACTCGTTCAGCTCGCGCACTCCTTCCTTATTGGCAGCAAGCCCGATAAAAAGGAATTCATTGTTGTTCCTGAACTCGATCCCTGCCACCGGCTTTATCCCCTGACTGTTGCACCCGGCAACAAATTCTGGCATGCCTGTAGAGTTGTTTATATCGGTCAGGGCAATGGTCCCTGCCCCGTGCTCCACAGCCTTCTGTACCAGCTGTTCCACCGTCATTGTGCCATAACGAAGGCTGTAATATGAGTGACAGTTCAGAAACATTGTAAGTCATACGGTCTTGCTTTGCCATCCGAATCCGCCAGTGGGCGGAGCAGGATGTCCAGTCCCTTTTACCTTTTACCTTTTACCTTTTACCTTTTACCTTTTACCTTAATAATGCCATCCCCTGAGCCGTTCCTCCATCAGTTTCTGCTCTTTGAGGGCATTCTCGAGCTGTTTAAGCTCTTTTTCCTCCCTTTCCGGGGCTGTCATCACCCCGACAGCTCTCCTTACAGCATTCCGCCCGAAACGTTTCCTGAGGCTGTCCATAGCCAGGTAAAGGCTCACCTTCTCGGGTGTATCGTCGAACATATCGAGCTGCTGCACGCCTCTCACCAGGTGACTGAACCTTACGCCTATGAGCCGTATCAGCATCCTGCGCTGGTAGAGCCTGCTGAAGAGTTCTCTGGCAACGCCTGTGAGCACATGATCGAATGAAGTGTACTGAATGCGTCTCTGCAGGCTGTGAGTGTCAAAATTTGAATAACGGATCTTGACTGTCACGCATGAGGTGAGCTTCTCCTGCCGCCGCAGGTCGAATGCTATTTTCTCGACCATGCTGGCAAGAAGCTGGTAAAGCCTTGTCATGTCGGTGGTGTCCCTGTCGAACGTATGCTCGGTGCTTATCGACTTCTGCTCCGAGTAGCTGATGACCGGAGCGGAGTCTATCCCGTTTGCCTTCTTCCATATCTCCAGCCCGTTTTTACCCATCAGCTTTTCAAGCATCTCCGGCGGGATATTCCTGAGGGTATTGATCGTTGCGATACCCATCGAACGAAGCGTATGGTATGTTTTGTCACCTATCATTGGTATCTTTTTTATCGACAGCGGATCGAGAAAGGGGATGACTGTATTCTTTCCGACCTCGATCTCTCCGTTTGGCTTTGCCTCGCCGGCTGCTATCTTCGAAACCGTCTTATTAACCGACAGCCCCATCGATACAGGCAATCCGGTTTCCCTGATGATATCCCTGCGCAGCTCATGCGACCACATGGCACACCCGTAGAACCTGTCCATGCCTGTCAGGTCGACATAATGCTCATCGACCGATGCCTTCTCATACAGCGGCGCCCTCGACGCGATGATGTCGGTAACCATATTAGAATAATTGCTGTAGAGCTCCATGTCGCCGCGGATAACAATCGCATCGGGACACAGGTTCCTGGCAAACTTCATCGGCATCGCCGAGCTCACCCCGAAACTACGGGCCTCGTAGCTGCAACTCGATACGACCCCGCGATCGGACATACCACCGATTATCACCGGCTTGCCGTTAAGCCTGCTGTTCTTCAGCCGCTCGACCGACACGAAGAATGTGTCGAGATCGAGGTGAAGTATCGACCGGTCATTGTTTCCTGCTAAAAACATCTTTCCCTCCAACTCTGGCTCACCCGTAACTTTTTTTCCTTTATTCTTGTTTATATCAGAAACATATTTTATTTTTGATTAATATTTAATCAATTCCATGACTACAATATAATCATAATAGTTATATGTATTTCGCATCCAACATAAAAATTTTGAGAAAAAGAAAGGGGAGAACGCAGGATGAGACTGCCTTTGCCCTTAACCTCAAACGATCTACCCTCAGCGGGTACGAGAATGGCATTGCCCAGCCGGGGATAGAGATACTGATCTCGTTCTCAGGCTACTTCAACGTGTCGATTGACACGCTCCTCAAGGTCGATATCTCGAGGCTGTCGGAGAGCCAGCTGGGGGAGCTGGAAAGAGGCTATGATGCCTACGTGAGGGGAAGCAACCTCAGAGTGCTCACAACAACTATCGGAAACGACAACTCGGAGAACATCGAACTGGTTGCCGAAAAAGCCAAGGCCGGATACGCAACAGGCTATGCCGACCCGGAATACATCGGTGAGCTCCCCGTATTCAGGCTGCCGTTCCTTTCCGATAAACGCAAGTACAGGACTTTCCAGCTTAAGGGCGATTCTATGCTCCCGATACCTGACGGATCATGGGTGACGGGGGAATTTCTCCAGGACTGGCTCAACCTTCCCAGCGGAACTGCATGTGTAGTGTTCACTATCGACGACGGAATCGTATTCAAAATAGTTGAAAACAATATCAGGAAAGACGGAAAAATAATCCTCTACTCGCTCAACCCTCTCTACGAACCCTACGAGGTGCATATAAATGAGGTGAGGGAAATATGGAAATTCGTCAATTATATCAGCAATGAATTGCCTGAGCCTGTTATCCCTGAAAAGCAGCTGATCCAGACTGTTGCCGGTATGAAGCACGACCTTGAAAGGCTGAAAGCAAGGCTTGGCAGCGATATCACTGATGTACCTTCCGTGCAGTGAATTAGTAAGAAGGCTTATTCTTTTTTCCACTCCCCGCCCGACACCACAAAGGGGAGAAGAATCTCCTTGTCGAGCTGCTCGACGGTAAAACTGTAATGACTGTAGTTTTCAATTTCCGAGATATCCTTCGATGGCCTGTCAGACCCCTTCATCAGGATAAATAATCCCGGTTCAATGTACTTTATCAGCGCAGGCGATTCACATACGACTGCCGAATCTGCAGGAAGCAGTTCACCAAGCTTTCCGAAAGCCATCGCAAGAGCTTCCTCCGACGACTGGATATAATAAACTTTCTGCGCCCCTGCCTGCAGCATTCTGGAAGTGTCCTTGGCCGACCAGAGACTGGTCTCTTCGAAAATCCTGTACCCTTCCTCCGATGTTATCTCCACCAGGCCCCTGGACGGCTCGTGAAAATGAGGACTTATCTTGACCGGTATTATCCTTTCATCCTTCAACTGGGCAATAATCCTGCATATCATTGCCGTCTTGCCCGAATTGCGGCCATCGCCGCCAACAATCAGAAGATTGGGTATCCTCTGTCTCATGGTTACAGATTTTTCAGATAATGAAGTTTTATTTGGCCTTATAAAGGTTCTGATTTTTTCAGATATAAAACAGATTTGTCACCATATTTTTCTTCTATGGGTGAAAAAGAATCCGACCACGGGTCGCAAATTACCGGTCGCATTCCCGGGGTCCGGCCTTACATGAAAAAGGGTGCCGCCGGCACCCCTGAATTTATTTTTCCTTTGTCAGCTGGATGATCAGCTGTATTGTCTTTTCAATCTCCCCGTCGGGAACCTTTCCCTTGTAAAGGGCCCTTACGATCCTGTTCCTGTCGAGAATAACCACCGAATAACTGTCAGAAGGAAGACCCCACAGCTTCTGCAGCGTGGCATCATAGTCGAAAAGGATCACAGTTTTGTATTTCTTTGCCTTGTTTCCGGCAATTATCCTGATAAGATAATTAGGTTTCCATGTCGATTTGCAGTCAACAATGCCTATGCCTTTGAACTGGGTGCTGTCAATCCTTTTATCGGTCTTGACAGCCTTGTCGACAGCTTCATTATATGCTTCATTCAGGTTTTCCTCATCAGGATCCACGTAATTTACCTGCAATACCCTGTCGGCCCATGAATTCATGGTAAACTGTTTCTTGTCGGCATCGAGGAACATCCAGTCCGGAGCTTTTTTCCCAACCTCCAGTTTCCCGGCAGTCTGGCAATAACCATAGGTTACAGCGAGTAACAGAATAAGAATTGTAAGAGATAGTCTTTTCATAGGTTTCATATTAAATGTCACGAAATATATGAATTTTTTATTATAACAAGCTTCCCGCAAATCAATTGAAGCTTATATATTTGTAGAATAATTGCGCCGGGAATTCGAAAAATTTAAACTGTTCATTATGGTTGCTGCAATCAGGGCAAAGCGGTTTTCAGGGGGAGAGGATATGGCAAATGCCATCTCGCATCTCGCGGGCACCCTGCTTGCAATTGCAGGGCTGGTTTTGATGGTTGTTTTTTCAGCAATAAAGGGTAACGCCTGGCATATCGTTTCCAGTTCGGTTTTCGGAACCTCGATGATTTTCCTTTACTCATGCTCGACCATTGCACACTGGCTGCCGGAAGGCGCATTTAAGGACCGCTTTTTCGTATTCGACCAGGCTGCGGTTTTCATACTTATTGCCGGGACATATACCCCCCTGGCCCTTGTGGCGCTGCGTGGCGCCCTGGGCTGGACTATTTTCGGACTGGAGTGGCTGATGGCACTGACAGGGATTGCCAGGGTAATATCCAGAGCAGCAAGGTTTGAAGATGGGGTAGGGCTGCCTGATATACTAATCTATGTTTTCATGGGATGGCTGGTTGTCCTGCTGTCTGGCCCGGTGCTTAAATCGGTCTCACTCATGGGCTACATCTGGATACTGGCAGGCGGGTTATTCTATTCTATCGGTATAGTTTTTTTCAGGTTCACAAGATTCAGGTACTCTCACCTGGTGTGGCACCTGATGGTTATAGCAGGGAGCGTGTCGCACTTTACCGCTATATTCTTTTATGTTATTCCCTAGCGGGCTTAAGCTTCGTAGTCGTTAAGAAAATCATTCAGCGGTTTCATTGCCCTTGCCACTGAGATAACGTGACTGAAGTATGACGGACCTGTTACTTCGGAATCAGAAGGACTGTTGACTACCAGGTAACTTTTGTGCTTCAGCAGCTCCGCCTGGGGATGGGAAGCCTCATAGCCTCTCGGTGTTTTTTTGAGCTTTTCTCCCTGGAGCTCGCCGAAATACCTGACGAAGTCCTTGTTCTTAAGGATTTTAATGAGCCTCTCAGGTTCATTGTCGATCTTCGCCCTTATGGCATTCAGCCAGGGTGCCGGCGGCATATATGCGCCACCCGCAATCATGCCTGCTCCCGGCTCAATATGAATGTAATAACCGGCATACTTCTCACCGTTCTTTCGTCCCCCCCGGGTAATAAACGCACCCAGATGGCTTTTATAAGGTGATTTATCATTCGAAAATCGTATATCGCGGTTTATCCTGTACATGCAGGAGGATGCTTCAAGCCCCCTGAGAATCGGGTCAAACCGCGCTATCTCCCTTATGATCCCGTCAATGAACTTTTCGAATTCACTCTTTGCTGAATCGTAAAGTTTACGGTTCCTGTTGAACCATTCACGGTCATTGTTCTTCTTCAGTTTCTTCAGAAAATCGAGAGTTTGCTGACTTATCGCTTCCATTTTACAAGGTTTTGATGAACAAGTATAAAAAATAATTCTGATGGCAGGCATCATTTCTATCTATAATACCGGAAAGTCAAAATTTGTTCTTGAAAATTTTGTTTTTATAACATTTACTTCTACTTTATTTGGTTTAAAATTGACTAAAAACTAATCATTTGCGATGGGAAAATTTGACAAATTCTGCCAGAGCTGCGGCATGCCAATGGAACAGGATCCTGGCAAGGGCGGCACTGATTCTGATGGCAGCAGGAACATGAAATACTGCAGCTACTGCTACCAGGATGGTAAATTCATGGGTGATTTCCGCAACGCGGGGGAGATGGTCTCTTTTGTTAAGGGCAAACTGAAGGAAATGGGTTACGGCCCAATAAGGAGATGGTTCTATACATCTCACATATATCAGCTTGAGCGGTGGAAGTAGTTTTAACTTAATCTCCATTGTTTTCTGGTTATAATAAGCTTACTTTGCGATTCGTCGAAGGAGATGTGAAATCTTGATGTTGAAGCATCCAAGGTTCTATTTTTTCAGACGGATGCGAGTTAAGGTAATGCAGAGAAACAGCTTATTCCTCAGGATAGTTTTTATAAGTTTAATCTTATCGGGCTCATCCTTCAGCGGTTTTGCCCAGAATGGTGATCACTGGGAATCCATTATTCTCCCTGGGGACATCTGGAGATATATTCTGCCGGTTACAGAACCCGCATCAGACTGGAATACCGGCAGTTTTGACGATTCATCCTGGCTCAGCGGTAAAGGAGGGATCGGTTATGGTGACAATGACGATTCCACGGTGCTTGTACCTCCGGTTACTTCAGTTTACATGAGGATCAGGTTCAATGTTCCGTCACAGTCGCTTATAAGTGAGGCGGTACTGCATATTGATTATGACGACGGATTCGTAGCATATCTTAACGGTCACGAAATAGCCAGGGCGAACATCGGGACACCGTTTGTACGACCGGCGTTCAGCGATTTCGCATCCACCTGCACCGAACCAAATGAACCGACAGGAGGCTTACCATCAGCATTCATAATTAGCAAGGACACTATATCGAGGTACCTGGTTTCCGGTGAGAATGTCCTTGCAATACAGGTTCACAACTGCAGCATCGGCTCATCTGACCTTTCTTCAACCACATTTTTCTCGGCACTGATAACTAACGGCAATACTTACTACCGGCCCGTTCCTGCCTGGTTCAGCATAGGTATTCCCGACGTTTCAAACCTGCCTATCCTTTCAATCAATACCAACGGTCAGGCGATTCCCGATGATCCTAAGATGATGGCCACCATGAAGGTCATTGACAACGGTTATGGTAAAGCCAATACTCCGTTCGATAAAGCAACTGACTATGATGGTCCGATCGGTATCGAACTGCATGGCCAGTCATCGCAGATGTTCCCGAAAAAGCCATACAGCCTTGAGATCAGGAAAACCGAAACTATCGATTCCACGGCATCCCTGCTGGGAATGCCTTCAAGTCCCGACTGGCTGCTAATTGCCAACTATTCCGACAAGACTCTTTTGAGAAATGCCCTCACGTACTATTACGGGGCAAAAATTGGCAACGGATGGCAGCCCCGCTTCAGGTTCTGCGTTGTCTACCTGAACGGTGACTACCAGGGAATTTACATGCTAACTGAAAGGATAAAGAAGGATTCGGCACGTGTCGATATCAGCACTCTTAAGGAGACCGATAATTCAGGGGAAGAGCTGACAGGTGGCTATATCGTGAAGGTCGACAAGACATGGGATCTTCAGCCAAGTGAGTACTTTACAACGCATCCTTCAGTGTTTTTCCCGAATTCAAGGTATTATAACTTCACTTATGTCTACCCGAAAGCGGACAGGATAACGGAACCGCAGAAAGAATATATCAGCTCATACATCGAGGAATTTGAGAATGTCCTGAACGGTGATAATTTCATGGATCCCGTCAACGGCTTCAGAAAGTACATCGATATGGGAACCTTTGCCGACTACCAGGTTATGGAGGAACTTTCAAATAATGTCGATGGGTACAGGTACAGCACCTTCTTCTATAAAAATAAGATAACCCACGGGAATAAGCTCTGCGCGGGTCCCCTTTGGGATTTCGACCTTTGCTACGGGAACGAGAACTATTACCAGAATAACTGGATCACCACCGGATGGCTGTACCCAAACTACGGACCGAATGAAGGATACCCGATGCACTGGTGGTACCGTCTGATGCAGGACCCTGGCTATGAAAGGCGCTTCGTGACCCGCTGGAGAGAGCTGAGGCGCAGCACCTTCAGAACCGACTCCGTAATGCACTTCATCGATAGCCTGAAGACATATTTTGGCAGTGAAATCGATAAGAACTTCCAGAAATGGCAGATACTTGGCGTTTATGTCTGGCCCAACCTCTACGTTTTCAATACATATGATGAAGAGATAAATTACCTGAAAAGCTGGGTAACCGACAGGATGAACTGGATGGATTCAGCCACGGATCTGACCTCAGTTCTGTACAACCAGAGCTTCTACGACGAGAATGTGGTCATTTACCCGAACCCGGTAAAGGAGAAGATGACCGTGGCGCTCAACCTGGCAGATGAAGGCAATATAAGACTGGAATTCACTGACCTGTCGGGCAGGAAAGTGAGTGACCTTCAGTATTACGTGGGAAGCGGGTACCAGGAGCTGTTCCTCGATCTGGGCACATACAGGACGGGATATTATATCCTGAGGATTTACGAAGAATCAAGATTGCTGGGAATAAAGAAAGTGATTAAATATTAGCTATAGTAACATTCTGACCGGACAACCGCCGGAACATTTAACTTTTCTTATATAGATTTCTTGCTTAAATAAGCTTACTTTGTGTCAGAGCCGCATTTTATGGCTGGAACATTGTGAAATAATACCAGGCACCACCATTGGAGGTGCATTATTTTTAAGATGCAAACCCGTAGCTTATTATTAAGGATATCAATACTTTTACTTATCCTTGAAGCCATTGCCATTAATGTCGCCGGCCAGACTGCCGAACACTGGGAGTCTGTGATCCTTCCCGGTGACATCTGGAGATACATCATACCGTCATCAGAACCGCCCGCCAGCTGGGACAGCCTCATCTTTGATGAGAGCTCATGGCTTTCCGGAAAAGGAGGGATAGGCTATGGCGACAATGACGATTCGACTGTGCTTGTTCCTCCCGTAGGATCAGTGTACATGAGAATTAAGTTCAATGTTGATGATGTTTCAGTAATCGAAGATGCAGTTTTGCATGTCGATTATGACGACGGATTTGTAGCCTACCTTAACGGGCATGAAATCGCACGCGCCAACATCGGGACCCCGTTTGTAAGACCGGCTTACAGCGATTTCGCAGCCAGCTGCACCGAACCCAAGGTACCTTACGGAAACCTGCCGTCGGCATTCATGATAAACAGGGACACGATTAAAGCGAATCTCAGAACAGGGGAAAACGTCCTAGCGCTACAGGTCCACAACTGCAACCTCGGCTCATCCGACCTCTCATCGACAACTTTCTTTTCCATTTTAATCACAAATAACAGTACCTATTACAGGCCGGTTCCATCCTGGTTCAACATCGGCCTTCCCGATATATCCACGCTGCCAATCATTTCAATAAATACAAACGGTGGTACAATTATCGACGGCACAAAAATTATGGCAACCGCCAGGGTTATCAACAACGGCCCGGGTAAAACCAACTCACCAACAGATAAGGGAACCGATTACGACGGGCCAATCGGTATTGAGTACAGGGGACAATCTTCACTGATGTTCCCCAAAAAGCCATACTCGGTCGAGATTCGCAAGACAGAGACCATAGATTCAACAGCATCACTGCTTGGAATGCCAAGCAATAAGGACTGGGTACTATATGCACCTTATTCAGACAAGCCCATGATGAGGAACTTCATCACTTTCTTTCTCGGCGGGAAAATGGGAAGCTGGCAACCGAGGTGCAGGTACTTTGTACTATATATGAATGGCGAATACGAGGGTATATATATATTGATGGAACACATCAGAAGGGACGTAAACAGGGTTGATATAAGTGGACTCGGCCAGCAGGATGTAGCCGGTGATGATGTCACAGGTGGCTATATTTTCAAGGCCGACAAGCTTGGGGGACTTAATCCCGGCGATTATTTTACGACATATCCTACAATGATGTTTCGCAATACAAGGAACTACACGTTCACCTATGTCTACCCGAAAGCCGACAAAATCATGGACGCACAGAAATCGTACATCAAATCATATATAGAGGAGGCAGAATCGGTCCTTAACGGCCCTGATTTTACCGACCCGGTTATTGGAATTCAGAAGTACTTCGATTACGGATCATTTGTCGACTTCCAGATCATGACAGAATTATCCCTAAATGTCGACGGATACAGGCTCAGCCAGTTTTTTTACAAGAAAAAAATAACCCACGGCAACAAGATCTTTTGTGGCCCGCTCTGGGACATCGACCTGGGCTATGGCAACGCTGACTATTATAATTCATGGCTGACTGATTTCTGGTTGTACCCGAATTATGCTCCGGATTGGGAACACCCCATGCATTACTGGTACAGGCTGATGCAGGACCCGGTCTACCTGAGGCACTTTGTGACAAGGTGGCGTGAACTGAGGCGGGATATTTTCTCGACCGGGAACATCATGCATATTATTGACAGCGTGCAGAATTATATCGGTCCGGAACTTGAAAAGAACTACCAGAAATGGCCCATAATCGGAACATATGTATGGCCGAACTATTATGTCGGACCAACATACCAGGACGACCTTGACTATTTCAGGAACTGGCTGACTGACAGGCTAAACTGGATGGATACCCAGACGAGCCTCACATCAGATTTCTACGACCGGAGTTTTCCCGATGCAAATGAAATTGTTATCTACCCGGTACCTGTGAAGGATAAGCTGACCATTGCACTGAATGCCGCTACAGGAGGAGATATCAGGTTTGAAATGACGACACTTTCCGGAATCAGGGTCTATGATGTAAAACGCAATGTAGTTACAGGTAACCAGGAGCTGATACTGGACCTGCCGGAACTGAATCCGGGGTATTATGTACTTAAGATATCACAGGATAACAGGGTAATTGCCATCAAAAAAATAATAAAGTTCTGAATACTCTGAATATCATACATTTAAATGATGAAGTACAAGATTGTCACGGCATTTTTCCTGGTCGTACTGGGCTTGTATTCGTGTAAGTCCGTGAATAAAAACCAGGCAGCATCACCCAGGATCAGGCCACTTGTCGATACTGTAGGTTTCGCTCATTTGCCCTGGCAGATGGATGCCTTAATGACAAGGTTCAGGGAAACGGGCTGGAAGGAAAA
>Ga0335069_10001415_pt1 | contig 38892 bp, 35 predicted proteins | sample Lox_Sample_11_FD_206714 | JGI IMG/M metagenome (GOLD analysis project Ga0335069, IMG submission 206714) | Soil microbial communities from Loxahatchee National Wildlife Refuge, Florida, United States - Lox_Sample_1.1 | ecosystem: Environmental > Terrestrial > Soil > Wetlands | place: USA...
TGAAGGCCGGCGCACCAGGAGCCGGCACCTGCAGCTGCACCCGCCCGGCACCGGGGGGCGCAAGCACGAAGAGGCGCGAGAGCGCCGCGACCGGGCCGGGGGATCCGGTCCCGCGCACGCTTCCGATCGCGCCGACGAAGACGAGGTCGAGCACGCAGGGGGTACAGACCGGGGCCGGTCCGGTTGGGTGGGCCGGACCTGCCTGCCGGGCGGGAGGCGCGGCCCCGGTCTGCGTAAGCGGGCCTGCCGCGCCGGAGCCGTTCGGGTGAAGCTCCGTCACGGCGTGCGGCCCGCCGGGGAGAGCCTCGCCGGGGGCAGCGGGGCTCGGGCTCGCCGGCGGCGGCGACGCCGGCAGGATCGGAGGGGCGATCGTGGCGACCGCGAGCTCGGTGCTCTCGATCACCGTCTGCTCCCGGGTCGTCTCGACCGGCGGCGCGGGCGCGGGCGGCGACGCCGGTGGCGTCCCGGCGGGCTGCGCCGTCGCGCCGTCCCAGCCGGCGACGTTCGTCCGGTTCGACTGCGTCCGGCCGGATGACGCGTCGCCCGATTGCGTCACCCGGGTGTCCTGGTCGGCCCGGAGGTCGAAGGCGACCGACCCGGAGGCGTTCGAGGCCGCCTGGGCGACCGCCTGGCTCGTTCGGCTCGTGTCGGTCGCGGACGCGAACGAGCCGACCTCGTTCGCCTGCGCGACCGGCGCGTTCGAGATCCCGGCGGCGGGGATGACGACGTCGGTGACGTTGGCGACTGTGGTCTGCGTGGTCTCGGCCGACGCGGTCGCCGTCTGGCTGTCGGCGGCCGACTGGGTCGCGAGCGCGCTTCCGGGTTCGTTCACGAGCTGAGACACGAGCTGCGTGACCGCGTCCGTCGCGGCGCCGAAGGCCGTCGAGGCCGCGTGGTTCGCCTGCAGGATCGCTCCGATCGACGCGCTCGAGGGCTGCGCCGACGAGATGCGGTCGACGTTGGAAGGATCGGTCTGGGTCGTGCGCGCGGAGGCGGTGACGACCTGCGTCGCCGCGATCGACTGGACGACGGTCGCCGCCGAGCCGCCGTCGCCCGTGACGGTCTGGAGCGCCGTGAGCTCGGCGGTCGCCGACGCGCTCGCGGTCGCGTCGTTCGACTGGCCGAGCCCGGCGAGGAGGCCGGCGGCGGCGACGCCGACGTTGCCCGGGCCGGCCTGGATCGCCTCCGCGTCGGCGGTCGCGATCTGCGACGCGGCGATCTGCTGCGTCACGTCGGGGCCGATGGCGGCCGTCGGGGCCGACTGCGCCTCGTCCGCGGTCGCGGACGCGGACGCCGTCGCGGAGACGACGTTCGCCTGCGTGACCTGCGGCGTCCCCGGCTGCGCCCGGCCGGGCGATGCGGCCGCGGGCGCCGGAGCCGGCGCGCCGCTCCACGTCCAGCTCCAGACCCGGTTGCACGCGCACGGCTGGTCGAGCGAGAAGCTCGCGGCCGCGCCGTCGGGGCCTGTCCAGGTCCACGTCCAGAGCCAGCGGCCGGTCGCCGGCGCCGTCGCGGCGGCGGCGCTCGGCGGCGGCCCGCTCTGCCCCCACGCCCACGTCCAGTCGGGGGTCCCGGTCGGCGCGTCGGCCGGATCCGGCGGCGACGCGCCGAGATCCCACGTCCAGCTCCACGTCCAGATGTCGCCGCCCGCGGGGACGACGACGCTCGAGCCGGGCAGAACGACGCTGACGTTCACGTTGCTCCCGCCGGTCGTGACGGTCGTCGCCGTGCTCGCCTGCGTCGCACCCGCGTCCTCGCCGGGACTGCCGATCCGCACGGAGACCTCGAGGTTCGTCGGAGTCGTCTGCGTCGCACTCGCCGTCGTGGACGACACGGGCTGCGCCGACGGCGCATCCGTCGCCGCCGCGGCCGGGGTCACGGGACACGAGGCGGTGCACTGCTCGATCGTCTGGTCGACGCTCGACGAGTTGTCGACGGTCGCGGGCGCGTCGCTCGACGCCGCCGGAGGATCGCCCGCCGGTGTCGAGATCGCGGCCGCCGTCGCGGCGTTCTCCTGGTCGACGGGACCGGAGTCGCCGGGGCTCGCGACGCGCACCGTGATGTTCACGTTCGTCGGCGAGACCTGCGTCGCGGTCGCGGACGACGACGCCGTCGCGGTCACGTCGTTCGCCTGGCTCACGGCGCCGTCGGCCCCGGGACTGTCGACGCGCACCGACGCGTTCACGTTCGCCGGATCGCTCTGCACGGCGGTCGCGTCGCCGTTCGCTCCCGCGTCTGCGGCCGCGCTCGTCTCGTTCGTCTGCGAGACGGCGCCGCCGTCCGCCGGCTGCCCGACGTTGACCGAGACATTCGTGTTCGTCGCGCCGCTCTGCGCCGCGTTCGAGGTCGCGGCCGCCTGCGAGCCGTCGGCCGGCTGCGGCGTGCCGGCGGCGCGCGCGGACGCGTCGACGACGCCGGACGCGACCGTCACCACGAGAACCGTCACCGCAAACCACCTCGTGCGCCAGACGAGGAGACGAACCGGAATGCTGCACCCCCAACCGGCCCGTGCCCCCGCCGTCGCCGCTTGCCTGTCCGGTCAGCGGCCGCAACTTCCGCAGGACGTACCCCGTTTGATATCGCGCCGGGCCCGCCGCGGACTCCGGTTTTGCAACCTCTTTACCTACCGCACCCGGAATGCCGAGGAACGCGCAGATTTTCGCGGCAGGGTTGTCGGACCGGTGAACGCCCGCCGCGCTCAGGCGGAGCGCTCGTGCAGCCAGGTCAGCGCAGCTTCGAGGACGCCGCCGCCGACGGCGAGCGCCTTGTCGGAGATCTCGCGCCAGTCGACGTCGGTGCGCGGGTCGACGTCGCCGATCTTGAGCCCTGCGTGAACGGGCGTCCCGTCGGCGACGAGTCCGCGCACGAGGCCGTCGAACGGGGCGCGCACCTCCGCCCCGGCCACCGTGCCGAGCACCGCGCCGGCCGCGACGTGGTCCCCGATGTGGGCGCGCCATTCGACCTCCCCGTCCGCGGGCGCGCGCAGCACGCGCTCGGCGCCGCGCCCGCCGATCTCGCCGGGCATCCCGGTGTTCGCCGTCGCCGAGCCGCGCCAGAGCACGCGGCCGAGGCGTGGGCCGCGCATCGTCTCGACGACGGCATGGCAGTCGACGCCGGCCGTGAACCTCGGTCCCAGAGCGACGACGAGCGGAGCGTCGCCGATCGTCGTGTCGAGCACGCGCTTCGCCATTCGCGCGTCGATCACGATGCGGGCCTCGAGCGGCGGCAGCGCGGACGAGACCACGACGGGCACGGTGTCCGTGCGCGCGAGAGCCTGCGCGTCGGCGAGCGTCGCCCGCACGGCGGTCACGCCCTCGACGACGACGGATCCTTCGTGCACCGCGGTCGAGAACGCGACGTTCCGGCGGACGGTCAGCGGCGCCTCCAGCTCGCAGATCACGACCGGAAAGCCGGCGCGCTTGAGCCGCCACGCGGCGCCGGTCGCGAGGTCGCCGCCGCCGCGTAGGACGACGAGCGTGTCCGCGATCGACGCGGTCATGCCCGCGGAGCCGGCTCGGCGCCGAGCGCGACGATCTCGCCGAGGATCGCGAGCGCGAGCTCGTGCGGCGTCTGGGCGCCGATGTCGAGCCCGATCGGCGTCGTGACCCGGTCGAGGTCCTGCTCCGGGACGCCGCGCGCGACCGCCGCGGCCCGCGTCTCCTGCCAGCGCCGGCGGCTGCCGAGCGCGCCGATCGAGCGCGCCGGGCTCGCAAGCACGAGCGGCAGCGCCTCGACGTCGACCTCGCTGCTGCGCGTCGTGAGCACGACGTGCGTCCGGTCGGTGATGCCGACCCGGCGCAGCGCCTCGTCGATCGGACCGGGAACGAGGACGTCCGCGTCCGGAAGGAGCTCCTCCGTGACGAGCTCGACGCGGTCGTCCACGGCGACGACGTGGAAGCCGAGCCAGTGGGCGAGCTCGACGACGGCGCAGCCGACGTGGCCGCAGCCGATCACGAGCACCGTCGGCGGCGAGAGCTGCGGCTCGAGATAGACGGTCATCTCGCCGGTGCACATGCCGAGCTCCTGCAGGTCGTAGTGCACGAGGCGGCCGCTCCCGGCCGACAGCGCCTCGAGCGCGTCCGCCGCGATTCGCGCCTCGATCGGACCGCCGCCGATGCTTCCAGAGCAGTGCCCGTCGCCGTAGACGAGCATCTTCGTGCCGACGTGCCTCGGCGTCGACTTGCACGTGTCCACGACGGTCGCGAGCACGACGGTCTCGCCGTGGTCGGCCGCGTCCACCAGCTCGTGGAGCAGCGCGCCGGAGTTGTCGCCGCCGGTCATGCGTGGACTGCGGCGACCTGGAGAGCTCGCCACACCCGTTCGGGCGTCAGCGGTATCGCGTCGATCGCGACGCCGGTGGCGTCGAGGATCGCGTTGCGGACGGCGGGAGCGACGCCGTCGATCGGAATCTCGCCGACCGCCTTGGCGCCGAACGGCCCGGTCGGCTCCAGTGTCTCGACGAGGATGACCTCGGTCGCAGGCGTGTCGTCGGCGCGGAAGATCCAGTACGGACCGAGCTGCGCGTTCTCGGCGCGACCTGCGCCGTCGAGGACGAGCTCCTCGGTGAGCGCGTAGCCGAGCGCCTGGATCATCCCGCCCTCGACCTGGCCGCTCGCCGTCACCGGGTTGATCGCCACGCCGCAGTCGACCGCCATCACGAGCTTCGTCACCTCGACCTCGCCCGTCTCCACGTCGACCTCGACCTCGGCCAGCTGCGCGGCGAACGGCGACGGCGAGTCGCCCGACACGTGCGAGGCCGTGCCGATGATCTGCTCCTGGTCCTCCGTGTGGAGCGCGTTCAGGGCGATCTCACCGAGCAAGAGCGAGCGGCCGTCCGGCGCCCACGCGCGCCGGTCGTGGAGCCGGACGTCGTCCGGGTCCTCGAGCTCGAGCATCCTCGCGGCGCGCGCGACGATGCGCGCCCGCGCCGCCTCGGCGGCCTTCTTCACCGCCATGCCGGAGATGTACGTCGTGCTCGACGCGTACGCGCCGGTGTCGAACGGGGTCAGGTCGGTGTCGGCTGCATAGACGAGGATGTCGTCCGCCGCGACGCCGAGCACCTCCGCTGCGATCTGCGCGAGCACGGTGTCGGCGCCCGTGCCGAGGTCGGTCGCTCCGGTGAGGAGGTTGAACGAGCCGTCGTCGTTCATCTTGATCGAGCACGCGGCCATGTCGACCAGGGGGATGCCCGAGCCGTGCATGCACAGCACGAAGCCGATCCCGCGGCGGATGCTCGGCCGCTCGGGCGGCCGCTTCCAGAGCGGATCCTCGCGGCGATGCCAGTCGATCGCGCGCAGGGCCTGCGCCACGCACTCCTCGGTGCCGCAGCTTCGGACGAGCGGCAGGTCCTCGGGGGCGATCTCCTCGACGGCGCCGCGCTCCCCCAGACGCGGTGCGATGTCGAGCCGGTCGCCGACGCCGACCCAGTTGCGCCGCCGGAACTCGACCGGGTCGAGGTCGAGCGCGCGGGCGATGTCCTGCATGTGGCTCTCGAGCGCGAAGTGGGCCTGCGGCGCGCCGTAGCCGCGGAACGCGCCGGCCACGGGCCGGTTCGTGTAGACGACGTCGCACGTGTACCGCTTCGCGGGACAATTGTAGGAGGAGAGGCCGCGCAGCCCGGTGATCGACTGCACCGTGAAGCCGTGCGCGCCGTACGCGCCGGTGTTGCCGACGACGCGCAGGTCCTGCGCGACGAGCCGGCCGTCGCCGTCGACGCCGGTTCGGAAGGTGAGCGTCTGCGCGTGGCGCGTGCGCGAGGAGACGAACTCCTCCTCGCGGGTGAGCTCGAGCCTGACGGGACGGCGCGTCGCGAGCACGAGGTGGCCGACGATGTCCTCGATCAGCATCTCCTGCTTCGCGCCGAAGCCGCCGCCGATACGCGGCTTGATCACGCGGATCCGCTTCACCGGCAGCCCGAGCAGCGGCGCCAGCATCCGGCGCGTCTGGAACGGGACCTGCGTCGACGACCGCAGCACGAGGCGCTCGTCCTCGTCGAGCCAGCCGATGGTGATGTGCGGCTCGAGCGGGCACGCCTGCACCTGCGGCACGTGGAAGGTCTCCTCGAACACGTGCTCGGCCCCGGCGAACGCCGCCTCGACGTCGGCGACGGTGCTGCCCTCGATGTGAGCCGCCACGTTGTGGGCCGCGTCGTGGATCCCGACGCTGTCCGGCTCGTCGTGGATCACCGGCGCCCCGTCGGCGAGCGCGTCGTTCTCGTCGTACACCGCGGGCAGAACCTCGTAGGTCACGTCGATCAGGCGACACGCCGACTCTGCGATCTCGGGCGTCTCGGCGGCGACGGCCGCGACGCGGTCGCCGACGTGGCGCACCTTGTCGTCGAAGCTCACCTGGTCCCAGGGATACGGGTTGGGCCACGTCTGACCGCCGGATGCGTACTTCACCCGCGGCGTGTTCGCGTAGTGCAGCACGGCGTGCACGCCCGGCAGCGCCCTCGCCTTCGAGTCGTCGATCGCGACGATGCGCGCATGCGCGTGGGGGCTTCGCAGCACCTTCGCGTGGAGGAGCCCGCGCAGCTCGATGTCGTCCGTGAAGGCGGGATTGCCCTTCACGAGCCGCACCGCGTCGACCTTCGCCTCCGGCTTGCCGACCACGGCCGTCCGCGGCACCTCGTCGGACGGGACGAGGCGCGGCACGGCGAGCGGCATGTCGGCCGGGCGCGAACCGTCGCCCGCCTCGGCTCCCGCCAGCGGCTCGACGACGATCGGCTCCATCGGCGCCACCGTCTCTCCGCGGAGCGCGGCCGCCGCCCGGCGAACCGCCTCGACGATCTTCACGTAGCCGGTCTCGCGATCGAGGATGCCCGCGAGCGCCTCGCGGATCTCCGCGACGGACGGATCCGGATTCCGGTCGAGCAGCGCCTTCGCCGCCAGCACCATCGCCCCCGTCGAGTAACCGGACTGGAGCGCGCCCGCCTCGACGAACGCCGCCTGGATCGGATGCAGCTCGTCGCCGGGCACGGTCAGAGACTCGACCGTCGCGACCACGTGACCGTCCGCCTGCGCCGCCAGCAGCACGTCAGCCGACACGAGCCGCCCGTCGAGCAGAACCGCCGCCGCGCCCATCTCTCCGGTGTCGGAGCCGTAGCGGACGCTGAAGCAGCCCTCGCGCCGCAGCAGCGAGCGCAGCGTCTCGCCCGGCGCGCACGTGACCCTCCGCCGGACGCCGTTCAGCGTAAGCGAGACCTCGATCACGACGATCCCTCCAGGGCTCGGGCGGCGAGGACCTCGGCCAGCGCGCGCCGGTACTCGCTCGAGCCGCGAAAGTCGCCCGGCGGATCGAGCCCGTCCGTCTCCTCGACGAGGATCGGCGTCGCCGCCACACCGCTCAGCGCCAGCCGCTGCCGGCCGTCCGCGCCGACGCGCGCCGCCGCGGCCACGATCGCACGATCGGCCCGCGTCCGGCCGGTGCGCGCGACGACGCTGGTACCCGTCGTGTCGATCACGACCGCGGTGACGATCCCGCCGCGCGGGAACGGCATCGCAGCGAGCAGCGCCTCCAGCGGCAGCTCCTCGGTGCCGCGTGCGCCGGCGACGGACACGACCGCGTCGTGGACGAGCAGCGTCGCCAGCAGCTCGCTCTCGCCGTCCGCCGTCACGATCGCCCCGCCGAGCGTCGCCTGCGCCCTCAGCGTCGGCGGCGCCTCCCGCCGGGCGGCCTCGCGGACGGGAGAGGGCGCGTCCTCGTTCTCGACGAGCTCCTGCAGCGTCGCGGTCGCCCCGATCCGGAGCATGCCGTCGTCGCGCCGCTCGAATCCGTCCAGGCCCGCCGCCTGGAGATCGACCACCTCGACCGGCTCGGCGGCCGGCCGCGCCTGCAGCTTCGTCCCGCCGCCGATCACGACCGCTCCCGGGCGGTCCAGCAGTCCGAGCGCCTCCTCGAGCGACGCCGGACGCCTGTAGTCGGACACACGCGCCGTCACGCTCCGATGCTGGCAGGGGAGACCGGCGGGATCATCGGGGAGGAGCGCCGACCGGATTCGGAAAACTACGACCGGCTCCGCCCCGCCGCGATGCCGTCTTACGCGTTCAGGCGGGCGAACATCCGGCGTTGCGCCTTGTAGAGCTGCGGGAACTCGGCATAGAGCCGGTCGTAGCGCTCGCGCGTGGCCGGGTCGGGCCGGAACGTCGTCTCGACCGGCGCCGCGTCGCGAACCTCGGCGGCCGAGAGCGCCCCGAGCGAGAGGCCGGCGAAGATCGCTGCTCCCCGCAGGTGCGCGTTGACCGAGTGCCCGACGCGCTCGACAACGCGGTCGAGCACGTCCGCATGGATCTGGCACCACAGGTCGGACTGCGAGCCGCCGCCGACGATCCGGATCGGGTCGAGGCGCTGCTTCGCGAACGACTCCACGGCCTCGTGGAGCCACCGGTCGTTGTAGGCCACCCCCTCGAGCACCGCCCGAACGAGGTCCTCCGGCCGGGTGTTGATCGACACGTTGTGGAAGCCGGCACGGGCGCGCCGGTCGTAGACGGGGGAGCGCTCGCCGTTCAGCCACGGCGTGAAGATGACGCCTCCCGCCCCCGGCGACGCCGACGCCGCGAGCGCCGTCAGCTCGTCGAAGCCGCTGCCGGGGAAGAGCGTGTCGCGAAGCCACTGGAGGCAGAGGCCGCCGCTCTCGTGGTTGTCGGCGATCACGTACCCGCTCTACGTCTGGCCCGGGACGCTGACGATCGACCGGCGCGCGTCGGTCTTCTTGAACGGCACCGGTGCTCCGATCCACGAGCTCGTCGACACGGCCAGATGCGTCTCGAAGTCGCGGATCGCGCCGGCCCCGCACGCCGCCGAGTGCAGGTCGGGCACGCCGGTCACGACTCTGGCCGCGTCCGGGATCCCGAGCGCGCGCGCGACATCCGGGAGCACGGTGCCGACGACCGAGCCCGTCGGGACGAGCGGAGCGAGCTTCGTCGCGTCGACACCCGACAGCGCGAGCAGTGCCTCGTCGTACTCGAGTCGATCGAGGCGACGATTGTCGGTCAGCCAGCCGGCGATCATCGACGCGTGCGACGCAGCGGCGACGCCGGTGAAGCGGAGCGTCAGGTAGTCGACGGGCTCGAGGAACCAGCGCGCGCGGGCGCTCAGCTCCGGCTCCGCGTGCTGCAGGTAGAGCATGTGCCCGATCGGGTCGTTGCCGGTCGGCGACGGTGCGCCGCCCGTCTTCCTGACCCAGTGGATCGCGCGCCGCGGCGCGTACCCGGCGACCGGGCCGCCGATCGTCGCCTTCGAGTAGACGCCGCCGCGTGAGTCCATCCACATGATGCAGTCGCCGACCGGCTCGCCGCGCTCGTCGACCGGGACGGTGCTGGCCCACTGCCCCGTGCACGCGACCGCGACGACGTCGCGCGCGGGCACCGCGCCGGACGCGAGCCCGCGCCGCACCGCGTCGCAGATCAGCTCCCACCATTCGGCGGCGTCCTGCGTCGCCCCGCCGTCCGGAAGCCAGCGCGTCTCGACGAGCCGATGATCGTCCCAGAGCAGCTCGCCGTTCAGACGGACGAAGCCGACCTTGGGGCCGCCCGTCCCGAGGTCGACCGCGAGGCAGATCCCGTCCGCCTCGACCTCGCCCGCACGGCGCGCGTCTGCCTGCCCCGTCACGGGGCCGGCACTGCCTGCATCGCGTCCATCAGGTCGGCCATCACCGCGCGAATCAGCTCGCCGGCCTCCTCGGTCGGCCGATCGCCCAGACCGCCGTAGATGGCGCCGCTCTGGGGCGACGCTCCGGCCGCGTGCTGCGTCCGCGCGTACTCGACCGCATCCGCGAGGTCGGCCGCGAACGCATCGACCACGCCCTCCTGCGTCTGCGGCCGGGTCACCGCCATGTGCAGCGCGTTCGGATACTGCTGTCCGTTGAAGCGCCACCCGCGCGTCCGCATGAAGTCGTTGACGTGGTAGACGTCGAACGCGTCCGACGTGAAGCTGAAGAGGAACGACGGCCGGCCGAGGATCCGCAGCTCGGGATGCGAGCGCACCGCGTCCTGCATCGCCGCCGACGTCTCGAAGATCGCGCGCGCGTAGCGCCGGTAGCCGTCGCGTCCGAGCGCCACCATCGCCGCCCAGGTCGCCGCGAGCAGGCCGCCCGAGCGCGAGCCGTCCATGCCGGGCGAGCAGTACTTGCCGCCGCTCCAGCCGGGCTGGAAGAAGTACTGCGCGTTGCGAAGCGCCTTGTCCCGGAACAGCACCGTCGACGTGCCCTTGAACGCATAGCCGTACTTGTGGGTGTCGGCCGAGATGGAGGTCACGGCGGGAATGCGAAAGTCGAAGACGGGGATGTCGTAGCCGAGCTCCTGTCCGAACGGGAGGATGAAGCCGCCGAGGCAGGCGTCCACGTGCAGCCCGATCCCCCGCTCCGATGCGAGCACGCCGAGCTCCTCGATCGGGTCGACCGTCCCGTAGCCGTAGTTGCAGGCGGAGCCGACGATCGCCAGGGTGTCCCCGTCGACGTTGTCCGCGACCCAGTCGAGGCTGACGAGCGTCGTCTCGGGGTCGACGGGCGCACGGCGCAGCTCGACGCCGAAGAGGTGGCACGCCTTGTCGAAGGCGGGATGCGCCGTCTCCGGCTTGATCAGGTTCGGCCGCGTCACGCCTCGCTCGGCGCGCGCCCGATCGCGATAGGCGAGCACCGCGTGGCAGATGCTTCCTGTCCCACCGCTCGTCACCAGCCCCGCGGGCTCGCCGTCGGCGACCGCGCCCGCGTTCATCAGGTCGAGCGCCATGGCGATGATCTCGCCCTCGAATCGCGTCTGGCTCGGGCACATGTCCCGTTGCAGCGCGTTCACGTGCGCGAAGAGCCCGAACGCCTCGTTGAGGAACGCGTAGTGCTCGTGGTCGCCGCAGTAGATCGTCCCCGAGCACTTGCCCGTCGCCCAGAAGTCGTCCTCCTCGGTCGCCATCGTGCGCAGCTCGGCGATGACGTCGTCGCGCGGACGGCCGTGCTCGGGGAACGTGCGGTTGACGCCGAACCGGTCTGCATAGGGATATGGGGTCTCGCTCACGAGGAAGCCGCTCCTGATAGTCGGGGACGGGGATGCGCTGCCAGCAGCGCCTTCGTGTAGTCGTCCTGCGGATTGGCGAGCACGTCGCCCGCGTCGCCGATCTCGACGAGCCGTCCGTGGTTCATGACGGCGACGCGGTCGGCGACCTCGGCGATGACCGCGAGCTGGTGGGCGACGAACAGGATCGCGACGCCGAGCTCGTCGCGCAGGTCGAGGAAGAGGTTCAGCAGCTGCGCCTGCACGGAGACGTCGAGGGCGCTCACCGCCTCGTCCGCGATCAGCACCTCGGGCCCGACCGCGAGCGCGCGCGCGACGGCGACGCGCTGGCGCTGACCGCCCGAGAGCTCCCGCGGGCGACGCTTCGCGACGGCCGCCCCCAGGTGCACCCGCTCGAGCGCCTCGCGCACGAACTGCTCGCCGTTCTCGCTTCCCGGACGGTGGTGCACGCGTCCCGCCTCGTGCAGCGCAGCGCCGACCGTCATGCGCGGGTTGAGCGAGGAATAGGGGTCCTGGAAGACCATCTGCATGCGACGGCGCAGCTCGCGCAGCTGCGCTCCGCGGGCCGCGCGCACGTCGATCCCGTCGAGCTCGATCGTCCCGGAGTCGGGCTCGACGAGCCGGATGATGCAGCGCGCGAGCGTCGTCTTGCCGCTGCCCGACTCGCCTGCGAGCCCGAGGATCTCGCCGTGGTGCAGCGTGAACGACACGTCGTCGACCGCGCGCGCCGGCTCCACCTGCGACCGGCCGATGCGCTCGCCCACGGTCCGGCGGAGCGCGAACGACTTCGTCAGCCTCTCGAGACGGAGCAGCGGAACGCGCTCGGTCACAGGCGCGCTCCCGCGCGCGCGGTCAGCGCGCTGTCAGCCACGGCGAAAGGGCGGACGGGGCAGGCCGTCTCGTGGCCGGGAGAGACGGGTTCCAGCACCATCGAGACCGTCTCGCACGCCGGTTGCGCATACCGGCAGCGCGGCCTGAACACACAGCCCGAGACCTCGTCCGCCGGATCGGGCGGAACCCCGGGGATGACCGGAAGCCGTGTCGGGCGCCCGGCCGACTCGAGCCGCGGGATCGAGTCGAGGAGCCCGCGCGTGTACGGATGCTCGGCGCCGTCGTGGATCTCCTCGATCGTCCCCGTCTCGACGATGTGGCCGCCGTACATGACCGCGACGCGGTCGCACACCTGGGCGATCACGCCGAAGTCGTGGGAGACGAGCACCACCGCCATCCCGCCCTCCTCGCTCAGCCTGACCAGGAGATCGAGGATCTGCGCCTGGGTGGTGACGTCGAGCGCCGTGGTCGGCTCGTCGGCGAGGAGCAGGCGCGGCTGCGACGCGGTGGCGAGCGCGATCATCACGCGCTGGCGCATGCCGCCGCTGAACTCGTGCGGGTAGGAGAGCGCACGCCGCTCGGGATTCGGAATTCCGACGTCGCGCAGCAGCTCGACCGCCCTCGTCTGCGCCTCGCTCTTCTTCAGCCCGAAGTTGACCCGCAGCGTCTCCTCGACCTGCTTGCCGATCCTCAGCACCGGGTTCAGGGTGCTGAACGGGTCCTGGAAGACCATGCCGACGTCGTGGGCGCGGAAGTCCCGGAGCTCGCGCGGACGCATCGCCAGGACGTCGCGCCCGTCGAAGAGGATCCTGCCGTCGGCGATCCGGCCGCGCTGAGGAATGAGCCGCATCACCGACCTGCAGACGAGCGTCTTGCCGGATCCGGTTTCGCCGACGAGCCCGACGATCTCTCCCGGGCGGATGCTCAGGCTCGCGCCCCTCAGCGCGACGAGCCGGCCGAACGGCATGTCGAACTCCACCCGCAGGCCCTCGATGCTCAGCACCGGCTCGGGAGCGACGCTCACTCGACCCGCTCCCGGCGCCGGCCAAGCCGGCGCCTCCGCTCCCTGGTGAGCTCCGTCGAGCCTGCGCTCACTGGAGCGTCCCCCGCAGCTTTCCGTCGGAGAGCCCGTCGCCGAGCAGGAGGGCGCCGACGCCGAAGAGGACGACCACGAGCCCGGGCAGCGTCGAGACCCACCAGGCCGTGAGCATGGCGCTCTGGCCGTCGGCGATGATCGATCCGAGCTCCGCGTTCGGCGGCTGCGCGCCGAGGCCGAGATACGCGAGGCCGGAGAGCAGGAGCAGGTTCGCGACCATGTCGAGCGTCGAGTAGATCAGGGAGGAGCGCATCAGGTTCGGTACCGCATGGCGCACGATCGTTCGTCGCGTCGTGTAGCCCAGGGCCACGGTCGCCAGCATGAACGGCTGCTCGCGCAGCACGAGCATCTCGGACCGCGAGAGCCGCGCGTACAACGCCCAGGCGACGAGCGGCACGCCGATCAGGATGCCCTTGACGCCGGGCCCGACGATGGCGATCACGGCGATCACGAGCACCATGAAGGGCATGGCGATGGTCACGTCGACGATCCGCGCGAGCGTCGCGTCGAAGATTCCGCCGAAGTAGCCGGCGACCGCTCCGACGAACACGCCGATCACGAGCGGCGGATACGTGACGAGGACCACGATCGCGAGATCGAGGCGCAGCGCAAAGAGCGTGCGGCTGAACACGTCACGGCCGGCGCCGTCGGTCCCCATCAGGTGCGCGAGCGACGGCGGGCTGTAGATGTCGGTGAAGTTGATCTGGTTCTGCCCGTAGGGCGCGATCCACGGCGCGAGCAGGCCCGCGAGAAACAGGAGGGCGAGGATCCCGGCGCCGATCTTCGCCTCGCGGGACAGGCCGCGAAAGCCGCCGAGACGCACGCGAGAGCCGGCGGGCGCCTGCTGCTGGTCGACGACGTCGATCGCGCTCATCGTCCGCTCAGCTTCACGCGGGGATCGAGAAACGCCTGGACGACGTCGGTTGCGAGGCTGGCGAGCACGACGGCGGCGCCGGCGAGCAGCGTCAGGGCCTGGACGAGCTGGTAGTCGCGCTTCTCGACCGCCTCGACGAGCAGCGATCCGAGACCCGGGAGCTGGAAGACCTGCTCGAGCACGACGGTCCCGCCGATCAGGAAGCCGATGTTGATCGACAGGATCGTCGCCGTCGCCATGACCGAGAGCCGAAGCGCATGGCGGCCGACGACCCGCAGCTCGCTCATGCCGCGCGAGCGCGTCGCCTCGATGTGCTCGCTCTGGAGCACCTCGAGGAGGCTCGAGCGGAGCGTGCGCACGACGACGCCGGCGAGCGCCAGTCCCAGCGCGAGCGCCGGAAGCGTCAGCGTCTGCAGGATCCCGACGATCCCGCCGCTGTAGCCCGCGACCGGGAACCACCCGAGCTTCAGGCCGAAGACAAGCGCCAGCATCAACCCGAGCCAGAAGCCCGGCAGCGCGAACGTCAGGGTCGTGCCGAGCCGGATCGAGTTGTCCAGCCATGTGTTCGGGCGCAGCGCGGCGATGATCGCGAGCGGCACCCCGATCAGGAGCGACAGCAGCATGCCGTACGCGATCAGGGCTGCGCTCACCCCGAGCCGCTGGCCGATGATCTGCGCGACGGGCGAGTCGAGCGTGAACGACGTGCCGAAGTGGCCCTGCACCATGTTCGAGACGTACAGCGTGAACTGGGTCCACAGCGGCCGGTCGAGCGCGAGCTGGTGACGCACGCGCGCGATCGTCGCCGGCGACGCCCGCCCGGCGAGGACGATCCGGACCGGATCGCCCGGGACGAGATGGATGATGAAGAAGGTCGCGACGAGCAGCCCGAACAGGACAACGATGGCAAGCGCCACCCGCCGGACGAGGTAGCTCAGCACTGAGCGGTCCCGCTCGTCGCGACCCCTTCGATCAGACGGTCACCTCGCTTACCCCGCGATCCACGTGTTCTCGAGGTGGTCGGAGCCGAGCCCGTCGAGATCCGTGCCGCAGACGTTCGCGAGATGGGCGTTGATGAACGGCAGCTTCAGGACGTCGATGACCGGCGTCTGGTTCATCAGCGCCTGCTGGATCTGCGCCCACTGCTTGGCCCGTGCGGCCTGGTTCCTCGTCGACTCGAAGGCCAGGACGCTCTTGTTGATCGCCGGATCCTTCCAGCTGGACTCGAACCCGTGGAAGCCGTTCGACCAGTTGGCGAGGAAGTCGGCGTACTCGTCGGGGACGGTGAGGTCGCTGGTGAAGGACGCGAACGGGAACACCATGTCGTACTTGCGCGTGAACCATGCGTTCGTCACGGTCGCGGTGTCCTGCGCGACGAGCTTGACCTTGATCCCGATCGCCCCGAACTCCTGCTGCAGCGCCAGCGCCAGCTGGTTGTAGAAGTCGGTGCCCGACGGGTACAGGAGCGTCGTCGAGAAGCCCTTCGGATACTTCGACTTCGCCATCAGCGCCTTCGCCTGGGTGACGTCGTACGGGTACGGCTTCACGACGCTCGCCGGGGCGTCCATGGCGAACCCCATCAGCACGCTGTTCGGGATCTGGCCCAGGCCGCCGAAGATCTGCTGGTTGATGAGCGCGCGGTCGATCGCGTACTGCATCGCCTTGCGCACGTTGAGATCGGCAAACTGCGGCCGGAGGTGGTTGAACCACAGCCCGAGGAAGAGCGGCACCTTCGCCGTCTGCACGACGATGTTCTTGTCACCTGCGAGCGACTTGATCTGCGAGAACGGCACGACGTCCATCGACTGGGCGTTGCCGGCGCGCAGGGCGAGGATGCGGGTGTTGCTGTCGCTCACGAAGTTGTACTTCACCGAGTCGAGATAGGGCTTCCCCTTCTCCCAGTAGTACGGGTTCCGTGCGAACGTGATGCTCGAGCCCTTGACGAAGGACTTGACCATGAAGGGGCCCGTCCCGACGGGATGCGAGTAGAAGGCCTTGCCCTCTTTCTGGACGAGGTTCTTCGGGAGGATGAACGCAGGCCAGATGCTGATGTCGTAGAGGAAGGCTGCGACCGGTCGCTGCAGCTGCACCCGGACCGTCGAGCTGTTGGCGACCGACGCGTGGCCGAAGCCGACGGCGACCGCGGCCATGATCGCGTTGATCTTCGGGTTGCCGAAGCGGTTGAGCGTCCACGCGACGTCTTCGGCGGTGACCGGCTGCCCGTTGGAGAACTTGATGCCGGGCCGCAGATGGAACAGGTACGTCTTGCCGTCGGCGGAGATCGTCCAGTGGTCGGACAGCGACGGAACGATGTTGTTCGTCTTGCCGGTCGGATCGGAGCGAACGAGCCCGCTGTAGATCAGGTTGTAGGAGAAGATGTCGCCGTTGCCGTTCAACGGGTTCAGCGGGTCGAGCGTCTCCGTCGCCGCCTGCCGCTCGTAGACGAGGTTGCCGCCGTGGACGGGTGCGCCCGAACAGCTGGCGCTGGTCGTCAGACCGGCGGAGCTCTTCTGCGGGGTGCTCGCGGAGCGCGCCTGTCCTCCCCACACGGCGAGGAGCACGACGGCTGCGATTCCCACGACGAGGACGGCTACGGTCTTTCCCGATCGCCCTCCGGTCCTATGCATGCGGCCTCCTCTTGATGGACGTGATGACCTGTCTAGGCGTCTGACTCGCAATGGAGCCTGAGGTTAGGGAGGGAACGTCGGCCGGCGACGCCGACGGGCATCTCGTCACTTCTCGTCGGGTGCCGTGAGCAAAGACTGGGCGGATGCGCATCGCTTCCCCTCCTCGTCCCCGGTCTGTCACGGGAGGGCTCCTTATAGCAAACGTCCGAAATGCGAATCAAGGCCTGGACCGGCGTCGGCCGCCCGGCCCTCAGCGACTCGGAAGAGAGATCTCCCAGGCCCCGTCCGAGTCCGCGTCGGACGAGGCAGCATCGCCGGTCATCTGCTCGAGGAAGCGCCCGAGGATCTTCTCCTGCCGGTCCGGGGAGATGCGCGCGGGGTAGAGCACCGCCTCGAGCGAGATGCCCTCGACGAGGATGATCAGCTGGTGGGTGATCCAGTCGACGTCGAGGGTCGACGAGATCTCGCCGAGCGACTGCGCCTCGCTGACCCGGTGGTGCAGCTCGTCCCAGAAGCGCTCGAACTCCTGGTTCTGGAGCTTGCGGAGCGACTCGTTGCCCAGAGCGAGCGAGAGGAAGTTCATCTCGATCTGCGCCTCGAGCAGCCGGTCCTGGTCGAGCGGGAGCGCCTCGAGCATGATCACGCGGAGGGCGGCGAGACCGACGAGGCCCTGCGTCCGCGCGGAGAAGCGCTCGTAGATGCGACGGTGCGACAGACGCAGCGCGAAGCCGAGGAGATCTTCCTTGTCCGCGAAGTAGTGCGCGAGGATCCCGGTCGACACTCCGGCCTCGCGCGCGATCTCCCGCATCGTCGCGCCGAGCATGCCGGCCCGGGCGATCACCCTCCAGGTCGCCTCGACGAGCTCCTCGCGGCGAGCGTCGTGGTCGACGATCTTCGGCACGTGTTTCTCCCGTCGATTGCGCGGTTGATGATCGAACGTCCGATATGTATCGTAGCCGCCGGTGGTTGTGAAGCACCCCGCACGGGGAACGCCGGAGCGAGACGAGCTTATCCGGCTGCTTCGGGACCGGGCGAAGTTCGTCCGGCTCGAGACGGTGCGGCTCACGCAAATCGCGGGCGCAGGCCACTACACCGGCACCTTCTCCGCGGCCGAGCTGTTCGCGGCGCTGTACTACGCGCAGCTGCGCTACTGCCCCGGCGAGCCCGACTGGCCCGACCGCGACCGCTTCGTCCTCAGCAAGGGCCACGCCGCGATCGGCCTGTACCCGGTTCTCGCCGACCTCGAGTTCTTCGACGCCGCGCTCCTCGACGACTACACACGGCTGGACAGCTCGTTCGGCGATCACCCGGACATGCGGAAGATCCCCGGCATCGACTTCAGCTCGGGATCGCTCGGCCACGGGCTGTCGGTGTCCGTCGGGATGGCGCTCGGCGCCCGCGTGCAGGGCCGCCCCTTCCGCGTCTACTGCCTGATGGGCGACGGCGAGCTCGCGGAGGGGCAGATCTGGGAGGCCGCGATGGCCGCAAGGCAGTTCCAGGTCGGGTCGCTCGTCGGGATCGTCGACCGGAACCACCTCTCGATCGACGGCGACACCGAGAGCATCATGGGCGTCGAGCCGCTCGAGGCGCGATTCGAGAGCTTCGGCTGGAAGGTGCAGCGCATCGACGGGCACGACCTCGACGCGATCATCGACGCCTTCGACGCGCTCGATACCGCCGCGGTCGGACCGCCCCAGGTCGTGATCGCCGACACGGTCAAGGGCCGCGGCGTGCGCCGGATGGAAGGCGACAAGCAGTGGCACGTCGGCAACCTCGTGGGCGAGGACTACGACGACGTGATCGCCGAGATCGAGGCGGGCCTCCAGCCGCTCGCCGCGGGTGGCGCCGATGGCTGACGGCGCGCGCGCGGGGCAGGAGATCAGCGAGGTGTTCCGTGGGACAGCCGGGACGGAGGCGCCGAAGGACACGGGCACGGGCAAGGGGATCGAGGCGAGGACGATCCCGGCGTTCGTCGCGGGCGAGACGCTCGCCGACCTCGCCGACTCGGATCCGCGGATCGTCGTCCTCACGGCGGACCTCGCGAACGCCAACCGGACCTCCGACTTCGCCGCGAGGCATCCGGACCGGTTCTTCAACGTCGGCGTCGCCGAGCAGAACATGGTGTCGATCGCCGCCGGCCTCGCGTCGACCGGGCTCGTCCCCTACGCGGCGACGTTCGCGGCGTATCTCGCGCTGCTCGCCTGCGAGCAGGTCAGGACGGACTGCGCCTACACGGGCATGCCGGTCCGGCTGCTCGCGCATCACTCGGGCATGAGCCTCGGCTACTACGGGACGAGCCACCACGCGCTCGAGGACATCGCCGTGACGCGCGCGATCGCGGACCTGACCGTCGTCTGCGCCGCGGACGCGAACCAGCTGCGCGCGATTCTCCGGCGCTCGCTCGACCGGCCGGGCGCGATGTACATCCGGCTCGGGCGCGGACGCGACCCGGAGGTCTACGGCGAGGTGCCGGAGGACCTCGAGATCGGGAAGGCGATCCGTCTCCGTGAAGGCTCCGACCTGACCATCGTCGCCACCGGCTCGGAGGTCCGGGCCTGCCTCGACGCGGCGGACGGCCTGGAGGCGGACGGCATCCATGCCCGTGTGGTCGACATGCACACCGTCGATCCCCTCGACCGCGAGGAGATCCTTGCCGCCGCCGACGAGACGGGCGCCGTTCTCACCGTCGAGGAGCACAACGTCACCGGCGGGCTCGGCTCCGCGGTCGCGGAGACGCTTGCGGAGGCCGGCGCCGGCGTCGCGTTCCGCCGCCACGGCGTACCCGACGAGCACGTCGTCATCGGGCCGCCGGCTGCCCTCTACCACCGCTACCGCCTCGATGCCGAGGGCGTCGAGTCGGTCGCACGCGAGCTGCTCGGAACAGAAAGGGAGCGACACGATGACTGACATCGCCGGCTGGGAGAAGGTCCGCGCGCACGACACCGACCTCAGGCGGCGTGCCGCTGCCGTCATCCCGGGCGGGATGTTCGGGCATATGAGCGTCGGCCGGCTGCCCGACGCGTACCCGCAGTTCTACGAGCGCTCGGAGGGCACGCACGTCTGGGACGTCGACGGCAACGAGTACGTCGACCTCATGTGCAGCTTCGGGCCGATGATCCTCGGCTACAAGCACCCCCGCGTCGAGGCCGCGGCCGCGGCGCAGTCGGCGAAGGGCGACACCCAGCCGGGTCCCGCACCGTGCATGGTCGAGCTCGCGGAGCTGCTCGTCGAGCGGGTCGCGCACGCCGACTGGGCGATCTTCGCGAAGAACGGCACCGACGCCACGACGATCTCGCTCATGGTCGCGCGCGCGGAGACCGGGAGGAACAAGGTGCTCGCCTCCGCCGGCGCCTATCACGGGGCCGCCCCCTGGGCGACGCTGCGAATGGACGGCGTGGCGCCCGAGGAGCGGGCGAACATGCACTACTACGAGTACAACAACGTCTCGAGCGTCGAGCGCGCGATCGACGAGGCGGGCGCCGACAACGTCGCGGCGATCATCACCTCGCCGTTCCGGCACGACGCGGGCTTCGACCAGGAGGACGTCGATCCCGCGTTCGCGCGCCGCCTGCGCCAGCTGTGCGACGACCTCGACGCCGCGCTCGTGATGGACGAGGTCCGCACCGGCTTCCGGCTGAACCACGGCGGCAGCTGGGAGCCGATGGGCATCGAGCCTGACCTGAGCGCGTGGAGCAAGGGCATCGCCAACGGCTACCCGCTCGCCGCCGTCCTCGGACGCAGACGCTACGCCCATGCCGCGACGCGCATCTTCGTCACGGGCTCGTTCTGGTTCCAGGCGGTGCCGATGGCGGCCGCGGTCGCGACGATCGAGGCGCTTCGCGACGAGGACGCCGTCGCCGTCATGGAGCGCGTGGGCGGGCGCCTGCGCGACGAGCTCGGCCGGCTTGCGGACGAGATGGGAGTCCCGATCAACCAGACAGGCCCGGTGCAGATGCCGAATCTGAGCTTCCCCGGCGACGTCGAGTTCGCCAAGGCGCGCGCGTTCAGCGCGGCGATGCTCGAGCGCGGCGTCATCGTCCACCCGCGCCACAACTGGTTCCTCTCCGCCGCGCACGACGACGGCGACGTGGACCGCTTCCTCGAGGCGGCCCAGGCCGGACTGGAGGCCGCTCGCGAGGTCGACGGAGCGGACTAGGTGAGCGAGGCACGCCCGCGGACGCCGAACGTCCTCGTCGTCACCGGAGGCCATCCGTTCGAGGAGGAGCCGTTCCTCGCGGTCTTCGACGCGCTTCCCGGGATCACGTGGCAGCACGCGCCCGTCCCCGGCGCGCGCGAGTACTTCCGGCGGGAGCGGGCGGGCGAGTTCGACGCGATCGTCTGCTACGACATGCAGGGCTTCGAGTTTGGGAAGCCCGATCCGCCGAAGCTCCTCGAGCCGCCCGCCGACTACGCGGAGGGCTTCCGCGGGATGCTGGAGGAGGGCCAGGGCTTCGTCTTCCTCCACCACGCGATGTCCGCATGGCCCGTCTGGCCGCTGTGGGTGGACGTCCTCGGCGGCCGCTGGCACTACCTCCCGGGCGAGCTCGACGGCCGGCGGTGGCCGGCCTCCGGCTACACGGTCGAGTCCCCGCACCACGTGTCGTGCCTCGATCCCTCCCACCCGGTCTGCGCCGGCGTCGAGGACGGCTTCGACATCGTCGACGAGATGTACCTGAACCCGATCCGCGAGGACCGGATCGTCCCGCTCTTCCGGACGGACTTCGACATGTCGCCGGAGAACTTCTACTCCGGCGAGCTCGCGGTCCGGGGGCAGCTCTGGTCGAGGGACGGCTGGACGCATCCGCCCGGCAGCGGCGTGATCGGCTGGGTCAAGTCGGCGGCAGCGAGCCCGATCGTGTACTTCCAGCCCGGTCACGGGCCGTCCGCCTATGCGAATGCCGGCTTCCGCCGCGTCCTCTCCAACGCGATCGCCTGGGTCGCCTCCGACGAGGCGCACCGCTGGGCCGCCGAGCACGCGACCCCGCTCGCGGCATGAACGGCGACGAGCGCGAGGCCCTGCTCGAGGAGATCGTCCGCTGCGCGCGGAGGATGTCGCACGACGGCCTCGTCGTGGGCACGGCGGGGAACATCAGCGTGCGCATCGGCGACGAGATCGTGATCACGCCGACGAGCATCCCGTACGAGCGCATCGAGCAGACCGACCTGTGCACGCTCGATTTGTCCGGCCGCCAGCTCGACGGCCGGCGGCGCGCATCGTCCGAGGCGCCGCTGCACGCGCAGGTCTACCGGACGACGGACGCGGCGGCCGTCGTGCACACGCATTCCCTGTTCGCCACGACGCTCGCGTGCGCGATCGACGTGCTCCCGGCGATTCACTACAGCATCCATCGCTTCGGCGGCGACACGATTCCCGTGGCCGAGTACGAGCGATTCGGGTCGGACGAGCTGGCCGACAAGGTCGCCGCGGCGCTGTCGGATCGTCGCGGGACGCTGCTGCGCAATCACGGCGCCGTCACGTACGGCTCGTCGCTCAGGGAGGCGTACGGCCTCGCCGTGCTGCTCGAATGGCTCGCCCGGATCTACTGGCAGGCGATGCAGCTCGGAGAGCCCCGGTTGCTGACGACGGCCCAGGTCGACGAGGTCGCCGACGAGGCGCGACGGAGGCGGTACGCGAACGAGGCGGCCGCGACCGAATGAGCGCGCGCAAGGTCGTGAGCGTCGGCGTGCACATCGTGGACGTCCTCGCGCGGCCGGTGGTGACGCCGCCGCTCGACGGCGGCCGGCACATGGTCGACGAGGTCGCCATCACGGCCGCCGGCACCGCCGCCGGCACCGCCGCCGACCTCTCGAAGCTGGGGGTCGAGACCGTCGTCCTCGGCGCGATCGGCGACGACCACCTCGGCGAGCTGCTGATTCAGATGCTCACGAGCTCCGGCGTCGACGCCACGCGGCTCGCGCGCAAGCAGGGGCTCCAGACGTCCGTGTCGATCCTCATGATCGGCGACGACGGCGAGCGCCACACGGTCCTGCGCCTCTCGGGCGCGAACAGCCGCCTGACGCTCGACGACCTCGACTTCGACGCGATCGCCGAGGCGGACCTCCTGCACGTCGGCGGCGTCGACGTGCTCGGCGACTTCGCCGGGCAGCCGCTCGTCGAGCTGATGGCCTTCGCTCGGTCGCGCGGCGTCCCGACGAGCCTCGACGTGCTCGGAACCTGCGACGAGCGGACGGCGGACCGGCTCGCGCCGGCGCTCGCGCAGGCCCGGTACTTCATGCCGAATGCCGACCAGCTCATGGGCATGGCCGGGAGCACCGACCCTTCCGACGCTGCGGAGACCCTGCGCCGCATGGGCGTCGAGTGCGTCGTCGCGACGCTCGGCGCGGAGGGGAGCCTCGTGTCGTCCGGCGACGGCGACGCACGCATCCCCGCCTTCGACGTTCCAGTGGTCGACACCACCGGCTGCGGCGACGCCTACGCCTCCGGCTTCATCGTCGGCGTGCTCTCGGGCTGGGACGAGGCGTCGGCGGGATGGCTCGGGACGGCCGCGGCCGCGCTCGTCGCGCAGGGTCTCGGCTCGGACGCCGGCATCCGCGACCTCGACTCGACGCTCGCCTTCCTCGCGGAGCGGGCGCCCGCAGACATCGCCGAGCTGGCGCGCGCGCTGGGGACCGGCACGGCGGTTCGAGGCGGCCGGCCGTGACGGAGCCGGGCGGACCGGCGATCGACGAGCGCATCGACGCGCTCGCGAGCAGGGTCTCGAACTGGGGACGCTGGGGGCCGGAGGACGAGCTCGGCACGCTCAACCTGATCACGCCCGAGAAGCGGCTGGAGGCGGCCGCCTGCGTCAGGACCGGGGCCGCGATCTCGCTCGCGCTCGAGCTGCGCTCCGACCTCCCCCAGCCTCCGGGATCCGGGCGCCTCAATCCACAGCACGTCATGACCGAGACCGGCTCGGACGCCGCCGTCCGGAACCTGGTCTCCGGCTACTCCGACGACGTGCTCGTGATGTCGATCCACGCCGCGACGCACTGGGACGCGCTGTCGCACGTCTTCCATCGGGGCTTCATGTACAACGGCAGATCGTGCGCCGAGGTGACGAGCGCGGGCGCACGCGTGAACCACGTCGTGCCGTTCGCCGACCGGCTGGTGACCCGAGGGGTGCTCGTCGACATCGCACGGCTGCACGGCGTCGACTCGCTCGCGCCCGACCACGAGGTCACGGTCGCAGATCTCGAGTCCGCCCTCGCCGCGCAGCGGGTCGATCTCGCGTCCGGCGACGCGCTCGTCGTGCGCACCGGCCACCTGGGCCGGATCGCAGCGGCGTCGGACTGGAGCTCGTTCACCGAGGTCGGCGGCAAGCTGCCGGTCGAGCCGGGGATCGGAGCCGACTGCCTGCCGTGGCTCCAGGAGGCCGGGTTGGCGGCGGTCGCCTGCGACAACTGGGCGGTGGAGCACCTGCACGCGGGTAGCGGCGGCCGGCTCCCCGTCCACGAAGTCGGCATCGTCCACATGGGCCTCGTGCTCGGCGAGATCTTCCAGCTCGACGCGCTCGCCGCCGCCTGCGCCGCCGACGGCCGTTACGACTTCCTGCTCGCCGCCGCCCCCCTCCCCGTGCGCGGCGGCGTCGGCGGCCCGGTGAACCCGGTCGCGATCCGGTGAGCGGGCGAGGCTGACAGACCGCAGGGGCCTCCGCGCCCTTCTCTAGGCTCCCACCCGTGGAGCAGCTGCTCTTGACGTGGTTCCGCCGAAACGGACGCGACCTCCCGTGGCGGAAGACCACCGACCCGTACTCGATCCTGGTCTCCGAGGTGATGGCGCAGCAGACGCAGGTCGACCGCGTCGTGCCCCGGTGGGAGCGGTGGCTGGAACGCTGGCCGACGGTCGAGGCGCTCGCGGCGGCTTCGGCGGCGGACGTCATCCGCGAGTGGCAGGGGCTCGGATACAACCGGCGGGCGCTCGCGCTGCACCGCGCGGCGCAGCAGGTCGCTGCGCACGGGTGGCCCGACGACCTCACCGAGCTGCCCGGCGTCGGGCGGTACACCGCCGACGCGGTCGCCTGCTTCGCGTTCGGGCGCGACGTGCTGCCCGTCGACGTCAACGTGCGGCGCGTGTCCGAGCGGACCGGGCACGCGTTCTCGCCGGCCGCCGTCCAGGCGTTGATGGATCTCGGCGCGACCGTCTGCCTCGCCCGCGTGCCCCGTTGCGGGGTCTGCCCGCTCGCGGACGCCTGCCCCTCGCGCGGCCGGCGGTACGAGCCGCTCCGGAAGCAAGGTCCGTTCGAGGGGTCGTTCCGCCAGCGGCGCGCAGCCACGCTCCGGCTCGTCGCCGAGGCGGCGCGGCCGGTCGCGGAGCTCGACGCCGAGGCGGTCGGCTCGCTCGCCCGGGACGGGCTCGTCCACGTCGCCGGGGAGACGGTGTCCCTGCCGGCGTAGCCCCGCTACCATCCCCTCGATGCCGCTCGCCTCGCCGTTCTACGTGCTGCTGATCCCGCTGTGGATCCTGCTCTTCCTCGTCGTCGTGCTCGGCGTGTTCGCCCTGCTCGGGCGCATCGCCGGCGGGAAGTACCTGCGCCCGATCTTCGCGGCCATGTCGAAGGTGCCGATCCTCCGGCGCTGGCTCCAGAAGGCGTCGACCGCCGCGATGGAGCGCTCGAACCCGGAGCTCGCGAGCGCGATGCGGAAGATGCAACGCACGGGCGCGATCAAGGACCCGCAGAAGGCGCAGGCGGCGATGTCGCAGCTGACGCCGCAGGAGCGCCGCGCGCTGCTCGAGATGCAGGAGCAGCAGGGGCTGATGCCGGAGGCGACGAACCGCGAGATGCGCCGCCGCCTCGAGCGCGCCCGCAAGGACGCGCAGCGGCGCCGCTAGCCTCTAGTACTCCTCGTACAGCGGGTGCTTCATCCAGACGTTCGGCTCGACGTACGTTCCGTGCCCGGCCTCGAAGCGGACCGGGACGAGGGCACCGGGGACGACGTAGTCGCCGTCCTCCGGGAACTGGAGGCCCGTCCACCCCTCCCACTCCTCGCGTGAGCCGGTGATCGTCATCGAGCGCGGGGCGACGTCGAGGATCTCCGCGCCGAGCCGCTCGTGCGTGCGCAGCCACGGGTCGTACGGCAGCCCGTCCTCGCGGCGCCACAGCATGTAACGCTCCATCGGCGTCAACGGGTAGCGCTCCTTCCAGGTCGGCCGCACCGGCGCGATCAGCTCGTCGAGCCCGTGCGCGGCGGCAAGGCTCGTCATCCGGCGCAGCATCGCCTCGGCGAGCCCCTTGCCGCGGTACTCGGGGACGATCGCCGCGACGACCGCGCAGAGCGTCGACGGCTCGCCGGCGACGCCGTTCGTCATCGCCCAGTCGAGGCCACGCGGCTCGGGGATCCCGTCCCAGCGCACGGGGAGCGTGCAGGCGTAGGCGACCGTCGTCTTCCCGTCGAGGACCCAGAGCTGGAAGTCCGGATACACCTCGTACAGCCGCGGCCAGAAGGTGTCGACGATCGGGTCGTGCTTCACGAACTCCGGCCAGAGGTCGGGGAACGTGCCGCTCAGGTCCTTCTCCGCGTGGGTGAGGATGCGGATCTTCACCGGCGGAGCAGCGCGACGGCCTGCGCGGCGAGTCCCTCGCGCCGGCCGGTGAAGCCGAGCGCGTCCGTCGTGGTCGCGCGCACCGCGACGAGCGACGGGTCGACGCCGAGCGCGTTCGCGAGGCGCGCGCGCATCGCCTCGCGGTGCGGCGCGAGCCGCGGCTCCTCGCCGATCATGACGACGTCCGCGTTCGCGAGCTCCCAGCCCTCGGCCTGCACACGGCGCCACGCCTCGCGCAGCAGCTCGATCGAGTCGGCGCCCTCGAGCGCCTCGTCCTCCGGCGGGAACAGCGCGCCGATGTCCTCCATCCCCGCCGCGCCGAGCACCGCGTCCGTCAGCGCGTGCGCGAGCACGTCGCCGTCGGAGTGCCCGGCGAGCCCGCAGCGGTGCTCGATCCGGACGCCGCCGAGCACGAGCGGCACGCCGTCGGTGAACGCGTGGGCGTCGAAGCCGGTGCCGACGCGGTACTCGCTCACAGCCACGACGCGATCTTCGCGAGGTCGTCGGCCGTCGTCACCTTCAAGAGCTGCGGATCGCCGGGGACAACCTTGACCCGGCCGCCGCGCGCCTCGACGAGGCTCGCGCAGTCGGTCGCGTCCCCGCCGCCCGCGGCTGCGGCCCGCAGCGCGCCCGCGACGAAGGCCTGCGGCGTCTGGACGGCCCAGAGCCCGTCGCGGGAGATCGTCTCGGCCACCGTCCCGTCGGCGCCGACGCGCTTCAGCGTGTCCGCGACGGGCAGGCCCGGCACGGCCCCGTCCCAGCCCTCGGACAGCGGCGCGAGCACCCGCTCGACGACGTCGCCCGGGAGCAGCGGCCGGGCCGCGTCGTGGACGAGCACGACGAGCGCATCCTCCGGCACCTCCGCGAGCCCGGCGCGCACCGAGTCGGCGCGCGTCTCGCCGCCGGCCACGCAGGCGCTGACCTTCCCGCAGCCGAGCTCCTCGGCGAGCAGGATCGCGGGCTCCTCCCATCCGGGCGGGGCGACGAGCACGATCGCGTCGACCCACTCGCACTCGTCGAGCCGGTGCAGCGGCTCGGCCAGGAGCGGGTCCTCTCCGAGCCTCGCGAACGCCTTGGGCTGGTCCAGGCCTAACCGCTCTCCCCGTCCCGCAGCGACGAGGATGGCCCAGACGGACACGGCCGGGGGTCTGACCCCTACGCCGTTACGCGGTCGCGGCGACGGCCTTCTTCTTCGCCGCCGGTCTCTTCTTGCCGTTGCCCACGCCGGAGAGGACGTCGTCGAGCCATTCGGCGCACTCGTCCTCGTCCATGCCCTTGGCGTACATGAGCTCGGAGGCGAGGATCTTCTTCGCCTTCACGAACATCTGCTTCTCGCCCGTGGACAGGCCCTTCTCGTGATCTCGGAGCGACAGGTTCCGGACGACCTCGGCAAGCTCGAGGATGTCACCCGTCTTCATCTTGTCGCGGTTGTGCTTGAAGCGGCGGTTCCAGTTCTTCGGCATCTCGGTCGAGCCGCCCGTGAGGGCCTTGAGGACGACTGCGACTTCCTTCTCCCCGATCACCCGGCGGAGGCCGACCTTCTCGGCGTTCTCGCAGGGGACCTGAACCGTCATGTCGTTGTGGAGGATCTTGATCGTCAGGTACTCACGCTTCTGTCCCAGGACCTCGCGCGACTCCTTCTTGACGACCGTCCCGGCTCCGTGGTGCGGATACACCACCTTGTCGCCGACCTTGTACAAGCCGGACCTCCCCTTTCAGTGTCTTTCCGCCAAGAGAGCCGGCGCGAAACGGCACCGGCCCACGGCCATCCACTATAGCGAAAACCGCCTGGAAAAGCCAAATTTCCGGCGATTTCGCCGAGTTTGGCTACAGCTGGAGGTAGCGGTCGACGAGGTTGTGCTCCTGGAGCCGGCGCAGGCCCTCCCGGATCTCGCGGGCGCGGACGGCGCCGACGCCGTCGACCGCCTCGAGCTCGCGCTCGGTCGCACGGACGATCGCCTCGAGACCGCCGAAATCCGCCACGACCTGCCGGACGACCGCGTCCGGGATCCGCGGGATGTGCGAGAGGACGCGGTAGCCGCGCGGCGCGACGGTGTGGTCGAGCGGGTTGACCGAGCGGGGGTAGCCGAGCAGCCCCGCCAGGCGGTCGAACTCGAGCAGCTCCTGGTACGGCAGCGCCCGCAGCCCCTCGAGGGCGACCGCGGCCTCCGCGCCTCCGCCGACGGCGTGGTAGTCGCGGACGATCGCGTCCCGCTCCGCCGGGACGTCGCCGACGAGCTCCTCGAGCTGGAGCCGGATCAGCCGGCCCTCGCCGCCGAGCTCGACGCAGTCGCGCTGGATCCGCTCCGACATGCGGCTCGTCATCTCGGCGCGCTGGAGCACGACGAGGACGTCGTCGAGGACGACGGCGTTCTGGAACTCGAGCGCGGTCAGCCGGGTCAGCACCTGCTCGAGCCGCTGCCGGTACGTGTCGAGCGTGCCGAGCGCCTGGTTCGTCTTCGCGAGCACGTCGGCGATCGGGTCGAGCTGGTAGCGCGCCTGGCCGACGAAGATCGTCACCGTCTCGCGCGCCTGGGAGATCGAGAGGACGAGCGCGCCCGTCTGCTTGGCCACGCGCTCGGCGGTGCGGTGGCGCGTGCCCGTCTCGTCGGACGGGATGGTCGGGTCCGGCATGAGCTGGACGTTCGCCCACGCGAGCCGCTTCAGGTCGGGGTCGACGATGATCGCGCCGTCCATCTTCGCCAGCTCGAACAGGAGCTGGGGGCGGAACGGGGCGTCGAGCCGGATGCCGCCCGAGAAGAGGAACGACAGCTCGCCGGGCTGGCCGATGACGATCAACGCACCTTCGTGCGAGCGGATGATGTCGTCCACCGACTGGCGCAGCGCCGTTCCCGGCGCGAACATCGCGATCGCCTCGAGCAGGGCGGGATCGCGGCGCGGGTCGTCCTCCGACGGGGTGCGGGTGAAGCCCAGCTCCCCGAGCGGCCGCACCTCCTTCGGTTCGAGCGCCATGGGGCGCAGTGTGCCAGTTATCCCGGCGCGATCAGACGATCTCGACCCAGCCGAGGATCTGCTCGTCGGTGACCTTCTCGAGCAGCTCCGGATGGTCGGTGCGCATGTGCTCGCGGATCTGGGCGAGCACGTCCTCGTCGGTGTCGGCGCGCGCGACGTAGCCGCACTCGCACATGACCTGTCTCGCCATGGGACTCCCTCCCGCTGGATGGCTCCGGTCGCCGCGATTATCGTCGTTCTTCCGTGGCCCAGACAAGGATCCAGCTCTGCGGGCGATACGTGGTCGAGCTCGCGGGGACCCGCGTCGAGTCGAGGCTCCCCGGCCGCCAGGGACGGCTGCTGCTCGCGTTTCTCGTGCTGCACCGCGACCGGCCGGTCGGCCGGAGCCGCCTCGTGGACGCGATCTGGTCGGGAGAGCTGCCGCGGGATCCGGCCGACGCGCTCGCGGCGCTGCTCTCGAAGCTGCGGGCGACCCTGGGGAACGACCTCGTGACCGGCCGCGGAGAGCTCCAGCTCGTGCTTCCGGCGGACGCGAGGGTCGACGTGGAGGAGGCGGTCGCGGGCGTGCACGAGGCCGAGTCGGCGTGCTCGCTCGGGGACTGGCCGCGTGCATGGAGGGCCTCCCTCGGCGCGCAGATCGTCGCCCGGCGCACGCTGCTCGGCGAGTACGAGGCTGCCTGGATCGACGAGTGGCGCCGCGAGCTCGAGGACGTGCACCGGCGGGCGCTCGAGTGCTACGTGCGAGCGTGCCTCGGCGTCGGCGGCACCGAGCTCGCCGGTGCCGAGCGCGCGGCCCGGCGGCTCGTGCGCGCGGCGCCGCTGCGTGAGAGCGCGACCGCCCTCCTGATGGAGGCGCTCGAGGCGCGCGGCAACGCAGCCGAGGCGCTCCTCGCCTACGAGGAGCTGCGGACGCGGCTGCGCGACGAGCTCGGCGTCGCTCCGGCAGAGCCGCTGCAGGCGGCGTACCGGCGGCTGCTGGGCTCGCCGGCGGCCGGCTGAGCCGCGCCAACCTTTCGACAAGGTCGTGTCCGGTTCACCGAAACCGCTCCGGTCGATGCTCCGTACAGCGTTCCCAACGGCGAAAGGAGCACGCGATGACGGTCACCGAGACACCGAAGTCCACGACAACGGTCGAGACGCTCGAGCAGGCGCTGCGGGGCGAGCTGATCCGGCCGGCGGACGGCGCCTACGACGAGGCGCGGAGCCTCTACAACGCGATGATCGACAAGCGGCCGGCACTGATCGCGCGCTGCCTCGACGTCGCCGACGTGATCGCCTGCGTGCGGTTCGCGGCGGCGGAGGGCGTCGATCTCGCGATCCGCGGCGGCGGCCACAACGGCGGCGGGCTCGGAAGCGTCGACGGCGGTCTCGTCATCGACCTGTCCCTGCTTCGCGGGGTCCGCGTCGACCCGGCGGCGCGCACCGTCACCGTTGCGGGCGGGACGACGCTCGGCGAGGTCGACCACGCGACGCACGCGTTCGGCCTCGCCGTGCCGGCGGGGATCATCTCCACGACCGGCGTCGGCGGCCTCACCCTCGGCGGCGGGCTCGGCCACCTGACGCGGGCGTACGGCCTGTCGATCGACAACCTCGTGGGCGCCGACGTCGTGCTCGCCGACGGATCGCTCGTCCGCGCGAGCGAGAGCGAGCACGAGGACCTGTTCTGGGCGCTCCGCGGCGGCGGCGGCAACTTCGGCGTCGTCACCTCGTTCACGTTCCAGGCGAGGCCCGTCTCGACGGTCGTGGGCGGGCCGATGCTGTGGCCGCTCGAGCAGGCCCGCGAGGCGCTCTCCTTCTACGACGAGTTCATGCGCGGCGCGCCCGACGAGCTGAACGGCTTCTTCGCGTTCCTGACGGTACCGCCCGGGCCGCCGTTCCCGGAGGAGCTGCACCTGCGGAAGATGTGCGGCGTCGTCTGGTGCTACTCCGGGCCGGCCACCGACGCGGCGGCGGCGCTCGCCCCGGTGCGGGAGGCCCTGCCGCCCGCCCTCGACGGCGTCGGCGAGATGCCGTTCCCCGCGCTCCAGTCGGCGTTCGACGGCCTCTACCCGCCCGGCGACCAGTGGTACTGGCGCGCCGACTTCGTGGAGAGCATCCCGCCCGAGGCGATCGACGCGCACCTCGCCCATGCGGCCGCGCTCCCGACCTGGAAGTCGACGATGCACCTCTACCCGATCGACGGGGCCGCGAGCCGGGTCCCGCCCGGTGAGACCGCGTGGAGCTACCGGGGCGCACGCTGGGCCCAGGTGATCGTCGGTGTCGATCCTGACCCCGCGCGGGCCGGAGACCTCCGCGACTGGACCGTCTCCTACTGGGAGGCGCTCCATCCGTACTCCGCCGGCGGCGCCTACACCAACTTCCTCATGGACGAGGGCGAAGACCGCGTCCGCGCAGGCTACGGCGCCAACTACGAGCGGCTCACGCGCGTGAAGGCGGCGTACGACCCGGACAACCTCTTCCACGTCAACCAGAACATCAAGCCGGCGTGAGCCGTCTGTGAGGGGGCGGGACGACGATCGCTGCAACGGGTCGCACCGGGCGGCCCCACGCAGGAGGAGTCAGAGATGCTCCGTTCGCTTGCCGCTCTCGCGAGCGCGGTCGTCGTCCTCGCCCTGCCCGGCGGAGCCCTCGCCCTCCACGGGCCCGGGGACGGATCCGAGTCCTACTCACTGCCGACGCCGACGAACTACCTGTTCGACGGCAAGTACCTCCAGCAGGCGCCCACGCCTGCGGCGGTCGAGGTCGTGAGCACGCCGCAGGCCGGGTTCGACTACGGCGACGCGGCGATCGGCGCTGCCGTCGGCGCGCTCGTGGTCGTGATCGCCGGGGGCACCGTGCTCGTCGTGCGCTTCGAGCACAACGGCCGCCACGGGCACGCCGCGGTCTAGTGCCCCGAGGGTTCGGCGGATGCGCCGTCGAGCCCGGCCTTCAGCGCGTGCCGCAGCGTCTCGGCCTCCGTCACGCGGAGGCCGGGGCGCTTCGGCGTCTCCGGCGGCGCGACCACGTTCTTCAGGCCGAGCTTGCCGCACTCCTCGAGGCGCCGCTCGGCCCGCGCGGCCGGGCGCAGCCGGCCGGTGAGGCCGATCTCGCCGAACGCGGCCGTGGCGGCGTGCACGGGGACCCGCCGAGCGGCCGACGCGATCGCGAGCGCGATCGCGAGGTCGGCGCCGGGCTCGTCGATCCGGACGCCGCCGGCGACGTTGACGAACACGTCGGCCTGACCGAGCGCGACGCCCGCGTGACGGCCGAGCACGGCGACGATCATCGCCAGCCGCTTCGGGTCGACGCCGGTGGCGACCCGGCGCGGCATCGCGAGGTCGGTCTGGGAGACGAGCGCCTGGATCTCGAGCAGGATCGGCCGCGTCCCCTCGAGCGCGCACGCGACCGCGGCGCCCGGCTCGCCGTCCACGGTGCGGCCGAAGACCTCGGACGGGTCGGGAACGGCCACGAGGCCGGCGCCGGTCATCTCGAACACGCCGAGCTCGTTCGTCGAGCCGAACCGGTTCTTCGCGGCGCGCAGCACGCGGTGCGCGTGGTAGCGGTCGCCCTCGAACTGGAGCACGCAGTCGACGAGATGCTCGAGCACGCGCGGGCCTGCGACGGAGCCGTCCTTCGTCACGTGGCCGACGAGGATCGTCGCGACGCCGGCCTCCTTCGAGACGCGGAGCAGCCGCGCCGCCGCCTCGCGCACCTGCGCGACCGAGCCGGGTGCCGAGCCGAGCTCGGCGGAGTAGAGCGTCTGCACCGAGTCGATCACGCAGACGTCGGGCCGCTCCGTCTCGAGCGTCTCGCAGACGGTGTCGAGCTCCGTCTCGGCCAGGATCTCCACGCGCTCGGCCCCGCCGAGCCGCTCGGCGCGGAGCTTGACCTGCGCCACCGACTCCTCGCCGGTGACGAGCAGCGCGCGCCGGTCGGCCGACATCGCCGCCAGGGCCATAAGCAGGAGCGTCGACTTCCCGACCCCCGGCTCGCCGCCGACGAGGACGAGCGACGCAGGGACGAGCCCGCCCCCGAGCACGCGGTCGAGCTCCGGGACGCCCGTGCGGATCCGCTCCGCCTCGTCGGCGCGGACGTCGACGAGCCGGAGCGGCGGCTTCGGCGGCGCCTTCGCTGTCGCGGCCCGGCCGGCCACCTCCTCGACGAGCGTCCCGAACGAGGAGCAGCCGGGGCACTTCCCGAACCAGCGGCCGGCGGAGTAGCCGCACTCGGTGCACGCGTACTGGACGGCCGCCTTCGGCATGAGTCCCAGCCTATGCCGCACCCCGGACGCCGATGGTGACGGCCTCCCGGCGGCTCCGTCACGGCAAACGAAAAAGCGGCCCGCCGCAGGGGGCCGCTTGATCGTAGGGGGGATGAGGGTTCGAGCCCGCGCCGCATCGGGGCTCGTGGGGATGTGCCGTCTGCCCTGCATCCTGCCCGCCCGGGGCCGGTTGATTCGTCCCCTTTCGGGTGGTTCATCGCCCTGCTTCACCCGGCCGCAGGGTCGGGGAATGCGCCCCGCCGGGGTGTGGAGAAGCCGCAGCCGATTTCCGCGGCCGCCCGAATGGCGCGAAATCGGGCAACGGGCACGATCCGCCCAGGGCAAACGCCAGATTCGAATGGAGGAGTCGCCATGAGAAAGGTCCTCGAGATCGGTGGAGTCGTAGCCGGCGCAGTGTTGATCGCCTTCGGCGTCGCGGCCATCGTGCTGGGCGTCAACGGGCGCAACACGGTCGCGACCAACCTCAAGCAGCAGCAGATCGTCGGCACGCCCGACATGACCCCGTCCGGCATCGCAGCCGAGGCGAAGTCGGCAGGCCTGCCGTCGAGCATCCCGCTCCCGACCTGCACGATCGCCAACAAGCAGGTCACGACCGGTGCGCAGGCGCGCTGCTTCGCCGAGTACATGCAGATCCACGCGTACGAGGCGACGGGCGGCGTCCCGTACTCGCAGATGCCCCGCTACGCGTCGCCCGACGGGAAGGGCACGAACGACGCGTCCAAGGCGACGAAGGGCGCCAACGGACAGCCGCTCGACAACGCCGCGCGCGACGTGTGGGTGACCGAGACGGCGCTGACGAGCGCGCTCAACATGTCCTACATGGCAGAGCAGCTCGGCATGTTCGGCATCGTCGTCGGCGTCGCGCTCCTGCTCAGCGGCGTGGGGTTCGTCATCCTCGCCCTCGGCGGCGCGCTCAGCGCGGGCGGCTGGCTCTTCGCCCGCTCCCAGAAGAAGTCCGGCGAGGCGCCGAAGTCCGCGGCCCCCGCAGCCGGCTAGCGGTTCACCACACCGGCTCCCCCGAAGGGCGGCCCCAGGGCCGCCCTTCCTCGTGGTCCTGCGTGAGCGATGCGTGAGCGCCCCGGGCGAAAACCGGGACGAGTCGGCGGTCGCCGACGCATGCACACGAGGAGGGACAACCGATGAGACCCAGCTTCCGACTCCGATGGCTCGTCGCCGCCGCCGCCGCCGCGGCCGCGCTCGCCGTCGTCCCGGCCGCGCAAGCCGTCGTCCCGGCCGCGCTCGCCGCGCCCCCGGCGAACGACGACCGCGACAGCGCCGCGCCGATCCCGACGTTCCCGGCGACGATCCAGGGGACGACGGTCGACGCGACGGTGGAGCGGCTCGACCCGCAGATCTCGCAGTGCGGGCAGATCGAGGGGACCGTCTGGTACCGGATCGACCAGGCGCCGGACGGCACCGTCGCGCTCGCCGTCCAGGGCGAGGGCTTCGCGCCGGTGCTGCGCGTCTACTCGCTCGTCAAGAACGGGATCCAGGAGCTCGACTGCTCGACCGCGCCCGCCGGCGGAACCGCGGACGTCGCCTTCGACACGAAGCGGGGCGCGTCGTATCTCGTCGTCGTCGGGCACAAGCCCTCGACGCCGGACGGCGCGTTCGAGCTCGACGCGAAGCTGTTCCTGCCGCCGGCGAACGACACGCGCGGCCAGGCGTCGGCGCTCGGCAAGGTTCCGGCGAAGGTGAACGGCTCGACGGTCGGGGCGACGACCGACTCGAACGACCCCGAGGGCTGCGGCTTCGCGGGCGGCACCGTCTGGTACGCGGTCTCGCCCGGCACGGCGCAGAGGCTCGTGCTCACGCTGCACGCGGCGGGCGACCTCGACGCATCGGTCGCGGTCGTCAGCCATCTCCGCTCCGAGTTCGACACGGTCGCCTGCGGGCAGACGGACAAGAAGGGGGACGCCGCGCTCGCGTGGGACGTCGAGCAGGGTGCGTCCTATCTCGTCGCGGTCGGCCAGCGCAAGGGCTCCGGGCCGGGCAGCTTCACGCTGAACGTGCTCTCCGGAACCGCCCGCGAGGCGGCGCCGGGCACGCATCTCGCCGCCGCCGGCGTCAGCTCGACCGTGAACTGGCTCACCGACGTGAACGACGTCTACTGGATGACGCTCACGGCCGGCTCGACGTACCGGATCGCGTTCCGCTCGCAGGACTGCGCGACGCTCGTGCTCGAGACCAAGCGGGGCGAGATCGGACACATGTCCTGCAGCGGGTACACGACGTTCACGCCCGGGCCCGACGGCGGCGGACGGTACGTGTTCGAGGTGCTCGCGCCGCGCAGGTCGCAGACGGCCGAGTACCGGCTCCAGGTCGCCGGCGCCGGCCCCGACGACCAGGGCATGGGGCTCGAGCTCGCCAACCTGTCGACCGTCCACGGCAGCCTCTCGCCGTCCGGCGTCGACGTCGTCGACCTCTACCACTTCGACGTGTCGAAGGCGAGCGAGGTCCGGCTCCGCCTCGGCAATCCGCAGGGCCGCCGGTTCGCGGTCACGCTGCTGACGGACGACGGCCGGCGGATCGGCGCCTCCGACAAGGAGCTGCAGCTCCACCTCCAGCCCGGGCACTACGTCGCGGCCGTCCACGGCGAGGTCGGCAGCCCCGCCGGACGGTACGCGCTCGCCCTGGTGATCCGGCAGCTGACGCAGACGTCGCTGTCGGTCTCGTCGTCGTCCGTCTCGCCGGGCGGATCGGTGACCTTCACGCTGCGGACGAGCCCGTCGCCGAGCGCCGGAGTCCTCGAGCTGGAGATCGACCGGTTCGACCCGCTGACCGGCTGGGAGTTCAGCAAGCTGGTCCGCGTGCCGGCGCCGGGCGGCAGCGTCACGTGGACGCCGCCGGCGCTCGGCCGCTGGCGCGCGCACGTGCGCTACCTCGGCACGCTGGAGTTCAGCCCGAGCGAGAGCGGGTACGTGTCGGTGCTCGTCGCGAAGCCGCTCGCCTGAGTCGCGGCGCACCGGAGGCTGACGGGGTCCGCCGACCGTCAGCCTCCGGACGGGCCGTGCGACCCGAGACGTGAGCGGCCTGTGAGCGGCGTTGGTCAACGTGCCTGCACCCTCGACCGAAAGGACAGGCATGAAGACACTCGCGCTCCTCCTCGTCGTGACGGCGGCGCTCGCCGCCGGCGGCGGCCTCGCCCGCGCCGGCACCGGTGATCTCTGGATCACCTCGAGCACCACCCTCACCGAGGATCAGCACGGCAGGATCGTCATCGCCGCATCGGGGATCACGCTCGACTGCGCGGGCCATCAGGTCGCCGGCCCCGGACCGGCCGGCATCACGCTCGCGTCGGTGAGCGGCGTCACCGTGAAGAACTGCAACGTCAGCGGATTCGACAACGGCTACGTGCTCTCCGGCGCGACCGGCAACACGCTGGAGAACGACACGAGCGTCGGCAGCACATGGAGCGGGTTCACCCTCGACAGCGCCTCCTCCGGGAACGTGCTGGCAGGCGACACGGCGAGCGGGAACGGGACGCACGGCTTCACCCTCGACGGTGCATCGGGTAACACGCTGCGCCGCGACACGTCGCTCACGAACGGCGACAGCGGCTTCGGCGTGATCAACGGCGCGGCGAACAACCGGCTCACGCAGGACACGGCAACCGCCGACCGCGCCCACGGCTACGCGCTCTACTGGCCCGGCGCCGGGAACACGCTCGACGCGGACACCGCGACGGACAACGGCTCGGTCGGGTTCGTCCTCATCGACGCGAGCGGGACCGTGCTGCGCGCCGACACGGCGACGGGGAGCACGTTCGCCGGATTCGCCCTCCTCGGCGGATCGGAGAACACGACGGTCGCCGGCGACACGGCGAGCGGCAACCACGCCGGCGGGTTCTACGTCCAGGGCTCGACCGGGACGACGCTGACCGGGGACGTCGCGGCGAGGAACGACTCCGGCGGCTTCACGATCGCGGCGGACGCTCCCGGTACGACGCTCACGCTCGACCAGGCGACCGGGAACACGGGTCACGGCTTCGTCGTCGACGGCGGCTCCGGCAACGTCCTCCGCCTCGACACCGCGAAGGCCAACCTCGACAGCGGCTTCGCGCTCGTCGACGGCGCCGCCGGCAATCAGCTCACGCTCGATGTCGCGACCGGCAACTCCGTCCAGGGATATGCGCTCTACAGCGCGGGGTCCGGGAACCGGCTGACCGGCGACGCCGCCGCCGGCAACGGCTCGGTCGGGTTCGCGCTCATCGACTCGAGCGGCACGACGCTCGCCGCCGACGTCTCCGACCGGAACACGTACGCCGGATTCGACCTCGTCGGCTCGTCGAACGTCACGCTCACCGGCTCGAGCGCTTCCGGCAACCCGATCGCGGGCTTCCAGCTCGACGTCGGGTCGGCGGGCGATGTGCTCACGGGCGACGTCGCGACAGGCAACGGGGACGGATTCCTCGCTGTCCTCGGAGCGACGGGCAACACGATCCGCCTCTCGATCGCGCACGGGAACAACTCGTTCGACGCGCACGACGAGAACGGGGCGGGTACGAACAGCTGGCTCCACGACAGCTTCGGCACCACGAGCTTCGCGTGAGTCTCGGGACGGAGCGGCCGCCTCTCGGCGGCCGCTCCACGTCTCGGGTGTGACGCCTACGCCTAGTGGTCGGCGACCGGCTCCTCGTCGTCGTCGGAGGAGTCTGTCCCCTCCGGATCCGGCGGGACGGTCACCTTCTCGGGCGTGACCTCGCCCGGGATGAACGTGATGTCGACCTCGTCGCCGGGCGACCCGTCCTCGTTCACCTTGCGGCTGACGAGGATCGTCGAGCCCGGCTCGAGCTGGCGGCCGAGCACGAAGTCGGCGAGCGGGTCCTCGATGAAGCGCTGGATCGCGCGACGCAGCGGCCGGGCGCCCATCGCCGGGTCGTAGCCCTTGTCGACGAGCAGGTCCTTCGCCTCGTCGGTGAGCTCGATCGACGTCTCGTGCGTCGCCATCTGCTCGCGCAGGCGCTTGAGCACGAGGTCGATGATCGTCTTGATCTCTTCCTTCGTCAGCTTGTGGAAGACGATGATCTCGTCGATGCGGTTGAGCAGCTCGGGCCGGAAGACCTTCTTCAGCTCGCCCATCACGCGCGACTTCATCTCGTCGTACGAGAGGCCCTCCTCGTCGCCGACCGAGAAGCCGAAGCCCTGGTTCTTCGCGATCGAGCCGGCGCCGATGTTCGACGTCATGATCACGATCGTGTTCCGGAAGTCGACGCGGCGGCCCTGCGCGTCCGTCAGCTTCCCCTCCTCCAGGATCTGGAGCAGGATGTTGAACACGTCCGGGTGCGCCTTCTCGATCTCGTCCATGAGGACGACGGAGTACGGCTTCCGGCGCACGGCCTCGGTCAGCTGGCCGCCCTCGTCGTAGCCGATGTAGCCCGGCGGCGAGCCGACGAGCCGCGACACGGAGTGCTTCTCCATGTACTCCGACATGTCGACCTGGATGAGCGCGTCCTCGTCGCCGAAGAGGAACTCGGCGAGGGTGCGCGCGAGCTCGGTCTTCCCCACGCCGGACGGGCCGAGGAAGATGAACGAGCCGGTCGGCCGCTTCGGGTCCTTGATGCCGGCGCGCGCGCGGCGGATCGCCTTCGAGACGGCGACGATCGCCTCCTCCTGGCCGATGACGCGCTTGTGCAGCTCCTCCTCCATGCGGATGAGCTTCTGCGACTCGGCCTCGGTGAGCTTGAAGA
>Ga0335069_10001416_pt1 | contig 38891 bp, 24 predicted proteins | sample Lox_Sample_11_FD_206714 | JGI IMG/M metagenome (GOLD analysis project Ga0335069, IMG submission 206714) | Soil microbial communities from Loxahatchee National Wildlife Refuge, Florida, United States - Lox_Sample_1.1 | ecosystem: Environmental > Terrestrial > Soil > Wetlands | place: USA...
CTTCAAGTCGCTGACGGCGGTACTCGTGGCGTCTCGCACCTTCGCCTCTCCGGCATCGATGGCAACCGTCGTCACGGTCGGTGTGGCCTGCCAGGCCTTCAGCAATGCTTCCGCCATGATCAGATGGCCCGCCGCTTGCGGGTGCACGCGATCAGGAACAATCTGCTGCGCTTCCTTGGCGTCCTTCGCTTTGGCTATTTTCAACGCTTCCACAACGGGGGTGTTCATGTCAGCGATGCTGAGATTATCCTTGTTGGCAAGGTCCTGAAGGAAATTGCCGTAGCGTATGAGCACTTCGTTGTAACCGCCCTCGAAGTTGGGAGCGCGCGTCACATCGTCGAACGGCGACGGCTTGATCACGGTGATGCGCGCGGCCGGGAACGCCTGCTTGACCGAGTCGATGATGTGCTCGTATCCGATTTTGAATTTGTTGAATATATCCTCGTCGAAAGCGCGATAGCTGCCATCGTTCATCCCCAGCATGATGGTCATGACCGTCGGCTTATAAGCCAAGACGTCCCTGCGCAGGCGCTCGTCGATCGATCCGCCGCCTCCGCCCGAGACGCGGTCACCACCCCATCCGGAATGTACGAACTTCACCTGCATGTGTGGATATCGTGTGACGACGAATGTCTCCACGAAGGTCGTGTAGAGGCGTTGGTCGGTGATGCTGTCGCCGTAAAAGACGACCGTATCGCCGTCTTTCACAGAGAATTCCTGGGCGGTCGTAAACGCCGCGAACGTCAACAGCAGGGGCAGGCATTTTGTCAGTGACATAAGCCCGCTATTTTACAGCTTAAAAGCGATGCGTCAGGGGTGCGGCGAACTGCAGGCCGATCTGGTAGGAGAAGAGCTGAGCATCGCATCGCCTCACGTAAGCGCTGCCCATCATGCCGAGGTCCGGATTCTGAACGTATACAAACGAGCCGGTGGGGATTTCCATCCCGCACTCCACTAGAGCGCCCGTGCCGTTCATATCCACCACTTTCACGGTTTTGCGTTTTGTTTTGCCGCGCTTATCCTGCCACGATAGACGGAAACGCATGTTCCCGCTCTTGAGCCGAGGATAGCAGCGGTGGTCCGCAACGGGACCGTCTTCGCCCGTGGCGCTTGGCGAAGCGGCCCCCTGCGAGGAGTGAACAAGAAGTGAACGCAACCAACTCATCTATGCCTGCTCTGAGTTTTCCACGATCACGCTATACAAATAAATCAGGTGATTTCCCGGACGATTTTGGATAACGTTAACCGTGAGATTGACTAATTCGCGGCCCTCGACGCTGCCACCGGCTTGCCCGGCGGCACTTCCTCGTAGAATTTCCACCGTGCCGTAAACGTCTTAGGGAGCTTCTGGTCCATCAGCGACGCCCGGATCATCTCCACTGGAATCGAGTTGAGTCTCAGCACGGCGTCATGAAACTGGCGGTTGGTCATCTTGCCCGAGTCGACCAGTTCCGCATGCAGAGCGCGGAACTGCAATGCGCCGAGCTGGTACGCGCATTGATACAGCGGACCGTAGTCGTTACTCTCGAATGACCGCCGCACTTCGCCTGCCGCATTTTCGCGCTCGTGCCCCACTTCGTTCACCAGGAAATCCACCGCCTGCGGTGCCGTCATCTGGCCCAGGTGAAAGCTGAGCGAGAAAATCACTCGCGCCGCTCGATGCATGCGCCAGAACAGCATGCCGATGCGATCCTCCGGCGACCGCGGAAAATCCAGATCCCAGAGCAGCATCTCCCAATAGAACGCCCATCCTTCCATCCAGAACGGTGTATTGAATTCCGATCGCCAAGGCCGGTAGCGCTCCATCATGTACTCTTGCAGATAGTGGCCGGGAATCAGCTCATGAAACACTGTTGACCGCGCGAAGTGAATGTTGTTTCCGCGCATGCTCATGAGCTTCTGTTCCTCGGTCATCGTGTCGGTCGGATACGAAACGATCATCGTGTCTCCGCCAAGAAAGAACGGGTTCATCCGCTGCCGCTCCGGTGACATCATTTCCATGCGCCAGGTGTCCGTGGCGGCGTCCGGAATCATGACGAGGTCGTGCTTGCGCACATAATCCATGGCTTCATAAGCCAAGTCGCGGATCAGCGCGGGTTGTTGGCCGGGTTTGACATGATCGTTCTTAACTTGATCGAGCGCCTTATGCCAGTCGTCCCCATATCCCAATTGGCGGGAACAAGCGAGCATCTGCTCCTTGCACCATGCAAGTTCTTTTCGGCCGATGGTAATGAGCTCTTCCGGAGTGTACGGAATGAACTCCGAGGCCAGCGCATCCTCAATGGCTTCGCGTCCAACCGGGTCGCCGACGATCGTATCTTTGTCGGTCGCGCTCACGCCGGCAATTTTTTCATCGAGCAGCTTGGCATAAGCCTCCAGCGCCGCATCCGCGCGCTTCCACGGTTCCGCCACCCACCATGTGAACATCGGATCGTACCCGTTGTAGAAATCCCGCCACCGCTTCAGCGTCTCCCGCAGGCTCTCGGTAAATCGCGCGGCTCGCCGGCCGGCGGTAGGACGTGCCGTCAGCTTGCCGCCGGTGATGTCCGCAGTCAATTTGTCCAGATCGTCAGCCAGCGCGGAGACGCGTGACGCCGCATCCGCGCCATCAACGAAAGCGAACCGGCGGAGATCATCATCGAGAGCCAGAATGGAATTCGCGAAGGGAACTAGTTTTTCGATTTCCGCTTCGCGCTTCTTCGTGGCGGCGCTGCTCCGCAAGTCTTCTTGCAGCCTGGCTCGCAGCAAGAGCCAGTCGATGCGGCCGCTCACACCGAGCGGTTCGAAACTCGCCTGGCGCTCTAAAACCTCGAGCCAGGTGGCCGCGAACTGGTCGAAAGCCTGTTGCCGCTCGTGCGATTGCCGCGTACTGTAATATCGCTCGAGCGTCTGCCGGTCAGTCGAGTAGCGCGCAACCGCTGCCGGCATGTCGAATCCATCCTTCGCCAGCCACCCCTCCGCCCGCGCGTCGTACGCGAAATGCGGCGCACCCGCCGTTCGCGAATCCGCCGCCCGCATCGCCACCGCGCCGAACGCCACACACACCACCGCTCGCCAGCCGTTCATGGTCCGACACTGTATCATCGTTTTGTGCGGCGCGTGAACGATGATCGTACTTCCAGACGCAGCTTTCTGCTCAGCGCGCCGTTCGCGGCGGCACTCGCGGCAGGCTCACAACGATCACCACCCGCGCCCTACGGCGCTTTTCCCTCCGAACGCCAGCTCCACTGGCATGCGCGCGAGCGCTGCGCCTTCCTCCACTTCTCCATGAACACCTTCACCGGCAAGGAGTGGGGCTACGGTGACGAAGACCCTACGCTTTTCCATCCCACTGCGTTCGATGCCGACGCCATCGTTGCCGCCCTTAAGGCCGGCGCGATGCGCGGTGTGATCCTAACCTGCAAGCATCACGATGGCTTCTGCCTCTGGCCTACCCGAACTACCGAGCACTCTGTGAAGCACAGCGGCTGGCGCGACGGCAAGGGTGATGTCGTCAATGAGATCTCCGAATCCGCCCGCCGCCACGGTCTGAAATTCGGCGTCTATCTCTCCCCCTGGGATCGCAACAGCGCGCTCTACGGCACGCCCGCCTATGTCGATCTCTATCGCGCCCAGCTCCGCGAGCTGCTAACCAATTACGGACCGATCTTCGAGGTCTGGCACGACGGCGCCAACGGAGGCGATGGCTACTACGGCGGTGCGCGCGAAAAGCGCCTCATCGACAAGCGCACGTACTACGATTGGCCGCGCACCTGGAATATGGTGCGGTCGCTACAACCGGATGCGGTCATCTTCAGCGACGTCGGACCCGATATTCGCTGGGTCGGCAACGAAAACGGATACGCGGGCGAGACGTGCTGGGCCACATACGATCCTGTCGGCGAAAACGGTGGCCCGGCAGCGCCCGGGTACGTACGTGAGAAAGAGGGCGAAACCGGCCATCGCCACGGTTCGCATTGGATGCCCGCCGAGTGTGACGTCTCGATTCGCCCCGGTTGGTTCTGGCACGAGCAAGAGAATGCGAAAGTGAAAACGCCCGCCCAACTCCTGGACCTTTACTTCAAGTCCACCGGGCGCGGCGCGAGCCTGTTGCTCAACATTCCGCCCGACCGCCGCGGATTGCTCGGCGAGAACGACGTGGCATCCTTGCGCCGGTTTGGAGAACTGCTTGACGCTACGTTCGCTACGAACCTCGCTGCCAATGCCAGAATTACCGCGCCAATTCGCGGTAACGATCCCGCATTCAGTCCGCGTAAGCTGATTGATGGCCGCCGCGACACTTATTGGACGACCGATGATTCGCTGACGACGCCCGACGTGATCATGGAACTCGACCGGCCCGTGACATTCAACCTCATCTGTCTTCGCGAGTACATCCAGTTGGGCCAGCGAGTCGAAGCGTTCGCGCTCGATTGCTGGGATTCCGGCGCATGGAAACCTCTTGCGCAGGCCACGAGCATCGGTTCCTGCCGTCTGATTCGCGCGCCGGAACCGGTCACCACCACCAAACTGCGGCTGCGTATCACGAAGAGCGCCGTTTGCCCAGCGTTATCGGAATTCGGCCTCTACAGCGAACCGGCCACTGCCTGAGGGTTGATGTGGCCGTTACTCGATTCGCAACGCTTCGCTCGGGTCGACGTTCGTTGCTCTACGGGCGGGAAGGTAGCTTGCGAGCAAGGCGGCAATCAGCAGAACCGCGCTGACGGCGCAGTACGTCGCCGGATCGAGCGGGCTGACTTCGAATAGCAGCGCCGTCATCAGGCGGGTCAGAGCCACCGCGGCGGCCACTCCGCACGCCACGCCGATTCCCGTAAGCAGCAGCCCCTGGCGCACGAACATCTGCCGCACGGTCTGTTGCGGCGCACCCAAAGCAATGCGAATGCCGATTTCCCTCGTCCGCTGCGACACGGAGTAGGAAATCACTCCGTAAATGCCGACCAATCCCAGCAGCAGCGCCATGCCGGAGGCTATGGTCAGCATCACGAGCGTAAACGATGTGCGCGCCATGGATCCGTTATAGATCTCCTGCAGCGTCCGCACGTTCGCGACCGGCAGGTTCGGATTCACCGACCAGATGGCCTGCTGGATCTCTTTGAGAAAACCTGGGGTGCCCGTCCGGCTGCTGCGGATGGCGAAGGCCATGCCGCGCTGCACATTGAAGTCCTGCCCCCAGAAATTCTGGACCAGCATGGGCCAGTAGACGATGGTGGGCGCAGGCTCACTGACGCCGTTATCGCGTTCGTTCCCCACCACGCCAATGACTTCGCGCCACGGGGCTTTCGGGTTCTCGCGAACCTGTTTGCCCAACGCGGCGGCGGGTGTCTGCCACAGTTCGCGCGCCAGATTTTCCGAAACCAGCACCACCGGGCGATGCTCGTAGATATCGGCCCATGTGAGGTCGTGGCCGGCCAACAAAGGATTGCCCATGGTTGTGAAAGTGCCGGGCGAGACGAACTTGTAGCGGCGGAGGGCGGGAATTTTCTCGTCGGCATAGACCTTATCCGAAGCAAAGATCGGATCGTTACTGGTGTAGCCGTCCATCGTGATTGAATTGGAAAGGCTCACGGACGTGACACCGGGAACCGTCGCGAGTTTTGCTGCCATGTCATTGTAGGCACGAACGACTTGATCGGGCTTCGGAACCGCGGGCTCTGGAATAGAGACTCGCAATGTCATGACCTGGGCGGGCAGGATGAATCCGGGCTGCACCTGCTTGAGTGCCCGCACGGTGCGAATCATGAGTCCGCTGCTGACGAGCAATACCAGGGCGAGCGAGACTTGTACCACGACGAGCGTACTGCGCGCGCGATGACGTTCTCTGCCGTCACTCGAAGTGCGGCCGCCTTGCCGGAGAGCGGATTCGAGGCGTGGTCCCGCGTACTTGAAGACGGGAATCAGACCGAACAAAATACCAGCCACCAGCGAAACGGCCAGGGTAAAAAGAAGGACCGGGGAGTCAATGGATACTTCGCTGAGCCGTGGAAGTTGCTCCGGGCCCATGACCGCGAGCAGGCGGATCGCGCCATAGGCGACAGCTACGCCCAGAGCGCCTCCCACCAGCCCCAGAGTCACGCTTTCCATCAGCAACTCGCGAGCAATTCGCCATTTGCCCGCGCCTAGAGCGGAACGGATGGCGAGCTCCTGCTGCCGGCCCTCGACACGAACCAGCAGCAAGTTGGCGACGTTGGCGCAGGCGATGAGCAGCACCGCGCCGATGGTTCCCATCAGCACCCAGAGCACATTTCCGATGTCGCCGACGACGTCCTTTTTCAGCGGGCGTAGATTCGGGCCGAGGCGGGCCTCCTCGATCATCTTGAGACTCATTCCCGGGGCGGGCGGGAACTTTCTCATCATGAGGGGAAGCATGCGTCCGACATCCGCGCTCGCTTGCGCAAGTGTCGCCCCCGGCTTCAGGCGAGCGAGTGCTTGCCAACTGAAATTGCCGATGAAGGTTTTGCTGCGGTCTAACTGAATCGGGAGAATCAACGAGAATCTCTGATCGAGGAAATGAAAGCTCTGCGGCATGATCCCGATGACTTCATGCGCCTGGCCGTCGATAATAATACGCCGGCCGAGAATGGAAGGGTCGCCACCGAACTTACGCTGCCAGTAACCATAGGAGAGCATCACGGTGCCGGGACTAGATGGCTCATCGTCTCTTTGCGTGAAGAACCGGCCACGAAACGGGGCAATACCGAGGATCGGTAGTGCTCCATCGGTTACTGCCAAGATTTCGACCTGCTCCGGTTCGCCCGAGCCAGTGACGCTTACCGAGTAGTTGTTCCAAATCGCGGTGTCCTCAAACGTGTGGTTCTCCTCGCGGAAGGTGAAGTAGGTAGAGGGGGACGCATTGAGGTCCATGGGACCCAGGCCGGGCGCCTTTTCCCAGATGGCGACGAGCCGATCGGGATCGGGGTAGGGAAGCGGCTTCAACAGAACACCGTTCAAAACGCTGAAGATTGCGGTGTTGGCGCCAATGCCTACGGCCAGCGTAATCAGCGTGATAGCGGTAAACATCGGCGATCGCATCAGTCTGCGGAACACCGGCTTCACTTCGTTGGCAAACGATCCCATGCGCGGCTCCTATAAGAACCTATACGCCTCAGGAGTTGCCGGAGTGCGCAGATTTTTGCACAAGATTTTTCAGGCGATCTGCCGCCTGGCGCCGGAATGCCGGCCGTGGATGTTTTTGAAGTCCCGCTTGACCGGAGTGAATCAGCGGCTCGGCCTCGGCGCGACGGCCCAGCGCGATCAGACAAGCGCCGAGAGCGCTTTGGGCCTCCGCCACTTGCCAAACGGGAAGGGGAAACGGAGCCTGGTAAGCCGACGCCACGGCCTGTTGCAGGATGGGCTCCGCTTCACCGGGCTTGCCTTCCGCGGTCAGGTCTTCGCCCAGGCGGGTTTGGGCGGCGATGATGGTCGCATGCCCGGGCTGGAAAGTCTTTTGACGAATCGCCAGCGCTTCGCGAAGCAGCGGTTCCGCGCCCTTGGGATCGTGCTGCGACATCCGGTCCTCGGCAACTTCGATGAGCGCTGTTGCCACCGCGGGTGCATCGTTGCCGCCAATCTTGCGGAGTTTCTCCAGCGATTGACGGGACAACGCCTCCGCATCCGCATAGTGGCCGCGATCGAGTTCCAGCATCGCCAGGTTCAGCCCGATCTGTGCCGCCGACCATCCGTCAGCTTGGTTTGCCGCGCGCAGCGTGTCCAGCGCCAGCCGGAATTGCTGCTCCGCATCCGCAAACTTACCCTCGGCCTCGAAAATGCGAGCCAATCCGTTCCGTGCGCCGGCGACTTGAGGATGCCCCTCACCCAGCACGCGCAGATTCAGAGCCAACGCTTCACGCGCGAACGGCTCGGCAGCTTCCCAGTTTCCTTCATTGAGCAACACGAAGGCGAGGTTGTTCAATGAATAATAAAGATCCGGGTGATCGTTCCCCAAGACTTTACGCCGAATGGCCAGCGTTTCCCGCAGCCTGGCTTCGGCATCCGTGAGATTTCCCAGGTCGATCAGCGCGCTTGCCAAATTGTGCGAACTGACGGCGTATTGCGGGGTATTTGTTCCCACGGTTTTGCGATCAATTTCGACGGCCTCCCGCAGCAATTGGACGGCGTCCGCGTACCGCCCCTTCCTTTCCAACAGCAACGCCAGATAGTTACGGGTTTCGGAACCCACGTTGGGTCCGTTATGCCGGTAGTTGGCGAGTCCTTCCCGCAATATAGGTTCGGCTTCCCCGTCCTTTCCCTCCAGATAGAGACACTCTCCCAATCCACTCAGGGCAGACGCGAGCTCGACGCTCCCATTCCCCATAGCCTTGCGCCGAATCTCCACCAGGCGGCGGAATAGAGGCTCGGCGCGCTGGTATTGGCCCTTGAGCCGGATCACCGACGCGAGTGTTTCGAGGGATGGGGCGCTCAAAGGCGCATTCGTGCCGCCGATGTGTATCTGCAAATCGTAAGCACGTTGGGCCAGTGTTTCCGCCTCGTCGAGCACTCCCAGGCTTCGGTAAGCCTCGGCGATGTTATCGAGTAGTGCGGCGCGCACCTGGGGCTCCGAGGCGAATTCCTTATCGACCCGTTGAGCGCCACGATCCAACAAATCACGCGCCGTAAACTTGGCTCCGTGAGCCTGCTCGGGCGTAGCCGCCTGGAACATGTCCGACAGGAATTGCGCCTGCCGCTGCGCGATTTCCTGGTCGCGCGTGGTGCGCTTGGCGAGCAGCCCCATGCCAACGCTGAAGCCGACCAGTGCCAAGACGATGACGGCTGCGGCCGCGACCCCGAGCTTGTGCCGGCGCACAAACTTCCCAGCCCGATATCCCCACTTGTTACCGCGCGCCAGCACAGGATAGCCATCCAGATAGGCGAGCACATCCGCCGAGAGGAGCGCGACCGACGCATAGCGGTGGCCTGGTTCCTTGTTCATGGCTTTGAGGACAACCTCGTCCAGATCGCCCTTGAGTTTCTTGGAGTCCGCGCTGCCGTCGGGGCGCGCCGCCAGCGTGACACTCGGAAGATCCGGCTGCTGGTCACAGATCATGGCGGCGAGCTCCAGCGGGCTCTTGCGGGCAAGCCGGAAAGGACGCTGTCTCGCTAACAATTCGTAGAGGAGCACGCCGAGCTCGTAGACATCGCTCGCGGTTGTCACCGCGTCACCGCGGATTTGCTCCGGGCTGGCATATTCGGGCGTCATCAGGCGCTGCGTTGTTTTGGTGCGGGACACCGGATCGTCGCCCTGATCCGGGTCCAGCAGCTTCGCGATCCCAAAATCCAGCAGCTTGGGAACGCCCGTTGAGGAAACCAGAATGTTCGCGGGCTTGATGTCGCGATGCACAACCAGGTTGTTGTGTGCATATTCGACGGCCGTGCAAACCACGCGGAACAGGCGCAGGCGATCGTCGATCGTGAGGCCTTTGCGCCGGCAATGCTCGTCTATCGGCACACCATCCACATACTCCATCACCAGGTACGGCACATGCTGCGAGCGAAGGTCGCCTTCGGATGTAGTCACACCGCCATCCAGCAGACGAGCGATGTTCGGGTGATCGAGATTGGCGAGGATCTGCCGCTCGGCGCGAAAGCGCGCCTGCATTGATTCACTTGTTCCGAAGCCGCTGCTCATCAGCTTGATGGCCACCTGGCGATCGTAGTTGTCGTCAGCTCGGGCCGCCAGGTACACCGTGCCCATGCCGCCCTTGCCTAACGCGCGCAGCACGCGATAGGGACCGATTCTCCGGCCGATAAAGGTGGGCTGATCGGCAAGCGACTGAGCTGCGCTTTGAATCGGCTTGGCGAGAAAGTCGAAGCTCTGATCCGCGGATGACAGGAGAGACTCGACTTCTTTTCGCAGTTCATCATCCTCACCGCAGGCATTGGTCAAAAACTCCGCGCGGAGCTCGGGCTTCATTTCCGCGGCGGTTTGGAAAATGTCCTCCAGCAACCGCCAGCGCTCTTGATCTTGCCCCGGGGTAGCCACGGCGTTCTTAGCTTGCGCTTTGCGAAAGTTCGCGATGCAGCCAGGCCTTGGCCATTCGCAACTCGCGATGAACCGTGGCCGGGGACATCTTGAGCGCCGCCGCGGTCTCTTCGTAGGTCATGCCGCCGAAGAAGAGTAGCTCGACAACGTTAGCCTTGCGCTCGTCGTGCACGGCCAATCGCTCTAGCGCTTCATCGAGTTCCACGATTCCTGCCGGCGCCTCGGGTCCGACTATGATTGCTTCGTCCAAGGGAATACGGTCCGCACCGCCGCCGCGCTTCTGGCGATTGTTCGTTTTGGCGTGATCCACCAGAATGCGGCGCATCACACGGGCGGCCACGGCATAGAAGTGAACGCGATCCTCGAAAGCCACATCAGCCTGCACCAGCCGCATGTAGGCTTCGTGCACCAAAGCTGTAGCGGGTAGCGTATGCCCCGTGCGTTCCGAGAGCAGGCAGCGTGCCGCCAGCTTGCGGAGTTGGTTATATACCAAGGGCATCAGTTCGTCGAAAGCGTCTTTGTTCCCCTGGCTCAGGTCGTGAAGAAGCCGCGTCACTGCCTGTTGTTCCGGCCCCATTACGCCGCTCCAAAAATTCTTTGCACGATGTGAGGGGATCGGCTCGCTAACGTCGCCTTACTCAGTGAGCGGACATAAACGGTCCGCAACCGAGGCCCTCCCGGGCCGAAAACTCTCAAGCGCTCGAAACTTTCGAGCAGAAAGGCCGTCGCGGTATCCGCGGCGCCAAATAGAACAGGAGAAAAACGATGAAATCCGAACTTTGCTCTTTGTTTGCCGCCGTGAGCGATCCGGCGAAAACCGTCAACCGTAAGAAAACGCTGGGTTTTGTGGGCGTCAGCCTGCTCGCTCTCTCGTCCGGCATGGCGGTAGCTGAGGACACAAAACCGCTGATTCCGCTGCCGCCTCCATCGGTTTCGACAATTCCATCCAACGGCGATGTGAATCCTTATGGTGTCGCGTTTGTGCCGAATCATTTCCGCACCGGCGGCAAGCTGAACCCGGGCGACATTCTGGTATCAAATTTTAACAATAACCAGAACCTTCAGGGGACCGGAACCACCATCATTCGGGTGACGCCCGCCGGAGCAACTTCCCTGTTCTACCAAGGGAAGGCCGGTTTGGGACTGACGGCGGCCCTGCGTGCGGTGAAACACGGCCTGGTTTTTGTGGGGAACATGCCCACGACGGACGGCACCTCCAACACGGTGCAAGCCGGCTCGATTTTGGTGCTGGATCGCAACGGCGAACTGGATGGCACTCTTACCGACGCGACGCTGATCAATGGCCCCTGGGGCATGGCGATTCACGACGAAGGTAACCAGGCGCAGATGTTCGTGTCCAATGTTCTGAGCGGCACTGTGGTGCGTTTCGACCTTTCCTTCTTTGAGAACTCCGACGCCGTCCAAATCCGCCAGAAGCTCGTGATCGCCTCCGGATATCAGCATCGGGGAGATCCTGCCGCGCTCGAACTGGGCCCCAGCGGTCTGGCTTATGATGCTGCGAACGACATTTTGTATGTTGCTTCTTCTTTCGAAAACGGGGTCTATCAGATCAATAACGCCGGCTCGCTAACCAGCGATGGCGGCACCGGAAAACTGATCTATCAGGACAATACCCATCTTCACGGGGCGCTCGACCTGGTTCTGGCTCCGAACGGCGACCTGATTGTGGCGAACAGCGACGGATCGAACGTCGATCCCAATCAGCCGAGCGAGATCGTGGAGTTCACCACGGCCGGTAAGTTCGTCGCGCAGTTCTCCGAGGATGCCAACGCCGGCGGCGCATTCGGCATCGACGTGGATAACCTGGGCGGTGCGGCGCGGTTTGCGGCCGTCGACGACGTGACCAACACACTCAACATGTGGACGGTGCCCATTCAATAGCGCGCGCAGCGCAGTTTCGTTCCAATCTGACCTCAAACTGATGTGCCGTCGATCTCAGATCGGCGGCACATTTTTCTTGCATCGGGCGACCTAACTTCCGTGGTTCTTCGCCAACAACACAATCAGCCCAACCAAGCACAACACAGCGATCACCAGTATGGCGATCTTCCAATGGCTGTACGGACGCTCGCCCTGCACTTCACCCGTGCGCGCATTTACGGCAACTTGATACACCTCGCCCTGAAAGCGGTATGCGCCAATCCACACGGGCAGCAACAGATGGCGAAAGGTCGCGTTGGAGTACGTGGTATCGATTTGACCAATGCGCTGCTCGTCGCCTCCAATATCGCGTCGCACGTCCTGCTCGATCGTTTCCGCCATGATTTGCTTGGCTTTATCAAAACCGGCGGGCAGTTCGACCTGGTACCGCTGTGCCCGGAAGCCGGCAAGGTAGGCAGGCTCGTAAGGGCGCAAGGCTCCCAGATCCCACGGCTCCAGGCCGTTCAGTCGTGATTCTTTGACGGCCCGCGTCGCCGGGATCAGTACGTCGGTGAAACTTCGGGAAACGTGGCCGGATGCCGGATACCAGCGTGTCTGTTGCACCTGGCGCGACCGTTGCACCGTTTTGCCGTCGCTATCAGTTTCCGTATAGTACTCGGTCTCCCAATAGTGTTCCCCGCGTTGACCCGCATAACTACTACCGGTGTCGGCGGCGTAAGTCCAATACGGAAGATACACGCCGCCGATGCCTTCCTGTTGCGCCATTCGCTTTAATGCGTTCGGAGCGAACCATCGGGAAGCCAGCCACTGACGCACCTCCGCTTGCGCCGCATGCTTGGGGATCTTGACGGGAAGCACCGCATCGGGCGCAATCAGCGGATCGGCGGCTTTGGGCTGAGCGACGATAGAGCCCCCGCAGAAGGTGCAGGCTCCGGCCACTTGAGGTGGCTCGAAGAGCACCGAACTGCCGCAGCTTTCGCAGTTCACCTCGAGCGCCTGCGCGCTAAGCGCCTTGGTGTGCGCCATGGCGTCAGCCAGCGCATGCGCCTTGAGATCAGTTCCCTGGATCGCTGGAAGAGCCTCGGTATGGCCGCAGAACCGGCACTTCATACCGCCCGATTCAGGGTCAAACTCCATATCGGCCGAGCAGCCCGGGCAGCGGAAACGCTCGACTTTGCTTGGGTCAGGCATAGTCTTTTTGCGATATCTACGGCATCTCGCGGAAGCAATATAACGCGTTCTTGGTGCGTACGTAGAGACTATGATCCAAGGGAGCGGGAGTAGCGTAGACTTCATCATCCATGTCGTTGACAGCGATTACTTCCCACGCGCGACCCGCCTTGATGACCGAGATATGACCGTCCTGACTGGCGGTATAGATCTTGCCATCAGCCGCGACAGGGGATGAATAATAGAAATCCAGCGCGCCTTTCAGGCGGCCCTGTTTCAGTACTCCCCCGGTCGCTGGGTCTAGGGCAGTTAGAATGCCGCCTTCTTTCACGAAATAGAGAACGTTTTGATAGAGCAGTGGAGAGGGTACGTTGGGCAGCGATTTGTAGAAGCGCCAGAGAATGTTCTTCTCGGTCATGTCACCGCTGCCGCCGAGCCTGACGGCCATGACGGAGTTGACCAGAGTGCGCCTTTCGCGATACTTCTCCCATTCCCGCTGCTCCAAAAAGCCGTCGCCATTGAGATCCGCGTCATCGAAGTCACCCTTATACGGCGAGTCCGCGAGTTCGTTTTTCGAAAGCTGGCCATCGTGATTCGCGTCCGCGGCTTTCAGGATGTCGTCGAATGACGGAACGGCGGCCTGGTTGCCCTGGTCCGCGCCTCCCGCCCACCCGAGCACGTATGCTGTGTCGCCGTCTACGATGGGGGTCGGTTTCATCTGCCAGGTCAAGCCGCGGACCCACCAGACCTCGGCGCCGGTCTGGACGTCATAGGCGATGAAGCGATTGGTTCCTGCAACCAGGGCCTGGAGGCGGCCGCCGGTCGGCCGATACAACACGGGGGTCGAGAAACCGCGCGTCATTTCCGGCCGTTCCACGCGCCATACCTGTGCTCCGCTCGCTTGGTCGACCGCCAGAACAAATGAGCCCGTTTCGGAATCGCAGACCTGGATGACTTTTCCTTCGGCGAGCACCGGCGAAGCCCCCAGGCCGAAGGGATTATCGAATGGCCCTAGAGGAACACGCCAGCGCTCGTTGCCATCGGGACCGTAAGAGATCAGGCCAAAGTCGGTGAAGAAGGCATAGGCATTTTTGCCGTCAGTAGCCACGCTGGGCGATGCCGGGCTGTTGGAATTGTGCAACTTCTGCTTCCGCGGACGCGGAACCTCTCGGCGCCACTGGATTTTGCCCGTCGGACGTTCCAGTGCGATGACGTACAAATGATCGGCGTCGAAGGCGGTGAGGAAGATCTGATCCGCCGAAAACACGGGCGACGAATGCCCGGGAGGCAGCGGCGTTTTCCAGTGCACATTCCGGAACGGGCCAAATTCGGAAGGCAGGCTCGTGGTGTCGGAAACGCCAAACGCATTCGGACCGCGGAACTGCGGCCACTCCGAGAAACCCTGCAAATAGAACGTCCCCGTGAGCAGGAGCATACCGCCGATTCGCATCCTGCCAGTATATCCACCGCCGCGCGGACTACCCATCCCCGGGACCGTGGGTATGGAGCGGACCCCGCAAGCGCACCTCGGACGAGGGTTATAAGAGAAGTTAACCGTCCCGGTCTAACTAATTAGAGTCTTGTGCCATGTGCCAATTTGAGTCACATCTAGATTTGGGACATATCCAAAAGAACGCTAAACTGATGGAATGTTTACCCGCCATGCGCCGGGCGGAACCAATAGGAGGATCCTTTGGAGATTCGTGCGCAATTGCCAATTCGGACCGCTGTTCGGGCGTTTCCGGCAATTTCTTTGTCAAGGACAGGCGTTGCCATCGTGGGTGGGGCGGAAGTGCTCACCCCTTGTCACGACGATGGCGGGGCAGTCCGTCAGGTGGGCGGATGTTAGGGCGCGGTCTGTTTGTCCTATTGTTGGCTCCGTGCCTTTGGGGCGCATCTGACTGTAGCAACACTAGTTTCTCCAACACCAACATCACTTGTGTACAGTCCAATAATCAGCTCCAGATCAACCAGACGGTTACTCTGGACGCTGCCCCAATTACTTTCGGCGACTCCGTGGTGGTGCTTTGCCGAGGGTCGAACGCGGTTAGTGCCTTCTCCATCACCGATTCCACGAACGACCTGAACGCGAATCACACATGGGCGGCTCTTACTCCGCTGACCTCGTGGGCGACGGCCGGATCTCCAACGCTTCACGAACAACTGTTTTGGGTCCAGTCCGCAAACTTCATTCCGAACTCCAGCCCGCCTGGAAATCAGAATTATCGGATCACGTGTAATCCCACCGGCGGAGCCGGCACCGTTTCCGCGGCCGCCTGGCAGTTCCACAGCCCTACGGGCATCATCAGCATTGACGCTCAATCAACGCTTCGGGCCGCCGACAGCGTGTCGGGTTCGCAATCCATCAGCATCAGCCCTAGCCAATCCAATGATCTGCTCTTTGCCGTAGTGGACCACACTGGAACGATGACGGCCGGCTCGGGCCTCACGTCCACGGACACAGGGCCGGTAAGTGAAGCGGCCGGCCTGGCCTCCTCGGGTTCGACCTCCGCCAGTTACTCGCTGAGCGGCAGCCAGTCCACCGTCGGTCTTGCCATTGCTTTCGCGCAAGGCTCTTACCCGACTACGCCGTTCATTTCCAGGACCCAAGCGACCGACTGCCTCGATGCTTTTCCTTGCCTGATCGCGCCAACTGTGGCCGGCCACTTTCTGGTTGCTGCTCTCGTCAATGGATTGCCGGCCTCCTTCACCGTTTCAGGCGGTTGCGCAACTTCTTGGGTAGCGGACACGGCGAGTTCGAGCGTGGGGATCAGCATATTCCATTGTTCCAGCGCGCTCGGCGGCGCGACCAGTATCACGATGTCCCCCATTCCCGACATATTTGCCGCGGCCGTGGTCGAGTACGCGGTGACACCGGGCTACACCATTCAGCCCGATCCTGGAGCCAATGCGATTGCCACCACAGTTTTCAACGGGTCTACCAGCAACCCGCAAACGGCCAGGGCAACAACCACGGGGGCTGACGATGTTGTGGTGGCGATGGTCCAAGCCGAAAACGATATACACAGCGTGATGCCGACTCCGAACGGATTTGCGAATCCGATTCCATGCGGGTGCGGAGGTGCCGCGCTAACGGACGCGTTGAACGTAGGGCCAGGGTTCAACAATCAAGCCACCTTGGTGATCGAGACCAATCAAGGCCCCGGGGGCTATGGCGCTGCGACGGTGGCCTACGAGGCGGTATCGAACAACCAGGGTACGCTGCCTTCGGCGCCCACGTCGCTAAGCGTTGGTTCGGTCGGCGGTGGGATTCAGGCCTGTGATGTGGACAACAGTGGCTCCGTCACCGTTCAAGATGTTCAGTTGGTGATCAATATGGATCTGAATTTGTCGCCATGCACGCTGAACATCAACGGGTCCGGAACGTGCAATGTCGTCACTGTGCAGCGCGTCATCAACGCCGACCTTGGCGGGCCGTGCGTAACCGGACCGGGTGTCACGGCAAACAGCGTCAGTATGAGCTGGACCGCAAGCACATCGCCGAATATTACCGGCTACAACGTGTATCGCGGTGCGGCAGCTTCAGGGCCTTTTTCAAAAGTCAATTCGACACTGATTTCGGGTACCAGTTATACAGATACCACCGTACAAGCTGGCCAGACTTATTACTATGTGGTGACGGCCGTCAACAGCACTAACAGTGAGAGCCAGTATTCCTCTCCCGCGGCTCAGTCGGTCGTACCGTCGTCATAGAACTGTTGATCTGGCCTGGTGTTTCGCGGGATGCCGGCAGGAGTTGGCAGGCAAGGTTAGCCGTACCTGTCTAACCAATAGCAATCTTGTATCGGCGGCCAACTTGGGGCACTTCTAGAAGAACACTCAACTGTTTAGAATATCCGTCATGCGCCGGCGGAGTTCATTAGGAGGGCCCGTGCTGTCTGAGGTTCGCGCGCAACTTGCATTTCACCCCGCAGCGGTTCTATTGCTCGCCATGTCGTTGTCGTTAACAGGCGCTCCCGTCGTGTTTGCGGCGGATGTGCTCACGTACCATAACGATATCGGCCGCACAGGGCAGAATCTGAACGAGCCCACGCTCACACCGGCCAATGTCAAATCCAGCACGTTTGGAAAGCTCTTCACGATTTCACTAGACGGCAAGGTGGATGCGCAGCCGTTGTACGCCTCGAATGTCACGATCTCGGGACAAGGTACGCACAACCTGCTGATTGTCGCCACTGAGCATGGCAGCGTTTATGGCTTCGATGCCGACACGGGTTCGCAGATCTGGAAGGTTACGACGCTGCAAAGCGGCGAAACCACCTCCGATACTCGAGGGTGCGGCCAGGTCACGCCCGAGATCGGCGTGACGGCCACGCCTGTGATCGATCGCACGCGCGGGCCCAACGGGGCCATCTACGTGATCGCGATGTCGAAAGACGGCTCAGGAAACTATTATCACCGCCTCCACGCATTGGATCTTACAACCGGCGCGGAACTGTTCGGCGGTCCAACCACCGTGCAAGCCACGTATCCGGGCTCGGGCGAGAATAGCTCCGGTGGAATCGTGACCTTCGATCCAAAGCAGTATAAGGAGCGGCCCGGGCTGCTGCTGCTCAATGGCTTGGTTTATACGGCGTGGGGTTCCCACTGTGACGCCCAGCCTTACACGGGCTGGATCATGAGCTACGACGCCGGTACGCTGGCGCAGACAAACGTCCTGAACGTTGTTCCCAACGGCGGTGAAGGCGGAATCTGGATGGCCGGCGCCGGGATTGCTGCCGACAATTCGGGCAGCCTCTACATCCTCGATGGCAACGGCGACTTCGACACCACGTTGAACGGTAGCGGATTTCCGGCGAATGGCAACTTTGGCAACGCTTTTCTGAAAATCTCGACTTCGGGCGGGCTGGCCGTGGCAGACTACTTCGAAATGAACAATGAGGCCCAAGAGAACGGCAGCGACACCGACCTTGGCTCCGGCGGAGCGCTGGTCATTCCGGATCAAACGGATGGTTCAGGCAACGTCTGGCAACTTGCGGTCGGGGCAGGGAAGGACGGCAATTTGTACCTCGTGAACCGGAGTTCGATGGGCAAGTTCACCTCGAACAACGGCAATATCTATCAGGAGCTTTCGGGAGCCTTGCCCGGAGGCATCTGGGCGATGCCGGCCTATTTCAATGGCAGGATCTACTATGGCCCGGTGGGCAGCCCCATTTTCGCTTTTCAATTCTCGAACGCCAAGTTGCTCACCTCCGCCGCGGCGCAAACCACCAACAGCTATGGCTACCCAGGAGTCATACCGAGTATCTCGGCCAACAACACCAGTAACGGCATCGTCTGGGCGGTGGAGAGCGCAAGTCCAGCCGTTTTGCATGCCTTTGATGCGGGGACGCTTCAGGAGCTTTACAACTCGAATCAGGCTTCGGCAAGCCGCGATCATTTTGGTACCGGAAACAAATTCATAGCGCCGACGATCACCAATGGCAAAGTCTATGCGGCAACCACGTCGGGCGTAGGCGTGTTTGGCCTTCTCACGCCGCCACCTTTGCCTCCCACCTCGCTCAGCGCGGGTTCGGTCGGCGGCGGGATTCAACCCTGCGATGTGAACAACGACGGATCGGTCAGCATTCTGGATGTTCAACTGGCGATCGATATGGATCTGGGTCTATTGTCCTGCGCGCTGAATCTGAACGGATCCGGCATATGCAATGTTGTGGCTGTTCAACGCGTCATCAATGCCGATCTGGGATTGCCGTGCGTTACCGGCCCGGGCGTAACGGCAAACAGCGTCAATTTGAGCTGGACTGCCAGCGCATCATCAAACGTTGCGGGTTACAACGTGTATCGCGGAACCACGGCCGCTGGTCCGTACACCAAGGTGAATTCCGGCGTGGTGGCCGGGACGGCCTATACGGATACGACCGCGCAGCCCGGCCAGACTTACTACTACGTGCTCACCGCGGTCGATGGCAGCAACAATGAGAGTCCCTTTTCGGCGTCTCCGGCGCAGTCGGTCTTACCCACTTCGTAAAATCTTCCCCAACAGGCCTCGGAATTTTGCGCTCCCGGAGCAAACAGTGTTAGCCTTTCGTTTTCCAGGAGGATTTTCATGAAGATTTCCCGTTTACTTCTGTTGGCTTCCACGGCGGCCACGCTCTTCGCCCAGTTCAATCCCCCAAAAACTCCGCTAAAAGTCGGCGACGCAGCGCCTGACTTCACGTTACCGTCTACGGACGGCAAAGACGTGAAGCTTTCGGATTTCCGAGGCAAGAAGACCGTCGTACTGGCGTTCTTCCCGGCCGCTTTTACAGGTGGTTGAACCAAAGAAATGCTGTCATACCAGGCTGGTATGGCCAAATTTGATGGCGCCGACACACAGGTGTTCGGTATCAGTGAAGATTTTACCCCGTCTCAAAAAGAGTTTGCAGATAAATTAAAGCTGTCGTTCCCGCTGCTCAGCGACTTCTCGAAGCGCCACGTCGCCCAGGAGTACGGTGTCCTGATCCCCGACCTCGGCATCGCGAATCGCGCCACATTCGTGATCGATAAAGAAGGCAAAATCCAGTACATCGAGGAAGGCAAGACGGCAGTCGACAGCAACGGCGCCGAGGCAGCGTGCAGCCGCCTGCATCATAAGACCTGACGGCTCCGTTATTGCGAGGCCTGCGTCAGGCCCAGCGCTTTCAGGTAGCCGACGTTCACCCGGCAGTTATCGAGGCGGATCTTCTGCAGCAGGTCCTGAAGCGCCTCCCGCGAGTGTTCGAGTGACGGGCGCGCCGCGATGCGCTGCTCGGCCTTGCCCGTATTGCCGGGCATCTTGCTATAGGCCACAATTTCGTCCCAGTGCGCCGGCTTCGCGAAAGACACCACGGCCGAGTTGCGCTCCATTTTCTTGTAAGGCCAGAAGCACCAGCCGACCTCATTTTTTTCCAGCATGCGCACAAATTGTTCGATCCACTGGTCTGCATTCTCTCCGGATTCCCCAAGCCAGACCGGTACGTTGTAACGATCGCGAAAATCCAGATACTCGCGAATCACGTCTTCTGTCGGCGCGGTCCAGTATTTGTGGAAGCTGTACATGAGATTGCGATCGAAGGGAGGCCCGAATACCTTGAAATTGCTATCCCACTGGGCTCCTCCGAGGATGATCACGTGCTTGGCGTCCACTGCGCGGATCGCGGCCGAGACGCGCTTGTAGAGCGGCTCCAAACGGTTGTTGTACTTGTGGAGTTGAGGATAATGAGGAATCGGCTCGTTTAACAAGTCATAGCCGACGACCGCAGGTTCGTCGCGATAGTGCGCTGCCAGGCGGCGCCAAACCTCGACGGTCAAATCCTGATCCTGGGAACTTTCGAAAAGCCACGGATAGCCCCAGCTATCGTCAATGTTCGTTCCGGTTTGTCCCCCGGGCGCGCAATGCAAATCGAGAATTACCCAGAGCCCCTCGCGGCGGCACCAGCCGACCACACGGTCGAGCAACGCGAATCCTTCCCCCGATGGCCCAAAGAATTTGTAATGCACGGGTATGCGCACGGAGTTGAATCCCGCCCTGCGGAGAAAGGCGATGTCGCGTTCGGTGATGAATTGGTCCCGGTACTCATGCCAAAATGCTTCTGCGTCGATCGGGCCTATGAGCTCGTTGAAGAAACCTTCGATTTCGCGCGGCGACGCGGGACCTCCATCCAGGAGGAACATGTAGCCCTCTGGTTCCAACCAGTTACCCAGATTGATACCGCGGAGCAGCAGCTTCTCATTCGCTGGTGTGACCAGGTATTTTCCTTCTGCGTGAACGAAACCGGTCTGCCCACCGGCGCACACACAGAATGCCAAAGCAACGCCACAAACCCGAACCGCTACCCGCCAGAAGATCCTTCGCAAGCAGCCATTATACGGCCCCGCAAAATCTTGCCTCCTCGCGTTGGCCCTCGCGCGTACTTGTCTTGTGAAGAACGATGTTTCGCAAAAGTGCAGGAGGACGAACATGAGAATGGGAATAGCCGCACTGGCGGTGGCGGCGCTTACTCCCCTGTGTGCGCAGGATATGCGGCTGCCCGCAAATATCGACGCGCTAGCTGCGAAAGCCGAAGACTCGGTGGACGTGACGCTCGATGGATCGATGCTACGGCTGGCCGCCAAGTGGCTGCATGACACGGGAGAAGACGCCAAGGCGAAGAAAGTACTCTCCAGCCTCGAAGGAATTTACATCCGCAGCTACCATTTTGCTTCGGAAGGTGAGTACACCAAGGCCGATGTGGAGACGTTTCGCAGCCAGTTCCGTGCGCCCGGCTGGTCGCGCCTGGTAGGTGCCCGCTCCAAGCGCAGCGGAGGCGACGCTGATGTGTTCGTCAAGACCGATGCCAACGGGAATCTAGGAGGGCTCGTCGTAGTTGCCGCCGAACCGCGAGAATTGACCGTGGTAAATATCGTCGGAACGATTGACCCCGCCCAACTGGCGGACCTCGGTGGCCGGTTTCACCTCCCCGCTCTGGATCTCACCGATTGCAATATGTGCCGGAGGGAATGGAAATGAACGCTCGATTATTGGCCGTGCTACTCGTCGCTAGCGCCGCCGGGTTCGCCGGCGATGGCGGCTTTGACCGCGTGGTGAAGGCCATCGAATCTCATTACGGCGTCAAGCGTACCCACATCCCGTTCATGGGAGTGGCGAATTTTGCGCTCAAAATGAAACACCCGAGCGGCACGAGCGAATTCCAACTAGCGGTCTTCGACAATCTCGACTCGTCTCCCGTATATCGCGATCTCGCCGACCGTGACCGTCTGATGCAAACTGTTGCCGGTTCCGGCCTGCACCCGCTGATCGTGACGCACTCACGGCGCGATGCGCAATCCACCTATATCTTTGCGGCCGACGTCGGCAAGTCCACTGTCATGCTGCTGGCCGCGTTCCAGCGCGATGGCGCCACGATCGTCCAGGTCAAAGCAGATGGCAGTACATTGCTCAAGGCGCTGGAAGATCCCGAGGGAACGGCCGAGTCGATGGGCGCCGACGCCGATCAGTAGCCACAGAACTCATAACGCGGCAAACTGCTAGCCCGGCTTGCGGAATATCCTGCCTCTAAGCAGAGGGCGACAGTGCCACGCCGCAGAAATCCAGAAACTGGCGCAACCCACGATCCAGGTATTTCTGACGATGAACCAATAACGTGATCTGGCGGCGGAGATCCAGCCAAGGTGCATGCACTAGCGCGAGTTGGCCGGCTTTCAACTCGAGTTCGATGGTCGAGCGGGATATACAGCTCAAACCCACTCCAGCCATAACGGATCTCTTCACAGCGCCTATGCCTCCAAGCTCCAGCGGCGAATGGAGCAATCTGAACTTGCCAGCGACCGCCTCCTCGAAGACCTCGCGTGTTCCTGAACCCCTTTCGCGCAGGACCCAGGAAGCCTCAGCCAGCGCGGCTGGCACGACCCTTCGCCCGGCCAGGGGATGATCGGGCGCGGCAATGATGACTAGCCGGTCTTCACGCCACGGGAATGAATGAAGCTGAGGATTTCGAGCCAGCCCCTCGATCCAACCGGCATCGCTCTGGAACTGCCGCACGGATGCAACGACATGCTCCGTGTTTCCGATCTCCATGTGAAAGTGGGCGCCGGGATGCCGTCGCACAAACCGGCCGATGTAGGAAGGCAGCATATAATTGCCCACCGTCAGGCTGGCGCAGATACGGATGTTGAGGCGCGGTGGACCATCTCCTCGCTCGATGTCACGTGCTCTGTCCAGTACTTCGATCGCACCTGGCAACAGGCCACTGCCCGCGGCGTTTAGTTTCAGCCGTCGCCCGTTCCGGTCAAAGAGACGGCGCTGTAGTTGATTCTCTAGTTCGGCGAGGGCCTGGCTGGTGGCGGCCTGGGAAAGCCCGATGCGCCCGGCCGCCCCCGTGATCGTTCCCTCTTGACAGATGGCCGTGAAAATCTCCAATTGCCGCAGCGTGATGTGCATGTCTCCCTCTAAATCGATTTCATCGAATAACTATATCGATATTATCCATTTTACTTATTAGGGCAGCTCGGCTACCGTGGAGTTATGAAGTTCCCGGAGATCGGCCGGGGTTTCCTCGCTGGCGCGGGGTTATGCGTGGCCGTCTCGTTCCTTGCAGTGAGCACCTCCCAGTTGCCGTGGAATCACACCCTGCAACTCAGCGCGCTGACGTTGGCGATCGTGGCCGGCATGGTGGTGGGGAACATGATGCCGGCGAGTGCTTTGAGTTGGCTGCACTCGGGTCTGCGCTTCAGTCAGCAAACGCTGCTACGCCTCGGCATCATTCTCTACGGCGTCCGGCTGACCGTCCACGATCTGATGAACCTCGGTCCGCGCGCGCTCGTGCTCGATATTACCGTCATCGGCAGCGTTCTGATGATCGGATACTGGATCGGCACCAGGGTATTGCACTTGGATCGGGACACCGCCCTGCTGGTGAGCGCGGGTAGTGGCATCTGCGGGGCGGCGGCGGTGTTGGCGACCGATCGCGTGATCGAAAGCGAATCGCACAAGGTCAGCGTGGCGGTCGCCACAGTAGTGGTGTTTGGAACTGCCGCCATGTTTCTTTACCCGGTTCTCTACCCGCATTCGGGATTTACTGAGCGGCAGTTCGGAGTCTACACGGGCGCCACGGTACATGAGGTGGCGCAGGCGCTTGCCGCCGGACGCGCTGTCAGCCAGGCAGCCAGCGATACGGCCGTGATCACGAAAATGTTGCGCGTCCTTCTGCTTGCTCCGGTGCTGTTAATCGTCAGCCGGGTTCGGCGAAGCGCCGGTACGGAGGCAACGCGCCGCATTAGCTATCCGTGGTTTGTGTTCTGGTTCGGTGCAGTGATCCTGGCGCAATCGTTTGTAAAACTGCCCGCGGCTGTCCGGTCACATCTTATCGATCTCGACACAATCTTACTGTCCAGCGCTATGTTCGCGTTGGGTGTCGCCACGCGGTGGCATCATTTGAGAGCGGCCGGTACCAAGCCGTTGTTGTTGGCTTTCGTCATCTTCGCCGGTCTCGTCACCGGGGGATGGATGATGACCCGATTACTGGTGTGAAGTTGAGAGATTGCAACGCCGGCAGGCACTGCGGCGCCGTGTAGTTACCTGGCCGGTGTCTTGAGTTCCACGTAACCACGCCGTTCCAGGAACTTGAAATAGCCGACGAAATCGAACTGGGTGCCCGCATCCAGCTCGAGCCGCGTGAGGCGGATCACGTCCGCCAGATTGCGCTGGCCGTCGCACCAATAAAGCGCTGCAATCACGGTTTCATCCCAAGCGCCCGAGGGATAACCATCGCGCTCGTCAGGATGGATCTCATCCAGCGGAATGGTTCCCATGCGCTTGCGCTTGACGATGATGTGCCGGGCTGCCTCCAGTTGAGGGTCGGGATCCATCCGCGGCTCGATCGATGGCGCCAGGCCGATCTGCGATGCTCTCTGATTGACGGCCTCACGCAAGCGAGCCACTTGGGCATCGCCGTAATGATGCAGATCCTCAATTAGCGGCCGCAAGCTGGCGCGCCCAGTGTCACGGCGGCTGCTTGCAACCTGGCGAAGAACGGAAAGCACGGATTGCTCTTCGCGCTGCGTGGAGTATTCAACCTTCTCGATACCCTCAGCCAGCAGCCGCGAGAGCTCAGGTCCGCTCGACGCCAGGAGTGCCCGGTCGAGGAACGGCGCGGCGGCGTGCAAGATCTGCTCCTGACCCCGGTTCGCAGCCAGTTCCGCAAGCCACAGAATGTCGGGTTCGCCGGCGCTCGCCAGAGTGTAGAGGTATGTCGCATTTACGATCGCCAGGTCGCGCAGGGAGCGTACGTCGACCTTATCGGGCGTGTCTTCGCTGTTGTGATGCGTGGTGATGCCGGTGCCGCTGTACGGCCATACCGTGGGTACCCCGACGGTTGGCTCCGCGAGATAGGTATCGGTGCCGACCATGTAAGGATGCCAGTGCCATGGCCGGCTTACTGTCGGAAAATACAATTCCGCAACATGCAGGACAAACGCATCCACGTACGATTTGGCCACGTGCGGATTCATGTAAAAGGTGTACTCGGTGCCGGCCAAACCATACGGAGCCGCAGGGGTATCCACGGTCATGGCCGCCACCGTGCGCTGCATGCGCTCGGCATGGGTCGCGACGTAAGGCATGGAGCCGTACATTTCGCCCATCAGCAGAATGCGAATCGTGCGCTTCGGCCGCGGGAGTTTGCCCTCGGCGATCAAACGGTTGATCGTGGCCAGTGATTCAAGCTGGGCCGCTACGCCCGTGGCGTTGTCTTGCGCACCCTGTTCGGAGCTGTGACCTAGCGTCAATACTTCTTCCTCTTGGGTGGCACCCGGAATCACAGCCGTCACGTAAGGGTATACGCCGGAATAATAGCGAGTATCAACTTCCGCATGAGCACGAATGCTCCGCCCCGCCGCGAGTTGGCCGCGCAGAAACTCGGCTTGGCGCGGCGTGATGGAAAAACAGAGGAGCGGCGTGCTGGCTTTCGTGAAACCCCAACCGCTGTCACCCCAGGCATTGATCCATTGCCGGCCATCTTTGAGTTCCGGATTTTCGGTGAATGTATTGATGGCGCCCAGTACACCTTTCTTGACAAGGTTCCATTTGATGTTGGCCGGGTTCTGCCGGGTGAGAACCAGCTTGCCGCGCATGTCGCCTTTCTCATTCCATTCGACGATCTCCGCCGTTATGCCTCCCGCCGGTGTTGCGCCGCTCCACATACCCAGCGACGACGGGACTTTCTGGTAGTCGGCCAATACGCGAAATTCAGCGGGTACATCGTTGCCCAAAACTTCAAGCCGCCCGTCTTTCGCGTCCCACGCGAGCGGTTCGGTCCAGAAACCAAATTGCGTGACCCCGTCGGCCGGCGCGCCGAGCACCTCGACGTTCTGCAAGCCCGCTTTCGTCATGGCCTGCTTGAGGTAATCCGCGGTTTGTTGAAACTTGCGAAATGTGAACCATCGGTCGGTGGAGTAAACCTGGCGCATGTAACCCATCGCTTCGTCGGGCTTCACGCCGGAGCGGACCTGGTTCAGAACATTGGCAACATTGATCTGCGGCCAAGCCGCACCCGGCAGCGCAAACAGAACCGCTATCCATACGTGGCAGCGCATGAAGCCGCCCTCAAACAACCTTTCCCCGCAAAACTCCATGGCATCACCGTACCAGATCGGCGGACCACAATTTGCACCGTCCAAACTCGATATCCTTACGGCATGCCCAAAAGATGGCCGCGCATCGCGGTACTCACCCTTGCCTGCTGTTTTGCCTCCACCGCCCTTGCGCAAAACGATGGCGAAGAATTGGATTTCCTGCACGGGTTGGATGAGTATGAGCAGATCCGGCACATGCTTCCCGAGTACATCGAGCGGGAAGCGCAAGCTCTGATTCGTCAGCGCCAACAGTCGCTCAACGTTTCCACTCCCGATGCTTTGGCGCGCCGCCGCGCGTATGTGCGCGAGCGTATCCTCCACGCTATCGGCGGTCTGCCCGAGCGCACTCCTCTGAATGCCCGCACCGTAGCAACGCTCCAGCGCGACGGTTATCGAATCGAGAAAGTGATTTTTGAAAGCCAGCCGCACTTTTATGTCACGGCGAATCTCTATTTGCCGGCTAGTGGTACAGGTCCGTTCCCGGCTGTCTTATATCCTCTGGGTCACGAACTCGGGGGCAAGGCCAACCCTACCTGGCAGCAGATGCTGGTCACGCTGGCCCGGCGTGGTTACGTCGCACTCACATGGGACACGCTGGGGCAGGGGGAACGTGTCCAGATCTATGACGAGGATCTTGGCGGCTCCAAGCTGCGCGGTTCCACGACTGAGCACACCATCCAGGGAACGCAATGCCTCCTCGCCGGTGACGCCATCGCGCGCTACACCATTTGGGATGGCATCCGTGCCCTGGATTATCTGCTTTCGCGCAAGGAAGTGGATCCCGCCCGCGTCGCGGTAACGGGCAATTCCGGCGGTGGCACACATTCGGCCTACCTCGGGGCGCTGGATGATCGCATTAAAATCGTCGTGCCTTCGTGCTACATCACGTCATGGCATTGGATGATGAAGACGATCGGCCCGCAAGACGCCGAGCAGCTCTTTCCGGGCTGGCTGGGAGACGGCCTGGATTATCCCGACTTTATTTATGCCGCTTCCCCCAAGCCGTACCTGATGCTTTCTGCCATTCGCGATTTTTTCCCCATCGATGGAGCTCGCGAAACATTTTATGAAGCGCGGCAGTTCACCAACGTGCGGATGTTTGAAGCGGATGACGGTCACGGTTACTCACAGCCACGCCGCATGGCGGCCTACGATTGGCTCTCGCGGCACTTGCGCGATCGCGAAGACACCACACCAGAGGCTCCCGTCACTCCGGAAACTGCGGAGACGCTCTACTGCACACCCACTGGGCAAGTGGTGACGTCTCTTGGCGGCGAGACTGTCTTTTCCTTGAACCGCGCCCGCGCCGAGCGTTTGCGTAGTGGACGGACGCAGCCCGCCGATGCGGCCGGTCTAGCCGCGTGGCAGAACAAAGTTCGCACCGCGGCTATAGCGCGCACTGGTTTTCGACCCGCCTCCGGCGCTGTGACGACCACGGCTTACGGGACATGGCAGCGCGAAGGCTATCGCATCGAGAAGCTCACGTACGAAAGTGAGCCAGGCATCTTGATTCCCGCACTTCTGTATATTCCGGAACGCGGCGAAGCGAGAAAACCTGCCGTCCTTGTCGCCGATGGCCAAGGAAAATCCGCGACAGCCAAAACGGCTGCGGAGTTGGCCGGTAGCGGTGTCATCGTCCTTAGCGTCGATCTCCGCGGCATGGGTGAAACAAAGATTTCATCCGACGTGAACGATACCGAATTCTACAAATACTTTGGAGACTATGAGGACGGGATGTCGGCCATCCTCATGAACCGTACTCTCGCCGGCATGCGTGCACGCGACATCCTTCGTGGTGTGGATCTGCTCGCATCGAGAGACGACGTCGACCCCAACCGTTTAAGCGCCATCGGCAGAAATGGAGCCGCGGTTCCGTTGCTGTATGCCGGCGTCTTCGATACGCGCCTCCGGTTGATCTCGCTCGAAGGCATGCTCCTTTCCTATGATGCCGTCGTGACCTCGCGCATGCACCGCCTGATCTTCGAGCAGATTGTGCCCGGGGCGCTGGCCGATTTCGACCTGCCGGATCTAGCCGCCGCCATGGCGCCGCGCGCCGTTTGGATCTCCGATGCCGTCACGCCCGCCGGCGCGCCCGTCACGCATGACACGTTAGTGAAAGCATATGCCCAAACGGCGCGCGCCTTTCAACTCGCGGGGGCCGGTACACTGCGACTCGAGCATCCCCATGTGGATGAGGAGCGCGCCGCCGAACGCTATCGTGATTTGTGCGCTCGTTGATCCCGCGCGTCTCGGCTCGTCATTTCACGTTTCCCTGTGGGTCGACCGGTTCCTGTGTAACCGCTTCCACCAAGCCCACTATGTCGCCGAGGCTGTCATAGACCGGTGCGAGAACCGAAACCCATCCGGGTTTTTCCGTAACTTTGAGGCGCTGTCCCGTCTCCAGCACCTGTTTCATGGCCGGGATCATGTCCTGATACAGCGCTCCCCAGGGCCAGAACTGGCTCAACTCGTTGCGATTCCTGATGACGACCCGCACCTTGTCCGGATGTCCGGCAATCGGCATCCACAGGTTCACATCGCAGGGAAAGGAAGCGAGATGTGAGAGGCGAAGCAGCGTCTTCTTGACCGCGATGAAGGCTTCGTCGTTGACTTCGTAGTTATCGCCCGCAACCCACGGGTCTTTTGGATCGTTCTTGAACATGTATTCGAGCGCTCGCGGCGTAACGATGCGGCGGCACGCGTCGCCATCCACCATCACCGTGGCGATGCGCGCCACATCATCCAGCTCGCGCGCCATGTCCCGCTCGGCGGCCGCAAGCGGCGCCACCAGCGCCAATGCAAGCAGTAGCCCCTTCATTTCTGTCCATCCCCCTCTGCGGCGAGCCGCATAACATACTGGCGGACGCGCGCCCACGCATCCGGATCAATGTGCTCGAGATGTCTCATCGCGGGTCGGGTGGCTTCACCGAGCGCGGCGCCGCTCCATTCGTAGGTGGGCTGGTCCGCGAAGGCCGGCCGCTGGTTCCACCATTGCGGCGGTGTCGTATGGTTGTACGACCGCGCCGCTTCGGTTTTCAGGTACTCTTCTTTGAGGCTTTCTCCGGCGAAGCTTGCAAGCAGCGTTAGTTCCTCCACGGCGTTCCGTTGGATCTTCAACCGCACACTCGGAATCGGTCCCGAAATCCCGAACCGCTCGCCCGAATAGACCAGTGTCGTTCCGCCGCCGTCAAAATGGAACCAGGGGTCGTTGCCCGCGCTCACCGTGAGCCAATGCACGAAGCCTCCAACGCCGCGTATCCAACCCTCGAGCGGGAATTGCGTGATGGTGGCAGCGGGTTCGGTGACCGCCGGGGGGCCGGAATAAAACCAGATCACGTCGCCCCGCGCGCGCAGCATGGCAGGAGCCTTCGGTAGCCAGCTCAGAATGTCGCGGCTCGCTACCCACATGTTCACGACGCCGGCCAGGTCCTTGAACTGTTGCTCCATGTCCCAACTCGTGTCCGCGCGAAACACGAACTTCACCGGCGAGTCTGCGGGAACGGCCTTTTTCATGAGCCGCCCGTATTCGAGAAAGTATCGGTTGTCCGAAGGGAAACGCACTTCGTCACCGTCCCAGGGGAATCCCATATAGCGCTTTTTGTGGTTGAAGAAGAGCTCAAAACGGGTGCCGGTCCATCCTTTTTCGCGGAAATGATGCTCCATTTCGCTAACCACATTTACGAATTCGGTTTCGTATCCCGGTTCCCCCCAGTTCACAAAAGACGCCGGCCACTCCGGAGTCACCGGGAGATAAACGAAGGGGATGGGCCGCGCGCCGCGCTGGGTGCCGGCAAACGCGGAGCCGTCGAACAGCGGACCGTAGTGCCGATCGTACAGCTCCCAATTCGCGATGTGGCGCGTTCGGCCGGAACCTTCGAGCGCGGGTGCAAACTCCGGCCCAACCTTGCCCGCATGACCATAACCGAGCTGGTGAAAGATACCCCGATGCTCATAAAAAATCCGGTGATAAGAGTGTATTAATCGAAAAAGCTCATCACTTCGGAAGAATCTGTCACCCAATTTCCTGCTGAGTTCGGGATAATCATCCGCCAGCCACGATGTCCCGTACGAGTTGTGATCCATCAGCAGCACGTCATCTTTCGGAACCACTGCCCGTAATACGGAAAGTTCTATTGCAAGCTCACTGGTCTCGTCGCCTGCCTGCAAAACCGCTCGTGTGTGATATTTTTTGGGCTCGGTATCGGCGGGGATCCAGAAATCTACCCAAAACGCCTGCGAAGTCTGTTTCTCTATGCGGTTGTCCGGCTCGGGCATTGCCGAATGGTACGGCTGCTGAACCGGGATCAGAGCGTCGGGGAAGTATTGCTTCGATTCGGTCAGATGAAACCACTCACGGAATAGTTGCACCTGCGGTCCGGACGGCGAGGGATCAGGTTGCAAGGTCAACGTGTATGGCCCGGGCCGCGATACCTTCACCACCAGGTGGAAGGAAACGTGTCCGCCGCGGGCGCCCTCCAGCTTGACGGTGTTCAAGAAGCCGTCGGAGCCGCCGTCCGCCGCGACAATGCGCCCGAACGGATCGGGACGCAAGTATTCGAGCGTGGCTTGGAGCCGATTGCCACTGATCTGAGCGGCCAGCGGAACACACACCATAAACAGCAGGAATCTCATTTCATAACTCCCTGTTCGCCGGCTGGCTGTGCAGAGTGGTCGTGTCCTGCCAGTCGAACTTGCCCTCGCGCGCGGGCAGCTTGTGGTCCGCGGCATAACGATTTCTTACATCCTGCAGGCGATGGAACCACTCACCGAATGGCAGCGAGAATTCCCGCTCCATCAAATAAGCCAGTCCTTCCTGGCGGCGGCGTGCGCCTTCTGTACTCTCTGTGTCGACGAAATTCTGCGGCGCGCGCGCCGCGTGCCGGCCGTTGCCTTCCCGGAGACGCGGAAACCAAGTCTGAAACCAGATCTCCGTCGCTTCGTGCATCGCCTGATTCCGCTCGTCGCGGATGTTGCGCGCTGTGTCGAGCGCATGGTCCATAGCGGCAACAGCGTCGGCATACTGGAGCTTTCCGGCGTGTTCCTGCGCTTTCTCCAGGCTCTTGCTCACCTCTTCCATATCCAGGAACATCAGCAGATTCTGGCGGCAAAGTTGCGCAATCGATAGATAAACCTCGAGATTGTGGCGATTGAACTGGACGGACGCCAGGTTCGAATACAGCAGGTTGAGCAGTTCGTCGTTTTCAACCAGCGCCTTCGACGCCAGATCCAGACGCCGCGCGTTGTCCTGAAGCCAGTTGGTGGCCAGATGCAAATAATCGGGGGCAGGAACCGGCGGCAGCGGCAGGGTCGATTTGTGCGGCGTGAACGGGCCAATGCCGTACGAATAGCCGAAGACAAGCGGCCCACCGGGCTCGCTATCCCAGCTAGTAGCCCAGAATTGCGCCTGGGTGCTCATCAACTGATAAAGGCGGCCCATTCCATTCGCTCCCGCGCCATAAAAAAGCCGGTAGAAGCTGTGGGTGAGCTCGTGTGGGTCAGGCGCCCCGGGATGCCACGCCGCGGATGCGCCTACCGCGTAACCTAACCAGAATGTTTCCGGGTGCGGACCCAAGTCGCCCCAGGCAAAAACTCCGGCGCCCACGATATCCGCTTCCTGCCGCGCGGAAGTATATGAAATCTCATTGAAAACCGTGGTGGCCCGCTCGCTGGCGTCACGAGGATGTAGCTGGTCGCCCGTCGGCAGCACATAGTACGAGGGAAACAGCGGATCGTCGGGCAGCGAGTTGGTGTAGATGATCTGAGGAATGCCGTGTGCGCGAAAGGCATTATTATAGGCCGTGCTATAGACCTCACCGTTGATTAAACCCGGCGGCAAAAGCGGAATGTCTTCCGCCTGCATGGGTTCCTCGCCCCAAAAAATTACCGTTCGGCCGTGATCGCGCAAATAGCCCGCGGTCTTTTGCGTGAATTCGACCCACAGTTTGCTCGGGCTTCCCAACTCCTTAGCCCGCTGCGCCTCGTGGCATTGATCGTTATCGGCCTTGCCGATAAACCAGGCTTCGTCGGTCGATAAAAGGAAGTACTTCACGCCTTTATTGGCATCCATCAAATCCTGAAACATGCCTTCGAGCAATTTGTACGTTTCTGGATTGGTGGAACACATCTCGAACGAGGTTTCCGGAAACTCGCGCAACTTGGAGTATTCGTCGTGGTCCAGAATGAAGTTCACGTGGGCGGGGCCGTCCAGGTAAGGAATCACTTGCACGTAATAGCGCAGGCCAAAGTCCGTCAGTTCTTGCAGTTGTGCTGGAGAAAGGGCAGACGGGTCGACCAGCGCGGGTGCGCTCTTGTATTCGAAATGCTGATTCAGCCGGAGCACCAGGGCGTTGATTTTGAAGAAGGCGGCCCGGCGAATGGCTTGCTTGATGACGTCGAGATGGTCGAGATGCTCCAGCTCATCCCAGAAGATCTCGCGCAGCCCCAGGTCGGGCCAGTCCACAATCCGGCCTTCCGGCAGCCACAACTTGCCGCGCTCGTGTTTGATGAGCTGAACCAGGGTCTCCGCGCCGTAAAACAATCCAGGCGGCGCGTTTGCCGTGACGCGGATATGCTGCGGTCCCAATTCCAGGCGGTAGGCCTGCTCAGCCAACGTGGCTTTATTAGCGTCCTGAGCCGGGCCGACCTGGACAGCCCCGGGATTGACCGCCAGTTCGACCACTCTTTCTTTTCCTCGCCCTGCCAATGTCAGGCCGTGACGCTCGTCCAGTTGCTCTTTGAGTGTGACGAGAGCCACATCGTCGGGATGGACGCCCGGGCCCGGCTCCAACCGCCATGTTTCGTCGATTGAAAAATCCGTGCTCTTCAGTTCGAGTGTTTGTGGCGGCGGCACGACGGTGTATCCGCGAACGTACAGCGGTGACGGCGCCTCGGCCACAACCATACACGCCGAGACGAGTAGAAGCGACGTCTGCGAAAAGAGCTTTTTCATTGTCGAAAGCATCCTGGTGAGATTCCCTCCGAGGCATTACCAAATCCGCTATTGCAGACAGGTGATCGCGTTTCCCTCATTCGAGAGCGACCTATTGTTTGGAGCCGCCAATATAGCCAAGGCTGCGCAGCCGTTCCAGCGTCTTCGGGTCCATGGTGGCCTTCGTCCCCTGAGCGAGTGAGGTCCGGATCACCTTTTGCGCCTCGATCCACTTTCCGAGCTCCGTCATCATGCGATCCACGTCCCGGGGGTGCTGGGCGGCGATGTTCTTCGTCTCGCCGCGATCGGACCGGCGATCGTACAGTTCCACCTTGCCGAGTCCGACTTCCTTGGCTTTGTCACGATAGATCAGTTTCCAGTTCGCATCCAGCATGGCTATGGCGTCGATGCGATTTTCCGGGACCACACCGATCTTCTGCGCCTCAGGATCGGCGAACCTCGATGTCATCACCGGACCGTGTCTTTGAAATGGCTGACCTTTGACGAACGGCGTCAGACTCTGCCCCTCGACCATCTGCGGCACGGGCACGCCGAGAAGATCGAGAACGGTCGGCATCACGTCGATCAGTTGCACCGGCTCCCGTACCCTTCCCGGCGATGGAATCAGTTTCGGGTTCCACATGAGAAAGACACCATTGGTGAGTTCCTGATACAACGAGTGGCCGTGCGAGGTCCATCCGTGTTCCCAGAATTCCTCGCCGTGATCGGAGACGACGACAACGAGCGTATTCTCGAGAACGCCGAGTTCTCTGAGTTTGTTGACGAGCTGTTCCAGGCTCCAATCGTTGTGCAGAATCTCGCCATCATAGCGGTCGATGGCTTGGTGGATAAATCGGTCGGGGTTCACGCCAGCCTTTTGGCATGCGGCGCGGCTAACCACGGTTCCGCCGGCGTACCGCGTTTTGCCCCCGAGGTCCTTATAGTCTCGATCGAACGCGGGCGTTTCTTTGGGATTTGCAAATTTCTCTTCAAAGCCGGCAGGCGGGCGGTAGGGCGCATGTGGGTCGGTAGCGTGCGCGTACAAGAAGAACGGCTCGTCGTGATGCTTCTCGAGCCATGGAAAGACCATTTTGTTGACCGCTTCGGAGTCGGTGCCGCGATCGTGGGTGTCGGTCCGATAGCGCTGGATGGCTGCCCATTCTGCCAGATAGTCGAACCCGCGGTCGAGACCAGTGAGGCGCCCGGCGAACGGATTGGCGACGACGCTGGCGGTCACATAGCCCGCGGTTCGCAACTGCTCGGCAAGCGTTGCGGAGCCTTTGGGGATCGTGTCGTAATCGTGGATGATGCCGTGCGTGTAAGAATATAGCGACGTCATCAGCGAGGCGGTGGATTGTTTGGTTCGCGGCGCTTGCACCTGGCAGTCTTCAAACACCAGTGACTGCGCACCGAGCTTCTTCAAAAAAGGAGTGGTATCGCGAGCATAACCGTAAAGACTGGTGTGATCGGGGCGCTCGGTGTCGATCAGGTAGACGAGCACGTTCATCCGATTCTTCGGCGCCTCGGTAGTCAGCAGCGGGTTCGCCCACAAACCTACGGCGCCGGCCGTGTCGGAGTTGGTGGCAAACGCCAGCTTGATCTTCTTGCCAAAATACGTCGAGAGATCGACGTCCTGATCCTCCCAGGCGTCGGGGTCAGTTATTGTTTTTGCGGCGAGTTCTCGGCCATCGGCGGTCACGCGAAAAGTGATTGCTCGTTTCTTCTGAGTAATTCCCATGCCGAAGTGCAGCCGGGCGCGTGCGGGAACGGTTACTTCGTAAGTAATCGTGGCGGGGGAGTGGACGTATAGCGTGTTTCGGTATTCTTCCCGCTTTCCGACGAATTGGCGCCCGGACGTTTCAGGGAACTGGAGCTTGCGAGGAGCGAGCTTTATCCACTTGATGGCAACCAGATCGGTCAGTCCGTCGGTGGGCATGAGCATGAAGGGCCGGCCCAAAGGATCATTGATATCGACTTCGAAGTGATAGTCGACATACTCGCGGAGGCGCTCGATTTTGCGCTTGTACTCGTTGCTGCCCACCTTGAGTTTGATTTCGTGGCCGCCTTCGGCCAGCATGCGAATATCGATGGCTTCATAACGCGACCAATCGATGTACTGTTTTTGCGGCGCCAGTATGACGGGGGTGCTTCCGTCGCCCTTGACGATCAGGTCGCCTTGGCGGAAACCGGCTCGGCCGCGCAGGATATCCCAGGTGATGTCGTTTTCGGAAAAGAAATTTTGCCAGGCGATTGGTTCGGCCATGGCGGCGGATGAGGAGACGGAAGACGCGGTCACGGACGCCGACTTCAGATTGTCGTCAAAGCGGTAAGGACGGAAGACGTCGACGGTCGGCCGCGGCGCTGGGGCTTGAGTTCGGCAACCTGCCAGTACAATGAGTGAACCAAGGAAGCCTGAAAGAAACAGGGGCCGCAAAGTGGTATTTTCTCGCACTCTGCGGCCCTTCGGTCAAGCTGGTCTCCGTTAGAACTCCAGCCGCGCGGTGAATTGGATGATGCGCGGGTCATTGGTCTGCTGGCTGAGATTGATTAAGCCAGTGGTCTTATTCGGCGCCAGGTCGTTCGGATGGTTGAACGCGTTGAAGAAATCCGACGTAAAACGGAGCCGCATCCTTTCCTTGATTTCGAAGTATTTGAAAGCGGAGAGATCTTCGTTCCAGGAGCGCGGCCCGAGGATAAAATTCTGCGAATTCCAGGAGAGGGCGTCGTACGGCACGAGGACCGTGGTGCCATTGGCCAGCGTCACCGGCACCTGATTATTGAAGCTGGAGCCGAGTGGGTGTAGAACGCGGTCGCCACGATTCACCGGAACGAGTTGCTCCAAGGTTGACAGGTTGACGTTGGTAGCCTGTGTCGGGTCGAAATCGCCGCGGAAGTAAAGCATCTGGTTATGGCCGAAGATGTTCATGGTAATCCGCTGGCCGGAGCTGAGCGACGGATTGCCGAACAGGTATTCTCCATTGCCGACCCCCTGCCAGAAACCGCTTTGCCAATAACCGACAAAAGCAATCTGCCATCCGCCAATAACCTGGTTCAGCGCACGGGAAATGTTGTTCCCGAAATGCTTGCCGCGGCCGAACGGCAGCTCATAGATGCCGTTCCATTTCATCTGCTGTGGCGGCACACCGGAAGAGTTGTAATAAATCAGTTTGAGCCGTTGGCTGAGCGTCAGGTTGGGCTCGCCCACGATTCCGGAATTGAGCGGCAAGGTAGCGCCGTCAGAGCCATCAGAGAAGCCACCGGCATCGCTCGTGGTGAGAGCATGATCGTACGTGTAAGACCACTGGAAACTCAGGCCGCTGCTGAATCGGCGCTCGACCTGTGCCTGAATCGACTGGGAATTGGAATATCCCACGTGTGACTCGAACTTACCGTTCCAGTTCGGATTGGGGCGGCGGGCATCAGCGCCTGAGTTACCGGGTAGCACTTGGAGTCCGGTACGGATTTCGTAGTTATACGCGGATTCCGGATTATTCCAAGCCTCCAACTGCTCGAGGTTACTGCCATGAGTACCGATGTAACTGAGCCGAAGAGAAGTGTTCTTCATCAATTCCCGTTCGACGGTCAGTGTCCACTGCTGCATGCGGTCGTCGGCCCAATTATGCGGGTCGAATCCAAAGAACCCCTGCGACGTTGTGGGAATGGGCTGTACGCCGTACACGTTCACCGTGGCGCCCGGCAGGCTGTCGGACGCTGCCGGCGCGTTGAGCAGATCGTAATTGGGAATCGTACCGTTGTGGTCGGAGACGCTATTCACGAACCGAAGGTTGAGCGGCGGGTTGCTGCGGGAAGCTTGCAGGATTTGAGAGAGCGGCATGGGCCAGTAATACATGCCGTATCCGCCGCGGAACACCCACTTATCGGTCAGTTTATACGCGACCCCTAATCGCGGGCCGAAATCGGACCATGTCTGGGGAATGAGCGACTTCGGGAAGCCGGAAACAGAATCGGCAGTGACCCAGGACAATCCGCGTGATTTCCAGGATGCCAGTACGCCGGAAGGAATATTGGGAAGGCTGTCAATGGTGGTCCCCTGCGGGCTGATGACCTCGAAACCGGGGTAGTTGGTCGGATCAATGTTGACCAGCCGGTTGTATTTTTCTTTGTACGGGTCCCAGTGATCCCAACGCAGACCAACATCTACGATTAATCGAGGAGTGACCTTCCAGGTGTCGTTGATGTAACCGTCGATTTCCTTCTGCTGGAAGTAAAAGTAGCCGCGGTTGTATTGATTGGATAGGAATGTCGGCAGGCCCAAGAGGACGTCGGCGAATCCGGTACCGGTGTAGGGAGCCGCCGTCTGGGACTGCGGGTTGTAGAGCTGCGTCCAATCGCCATAGAAGCTGTGGGATCCTTCGGCCTGCTGCAACTCTTCCACGTTGTTGTATTCCTGCCGGCCTTTGAAACCCGCTTTGACGGTGTGCTTACCCTTGATCCAGGTCACGCCTTCGTCGATCTGGTACGACGTGAGGTTCTGGTGGTGGTTGTTATCGCCATCCCAGCCGCCGTAGTAGAGCATGTTGGACGCAGGATCGCCGGAGCCCGCAAAGTAGATGGTTGGCCAGCCTGTCACTCCGAAAGGATTCGGCAAGCCCAGCTTGTTCGCCCAGTTCGTGCTGTCGCCCAACGTTCCGTAGTGGGTAGCGGAGCGGAAACCGGCTACCTGTAATTCGTTCAGGAAGGTCGGCGAGAACACGTGGTTCCAACGAACATTTTCGGAGTAAGTGCGGATATCCTCCTCGCCGCTGCCGCCGCAATCCGTGCAGCCGGGCGGAGGGTAACCGTATTTCCCGCCGTACTGGGCGTTGTTGTTTGGAGAGACGGTGATACGGCCGGACAGGCTGTCTTTTTCCGAAAAGTTATGATCGATCTTGATGGTCCAGGTGTGCTGATCGGTGGGAACGGCGTAATAGGCCTGGAAATTTTGGTCGACCCACGGGTTCAGGCTCCCGGCGATGTTCGGCCCAGGCGTAACGCTCTGGAAAATGCTGGCGTATTGGCTGATGCGGTTGGTAGGAATGGTGTTATTGGGAAACGGCACCCGCGATCCGTTGGGTCCGCTGGTGGACGCCGGATCGTAGATGGTGTACTTGTTGCCGTTGAAATCCGTGATGTTGCTGAGATCGCCGTTCCACATGGACTGCAGCGGGACACCGGTGGTGGCAAATTTGTTCTGCCGTAGCTTCAGGCCTTCCCAGTTGAACATCCAGAAGGTTTTGTTCTTGCCGTTGTAGAGTTTGGGAATAAAAACCGGGCCGCCGGCATAACCGCCGAACTCGTTCCGGATATATTTCGCTGCCGTGTTGCCATCCTGCCGCTGGCGTGCGCGCAGGCCGTCGGCGTTGTCACGGAAGGTTTCAAATAACGCGCCGTGCAGTTCGTTGGTGCCACTCCGGCTGACAACGTCAACCGTAGCCGGGCGCGAATACTGTGCTGCTGAGCCGGCGGTTTCAATTCGGAACTCCTGAACCGTATCGAGGCCAGGCTGCATTCTCGCGATACCGCCGCCGAAGCGATCCACCATCGAGATACCGTCGAAGTTCATCTCGGTGGCGCCGACCTTCATACCGTTCGTTCGCGGATTGCCCTGGCCCACAACGCCTGGAGTGAGGTCGAAGAGCTGCGAAATCTGCCGCTGGTTCAGCGGCAAGTCATGAATGCGAAGAGCGTCTTTGACGTCGGCAACCTGCGCCCCCTCGGTGGTGACGGTCGGCGCGGCGCCCGTAACTTCGACCGCTGACTGCAAGCTTCCAACCTCAACGGAGGGGTCAATCACGACGGTCT
>Ga0335069_10001417_pt1 | contig 38888 bp, 33 predicted proteins | sample Lox_Sample_11_FD_206714 | JGI IMG/M metagenome (GOLD analysis project Ga0335069, IMG submission 206714) | Soil microbial communities from Loxahatchee National Wildlife Refuge, Florida, United States - Lox_Sample_1.1 | ecosystem: Environmental > Terrestrial > Soil > Wetlands | place: USA...
CGATGGCGGTGCAGCCGAGCCGGATCGCGTCCCGCACCCCGCCGGTCACCGCCGAGATGGGCGCCCCGCCCAGCTTGGAGAGCGAGTCGGAGTTGTTGAGCTTGAGGATGAGCGGGATCTGCCCGGCGAACCTGCCGGCCACCGCCTCGAGGAACCCGAGAGGCGCGGCGTAGGCATTGCACCCGGAGTCGATGGCCAGCTGCACGTGGTAGTCGGGGTCGTAGCCGGCGGGGTTCTTGGCGAAGGACCGGGCCGGCCCGTGCTCGAAGCCCTGGTCCACCGGCAGGATGACCAGCTTGCCGGTCCCGCCCAGCCGGCCGCTCGTGAGCAGCCGGTGGAGGTTGGCCAGGGTCCCGGGATTGTCCGACGGGTACCAGGACAGGATCTGCTTCACACGCTCGGTGGTGGTCTCCGGCATCTCCGTCCTCCTGCGCCGGCGCGGCCCCGCTCCGCGCGGGCCCGGTCCGGACCGGCCGAATCTAAGGCACCGCCCGGGGAGGGACCAAGGCCAGCTGGGGCGCTCGCGCGGGGCGTGGGTCAGCCGGCCCTCGCCCCGGCGAAGCAGCGGGCCACGAACCCGCAGCCCTCGGCGCGGCAGCGGCGTACGTCCCGCCCCAGCTCGGCCGGATCGACCGCCCGGGGCGTGGCCGCCGCCCGCGCCCAGCCCGGCGCAGCGGCCGCCAGGCTGGCCAGCTCCGCGGCGGTCGGGGTCAGGTCGAGCAGGCGATGGTCGCCGCGCAGGAACTGGAGCGCGGCCTGCACCCGCGCCCCGGGGTGGGAGCGGGCGACGGCCAGGGTGTAGACGGCGAGCTGGAGGCGGTACCGGGCCGCCGCCTCGGGGCGCGGCGTGGCGTACTTGTAGTCCACCACCAGGAGCTCGCCCTCCGGCCCGCTCACTAGCGCGTCGATGGCGCCGACCAGGTAGGCCGCGCCACCGGGCGCCTCCAGGCGCAGGAGGAACGGCACCTCGCGGCGCAGCCGGCCCTCGTCCGCCGCCCGGCACAGGCGCCGGCCGCCCGCCGACTCGGTGAAGCGGGTCACCTCGGCGAGGATCCGGCGGACGCCGGGGCTTTGCGGGTCGTAGCCGCGCCGCGACGCGGCCGCCAGGAGCTGCGCGCGCCGCTCCAGGGGCGGCGCGGCCAGGTCCGCCTCGGCCAGCATGCCGTGGGCCAGCGTCCCCCGGGCGGTGGCGCGCGCCGGATCGTCTCCGGGCGGCGCACCCTGCGCCGCCGGCTCGGAGAGGCCCAGCACCCGGCCGAGCAGGTGGCGCCGCGGGCAGCGGGCGTACTCGGCCAGATCGGTCACCGCCAGGCGCACCGCGGGCGGCGCGGGCGGCGCGGGCAGTTCCGGCGCGGCCGGCGGCGCGGCCGGCGGCGCCGGGACGGCGGCGGGGCCGGGCGGCTCGGCCGCGGAGGGGAGCGGAAGGCGCCGCAGCAGGTCGGGGCGGCCGGCCAGCGCCTCCTCGACCAGGCCGCGCCAGCACTCGCCACGGCCCACCTCGCCGGACAGCACCAGGTGGTCGCGGGCCCGGGTGAGCGCGACGTAGAGGAGGCGGCGGGACTCGGCCGACTGCGCCCGCTTCAGGTCGGCGCGGGCGTCGTCGAGCGAGCGGCCCCTCAGGAACTCGCCCCGCGCCGGATCGAGGAAGGCGGAGCAGAGCCTGCCGGCGCGGTCGAGCAGGGCCGAGCGCGCCTCGGCGGGAGGCTCGGCGCCGAGGTCGGGGAGGAACACCACCGGCCACTCCAGCCCCTTGGCCTGGTGCACCGAGAGGAGCGCCACCGCGTCCCCGGCCTCCAGCTCGGCCTCGGGCTCGCGCGGCGGGCGGGCGGCCATGGCCCGCAGGTGCGCGGCCAGCTCGGCCGCCGTGCCACCCCGCCGGGCGAAGCGGGCGGCCAGCACCTGGACCTTGTCCAGGTTGGCCGCCCGGCGCTCGCCCTCCGGCCCGGCCAGCAGCGCCGCGTCGAGGTCGAGCCGGTCCACGGCCCGGCCCAGGAGCTCGGGCAGCGGGATCCGGTCGCGGAGCGCCAGGAGCTCCTGGTGCAGGCGCAGCAGCCGCTCCGCGCGGTGCAGCTCGGCCTCCGGGACCGCGGCCAGGGCCTCCGCCCCCGCCGCCGCACCCAGCGCGGCCCGGAGGTCCGCTGCGGCCAGCCGGTGGAGCCGGGAGAGGCCCAGGCGGGAGAGGAGGAGGAGCGTCCCGTCGCCGACGGCGCAGGCCGGGGAGCGGAGCAGGGCCGCCCAGGCGATCGCGTCCTCCGGATCGGCCAGAGCCGCGAGCAGCTCGCCGACGTCGCGAACCTCGCTCGCCTGGTAGAAGCCGCCCCCCCGCGCCAGCCGGAACGGGATGCCCGCCTCCCGGAGCGCACGCTCGTACGGCCCGAGCTGGGTGAGCCGCCGGAACAGCACCGCCACCTCGCCCGGGCGCGGGGTGCGGGCCCGCTCCGGGCCGCCCTCGCCGCGCTCGCGGACTGCGATGCCGGCCTCGCCGGACAGGACCTGGCGGATGCGGGCGGCGATGCCCCGGGCCTCGCGCAGACGGCGCTCGGCCGCGGAGCCCCCCGCCGCGTCCTCGAGGAGCTCGCAGGCCGGGCGCGCCCCCTCGGGGCGGCGGGCCTCGAGGCGGTCCGCCTCGCCGAAGGCGATCTCGTCGTCCCGCGGCGGCTGGCCCGGGGGCGGCTGCAGCGCCCGGGCGGAGACGGCGTTCACCGCCTCGAGCACGCCCGGCGACGAGCGGTGGTTCTCGGAGAGGTGGAGCACCCTCCCCTCCCCGGCCTCGAAGGCGCGCAGGAGCCGGGCGAACACGGCCACGTCGGCGCCGCGGAAGCGGTAGATGGACTGCTTGCGGTCGCCCACCGCCACCAGCGTGGGCCGCGATCCCTCCCCGGGGTGGCCGCCGCAGAGGATCTCGAAGATCGACTGCTGCACCGGGTTTACGTCCTGGTACTCGTCGACGAGCAGGGCCTTGAGGCCACGCCGCAGCTCCGCCCGCAGCGCCACGTCCCGGCGGAGCAGCGAGCGGGCGAGGAGCAGGAGATCGTCGAAGTCCACCGCCCGCTCCGCCGCCTTCCGGACCGCATAGCGCCGGGCCGCCTCCTCCACCAGCGAGGCCAAGGCCTGCCGCTGCGGCGCGCCCAGCAGATCGGCCGCCTCGGCGCGGACCTGCTCGACCGCGCGCCGGACCGCGGCGGTGGCCCCGGAGAGCGCCCTGGCCCCTCCGCGCCCCTGCCGGACCGCCTCGCCCAGCGCCTCGAGCCGCGCCAGCGCCGGGGCGCCGGGCACCCCCTCCAGGTCGCCCGGCCGCAGGCCCTCCAGGGCCGCCTCCACCCGCTCGGCCAGCGCCGGCGCTCCCGAGGCGCCCGCCGCCACCACGAGGGCCCTGGCCGCCTCGAGCAGCTGGCGCCGCGCCTCCGCCGCCGCGCTCGGGTCGCCCGGCGCGACCTCCACTGGTCCCAGGTCGCCCCGCGTGGCCCGCTCCCGCACCAGCGCGGCCACCCAGAGCGAGAGCCCGCGGGTGCCGACCGCGGCCGACAGCGCCCGCGCCTCGGGCTGCCCCCGATCGAGCGCCGCCACCACCGCCTCCCGCGCCGCTGCCTGGAGCCAGGGGGCGGCGCGGTCCTCGTCGGCGACCTCGAAGTCCGGATCGAGCCCGGCCTCGGGCGCGTGCTCGCGCAGGATCCGCCCGCAGAAGCCGTGGATGGTGCCGGCGGTCAGCCCGTCCAGCGAGCGCAGCCGGGATAGCCACGCCCGCCGCTCCTCGGACCCCTTCGCCGCCCGGACCCGCTCCGCCACCGCGGCGCGCACCCGGGCCCGCAGCTCCTCGCCGGCCTTGTCGGTGAAGGTGATGGCGGCGAGCTCCGCGGGCGCGCAGGCCGTCCCGGTGGCACGCCCGTCGAGGAGCCGCACCACCAGCTCCACCAGGGCGGTGGTCTTCCCCGAGCCGGCACCGGCCGAGACCGCGGTCGGCCCAGCCAGATCGAAGAGCGCCCGCGCCGCCGGCCCGAAGAGAACCTCGTTCACAGCGAGACCCCCGCGGCGGCGCGCACGGCCAGCCCCTCGAAGCGGCAGACCGCGCCCCAGGGGCAGCGCTCGCACCCCTGCGAGACGATCGGGAACCGCCCGGCGCGCATCTCGCCTACCCGCGCCACCACCGCCGCGGCGAAGCTCCCCCCGGCGGGCGCGAGCCGCGGGTCGCCCGCCTCGAGCGACACGGGCGGGAGGCGCTCCGGCCCGCGGAGCAGGGTCAGCGTAGCCTCCAGCCGTCGCCCGGGCAGCTCCCGCGCGGCCGTCATGAGGTAGGCCGGCACCTGGAAGCTCCGCTCGCCGAAGGCCTCCGGGTCGAGCGCCTCCTCGCGCCCCCCTCCGCCCCTGGAGTTCTTGTAGTCGATGACCAGGAGCCGGTCCGGCCCCGCGTCCACCCGGTCGATCCGCCCGCGCAGCCGGACCACCTCGCCGCCCGAGGCGAGCTCGAGCGGCGGCGCGGCCTGGCCGGCGCCGAAGGCGTGCTCCAAGAGCCGTGGCACCAGGCCGCCGTGGTCGCGGGCCTCGGCGCGCACGATACGGTCGAGCTGGTGCAGCACCGCCTCGCGCCGGCCGGCCCAGGCGGCGGCGTCGCCGGTGCGCCCCTGGCGCTGGAACCGTCCCAGCGGCTCCTCGGCGAGGGCCCGCGCCTCGGCCAGGTCCGGGCCGTCCCCCCGGGGAGGCCAGGCCCCCCGGGCCACCCGCGCCGACACGAACCGCTCCAGGAGCGCGTGCAGGAGCGTCCCCTGATCGCGGACCTCCATGTCGAGATCGGGCGCGGCCGCATCGGGGAGGCCGACCGCCACCCGGAGGAAGGCGCGGAAGGGGCAGCGGGCATGGGTCTCGAGCTGGCTGGGCGACCACTCCCCCGGGAGGGTCGAGCGGAGGACCGCCAGCGCCGGCCCCTCCACCTCGCCCGCGAACGGCGCCGGTGCGCCCGCCAGGACCGCCCCCCGCCGCGCCGCCTCCACCTCCCCGCGCTGGGCGGCGTCCTGGGCCCGCTCCTCGAGCGCCGAGCCCCCCAGCGCCGCCGCGCCGGCCGGCCCCAGCCGCGCCGCGGCCCGGAGCGCGGCGCGAGCGGTGTGCGCGGCGGCGAGCGGCGGATCGACGGGCGCTCCCCGCGGCGGCTCGACCCCGGCCGCGGCCAGCGCCTCCTCCACCAGGGCCGCCGGGGGGCCGCCGTCGCCGGCCGGCCCCGGGGCGGCCCAGGCGAAGGCCAGCGCCTCGGTCCCCGCGGCGGCGGCGACCAGGGCCCGGTGCAGCGCCTCGGCGCGCCGCGCGCCGGAGGTGGCGACCGCCGGGCGCCCCAGCCGTTGGCGGAGTGCCAGGCGCTCGGGATCGCGCAGGAGCGGCTCCGGCGCGGGCGGTGCCGGGAAGCCCCCCTCGCCGCAGCCCAGGAGGACGGCGGCGGGCACCGGGGCACCGGCCAGGTCGTCCGGCCCCACGAGTTCCACCGCGCCGGCGGCAGGCTCCCCGGGCGTCGCCAGGGCCGCGGCCTCGAGCGCCTGGCCGAGGAGCGCCTCGAACCACGCCGGCGGGAGGGCCGCGGCCCCGCGCCCCGCCAGCTCCGCCGCCCGCACCACCTCCTCGGCGGCGTCCTCGACCGCGGCCAGGGCGGCGAGGTCCCGCGCCGCCACCTCGAGCGGTCCGCGGGCGGCGCGCCGGCGCAGCCCCAGCTGCCCGATCGCGACCGAGAGGTGGCGGGCGTGCTGGCGAGCCGGGACGGTGCGAGAGAGGGGTGAAAGCACGGCCTCGAGCCCCTCCAGCCGGTCGGCCGCCGCCGACAGCCGCGCCCGCTCACCGCCCCTCGCCCCCCCGCCCGCCAGCGAGTCCGCCCGCCGCCGCAGGGCGGCGGCGGCCGGGCCCCGCCCGTCCAGCGCCCCGGCCCTCTCCAGCAGTCCCTCCAGCCCGGCGGCCCCGGCCGGCGCCAGCCACGACGAGGACCCCAGGCGCACCGCCGCCGTCCGATCCAGCCGGCCCCCGGCCAGGATCGCCTCGCGCAGGAGCTCCACCAGCGGCACCGCGGCCACCGCGGGGCCTCGACCGGCGGCCAGGGGGATGCCGCGGGCCTCGAGCGCCGCCCGGAGCGGGCCGGCCGCGCGCCGCGGCGACGGGGAGACGATCAGCACCTGCTCGGGCGCGAAGCCGCGCTCGAGCAGCCCGAGCGCCGCGTCCGCGGCGGCCTCCGCCTCGCCCGCCTCCCCCGCGCCGGGTGCCGCCAGGACCAGCCCCGCGCCCTCGGGCGGGCGGTCGGCCGGCCCTCCGGCGAGGGCGGCCAGGACCGCCGCGAGCCGCGGGGCCCGGTCGTCGAGGCGGGGGAGCACCACCTCCACCTCCCGGACCGCGGCCACCTCGTGGAGCGACTCCAGCCGGCGGAGCAGCGGCTCGGCCGGGGTGGAGAGGTCGGGGCGGTCGGGGAAGTAGGGCAGGGCCGCCCGGGTCCGGCGGGCGCGGGCGACGAGCGCCGCGGCCAGGTCCCACTCCGCGGGCGAGAGGGAGCAGAGCCCGTCCAGCACCAGGAGATCGATCCCGCCCGGGACCGGCGACGCCCCGCGCCGGACCGCCTCGGCCGCGGCCCGCGCCGCCCCGGCGGCGTCGAGCGCCCCCAGGGCGGCCAGCCGTCCCTCGTACGCCTCCAGCGCCCTGGCCAGGAGGGCGAGCCGCGCGGCCGGGGCGCCCTCCAGCGACGACGCGGCCTGTCGGAGGTCGTCGGGGGCCACCTCGCCCCGCCGAAGCTCGCTCAGGGTCCGCCACAGCGCCGTCGAGAGCCCCGCGCTCGGCGCGAGGCCGGCCAGCGGCCCGCCCGCGGCGCCCCCCGCCTCCAGGGCCAGGAGCCGCTCCGCCAGCGGCGGGAGGACCGGCCGCCGGTCTCCGGCCGCGGCCAGCACCGCCAGGACGAGCCGCGGCAGGGTGGTGACGGCCTCGCCGAGGAGGATCCCGCCCTGTCCGTCGCAGAGCCGCCGCGCCGCGCGCGCGGCCGCGAGCGGGGTGGGCGAGAGGCAGAGCGCGGGCACCGGCCGAGGATAGCCGGGCCGGCTGACGGGCCTCACTCCTCCCGGTAGACCGCCAGGGAGCCCTCGTTCTCCCAGACGTCGACCCGGGATACCGCCACCCGCCCGCCCGCGGCCGAAAGGCGCGCCACCAGCTCCCGGAAGAAGAAGCGGGCCAGGAGCTCCGCGGTGGGGTTCTCCTGGTCGAAGGGTGGCACCTCGTTCACGTTCCGGTGATCGAAGCGGGCGCCGGCCTCGGCCACCCAGCGCTGCAGGTCGGCGAAGTCGACCACCATGCCGATCCGGTCGAGCTCCGAGGCGCGCACGTGCACCCGCACCCGCCAGTTGTGGCCGTGGAGCCGCTCGCACTTCCCGCCGTGGAGGCGGATCTGGTGCGCGGCGCTGAACACGAACTCCTTGGAGATCTCGAAGACCGGACGGCCCATGGCGCGCGCAATATACCCGGGCTCCCGCCCGGGCGCATGCGGCGCTAGAAGGCCGGCGACGCGGCGGCGTCCTCGCGAAGGAACGTCCGCCGCAGCAAGAGCTTCTTGCCGCTCATCTCCAGGTAGCCGCGCCGCGAGAGCTCGGAGAGGGCCCGGGATACCGTCTCCCGGCTGGTGCCGATCATGGCGGCGATCTCCGCCTGCGTGGGGCGCTGGCGGATGAGGATGCCGCCCTCGCACTCCTCCCCCTCGGAGGCGGCCATCTCCCTGAGCTTGCCGGCCAGCCGGCCGTAGACGTCGAGCAGCGCCAGGTTGCCGATCACCTCGTCGGCGCGGCGCAGGCGGCGCGAGAGCTCGGTGAGCACCCGGAGCGCGGTGCGGGGATGGGCGGCGATGTGGGCCTGGAAGTCCCGGCGGGAGAGGCTCATGAGCCTCGAGGGCTCGGCGGCGATGATCGTGGCCGAGCGCGGCTGGTCGTCGAGCAGGCTCATCTCCCCGAAGAAGTCCCCCGGCGAGCGGAAGATGGAGAGGATCACCTCCCGGCCCGAGTGCCCGTAGAGGACCACCTTGACCCGGCCGCGCACCAGCACGAACAGCGCGTCGCCGGGCTCCTCCTGCGAGACAACCACCGCGCCCTCGCGGTAGGAGCGCACCTCGGCGGCGCGCTCCAGGGCCGAAAGTTCGGCCGCGTCCAGGTCGGCGAAGATCGACACGCCGCCCAGGAGCCCGCGCTCGGACGGCTCGGTTCGGGTGGGCTCCATGTCGACCGACTGTAGGGGTCCCGGATCGGGTGGTCAAGCCGGCCTCCCGTTCCGGTGGACAAGGATGGCACCCGCCCGTAATCTCGATCGCGCGGACCTCCATTCCGCCGGGAGAACGACTTGCCGAGCGAGCAGGAGAGCTTCCTCGCCTTCCTGGGCGACCAGAAGGTGAGGCAGTCGACCTTCTTCCCCACGGTGAAGCACGACAAGATCCTGAGCTTCATGGCGACCACCGGCCTGGCCGGCAGCTACGGCGCCATCTCGGTGAACCGGGTGGCTCGGCTGGAGGCGGGCCCGACCGGCAGGGAGCTGCGGGTCACCCTGGCCGGCCCGGTGGCCCGGGAGCCGCGGCCCGGCGAGCTGGTGACCGTCCACCTCACCCGGCCGGAGCACTACCAGGGCTTCCAGGTGAAGACCCGTCCGCTGGGCGGGCGGGCCGCCCTCCCCGACCTCTGCGAGCAGGCCGGGGGCGGCGGGGTGACCATCAAGGGCGCGAGCGTCTACACCGTCCACCACAGCCCGTACACCCTCAAGTTCTTCGAGGACGTCCCCATCGACGAGCTCATCGACATGGTCGGCTCGGTCCGCTACGCCATGGTCTGCGTGGGCGAGGCGGCCAACCTCTCCCCCCGGTTCATCTTCCACCAGGAGCTCCGCGAGGGGCGGCTCGCCCTCTACCACGGCGACGGGCTGGCCCTGAAGACGTACATGAACCTCCGCTCCAACCCGCGCGAGACCCGGCTGGTGGTGGACCTCGAGACCTACCAGGGGTACCAGCTCCGGGGCCCGGTGGAGGAGTTCGCGCCCCACCAGCACCCGGAGGCCTACGACCGCATCTGCCGTGGCTTCACCGCTGGTGGATGGGGCAAGCCCTCGCGCGTCTTCCGGCTCAGCGTGGAGGAGATCTCCCCCCTCTTCCCCGTCGGCTAGCGCCCGCCGCCGATGGAGCCCCGGCTGCCCCCGCTCGAACACCCTGGCGCGCCACCCCCTCGGACCGGGCGCGCCCTGGCCCTGATCCTCCTGGGCGGCACCGCTGCGCGCCTCCTCCTAGCCGCGGTCGTGCCCCTGGGCAACGACGAGGCCTACTACGTCGACTGGGCCCGCCACCTGCAGGCCGGGTACCTGGATCACCCGCCGGCGGTGGCCTGGCTCATCGCCCTCCCCCTGCGCCTGGCCGGCTCGAGCGCGCTCTCGGTCCGCCTGCCGGCCCTCCTGCTCCAGCTCCTGACCATGGTGCTGGCAGCCTCGCTGGCGCGGGCGAGGGGCGGCGAGAGGGCCGCCCTGCTGCTGACCGTGGCGCTGCAGGCGGCGCCGGTCTTCTCGGTGGGCGCCGCGCTCATCACCCCGGACGCGCCGCTGGCGCTCGCCTGGGTAGGCACCCTCTGGGCGCTGCAGCGGGCGCTCGACCGCGACGGGCGCTGGGCCCTGGCCGCGGGCGCGTTCCTGGGCCTGGGCGCGCTCTCCAAGCTCACGGCCGGCCTGTTGGGGCTGGCGGTCTTGGCGGCCCTCGCGGGCACGCCCGACGGCCGCCGGCTCCTCGCGCGTCCCTGGCCTTGGCTGGGGGCCCTCCTGGCCGCGGCCATCGGCTCGCCCATGCTGCTCTGGAACGCCGCCCGCGGCTGGCCCTCCTTCGCCTTCCAGGCGAGCCACGGCCTGGGCGGAGGCGGCGTGTCCCTGGGCCGGCTCCTCGCCTCCACCGGCGCCCAGCTCGGCTACGTCTCCCCGGTGCTGCTGGGGGTGACGGCGGTGGCCGCCTACCGGGCCCTGCGGGGGAGGGGGGACGCGCTCCGCGCCGCCCTGGCCTTCTCGGCGCTGCCGGTGGCCGCCTTCTTCACCCTGGCGGCGGCGTTCACGCCGGGTGCGCTCCCGCACTGGCCCGCCCCCGGCTGGCTCTCGGCCCTGCTGTGCGCCGCGCTGCCCGGGGCCGCGATTCCGGAGCGCTGGTGGCGCCGGGCGCTGTGGGTGGGCCTGGGGGAGCTCTCGGTGGGGCTCTTCGTGCTCCTCGTCCTGCTGGCCGTCCCATTCCCGGCGACCCTCTCCCTGCTGGGCCGCACCGTGCCGGTGCGGCGGGGCCCACTCGACGACCTCTTGGGCTGGGGCGAGGGGGCCGCGGCGGCGCGGGCCGTGGCCGGCGACGCCCGGCTGGCCACCTCGCATTGGATCGCGCTCGGCCAGCTGGGCTTCTACGACCGCCGCTCGCCCGCCTACCTGGGCGAGCGGCGGAGCGGCCCGAGCCTCTACGACCCCGACCCGCTCGCCGCGGGCGAGCCGCTCCTCCTGGTGACCGTCGACGGCCTTGGGCCCCAGCGCGACCGGATGGAGGAACGGCTGGGCCCGCTGGAGCCGGCCGGTGCCTTCACCGCCCGCCAGGGCGAGCGCCCCGTGCGGACCTACCGGTTCTGGTGGTGGAGAGGGCCGGCTAGGCCCCGCCCATGACCGCCACGATCTCGATGGCGTCGCCCGGCCCGAGATGGCAGTCGCCGTGGCGGGCCCGCTCCACCACCGCGTCGTTGACGGTCACCGCCACCCGCGGCGCGCGGACCCCCAGCCGCTCGAGGAGCGCCGCCACGCTCTCCCCGTCGGGGAGCTCGCGCAGGGCACCGTTCAGCTTGACCAGCATGCCGGCCATCTACCTCCGGCCGGCGCGGCCGTCAAAGGGTAGACTCGGGCGCCGTGGATCCGGCCGACCTCTCCATCCGCCCGCTCGGGCTCGCCGAGGTCATCGACCGCACCGTCGCCGTGTGCCTCCGCCACTTCCGCGCCCTGTTCGTGGCCATGCTGCTGGTGCAGGCGCCGGCGCTCTTCCTGGCCCACCAGCTCGGGGGCGTGGTCGAGATCCTGGAGGCGGGCGCCGCCGACCCGGCCCGCGCCGGCCCGCTCCTGACCCGCGCTCTCCTCCGCCTCCCCTGGGTGTTCGCCTGCCTGACCGCGCTCCAGCTGGTCGCCACCGCCGTGGCCGCGGCCATCGTCCGGCCCGCCCTCGACCCGCGCCGTTGCCCGCGCCCCTCGCGGGCGCGCGCGGCGCTGGCCACCGCCGGCACCGTCGTGCTCCAGGTCGTCCTGCTCGGCGCGGCGCCACTTCTCGGGGCGCTCCCCGGAGCGCTCCTCGCCTTCCGCGCCCAGGGGATCGGTACCGCGCTGGCCGGCTCCGCCGGGGCGGTCCTGGGCGGGGTGGGCCTCCTGGTGGTGGCAGCACTGCGCACGGTGCTGGCGCCGGTGGTGGCCGCCCTGGAGGGGCGGGCCGGCCCGGCCGCCCTGGCCCGCTCCTGCCGGCTCATGGCGCCGCGCCCGGGCGCGTCCCTCCTGGATCGACCCGGGGTCCGCGCCTCGCTGGTGCTGCTCGCCACCTTCGTGCTGGCGCTGGCCGTGAACAGCCTTGCCGGCATCCCCCGGTTCCTGGCCCTGCGGGCCCAGCCCGGGCCGGGCGGCCTGGCGCTCCTGGGGGCCCGCCTGCCGCTCTCTCTCGAGATCCCCATCGCCCTCCTCGAGGCGATCGCCGGCGCCGCGCTCCAGCCCTTCTCGCTGGTGGCGGTGGTGGTCTTCTACTTCGACCTCCGCGCCCGCGCCGAGGCGCTCGACATGGAGATCTGGGCCGAGCGGCTGGAGGCGGAGGCGTGAACTTCGCCGCCGCGGCCCTCCTCCTCGCCCTGCGGGGGACGGCGACCGCCGCCGCGCCGGGCTGTCCGGCCGCGCTGGAGGAGGCCGGCGCGCTCGCCGACGGTGCGCTGGTCCGCGGGGCTGCCGCACTGCTCGGGCGGCTCGAGGCGCGCGGAGCCGGTGGCCCCACCGCGGCCCTGGCCGGCGAGGTCAGCCGGGCGGAGACCCTGGAGGCGGTGCCGGCCGGGGCGAGCTCCCGGCTCCGGGCGGCGCTGGCCCGGCACTGTGCCCTGGCCGCGGAGGATCCCCTCCCCGCCGCGGGTCCCGCCGATAGGGCCCGCGCCGCCGAGATCCTCGATCGCCCCGAGTTCCGCCGCGCCCGCCTCGACCCGGAAGCGCTGCGCCGCCGGATCCTGGACCTCTGGCAGCACCTCCTGGCGCTGCTCGAGACCGGCGAGGCGCAGCGGTACGCCGCCTTCAGCCGCGCCGCCTTCCTCGGTGCGGCCGCGGTGGCCATCCTCCTCGGCCTGCTCGCCCTGGGCCGGGGACGGCCCGATCGCGCGGAGGGGTCGGCCCCGGCCCCCCCCGACCAGGGCCTCGCCCCGGAGGAAGTCCGCCTCTCCGCGGCGGAGGCCGCGGCCCGGGCCGGCCAGGCCACGCGGGCAGTCCGCCTCGCCTTCCTCGCCGCCCTGGCAGCGCTGGAGCGCGAGGGGATCGTCCCGCCTGGCCGGACCTTGACCAACGGTGAGCTGGTCCGCCTGGTCGATCGGACCGCCCCGGCCCGGTCGCGCGCCCTGGCCGCCCTGGCGCGCACCTTCGACGAGGCGGTCTACGGCGGCCGCCCGGCGGGCCCGCCCCAGGCCGCCGCCGCCCTGGAGGCGGCGCGGGCACTCGGGGCCGGGGAGAGGCAGTGAACCGGGGCCGGGGAGCCGTCCTGGCCGGCGTCGCCGCCCTGGCGGTGGTGGCCGGGACGGTGCTGGGACAGGCCGGCCAGGGCGGTGGCGCTCCCCCGGGCCTCGCCTCGGCGGAGAGTGCCGGACCCCGCGGTCTGGCCGCGGCCCGGGAGCTCCTCGCCGCCCGGGGCGTGGCCGTGGTCCGGCGCGGGCCGGGCGACCCCCTGCTCCCCGGGGCCGGGACGGTCCTGCTGGCCGCGCCCGGGGCGCCCATCCCCGCCGCCGAGGTGAAGGCGCTGATCGAGGAGGCGGCGGGCGGCGCCACGGTGCTCGTTGCCCTGGGCCCCGCTCCCCAGCCGGCGCTGCTCGACGCCCTGGGCCTGGCGCTGGCCCCGTCCCTCGAGCCCCGCACCGCCCGGGGGCTGGCACCACACCGCCTGCTCGGGGACCTCTCCCTCCCTGGGCGTGCCGCATCGCTGGAGGTGCTCCGCCCCGGCCCGCTCCCGGTCTCGGGCGCCCCGGGCTGGGGCAGCGCCGTTTCGGCGCCCGCCGGGCGCGGCGAGGTGCTGGTGCTATCGGGGCCCGAGCCGCTGGAGAACGGGCACCTGCTGGAGGGTGACGCCGTCTCCCTGATCGTCCGCCTGGGCGCGCTCGGCCCGGTGGTGATCGACGAGCGCTTCCTCTCGGCAGAGTCCCCGCAGCCGCCGCCCACCCGGCACGCCCTGGCCCTGCTCGGCGCGCAGCTGTTGCTGGCGGGCCTCACCCTCGCCCTGGCGCTGGGGCGCAGGCTGGGCGCGGTCCGTCCGCCCGCGCCCGCCGAGGTGGGCCAGACCACCCGCGACTACCTCACCTCGCTGGCGGCGCTGTACCGGCGCGCCGGGGCGGAGGCGGAGTTGGCCGCGCTGGCCTGGGCCGCGCTGCGGAGGCGGCTGGAGCGGCGGGCAGGGATACCCGCTCGGCTCAGCGATGCGGACGCGGCGCGCCGGCTCCCCGCCGGGGACCCGGCCAGGGCGCTGGCCCTGGCGCGAGGCGCGGCGGCCCTGGCCGGCGGCGGCGCGGGCGTCCTCCTCCGGGTGACCCGCGCCGCGGCCGACGCCGAGGCTCTGCTCGGGGCGGGAGGGCACGGCCCCCGGCGCCACCGGGAGCCCGCGCCCGGCCGGCCCCCTCGCTGACGTCCCGTGAACCCGTGACGGGTCCGCCGGCCCACCGAACCCTTCCAGGCCGAGCGCGCAGGCGGCCGGGCGACAAAACGCTCGACCAGCATGCCAGTGCCTGATTGCTGCAGGGAGCCGTTCGGCGCGGGAACCGAACTTTGCAGCGCTTGCTCAGACCAGTCGGCCGGCGATCCGGGCCACGCCTGCGGCCGCCTGCAGGTGCGCAGCCCCGCCATGCAGGCGGTCTTGCGCCGGGCCCGGGCCGTCGCCCAGACGGTCGCCCCGGTGGTGCTCCTGGGGGAGACCGGGACCGGCAAGGAGGTGCTGGCCCGAGCGATCCACCACGGCAGCGTGCGCGCCGCGCGGCCTTTCGTGCCGGTCAACTGCGGCGCCATCCCCGGCGAGCTCCTGGAGAGCGAGCTCTTCGGCCACGTGCGCGGCGCCTTCAGCGGCGCGGTGGCCGACAAGCCCGGGCTGTTCGAGGCGGCCTCGGGGGGCACGCTGCTGCTCGACGAGGTGGCCGACCTGCCTACCCCTCTGCAGGTGAAGCTGCTGCGCGTGCTTCAGGACGGCGAGGTGCGACGGGTCGGCGCGAACCGCTCCCTGGCCGTCGACGTGCGGGTGATCGCCGCCACCCACAAGGACCTGGGGGCGCTGGTGGAGCTGGGGCTCTTCCGCGCCGACCTGTACTACCGGATCAAGGTGCTCTCGCTGCACCTGCCCGCGCTCCGCGAGCGCGCCGAGGACGTGCTGCCCCTGGCCCGCCACTTCCTGGCGCAGGAGCGCCGGCCGCCGCACCGGCTGGCCCGGCCGACCGAGGAGCTCCTGCTCTCCTACACCTGGCCGGGGAACATCCGCGAGCTCTCCAACGCCATGCGCTGCGCCTCGGCGCTGGCCGAGGGCGAGGAGATCGAGGCGCACCACCTGCCGGAGGAGGTCGCCCAGTCCGCCGAAGCCGGATCGCAGCGGACCTCGCTGCGCACCCTGGCCGAGGTGGAGCAGGAGCACGTGCTCACGGTGCTGCGCGCCTGCGGCGGCGTGCAGGCGGACGCGGCCCGGGTCCTGGGCATCGGCCGCAACACCCTGTGGAGGAAGCTGCGGGCCTACGGCGACAGCGGGCCCGGCCCCCTCCCCTGAGCGGGTCCGACTGCGGCCCCGGCCCTTGGAGCGGCCGGAGGGAAGGCGACGTCACCGGTGGTGATCGTGCGGGCTCCCCGGGTCCCGGTCCCGGCGCGGCCGCGGGGGCGCCGCCCGGTCCGGGTGCCGCCAGGCGTGCTCCTGCTCCCAGCGCACCTGGCGATCGTGTCGGTGATCGCTCCACCAGGCCCGGCGCTCGTCGACCGGGTGATGGTCGCGCCACTCCCGGTACTCCTCGGCCCGGTGCGCCCGCCAGCGCCCGTCGTCGTCGCGGTAGTAGTGGCGGTAGCGGCCCGGCGGGATCCGCACCAGGCTCGCCGGCACCCCGGCGCGGCGCACCGGCGCCCAGCCGCCGCGGTAGTCGTGGGTCCGGTACCACAGCCCGTCGCGCATCACCCAGTAGAACCCGCCCACGAAGAAGACCTCCTCGTCGAGCTCCGGCACAACCCGCACCCCCGGGCTCACCACCACCAGCGGAGGAGGCTCGGGGAAGGCGATGCCGATGCTGACCTGGACCTGGGCCCGGGCCGGGCCGGGCGCGGCGGCGAGCAGGGCCGCGCCGAGGGCGATGGCGATGGCGTGCGTCTTCCCCATGCCGGGCATGATGGGGCGAAAGCCCCCCCGGCTCAAGCGACGGGCCGGCGCTGCGCGGACCCACAAAACCCTACCCAGGCGACGCCCCGGCCGGCATCATCTGCGCGTGTTCCTGCTCCTCTCCAAGGTGCTCGACCTCCTCCTGGCCCCGCTCACCTGGGCGCTGCTCCTGGCGCTCTTGGCGCTCCTCGGCCTGGTCCGACGGCCCGCCCGCAGCCGCCTCCTCCTCGGGCTGGCGCTGCTGGAGCTGGTGGCGTTCTCGCTCGACCCGGTGGCCCGTGGCCTCTTCGCCCAGCTGGAGGCGGGGGCCACCAGCACCTTCCGGCCCGAGCCGCCCTACGACGTGGTGGTGGTGCTGGGCGGGATGGTCGACCCCCTGGCCATGCGCCGCAGCCACGAGATCGAGCTCACCGAGGCGGCCGACCGCGTCTCCCGCGCCGCCATCCTGCTCCGCACCGGCCAGGCCCGCATGGTCCTCCTCTCCGGGGGACTCATCGACCCGCTCCCGGGCGACCGCAGCGAGGCCGCCTGGCTGGCCGGGTGGCTGCGCGACCAGGGCATCCCCGCCGACCAGATCGTGGTCGAGGAGCGCAGCCGCAACACCCGGGAGAACGCGGTCGAGTCCGCCGCGGTCATCGCCGCCCACGGCTGGAGGCGCGTGCTGCTCCTCACCAGCGCCTTCCACGCCCCGCGGGCGCTGGGCTGCTTCCGCGCCGTGGGGCTCTCGCCCGATCTCCTGCCGGTCGACCACCGCGCCGCCAGCTCCGGCGGCGCGGCCTGGCTCCCCCGCGCCGCCGCCCTGGCCGCCTCCACCGACGCCTTGCGGGAGATGTTCGGCCGTCTGGTGTACCGGGCCATGGGGTACGCGCGATGAACGGCGGGGTGGCGGCCAGCGAGCGGCTCACGGCCGAGATCGCCAAGGTGGTGGTGGGCCAGAGCGCACCGGTGGGCGAGCTCCTCGCCGCCCTCCTCGCCGGCGGCCACGTCCTGCTCGAGGGCGTGCCCGGCCTGGCCAAGACCCTCCTCGCCAAGGCGCTGGCCCGGGCGCTCGACCTGCGGTTCGGGCGCGTCCAGTTCACCCCCGACCTCATGCCGGCCGACATCCTCGGCACCAGCGTCTACCGGCCGGACAGCGGCACCTTCGAGCTGCGGCGCGGCCCCATCTTCACCGAGGTCCTCCTGGCCGACGAGGTGAACCGGACACCGCCCAAGACCCAGGCCGCGCTGCTCGAGGCGATGGAGGAGCGGCAGGTCACCCTCGACGGTCAGCGGCAGCCCCTGGGCGAGACCTTCTTCGTCATCGCCACCCAGAACCCGGTGGAGTACGAGGGCACCTACCCGCTCCCCGAGGCCCAGGCGGACCGCTTCCTCATGAAGATCCGGATCGACTACCCCACCGAGACCGAGGAGGCGGAGATCCTCCGCCGGGCCGCCGCCGGCCTCGACTTCCACGACCTGGCCGCCGCCGGGGTGGCCCCGGCACTGGCTCGCGCCGAGCTGCTCGAGCTCCGCGCCCGGGCCACCGCCCTCCCGGTGGCCGCGCCGGTGCTGGAGTACGTCTCCCGCCTGGTGCGGCGCAGCCGCGAGCTCACCCGGGCGCGCCTGGGCGCCAGCCCCCGCGCCGGCGTGGGGCTGTTGGCCGCCGCCCGCGCCCGGGCGGCGCTCTCCGGCGCCGCGTGGGTCGCCCCCGAGGACGTGAAGGCCATGGCGCCGCCGGTGCTGCGCCACCGGCTGGTGCTCCGCCCCGAGGCCGAGCTCGAGGGGGCGACCCCCGACGACCTGGTGCAGGAGCTCCTCGAGACCGTCGAGGTGCCGCGGTAGCTCGGCTAGCCGCCGAGCACCCCGGCGGCGCGGAGCGCGGCCACCAGCGCGCGGCTCACCCGGGCGTGGTTCGCCTTCCACTCGGAGTGGGCCTCGGGGCCGACCCGGTTGGCCACCCCCAGCGCCGCCGCCGCCGGCACGCCGGCGGCCTGGCAGGCCGCGAACACCCCGGCGAGCTCCAGGTGCTCGGCGGGTGCCACGCCCGAGAGCGCCCGCGCCCCCTCGGTGCTGCGGGTGATGGCCGGCGGGACGGCCACGGGGTGGGCCGGGAGCGGCAGCGCCCAGGTGGCCGCCCAGCGCGTCCGCTCCGGCTCGGGCCGGTAGGCGCGCCCCTCCCGCTCCTCCACCGAGGTGGCCACCGCCTCGGCCGCGGCCAGGAGATCCCCCACCTGGAGCCGGTCGTCGTATGCGCCGCAGGTGCCGAGGAAGAGCACGCGGTCGGGGCGGTGCGTGGCCAGGAGCCGGGCCGTCTCCAGGGCCGCGGCCAGGGCGCCCACGCCGGTGGTGGCCGCATACCAGCCCGCGGGCGGCGCGGCCTCGAGCCCGGAGAGCTCCGGCGTGAAGGCGGCGAGGAGGAGCGAGGGCATGGGCCGATCCTGGCGCAGCCTCCCCGTCGAGGCCAGCCCCGACCGCCGAATGGCCGGCTCGTCTGGCGGCGCCACGAGGTGGTAGCATCCCCGCCCCAGGGCGGGGGGAGGTGTGCATGAGGCTCGCGGTGCCGAGGGAGCGGCTGGCCGATTTCCTCTGCGGCCTGCCCAAGGCCGAGCTCCACCTGCACGTGGAGGGGACGCTCGAGCCGGAGCTGATGTTCGCTCTGGCCCGGCGCAACGGCGTCCCGCTCCCCTACCCCGACGAGGCCGCGCTGCGGAGCGCCTACGTGTTCGAGGACCTGCAGTCGTTCCTCGACCTCTACTATGCCGGCGCCAGCGTCCTGCGCACCGACGGCGACTTCCACGACCTGGCCTTCGCCTACCTCTCCCGCGCCGCCCGCGAGGGGGTGGTGCGCGCCGAGATCTTCTTCGACCCCCAGACCCACACCGCCCGGGGCGTGCCCATGCGGACGGTGATCGAGGGGCTGGCCAGCGCCTGCGACGAGGCCCGGGCCCTGGGCCTCTCGACCGGGCTCATCCTCTGCTTCCTCCGCCACCTCTCCGAGAAGGATGCTTTCGCCACCCTGGAGGAAGCCCTCCCCCACCGCCATCGCCTCCTGGGCGTGGGGCTCGACTCCGGCGAACGCGGCAACCCGCCGGAGAAGTTCGCCCGCGTCTTCGCCCGCTGCCGCGCGCTGGGGCTGCGGCGGGTGGCCCACGCCGGCGAGGAGGGGCCTGCCGCCAACGTGCGGGGGGCACTGGACGCGCTGGGGGCGGAGCGGATCGACCACGGCGTGCGCTGCGTGGAGGACCCGGCCCTGGTGGCCCGGCTGGCCCGCGAGCGCGTCCCGCTCACCGTCTGCCCGCTCTCCAACGTAAAGCTGCGGGTGTTCGACCGGCTCGGGGACCACGTGCTGCCCCGCCTGCTCGAGGCCGGGGTGGTGGCCACGGTGAACTCGGACGACCCTGCCTACTTCGGCGGGTACCTCAACCAGAACCTGGTGGAGACCGCCGCGGCGCTGGGCCTCCCCGCCGAGGCCGGATACCAGCTGGCGCGGAACAGCCTGGAGGCAGCCTTCCTGGAGCCCTCGGAGCGCGCGCCGCTCCTGCACCGGCTGGAAGCGTACGTGGCCCCCTTCGCCCGCTGAGCCCGCCGCCGCCCTAGCCGATGCGCAGCTCGGTCTCCCCGTCGAAGAGGTGGAGGCGGTCGATCTCGACCTGGACGGTGGCCCGGGCGCCCACCTCGGGGGCGCGGTGGGCGTCCTCCTGGTAGACCAGGACGTCGTCACCGACCCGGGAGTGGACCACGATCTCGTCGCCCAGCGTCTCGACGATCTCCACCGCCACCTCCAGGGGCAGCACCGGCCCACGGTGCTCGTGCCCCTTCGGGAGAACGTGCTCGGGGCGAATGCCCGCGATGACCTTGCGCCCCCCGAGCTTGCCGGCGGCGTCCCGGAGCGAGGCCGGCAGGGGAACCGAGAGCGACCCCACCGCCACCGCGCCGTCGCGCAGCGTCCCGCGCAGGAAGTTCATGGGCGGCGTGCCGATGAACTGTGCCACGAAGGCCGAGGCCGGGCGCTCGTAGACCTCGAGCGGGGCGCCCACCTGCTGCAGCACCCCCCGGTTGAGCACGCAGATGCGCGTGCCCATGGTCATGGCCTCCACCTGGTCGTGGGTGACGTAGACCGCGGTGGTCCGCAGCCGCGCCTGCAGCTTCTTGATCTCGGCGCGCATCTGCACCCGCAGCTTGGCATCGAGGTTGGAGAGCGGCTCGTCGAAGAGGAAGACCGCGGGCTTGCGGACGATGGCGCGCCCCACCGCCACCCGCTGGCGCTGGCCCCCCGAGAGCTGGCGCGGCTTGCGCTCGAGCAGCTTCTCGATGCCCAGGATGGTGGCGGCCTCGGAGACCAGGCGGTCGATCTCCGGCCGGGGAAGCTTGCGGATCTTGAGGCCGAACTCGATGTTCTCGCGGATGGTCAGGTGGGGGTAGAGCGCGTAGCTCTGGAAGACCATGGCCACGTCGCGGTCCTTGGGCTCGACCTCGTTCACCACGCGGTCCCCGATGGAGATGGTCCCGCCGCTGATGCTCTCCAGCCCGGCGATCATCCGCAGCACCGTGGACTTGCCGCAGCCGGAGGGCCCAACCAGGACCATGAACTCGTGATCGGCGATGTCCAGGTCCAGGTGCTCGATGACCGAGGTCTCCCCGAAGCGCTTCGCCAGGGACGAGATGCGTACGCCTGCCATGCGCGACCTCCGCGTCGCCGAGCCACTCCGCCGTGCCGGTGTTAGTAACACCCAGCTGGCCACAGCGCGCGGCCGAAGGCAAGCCGAAACGAGGCGTCACCCAATTCGCCCTTGCCTTGGCCGGAGGGTTATGGCCAAGTGCGCGTTACTAACCCCTGCGATCCGCCCGGCTGGGAGCACCCGCGCACGGAGCTCGAGGGGGCATCGTCCCGCTGGAGGAGGTCACCACAATGAGGAAGCTGTTTATCGCCGTCGCCATGCTGGCGCCGCTGGCCGCGCTGCCGGCCGGGAAGATCGGTGGGAAGGTCTCCGTGCTGGGTGTCTGGGGAGGCGCGGAGCTGGAGACGTTCAACAAGATGGTAAAGCCCTTCGAGGACCGGACCGGGGTCAAGGTGGAGTTCGAGGCCACCCGCGATCTGGACGCGGTGCTGACCACGCGGGTCTCGGCCGGCAGCCCCCCCGACCTGGCCGTGCTCCCCAGCCCGGGCAAGATGGCCGACCTGGCCCGGCAGGGGAAGCTGGTCGACCTGGGCGGGGTGCTGAACATGGCCGCGCTCAAGAAGTCGTACGCCCAGGGGTGGATCGACCTGGGCAGCGTCGACGGGAAGCTGGTCGGGGTCTTCCCCAAGGCCGACCTGAAGGGGTTGGTCTGGTACGACCCCAAGAGCCTGAAGGCCGCCGGGCTCTCCGACGCGCCTAAGTCCTTCGACGACCTCCTGGCCGAGGCCAACGCCGCCGCCGCCAAGGGGGTCACGCCCTTCGCCATCGGCATCGAGAGCGGCGCCGCCAGCGGCTGGGTGGGCACCGACTGGCTGGAGAACATCTTCCTCAAGACCTACGGGCCGGCCAAGTACAAGGAGTGGTACGAGGGCAAGCTCCCCTGGGCCTCGCCGGAGGTGAAGTCCGTCTGGCAGACCTGGGGCAAGATCGTCGGCAACCCCAAGCTCTGCTACGGCGGCAGCCAGTACATCCTCTCCACCAACTTCGGCCAGGCATTCATCCCGCTCTTCGACAACCCGCCCAAGGCCTACTTCCACTTCCAGGCGACCTTCATCCAGGGGTTCATCGGCAAGCAGTTCCCCGCCCTCAAGGCCGGCGAGGACTTCGCCTTCTTCGCCCTGCCACCGGTGAAGCCGGAGTACGCCAAGTCGGCCGAGATCGCCGGCGACCTGGTGGGCATGTTCAAGAAGACCCCGCAGTCGGCGGCCTTCCTCGACTACCTGACCACCGCCGAGGCGCAGGCCTACTGGGTCAAGGGCGGCAACGGACTGTCCCCGAACCGCGAGGTCCCGCTCTCCGACTACCCCAACGCCCTCTCCAAGAGAGCGGCCCAGATCCTGACCTCGGCCGAGATGACCGTCTTCGACGCCTCGGACATGATGCCCGGCAAGATGAACACCGCCTTCTGGGCGGCGGTGGTGAACTTCGTCTCCGACCCCGACCAGCTCGACGACATCCTGCGCCAGCTGGACACGGTGCGGGCCGACGCATACGGGAAGTAGGCCTGGCCGGGCGGCGCGGGGGTGGATGGGCCTCCGCGCCGCCCGGAGCGAGGTGAGCCATGTGGGAACGGCTGGTCTGGGGGCTGGTGGCGGTGGCGGGCGTTCCCCTGGTGCTGTCGGGCTACGTCTTCGCCGTCGAGCGCGCGCTGAGCCCGTTCGCGGCCCGGCGGCGCAACGCGCTGCGCCCGTGGCTGTGGTTGGTGCCCGGCGTCGTGCTCCTGGCCGGGTTCCTGATCTACCCGGTGGTGCACACGCTGGTGCTCAGCCTCTTCAACGCCACCTCCACCCGCTTCGCCGGGCTGGGCAACTACGTCCACATCTTCACCGAGCGGAGCATGCTCACCGTGCTCCGCAACAACCTGCTCTGGCTGCTCATCTTCCCCACCGTCACGGTGGTGCTGGGGCTGGTGCTGGCCGTCCTCACCGACCGGGTCCGGTACCAGTGGGCGGTCAAGGCCGCCATCTTCGTCCCCATGGCCATCTCGCTGGTGGCCGCCGGCGTCATCTGGAAGTTCATGTACCAGTACCAGCCGCCCGGCCAGCCGCAGACCGGCACCGTGAACTCGTTCCTCTCGACGCTGGTCCCGGGCTTCCAGCCCCGCGCCTGGCTCTTCGATCGCGCCCTCAACAACCCGGCGCTGATCTTCGTGCTGGTCTGGATGTGGGTGGGCTTCGCCATGGTCATCCTCTACGCGGCGCTGAAGGGGATCGACGAGGCGCTCCTGGAGGCGGCCCGGCTGGAGGGGGCCACCGAGTTCCAGATCTTCTTCAAGATCACCCTGCCGCTGATGATGCCCACGGTCACGGTGGTGACCACCACCCTGGTGATCAACGTCCTCAAGGTGTTCGACGTGGTCTACGTGATGACCAACGGGAGCCTGGGTACCGACGTGATCGCCAACCGGATGTACAAGGAGATGTTCAACTACAACGACTTCGGGCGGGCCAGCGCCTTCGCCACCCTGCTCTTGCTGGCCATCATTCCGGTCATGTTCATGAACATCAAGCGGTTCGGCCGGGGAGGTCGCGCGTGAGCACCGCCGCCCCCGCCGCGCTGGCCCCTCCCCGTCGCGGCCTCGAGGCCGTCGCCGCGCGGGTCGCCGCCCGCGGCCTGCTCCACGCCGTGCTGGTCGGCCTGAGCCTGCTCTGGCTGCTCCCCACCGTCGGCCTGTTCGTGTCCTCGCTCCGGCCCGCGCAGCAGATCGCCACCAGCGGCTGGTGGAAGGCCCTCTCCACCCCCTTCAGCTTCACGCTGGAGAACTACGGCTACGTCCTCTCCCAGGCCAACATGGGCCGCAGCTTCCTGAACAGCCTGATCATCGCCATCCCCTCGACGGTGATGCCCATCCTGGTGGCCGCCTTCGCGGCCTACGCCTTCTCCTGGATGCGCTTCCCCGGCCGGAACGTGCTCTTCCTGGTGGTGGTGGGGCTGCTGGTGGTGCCGCTGCAGGTGACGCTCATCCCCGTGCTGCGCATGTTCGTGGCCACCGGCATCTCCGGGACCGTGCCGGCGGTGTGGATCGCCCACAGCGCCTACGGCCTGCCCTTCGCCATCTACCTCCTGCGGAGCTTCATGGACGAGCTCCCGGTGGAGATGATGGAGTCGGCGGCGCTCGAGGGCGCCAGCCACGCCCAGATCTTCTTCAAGCTGGTGCTGCCCACCTCGGTGCCGGCGGTGGCCTCCCTGGTCATCTTCCAGTTCATGTGGGTGTGGAACGACCTGCTGGTGGCCCTGATCTACCTGGCCGGCTCGCCGGCGGTTCAGCCCATGACCGTCACCATCAGCAGCATGGTGAACTCCTACGGCGGCGGGTGGGAGTACTTGACCGCCGCCGCCTTCATCTCGATGATGCTGCCCCTCGTGGTGTTCTTCGCGCTCCAGCGTTACTTCGTGCGCGGCATCCTGGCGGGGTCGGTGAAGGGATGAGCCGTCGCCGCGCCTCGAGGAGCCGACCGGTCTCCTCGCTGGACGTGGCCCGGCGGGCCGGGGTCTCGCGCACCACCGTCTCCTTCGTGCTCAACAACGCCCCGGGGAAGAGCATCCCCGAGGCCACCCGGGCCCGGGTGCTGGCGGCCGCCCGCGAGCTGGCCTACGTCCCCAACGCCCGGGCGCGCAGCATCGCGCTGGTGAGGCACCGGACCATCGGCTTCTTCATCCCCCACGCCGGCTACGTCTCCTCCGACGCCTACGTCCACCGCATCATCCAGGGCATGTCCCCGGTGCTCAACAAGTCCCGCTTCCGGCTGGTGGTCCAGGCCCTGGCCGTCGACCAGCGGAACTACCTGCAGGTGGCGCGCCAGGACGAGGTCGACGGCGTGGTGTTCATGAACGCCCACGGCGGGGACCGCGGCCTGCAGGAGCTCATCGACGCCGGCCTCCCCCTGGTGGCGATCGGCACCCTGGCCGACAAGCGGGTGACGCAGCTCGACATCGATAACCGGCTGGCCGCCGCCGAGGCGGTCCGCTACCTGGTCGGCCTCGGCCACCGGGACATCGGCATGGTCGTGCACGCCTCCCTCTCCTACCTGGCGGCCCGCGATCGCCTGGCCGGCTTCCGGGCGGCGATGGCGGCGGCCCGGCTCCCGGTCCGCAAGGAGTGGATCCGGGTGGCCGACCTCACCGAGCAGAGCGGGTACCGGGCCATGGGCGAGATCCTGGCCAGCCGCCGCCGCCCCACCGCGGTCTTCGCCTCCAACGACGTGGTGGCCTACGGCGCGCTCAAGTCGCTCCAGGAGCGGGGCTTCGCGGTCCCGGGCGACGTCTCGCTCATGGGCTTCGACGACGATCTGCTTTCCCGCTTCCTGAAGCCGCAGCTCACCACCGTCTACAACCCCGCGGCCAGCATCGGCGCCGAGGCGGCCCGCCTGCTCATCGGGCTGGTGCGCGGCACGCCGATGCCCCCCCACGCCAGGCTGCGGACCTCGCTGGTGGTGCGGGAGAGCTGCGGGCGGATCGGCTGAGCCACCGGGCGCCTCCCCGCGGCGGAGGGTCCTGGGGGCGGCTCCAGGAGGACCCCCGATCCCTGTACAATGGGGCGATGCGCTTCCCCGTCGACCCCCACACCCACACGGTGGCCAGCTCCCACGCCTACAGCACCATCAGCGAGTACGTGGCCGAGGCCCGGAAGAGGGGCGTGCGCCTGTTCGCCAGCACCGACCACGGCCCGGCCTTGCCCGGCGCGCCCCACCCCTGGCACTTCGGCAACCTCAAGGTGGTCCCGCGGCTCCTGGACGGCGTGGGCGTCCTGCGCGGCATCGAGGCCAACATCCTGGACCCCCGGGGCCGCATCGACCTCCCCGGGGACATCTCTGTCCCCCTCGACCTGGTGCTGGCCTCCCTGCACGAGCCTTGCTTCCCGCCGGCGACCAGCGAGGAGCACACCCAGGCGCTCGTCAGCGCCATCCGCGGCGGGCGGGTGGACGTGATCGGGCACCCGGGGAACCCGTCCTACCCCATCGACATCGAGGCGGTGGTCCGCGCCGCGGCCGAGCACGGCGTGGCCCTGGAGATCAACAACTCCTCCTTCAGCACCTCGCGCAAGGGGAGCGGCCCCAACTGCCTCGCCGTTGCCCGGGCGGCCCGCGACCTGGGGGCCTTCCTGGTCATGGGATCCGACGCCCACTTCTCCAGCTCCCTGGGCGAGTTCTCGGAGTCGCTGTCGCTGCTCGAGGAGGCGGGCTACCCCGCGGACCGAACCCTCAACGCGTCGCCCGGAGCGTTCCTCGACTTCCTGGAGCGGCGCGGGCACCCGGCCATCCCCGAGCTGGCGGCGATCCGGTAGGCGGCGCCCCTCAGGCCCGGGCCCGGAACGCGGCGGCGTGCGAGCGCCAGCGCACGGCCGCGGCCTGGTCGCCGGCGGCGGCCTCGATCTCGGCCCGCTCCTCGCAGAGGGACGCCAGCGCCCCCAGCCGGAGCCGGTCGTCGAGGTGGGCGGCGATGGCGGCGGGGCCCAGCGCATCCAGCAGCGAGACGTCGACGCCCGCGATGCGGGCGGCGGCATCGGCGAGCTCGCGCCGCGCCTCCTCCAGCCGACCGGCCCGGCGCCCGTCCGCGATGCGGGCCAGGACCCGCGCCAGCCCCTCGACCATGCGCTGCACGTAGTCGGCCACTCGCCCATTGTGCGCATCGGCGCGGCGTCGTCCAGCCCGGACGCCCCGGCCTTCTCGCCCGGGGAGGGAGCCCTTCCCGGGCGGGCGCGCTAGGGGCGCACCAGCGGGAGCTGGTGATCGCGCGGATCGATCCCCGCCAGGACCGCGGCTCCGTAGGCGCCGGCGCGATCGCAGGCCTCGCGGACCCCGAGGCCGGCCGCCAGGAAGAAGGTGAGCGCCGCCGCGAAGCTGTCCCCCGCGCCGTACGATCCGACCCGCCGGCGGACCGGCGGCGGCGCGGCGAAGCGCTCCGTCCCCCCCGCGGTCTCGATGGTGCCGCCCGATCCGCCCTCGGTGAGCACCAGCGCCGACGGCGCCGGGTGGTAGTCGGCCAGCCGGCACACCTCGCGCTCGTCGGCGGCGCTGCCCAGGGCCACGTCGACCTTCACGCCCGAGCGGACGATGGCCTCGCGCCGGCGCGTGGCCGCCACCAGGACTCGCGCGGCGCGCGCCGCGCGCAGCGCCTCCGGATCCTGGGCCGTGAAGAAGGCCGCGTCGCAGCCGGCCAGGAGGTCCCAGGGCAAGGGATCGTCGCGGCGGGGGTACTGCGACTCGCCCAGGACGAGGATGGTGCGCTCCCCGCCAGGCGTGATCAGGACCACGTTGCGGGTGTGCGGCTCGCGCCGCCTTACCGCGTGCACCTGGGCGCGGGTGGCGCGCAGCTCGGCCTCGACCTGGGCGCCGGCCTCGTCGTCCCCGAAGGCGGTGAAGAAGTGGACCTCGGTCGGGCCCCTGAGCAGCTGCCAGAACGGCACGCCGCTGCCACCGCCGGGAAGCCAGCGCAGGTCCGACAGGTGGACGATCTCCCCGTCTCGCGGCAGGGCCGGGACCAGCCCCAGGGTGATGTGCTGGACGTGGCCGACCAGGGCGATGCGCAGGGGGCGCGCGGACGGGGCGGATGGCACGGCCGGGAATTCTACCCTCCCGGTCTGGCCGCCGCTGCACCCGGGGCCACCGCGCTCCCCGTCTCGCCCGCCCCTGCGGTCCGGCCGGCCCTCTGCTCGATGGCCTGCCGCACCGGCGGGAAGAGGTCGAGGGCCAGCGCTCGCGCCGGCGGGTAGAAGGCGGCGGCGACGACCTCGCGCCCGTCGACCCGCACCTCGGGCCGCTGGGACAGATCCGCCTCGAAGACCTCCACGTGGTCCCTCTTGCCCTCCCAGAGGTGGTGCACGTCGACCACCCGGCACAGCTCCCCGCTGCCCAGGGAGAGCCCGACCTCCTCGAGCAGCTCGCGCCGGGCCGCCTCGAGCGGGCTCTCACGCCTGCGGACGTAGCCCCCCGGCAGCGAGTGGTAGCGGGTGTAGCTGTTCCGGACGAGCAGGATCTCCCCGCCGCTCCAGAGCGCCACCAGCGCCCCGTGGGTCCTCGGCCGCGCCATGGCCCAGTAGACGCGCATGGCCCGGTAGGCCAGGAGGTAGAGGAGGCGGAGGAGGCGATCGATCATCGAGCTCCCGGAGGGCGTGTGGGAGGACGGGTTGAACTCTCATACCCGCCGGCGCCGTCGGGCGCCAGTTCCGGTGGGGCGCGGTCGGGAGAGGGCGGTCCCTGGCGCACCCGGGGCGAGTACCTAGTCACCCTGGGTCACAGCGTGGAGAAAGGCGACGACCGTTCCAAAGTGGACGGGGGCGCACCGAAGCGAGCATAGTGGCGCTCGCGTGCTTTTCCGGGACGCCGGAGGGGCCGCGCCGAGCCCCTGACCCGTCGGACCGAAAGAACACGAACTCGTAGTGGAGGGAGACCGATGAAAACGATTCTTCGGGCTATTCCTGCGGCCGTGCTCCTCCTCGGACTTTGGGCCTGCGGTGGCACATCCGACAAGTGCCTGGGCAGTTCCACCAAGTGTGATGGGACCTGCGTCTCGCTCAAGGACGACGTGATGAACTGTGGCACCTGCGGCAACGCCTGCGCCGACGGGCAGACCTGCTCGGCCGGCACCTGCGCCGCCACCTGCGCCACCGGCTACGACGTGTGCGGCGACATCTGCGCCGACCTCGCCAGGGACGCGGTCCACTGTGGCTCCTGCGACAACGCCTGCGCCGTGGGCTATGCCTGCGTCTTCGGCAACTGCAATGCCTGGGAGTCGATCTCCCAGGGTCCGCCCAGCGCCATGGGCTGGCCAGACTTCGTCCCCTCGGGCGCGGACCCGATCTACGTCGTCAGCGGCTGGGAGGTCGATGCCTACTCCATCAGCGGCGACAGCTGGTCTGCCCCCTCCTCCGGAGGCACCTTCGGCTCCGATTACGCCTATCCGGCCTGGGTGGGCGACAACCTCTACTCCATCGACGGCGGCAACCTGTACGCCTACTCCATCTCCGGGAACAGCTTCAGCTTCACCGCCATCACCGACATGCCGACGTCGACCGACTCGCAGGCCACCTCCGACGGCGCCGGGAACCTCTACTCCCTGGCCGACGACGGGACCATCATCGGTTACAACCTCGACACCTCCACCCTGACCACCTGGGACGGCCCGACCGACCTCTCCGGCGAGGAGCGCGCTGCCTGGGACCAGAAGACGGGCCTGGTGTATCTCGGCGTCTACTCCGGCTCGAGCTTCTACTCGTTCGACCCGACCTCCGGGACCGTCACCGCCCTGCCCTCCTTCCCCTCGGACACAGGCATGAGCGACGCCTTCTGCTCCGACCGCCAGGGCCACATCTACACGGCCGACGCCGAAACCACCTTCCCGGCGATGTTCGACACGGCCACCGGGACCTGGTCGACGGACCTGCCCCCGTTCCCCTACCCGCTCCAAGACAGCGGCGGGTGCACCGTCACCGCCGACGGCTATCTGTATTACAGCGGCGCTGGAGCCACCCTCCGGATGCAGGTCTTCACCCCCTAGCGGCCCTCGCGCCGGCCCGGCGCCCCGCCGCCGGGCCGGTCCCATCTCAGCGACCGGTGACTCACGCGCACCCGGTCCGGGTGAGGTAGCTTCTCGTACGCGTGCCCTCCCCCACCCCGCGCGCCGCCCTGCTCCTCGCCCTGGGCGCCCTGCCCGCGCTCCTCGCCCTGGCGGCGCCCTGGGTCCCGTGGTTTGTGGCCGCCCTCGACCTGGCCGTCCTCTCCCTCGCGGCCCTGGACGCTCTCCTCCTCCCCGGGGTGGGTTCGCTCGAGGCCTCGAGGGTCCTGCGCGAGCCGCTCTCCGCCTTCGCCCCGAACCCGGTGGCGCTCACCCTGCGCAGCCGCGCCCGGCGCCGCCTCCGGCTGGAGCTGGCCGACGCCCCGCCCCCCGAGCTCGACGCCGAGGGCCACCGGCGCCGTCTCGACCTCCCGCCGGGTGGTTCGGCGACCCTCGAGTACCGGGCCACCCCGCGCCGCCGGGGGGAGGCGCGTTTCGGCGACCTGCACGCGCGGGCCACAGGTCCGCTGGGCCTCGCCCGCCGGCAGTGGCGCCTGCCGCTCGCCCGGACCGTCTCCGTCTACCCCGACCTGCGCGGCCTCGCCGCCGCCACCGGCGCCGAGCGGATCGAGGAGGGCCGGGCCCGCACCCGCGGGCTCCAGGGCGGGCGGGAGTTCGCGGCCCTGCGCCCCTACCTGCCCGGCGACGACCTCCGCAGCGTCGACTGGAAGGCCACCGCCCGGCGCGGCGCGCCGGTGGTGCGCGAGTGGCAGCCGGAGCGCAACCAGGAGGTTTGGCTGCTCCTCGACTGCGGCCGGCAGCTCTCGGCCCGGCTGGGCGGCGGCCGGACCAAGCTCGACCACGCCGTGGACGCGGCGCTGGCCGTGGCCCGGGCGGCGGCGCTGCGGGGCGACCGGACCGGGGCCGTCCTCTTCGGCGCCGAGGTGGAGCGGGTGGTCGCTCCCGGGGCGGGCCGCGCCGGGCTGGGCGCCCTGGCCGAGGCGCTCCACCGCGCCGAGGCGCGCCCCGAGGAGTCGGACTACGGTGCGGCCCTCGGCGCCCTGACCGCCCGGCAGCGCCGCCGGGCCCTGGTGCTGGCCTTCACCGACCTCGCCGACCCGGACACCAGCGCACCGCTCAGGGAGTGCGCCGCGCAGCTCGCCCGGCGCCACCTGGTCCTGGTCGTGGCCGTGGCCGACTCGGAGCTCTTCGAGGCCGCGACGGCCCGGCCCGCGGGGACCGAGCAGGCCTACGCGCGGGTGGCGGCGGAGCGGATCCTGGCGGAGCGCGACCTGGCCGCCGCCGCGCTCGCCGCCGCCGGAGTGCGGGTGGCGAGCGCCCCGGCGCGCGGGTTGGTGGCCATGGTGGTGGACCGCTACCTCGAGGTGAAGCGCCGGGGGGAGCTGTAGGAACCCCGGCGCTGCGGCGCGGTCCCGGCTCGGGCGACGGGACCGGCCAACCGTCACGACTTGCGCGAGGGCTCGGGGCGGCCGCCGCGGGCCAGCTCGACCACCCGGGACTTCACCGCCGCGCCAGCGCGGGCCAGGGTCGGCGCGGGGATGGACGCCGAGAGGAGGAAGCCGGCTTCGAGGGCGACGGCGAGGGCGAGGATGGCGAGGGCCTTCATGGTCTGTTCAACCTCCGTTGCCGGGGATTACGGGCGCGGCACCGGGCTATTTCGGGCGCGGGGCGGTGGCCCCCTCCGAGCCGCCGCCCCGATTCGCCGAGAGGTGTCGCGGGGATCGGATGCTGGTAGAGTGATGCCTGGGTGGGTCGGGCGGCGGCCACAGGGGTGGCCGCGCGAGGGCGGAGGCGTGGGGATGGGGTCGCAGGTCGCGTCGCGTCAGGAGCGGGCCGAGCCGCGGCTCACCCGCTTCCACCAGCGCATCGCTGCGGAAGCTCTCACCGCCCGGGGCGGCGGCGGCGCCTCGCGCCTGGCGCCGGCCTTGGCCCACGCCGCCGTCGACCTGAACCCGCACCAGATCGAGGCGGCCGCCTTCGCCCTCGACGCGCTGCCCACCGGCGGCGCCCTGCTCGCCGACGAGGTCGGGCTGGGCAAGACCGTCGAGGCCGGCATCGTCCTGGCCCAGCTCGCCGCCGAGGGGAAGGGGCGGGCGGTGATCCTGGTCCCGGCCTCGATCCGGGCACAGTGGCGCGACGAGCTCCGCCAGAAGTTCGGCCTGGAGGCCGAGGTGCTCGACGGAGATCGGGTCCGCGAGCGCGAGCGCCAGGGGCTGCGCACCAACCCCTTCGACACCGGCGGGCTGGTGATCGCCTCTCACCCCTTCGCCGCCATGCGGGCGGCCGAGCTGGAGCGGGTGCGCTGGGACGTGGCGGTGATCGACGAGGCCCACCGCCTCCGCAACGCCTACCGCAAGGACCACCGCACCGGCCAGGCGCTGCGCCGGGCGCTGCGGCGCGCACCCAAGCTGCTCCTCACCGCCACCCCTCTCCAGAACGACCTCCTCGAGCTGCTGGGGCTGGCCGGCTTCATCGACGAGGCGCTGCTGGGCAGCGAGGAGTCCTTCCGCCTCCAGTACGCCTCGAGCGAGCTCACCGAGGACCGGGCCGCCGACCTCAAGGCGCGGCTGTCGCCGGTGGTGGTCCGCACCCTGCGCCGGCAGGTGAAGGAGTACGTCAAGTTCACCTCCCGGCGCTCCATCGTCGAGGACTTCGCCCCCACCCGGGCGGAGCAGGAGCTCTACGACCGCGTCTCCGAGTACCTGCGCCGCGAGGACGCCCAGGCCATCCCCCCCGCCCGCCGGGCCCTCCTCGTCCTGGTCTACCGCAAGATCCTGGCCTCCTCCTCCTTCGCCCTGGCCGCCACCCTGGACCGGCTGGCCGACGGCCTGGAGCGCAAGGTGGCCGGCGCGGAGTGCGCCGCCCAGGCGGACCTGGCCCTGGAGCTGGAGGGCTTCTCCGAGGAGGTGGAGGAGCTCCTCGACGACGGCTCGGCGGCGGCGCGCCCGCGGGGGCAGCTGGCCCTCCGTCGCCTGAACGACGAGCTGGCCGAGCTGCGCGCCTGCGCCGACCTGGCTCACCGCATCACCGCCAACGCCAAGGGCGACGCCCTGGTGCGCGGGCTGGACCGCTGCTTCACCGTGGCCCGAGCCTGCGGCTGGCCGGAGAAGGCGGTGGTCTTCACCGAGTTCCGCCGCACCCAGGACTACCTGCGGCGGCTCCTCGAGGGGCGGGGCCATCGGGTCACCTGCCTCTCCGGCGACGTGGCCGGCGCCGACCGGCGCCAGGCGCTGGTGGAGGAGTTCCGGGGCTCGAGCCAGATCCTGCTCATGACCGAGGCCGGCGCCGAGGGGCTGAACCTCCAGTTCTGCAACCTGGTGGTGAACTACGACCTCCCCTGGAACCCGCAGCGGGTGGAGCAGCGCATCGGCCGCTGCCACCGGTACGGCCAGGAGCGGGACGTCCTGGTGCTCAACTTCCTCAACCGCCAGAACGCGGCCGACGCCCGGCTCTTCGAGCTGCTCTCCCAGAAGCTGGCCCTCTTCGACGGGGTCTTCGGCTCCTCCGACGAGATCCTCGGGGCGCTGGGGAGCGGCATCGACTTCGAGAAGCGGGTGCTGGACATCTACCAGTCCTGCCGCTCGCCCGACGAGGTGGAGCGGGCCTTCGAGCGGCTCCGGGATGACCTGGACGGACGGATCGCCGCCCGCCTGGCCGCGGCGCGGGCGCTGCTCTTCGAGCGCTTCGACGGCGAGGTGCGGGGCAAGCTGCGGGTGGCGGAGCAGCAGGCCCAGGCGGCGGTGGCGCGGCGCGAGGCCGACGAGGAGGCGTTCCTCTCGGCCGCCTTCGAGGGCGAGGCGCCCGCCGGCGCGAGCGCCGAGGCGCCCTCGCCCGGCCCGACCGGGGCGGCCCGAGGCCGGACTCGCCGCGCCCGGCTGGTCGAGGCGGCCGCGGAGCGCGTCCGCGCCCGGCCCCAGGACGCCGTCTCCTTCCTGGAGATCCAGGGCCGCGCTCTGCCCGCCGCCCTGGGCAAGCTGGCCGGGCGCGAGGGCTGGTGGTTCGCCTACCGCTACTCGCTGGAGGCGCTGGTCTCGGAGGAGCGGGTCGTCCACCTCGTGCTCTGGTTCGACGGCGAGCGGTTCCACGCCCTCGCCCCGGAGGAGGCAGAGGCCTTCGCCGCCCTCCCCGCCGGGGAGGGCAAGGGCGGCCCCCGCGGCGCGACCGCCTCCATCGGCGAGGCCCAGGAGCAGGCGCTGGCCGCGCTCCACGCCCGGCTCCTCGCCTCGGTGCAGGAGCGCGCCGGGGCGGCCTACGACGCCTCGCGCGAGCGCTGGGACCGGGCGGTGGAGGATGCGCTGGCCGCCCCCCGCCGGGCGACGGACGAGGCCCGCGCCGCCTGGGCCCGCGCCCGCGAGACCCTGGCCGAGCGCTCCGGCCTCCCCCTGCGCGATGGCCGCGCCCTCCTGGAGCGCGCCGAGCGCGACTACCGCCGCCGGCTCGAGGACCTGCGCGCCCTGGAGGCCACCCGCTACGGGGAGAAGGACCGGGCCGTGGCCGAGCTCAAGAAGCGGGCCGAGGTCCGCGAGCGGCGGACGCTCATCGCCACCGCCTACTGGCGGTGCGAGTGAGGCCGGGCCGCCCCTGGCTACCGGCCGCGGGCGGCCTCGCCGGACGGCACCCCGAGATCGAACCGGATCGGCACCGAGGCGCGGGGCACCGGCCCCAGCGTCGCCAGCGCCCGCTCCACGCAGCGGGCCAGCTCGGCCGAGCCGGTCGAGTCGGCCTCCACCGCCACCGTCCGGCCCACCCCCACCACCACCACCCCGTCCACGCCGGCGTCGCGCTGGAGCACGTCGGCGTAGCAGGCCGAGAGCTCGGCGGCATGTGCCGCCACCGCCCGCCGGGCCTCGGCCGGACCGTTCACCGGCTCGCCCACCTCCACCGTCGGCCGGGCGCCCACCGCCGCGCTCACCCCGGGCCGGTCGGCGGAGGCGCCGCCCCAGGCCAGCACCGCCTCGCCCTCCAGCCAGCGCCACTCCACCGGCTCGACGCCCAGCGAGTACTGGCGCCCGCGCCGGTCGCCGCCGCAGACCGCGTCGTCGGGCAGGTCGAAGGTGACCCGCAGCGAGAGCCGGCCCGCCCGCTGCGCCCCCAGGATGCGGCGGGCCGTGCCCGCGTCGACCCGCACCGGCAGGTCCCGCTCCATGGTCGCGGCCAGGACCACCGCGCCGCCCTTGAGCCGGAGCGTGGCCGGCGCCACCACCTCCAGGCGCTGCTCCTCCCCGTCGTAGGGGGCGAAGACGACGCCGCGGGCGGGGGCGGTGAGCTCGTAGCGGGCGGTGATGGCGTCGTCCCGCCCGGCCTCCTGCCGGGCGCGGGCCTCCCCCTGCGCCACCGCGTCGCCCGCCGGGCGCAGCCGCTCGGCCGGGACCAGCCTGTGGCACAGCTCCACCACCGCGGGAGCCCCGTCCAGGGCTCGTATGGACGCCGGCGCGGGCTCCTCGTCGACCACCCGGGGGACGTCCTCATGCGGGGCAGCCGCGACCAGCAGGGCCAAGAGCGCGGGGACCATGCGCCATGCTAATCCCGGAGCCGGCCGGCGCGCGATATCACCCTGCCACCCGGATGCGGAGGGCCCCAGGGAGGACGCTGAAGCGTGCCGGCAGGGTACCTGGGTTCTCCCCGTCCACGTCGAGGTGGACGGTGGCGCCGCCGAGCGGCTCGGCCTCCACCGTGCGGGCCCGGGCCACCCGGGTGTTGGGGAGCCGCACGTGGGTGCCGTCGTAGAGCATGGGCCGCTTCACCAGGAAGTCGAGGATGCCGAACCCCTGCCACACCACCACGTCGAAGAGGCCGTCGTCCATCCGGGCGTCGGGAGCCACCTGCATGCCGCCGCCGAAGTAGCGGCCGTTGCACACCGAGAGCGCGGTGAGGCGCTCCTCCTGCCAGGCCCCTCCGTCCAGGCGCCAGCGCACCGGCTGGTCCTGCCAGGTGACAAGCGCCCGGGCGCTGGCCAGCGCGAAGGCGAGCTTGCCCGAAGGGAGCCGGATGCCGTGATTCACGCTTCGTGACACGACTCCGGAGACGCCCAGCCCGGCCACGTTGGCGAAGTGCCGAACCACCCGGCCGCCACCCGCCGCGGCCAGCTCGATCCGCCCCAGGTCCAGCACCACCTCGCCGCGGCCGGCCAGGGCCCGGGCCGCACCGTCCACGTCCTGGGCGATGCCGATGGTGCGCCGCAGATCCCCCCCCGTTCCGCGGGGGATGAAGCCGAACAGGGTGCGCGGGCCGCGCTCGCCGGGATCGCTCTGGATCCCGTCGATCACCTCGCTGGCGGTGCCGTCTCCCCCCACCGCCACCAGGAGCTCGCCGCCGGCGGCCAGCGCCTGGTGGGCCAGGCGCACGCCGTCGCCGCGCTGGCGGGTGAAGGCGCACTCGAATTCCCCCACCGCCGCCCGAACGGCGCGGGCGATGGCGTCGAAGTGGCGGCCGGTCCGCCCGGAGGCGCTGGCCGGGTTGACGATGAGGAAGGGCTTCACCGGCCCGCAGTCTAGCCGAAGCGCCTCGACCGTGTTGGCCAAACGCGGCGGCCCCCGGCGGGGCGGAGTTCACACGCAGTGCGTCGAGGCCGCCGGAGGGTGGAACGGCCGAGCGCTCGAGGCGAAAGCGCGCCCGGCCGAGCGAGGTGCTTCTCGCTCGGACCTCGGTCCCTTCCCTCCGTTCCCGGAGATCACAGGGCGGCCTCCGCCTTCCGCGCCGCCGCGGCCCTCGCCGGTGTCAGAGTCCCGTCGACCCGCTCCGGGCCGGCCGTCGAGATGTTGACGGCCGACGCCTGACCGCCTGCGCTGCCAACCCCCGCGTCATGAGTGGGGTTTCTAGAGGCCGCCGGGGCGGTGAGCCGGGCCCGGTCCTTGCTAACCAGCCTGGAGAGGTCCCGGCGTGATTGGTCGCACATCTCCCCAGGGTGCTCTGGACCCCGCCCCGGGGCGAGCCGTCCTTTCGAACCTGGCCATGCTCCCCGAGCTCCGGCTGAAGACCGGGAGCAGGCCGTTTCGATCAGCCTGAGCCGAAGGGACCGAGCCATGGCCACCGAGGCGCTTCCCCTCCTGCCGCAGCCCACCGGCGCCGCCGCACCGCGGCAGGCGCTCTGCCCGGCTCTCCCCACCGTCCCCGAGTGCGTCGAGCACCACGCCCTCCGCGAGCCAGGGGCACTGGCCTGCGCCGTCCTGGTGCGCGGGGAGTGGCGGCGCACCAGCCGCGCCGAGCTCTGGTCTCTCGTGGAGCGTTACGCGGCCCTGTTCGCGAGCGCCCTCGAGCCGTCCACCCTGCTGCTCTTCCTGAAGAAGCCGGACCTGGACCTGCTCGCCGCCTACCTGGGTGCGATGAAGGCAGGCCACGTCCCGGCCCAGCTGAGCCCGCCCACGCCCAAGCTGAGCACCGAGGAGTATCGCCGGAAGCTCGAGCACGTGCGCGAGATCACCCGCTGCGGCGCGATCTTCACCGACGACGGCGCCCCGGGGACCCTCGAGGGCGCGGCGGTGCTGTCGCCCTCCCGGCTGGCGAGCGCACCGTCCCGGGCGCTTCACCTCCCGGCCCCGCGCCACGAGGCGCTGGTGCAGTTCTCGTCGGGCACCACCGGCCTGCAGAAGGGCGTCTTCCTGACCCACGCCGGGCTGGTGGCCCACATGCGCAGCTACGCCCATGCGCTCCGCCTGAGCGCCGACGACGTGCTCGTCAGCTGGCTGCCGCTCTACCACGACATGGGGCTCATCGCCTGCTACCTCATGCCGCTCGCCTGCGGCATCCCCTTCCACCAGATGGATCCGTTCGACTGGCTGGCCCGGCCCGACGCGCTGCTCGGCACCGTCGAGCGCGAGCGCGGTACGATCTGCTACCTCCCGAACTTCGCCTACAAGGTGCTGGTCGACAAGGGGCGCTCCCACGACCTCTCCAGCGTGCGCCTGTGGATCAACTGCTCCGAGCCGGCACGCGCACGCAGCCACGAGGCCTTCCGCGCGCGCTTCCCCTCGGTGCGTCCCGAGGCGCTGACGGTCTGCTACGCCCTCGCCGAGAACACCTTCGCCGCCACCCAGACGCTGCCCTGGGAGGGCAACTCGACGCGCGCCGACCCGGCCCGCGCCGTCCTCTCCTGCGGCCGGCCGCTGCCGGGGGTGGAGGTCCGCATCTTCCCGGTCGAGGGCTCGGGCGATGGCGAGATCGGGCTGCGCTCTCCCTTCCTCTTCGACCGCTTCCTCGACGGCTCGCGACCGCTGCGCGACGGCTTCTATCTCACCGGCGACCTCGGCTACCTCGACGACCGGGGGGAGCTCTTCGTCACCGGCCGCAAGAAGGACCTCGTCATCGTCTGCGGGAAGAACGTCTACCCCCAGGACGCCGAGGAGGCGGCCTCCGGGGTGGCCGGCGTCTACCCTGGCCGCACCGCCGCCTTCGGGATCTGGAACGAGATGACCGGCAGCGAGGACCTGGTCGTGCTCGTCGAGCGCAGGGACCACGCTCCGCCGCTGCCGCTCAAGATCGCCGTGCAGCGCGCGGTCCAGGAGGAGGTTGGCATCGTCCCCTCCCGCGTCGAAGTGCTGGAGCACTCCTCGTTGGTGAAGACCACGAGCGGCAAGGTCAGCCGCGCCCGCAACCGGGAGCGGTACCTGGCCAAGGACTTCGTCCTGCTATGATCATCACCGGCAACAGCAACGTCGATTGCCTGCGACGGTTCGGGCGCCCGGTCGCCTCGAGCGGCGAGGAGGTCCGGGTGCACTGGGTGGGGGCGCTGCACCTGGGGCACTTCTCCCACCGGCTGCCCATCGCCGAGAAGGTCTTCCAGCTGTTCGCCGCCGAGCAGGGCTTTAGGCTCCTCGCCCTCGGCACCCACGACGTCTACCAGCTCTGGCGCGCGGCTGCGGCCGGTCAGCTCGAGGCGGCGCTGGCGTCGGTGCTCGGCGGGTACGGCGCCGTGTTCTCGGCTCTGGCCAAGCGCGGGAAGATGGGCTGGCTCGTCTTCCCGGACCCGCCGCGCGGCCCGACCCCGCCGGGGCTCGGCGACGCGGAGAGGGTGGGCATCGCCCGGCGCTTCCGGGACGGCATGTCGGCGCTCTGCGCCGAGCGGGGCGTCACCGTGGTCGACGCCGCCGACGCCCTCGCCGGCCCCGGCGGGGAAACGGATCCGCGCTTCTTGCAGGAGGACGGGCTGCACCTCAACGAGCTCGGCGCCCGCGTCTACCTCGAGCGCCTCAGCGCAGCCACCGGCGTGACCGTCACCCTCGAGCCGCGCCCGGAGCTTTTCTCCCCGCGCTCCGAGGCCGAGTCCTTCTACGGCCTGGTGGTCGGGAACCTGGGCTTGCCCGAGCGACGGCCGCCGCCGCGGGCCGAGCTCCAGGCGGCGCTGTGCGATGGCGTCGCCCGGCGCCTGCGCGAGCGCGGGATCGAGCTCGAGGTCGGGATCACCACCGAGCTGGTCGAGTCCGGGCTGCTCGACTCCCTCGGGCTAGTGGAGACCTGGGACCTCGCGGCCAGCGCCATCGGCGCCGCCGTCCCCTTCGACGTCGACCTGCGGGAACTCGGCACCGTCGAGAAGCTCACGGACTTCATGCTCGCCCGCGTCGCGGGCCAGCTCGCCGACGGCCCCGGGCCGGCGCAGGCCGACTTCGTGAAGTCGATCCGCGGCGGGGACGCCGCCCAGGAGCGCGTGTGCGCGGCCGAGACGGTCATCGCCGCCATGTCCGATGCCACCCTGGCCAGGCTCGAGGAGAGCATCGTCGTGGCCTCGGAGGGGATGGCCTGCCCCTACGGCCTCGTGCAGCTCTGGGTCGCATTGGCCCGCGCTGCACGGGGGGACACCTCCGGTGCGCTCCGGCTCCTCGACGAGGCCGGGAGCCCGCGGCGACGCTTCCCGGCTCCGGCGGCTCGCGTTCGCCACTACCGCGATCTCTGGCGGGCGACGCCGGCCGCCCCCAGCTGGGAGCGACCGGTCTCGCCCGGCGTGCTCACGCTCCGCGGCGGCGGCCAGGCCGGGCGCCTCGCCGCGCTACAGCGCGCCGAGGCCCTCGCCGCCGAGGGCCGCACCCGGGAGGCGCTGCTCGAGCTGGAGCGCCTCCTCGCCGCCCGGCCCGCCGACGCCGTCGTGCTCGCCGCCATCGGCAAGATCTGCCTCGGCCTGGGCCGCGCCGGCGACGCGC
>Ga0335069_10001419_pt1 | contig 38880 bp, 33 predicted proteins | sample Lox_Sample_11_FD_206714 | JGI IMG/M metagenome (GOLD analysis project Ga0335069, IMG submission 206714) | Soil microbial communities from Loxahatchee National Wildlife Refuge, Florida, United States - Lox_Sample_1.1 | ecosystem: Environmental > Terrestrial > Soil > Wetlands | place: USA...
ATTAACCTGCACACCGAAGAACCCGAGCACAGCCATCGTCGCGAACATGTAATCTACGAATCAGTGCAGGTCAGCGCCATAATCGTGGCTTCTCCGGTCGGTAAAGTCGACGACCTGCATTTTCTGCAGTGGCGCAACACTTCGGGGATCGCGATCAGCAATCACTTCAAGTACATCGCCAACGAATTACCCGTCACCATGATCTTCATCGGCGTCGGGCTTGCGGCCCGCGGGGTGTTCTCCGAAGGCAGCGAGTACCACGACGCCGTCCTGGCTCAAACCGGGCGCCGTACCACCGCTTTGGGCATGGAACCCTTCGCCGTGAACACCGAACGCGGCCGGCAACAATGGCGCCAACTGCTGCTGGCCATCGAACAGCGCGTCGTCCTGGCCGACAAGCAGCCCGGCATGATCGCCGACGACCTCTGCGCGCGGTCCACCGGCCACATCGGGTCCCTGATGACGCTGATCAACCGAGGTTGCCAACGCGCTGTCCGCAGCGGCGAAGAGAAACTGACCACCGAACTCCTCGACAACGTCAAGAACGACGCAGCCTCCGAAAAGGCCCGCCAGGAACTCGAACTGGCGATCAACACCGAAAAGATGAGAGTCCGCCACAAAGCCGGATAACCGGCTCGTCGCCGTTCAAAGCCCCAGTTCACCGACGTGAGAGGCGCGGAGCGACGCAAATGCTGGCTGCTCCATCGTCAACAATCGACCTTACGTAGTTGGTCATTATCGGTGGGCGACCCGCCGGGGCGGCCTGCCCTCAAGTCCCGTGTCGTGGCCGCGTCAATTCCGATGAGGTCGATGTCGTTGCGACGAGCGGCGTTCCACTGTGCCCGACGCATGGTGAATTCCAGCATTGCGTCGGGGCGTTCGCGACGCTGCTGGTGCGAGGAGCCCGTCTGGACGTAGGGCAGCGAGCTGGTGACCTCCAGTGAAGCGGTGTTGTCGTGCCAGGCCCGGGGTGGTGGCCTGGTCTGCGTCGAATCCGGCGAAGATCAAGTAACGGGCGGCATGACGCACCTCCCGACCGATTCCCCGGCGATGGTAGCGGCGTCCCACCCATGAGCCGGTCTCCTCGCTGCGCCGGGTCGGGAACGCGTCGGCTTCGATCGAACATGGCTTCCTTCACATCATCCGGAACGATGTTCGCCGATCCCGGCACCGCTACGGACCGCGTCGAAGGGTTGTTCGGACACGCGACGGCCGCCGCCGCGCCCGCGCCGCCGGCCCGAGCTGCTCCATGCCCGCAGCGGCGCTTGCGTTGGCCGGGCGCCTGAGGTAGGACCGGCTCATGGCGCAGCCGATTTGCCCGACGTGCGGCGCCCGTTGTGACGCGCTGACTGGGCACGGCCGGATCGAACTGGTGCGGGATGAGCAAGTGGACGGTTTGGTCCGACTTCTCGGCCGAGAGCTCGTCGCCGCGAACTGCAGCATTTGCGGTGTCGATCTGGGCGTGGCCCCAACCGTTGTATGCGCGTCCGCGCACCCTCCCGCAGTCGATCTGCTTCGCGGCACCCGTGCGGCCGAGGCGCCCGTCGCAACGCTCTTGTCCGGTCTGGATCTGCCATCGGTCGTCCCGCTTGAGCACAGCGAGTATCGCGCGCTCGTTGCGTCGGTCACGGGCAGGATTGCGGATCGCCGTCAGGTCCTGAATGACGCTGCGCTCGCCGACATCGGTGGGACGCTGGACCAGCACCTCAAGGAGCACTGGCGCGAATTCACGGGCGAGGCGTTTGTCGCCGCCTTGGTCAGCACCCAGGTTCCTGTCGCGGGCACGCAGATCATGACTCTGACGTCCGGCGGCGGCATCGAGGAACACTTCGGCACGCTGCAGGCTCGCGCGTGGCGCCATCTGGCCATGTCGTGGGCAAGCGACGAGCCGCACGACGACTCGCTGCAGGCCGATCTCGACCGCTACGTGCTGCGGAGCGCCGTGCCCACGTCGGCGGCCGCGAGCTACGACGATCTGGCCGACCAGCTCCAGGCGGCCGATCTGCCGCTCGAACTGCGATACGTCATCGAAGCTGTTCGAGCGGCGGTGCATCTGCGCGCCGGCGACGCCAACCCTGAGCAGGAAGAATGGGCGGAGGCGGTGCTGTGGCTCGAGTTCGGCTGCAGCGCCGATCCTGGCATAGTCCGCCCACTGCACGCGCTACTGCGTGTCAGTCGCGACTTCGCGCGCAGCACGGTGCCCTTCGCAGCCGCGTGGAAGGCCATCGAGGCGCAGCTCCACGGCGGGGTGAGCGTCCGCGATTTCGCGGTGCTCGCGAACGTGGTCGAGCAACTCGGCTACCCCGATCTCGCGGGTCGCGTCGTCGCCGCCAAGCGGTCGCCCGGTGTGCAGAAGATGCTCGAGGAGGTCGACGCCCGCCGCGACAGCGACGCGATCGATATCGGCGACGCGCTCCGCATCGTCCGACTTATGGGTGCCGAAGCTGCCGCTCGGGAGGAGGCCGAGAAGCTTGCGGACGGGCTGATCGAGCGCTTCGACGGATACGACGCGCAGGCGGCGGTGGAGGCGTGGCTCGGCTCTGTGCTGAAGCGGCGGGGCGCCCCTGCGCAGCTTCTCGCCCGTGTCGGCGCGGAGCCCCGGCCGTGGGAGCGCGGCCTCGAAGGATCGCGGCGTGCCGCGCTGCTGACCGAACGCTCGAACGCGCTCCGGTTGCTCGGTCGAAGCGATGAGGCGCTCTCCGTCGCACGGTCCGCGCTGGCTGCATTGCCGCCGGACGCCAACCCCGACCATCGCCACGTGGCTGAGCTCAACGTCGCGATCCTCCTCCGCGACACGGGAGCCCCGGATGAGGCGCTGCAGCTCCTTCAACGACTCGCGGGCCATGGCCCGATCCAGAGGCGGATCAGTGCGCTTTCGTCTCTCGCGACCACGCTGGCGTTGATCCGCCGCGTCGCGGAGGCAAAAGTCGCGTTCGAGGCTGCATTGGCGCTCGCCGACGGCCCGTGGAGCGAAGAGGCTCCGTATCTGCGCGGCTCCTTGGCGACGCTCGCCGCCATTGATGGCGACAATGAGCTCGCCCTCGCCGCACTGGTGGAGGCCGATCTCGCCGGCCTCGATGTCCGCGCGTTCTTGGCTCACGCGAACGCCGTGCTGATCATGCTCGCGCACGGGGTCGTCGAGATCCCCGACGAGCTCGTCAGGGCGGTCGCGCAGCGACTGCTCGACATCTCGACGCACGCCGCCGCCGGGTCCGCCATCGGCGCGGCGCGGCTCCTCGCGTGGTGGCACGATCTCGCAGGCGACCAGAATGCGGAGGCGCGCTGGGTCGACGCCGCGGCCGCCGCCGAGGATCTGGGCCTTCCCGTCGCTCCGGAGGAGCTCCTGCGGCTCGCGGCCTTCGCGTACGACCGCGACGAACCGATTCGCGCAAGAGAGCTCCTTGCCGCGGTACCCCCTGCTCTCGCGCGCACGTTCGGGGCCGTGAGTGACCTCAGGGCCGTCGCCATGGGCACGGACATACTGCGGTACAGCGTAGACAAACTCAGCACCAGCGTCGTCGATGCGGCCTTCGAGCGCCGCACGGCCACGTGGGCGGACGTTCGCTGGACGGCGGATTCGCGTCGCGGTGTCGTCGCCCGCGCGCGCGGCGCGTCGACGGGGCAAGTCCTGGACACCTGGCCCGACGACGATCGGATCAGCGCCGCCTTACGCCCCGAGCACGGAAGGGTCGGCGTCGTGGAGTGGATCGGGGACGAGGAGGCCTACTACTGCTTCGTGACGACGGTCGATGCCGCCGGCGCGGTCAGCTCGGACCGGCTAAAGGCGCCCCCGCTCCCGCTCCAGACGCCGGCCGCGATGATTCCGGGGTTGATCCGGGGATGGCGGCGGTCGCGGGCCGGCGATCCGCTCGATGACCCGGAGTGGCAGGAGCTCGTGGCGTGGTGGACCGAGGAGCTCGACGCGCATCTGGCTCCGTCGGATCACTTGGTCGTCGTGGAACACGGCGCGTTCGCCGGTCTGCCGTGGCACGCCGCCTGCGGCGAACGTTGGTCGTGCTCATACGCCACAGGATGGGCTGGGTTGCTTCACCGGAAAGCCGCTAGACCACCGCGGCGCCTGGGCGTCGTGCTCGTCCCGAAACACGGGGACGCTCCGGAGGTGATGACGGCCCTGGCGGCCTCGCTCGACCGCACGCGCGAGTTCGCGGCTAGCCGCGGCCTCGTGGCGGCGACGGTCGTGGGAGCGCAGGGTGATGTCCCGGCGATCGTCGCCCTACTGGAGCAAAGCGACGCCTCGAAGCTGCTCTGTCACGGATTCATCGACGCCGCCGATGGCGAGGTGGCGTTGATGGTCGCGGTCGACGGAACCCTGCCGCTCCGCCAGTCGATCGCCTCGGGAACGCCACTGGGCCAGCGCCACCGGCTCAGCTGGAGCGCACTGCGGTCACTCCAGCATGCGCCCGAGGTCGTGTTCTCCATAGCGTGCTCGAGCGGCGTCGCGCATCCGGTCGGGCTCGGCGAACGATTGGGATTGTTCGCGGCGTTCAGCGCAACAGGGACGCGAGCGATGGTGGCGCCTCGGTGGGAAGTGCCCGCCCGCGAGGTCGCGCCGGTGCTCGACGAGACGATCGAGCGGTGGATCGAGCGCGGAGGCGGATTGGCCGCCGCGTTGCATTCAGCTTGCGTCGACGCCAGCAAGCGAATGCCACCCCGGTACGCCTGGGCACTGGCCCTGGAAGGAGATTGGCTATGAGTGAATCCTTCGAAGATCTGCTGACCGAACTGAGGCCCGACGCAGACGCGCTCCAGCAGGCGGCCCGCTACTACCTCGCAGAACACACAGGCGATATGCCGGTGGACGCCATGCGGGCGGAGCTCGAGAACGCCGGTGACGCTGCCGTGGCCGATGGAGTGATCGCTCGGCTCGAGGGCGACAGCGCCGCCGTCGAGACCGCGTGCCTGACGGTGCTCGCGGCGGCGTGGGAGGACCCTGGCGAGCGTGACGCGGTACGCGGCGCGCTGCAGGACGCGAAATCCCAGATGCCGGTCGTGGAGGCGGCCATCCTCGCGGTAGTCGCCGCGTACGGGATGTACCTACTCGCAACTCGAGGACGGAAGCGCCGCGTGATCGTCCGCCGTCGCGACCCCGATGGTTCGGTGGTGGAGATCGATGACACGGACTACGCGGAGGCAGGCGGCGTCTTCAGCGCCATCATTGGGCTGGTGTCCTGAGCAGCCGCTGCGCTACTGCCTGGACCTCACCCGAGGTCGGGCACTCCCTCGAGCAGGCGCAGGCAGTAGTGCTGGCATGAACGTGAAGCGACTCCACGGTCCGGTCGAAACGTGGGTTGGTCCAGGCGGGCCCAATCAACACTCATGACCGGTGCGACGGTACGACCTGATCGTGTTCCCGTCCGACGACAACGAGCCCGCGATGTGGGTGTTCGACCTGGATGCCTTCGGCGCCGGCCCGGTGCTATGCGCGCACCTGTTCCACAGCCTGACGCCGTACACACTGGACAGGTCGCCGGCGGAGGCGGTGACCTGGCTCAGGGACGTGCTTGCCGAGGCGGTCGGCCATCCAGTGCTGGAACCCATCGCGACCGCGGTTACGTCGTGGGCGCACGATCCGTTCACCGGCGGCGCGTAGACGCACTGCCGACCGGGCGCCGACCCGTCGATGCTTGACCTGCTCCGTCGGCCCGTGAACGGTCGGCTGCTGCTGGCCGGGGAGCACACCGACAGCGCGGGCACCGGCTACGCGGACGGCGGCGCGTACGCTAGCGGCCTTCGCGCAGCGGGCCGGCTCGGGGCTTAGGCCGCCCGAATGACCACGGCGCACCAGCCTCGACCAGCGCCCCAGGTGGTGGTCGATCAGGTCACTGACCGGCGACCTATGAGCTCATCTCGGTCCACCTGTGCGTTATTGCATGTGTGGTGTGACCTCTGAGGGAATGTTGCGCTGCGTGAGACAAACTGGCCCGCCATCGTCATGAGTCGGTGGCGGGGCAGGCTACAAACATGCCCAGGTCCTCTCCGGCGCAGCGTCATCAACAGTGCTTTGATAACGGCCAATGCTGAATCCGCAGTTGCGGCAGCAAACCTCGACGTATGTTAAGGCCATGACCTCGCCGCAAGCCCAAACACCACAACAACCCCAAACGCCGCCCCCACCACAACCACCGGCGCCTCCTGATGATCGACAGCGGTGGCAGTTATGGATCACCGTTTGCCTCTTGGTCGCGTTCGTCGTATTCGTTAGTGTGCTGATGTCGATCGCAGGCGGAGACGCCAACACGTGGCAGCGGCAACTACACGTTTTCACGGGTGTGCAAGCGATTGTCTTCACTGCCGTGGGTTGGCTCTTTGGCCGCGAGGTCAACCTGTCGGCCGCAAAGACCGCGAACGCCCATGCCAATCAGGCCAGATTCGACGCCGAATCAGCGCGGGGCGAATCGCAAGAACTCAGAAAGCAAGTCACCGATGCCGAGCGGGCTGCTGAACAAGAACGATCTAAAGGCATCGCCGCGCGCGCTGCTGTAGACGGAATGCTTGCAGCGCAAACCACTTCTGCTGGCGCGCCCCGCGACGTAGAACTCGGCGCGCGGCGAACGAACGATTGGACGGCAATCAAGACTCTACTTGACGAGATCTATAAGGAATAGCATGTCGGATCTGCCGTCGTTGTTGAAGTCGGCCATCGTCCGAATAGAAAGACCTGATGGTGGCGGTGGCACAGGCTTTTTCGTTGCGCCCGGTGTCGTGGTCAGCTGCGCCCACGTCACACGGGTCGGTGTCGGATCCACTTTGTCGATCCGTTACCTCGATCGGATCCTGCCTGGGACTGTTGTTGTCCAAGAACCCGAAGAGATTCCGGACGATGGACTTACCCCGTATCCAGACGTTGGTGTGATTGCTCTTCAAGACGCACCTGATCACGCATGCGCTCTGATCGACCAGGAACTGCCAGCCCTGTTCACCCGCCTACACACGCAGGGATTTACGCAGACGCTCTCAGACGAACCTAGACCCGAGTCGGCGGGATTCACCTATGTTGGGCCACATGATGTTCCCGGCGGTTCGCTGCTGAAACTTATCGCCGACGAAGCCGTCGGCGGCATGAGTGGTGGCCCGCTGCTTGATCTGACGCGCCGCGTGGTGTGCGGGATGCTCAAGACGAGTCGCGAACCAGGAACCGATCGCGGCGGCTGGGGTGTCCCGATTTCGGCCGTCATCGACCTGCGCCCCGACCTCGTCGAAGCGAATGGGGCGTTTCACGCCGTTGCCAGTCCCTGGGTGGTACAGCCGGACGATGAGTCTGACTTTGGTTTGGCGGCCGCCGCGGTGGAAGGGTACCGGTTGGCAGTTGAGGACCTCGCCCCAACCCAATTGCGGGATCGCGATATTGAGATTGGGATGCTGGGTGATTTCTGCACGGGCAGCGGCTCCTATATGTGGTGGCAAGCTGAGCAGTGGGCGGGCAAGACCGCTCTGCTGATGAGATTCGCGCTGAGCCCACCGGCCGGGGTAGCGGTCGTCTATTTCTTCGTCGCGGCCCGCATCGCCACTGAGTCCGATTCAGCCGGCTTTCTATATAAGATGGTGCCCCAGCTAGCCGCGTTGGCACATTACGCACTGCCAGATAACTGGTTCAGCGCCAACCAAACCGAGCTGTACTACCGCTCTTTGCTAAACAGAGCCGCTAGCCGCGTCGAATCCCAGGGCCGCCGACTCGCCCTCATTGTTGATGGCCTAGATGAAGACACTGGGCCACCGCAGTCGCGCGCCATAGCCACCCTGCTGCCCAAGCATCCTCATCCAAATCTACGGATTATCGTTGCCAGCCGGGCGGGACAGGAAATGGGCGGCGCTTCCGAGGAAGCGCGGGGGCGTCCGGTCGATCTGCTGGGCGAGTTGCCCACCGACCACCCACTGACGGCGACTCCCGTCACTGTGCTGGCACCCTCACCTCATGCGCGCGACATTGAGCGCCTCGCCAAACTTGAGCTTCAACGCCTGCTGAGGGGTGAGCCGAATCAACGCGACCTCATTGGACTCCTCACTGTTGCCCAGGGCGGCCTTACGATCGAAGACCTGGTAGCGATTACCGCGCAGCCACCCGACGACATTGGAGAAGCCCTTGCCCGCGGTCTGGGCCGGTCCCTCAAGCATCACGCATGGCCAATCCCTCTCGAACCCACCCCAGAACCAGGTCTTGTACTGGGCCACAATCAACTTCACCAACAGGCCCGCCATGCCCTAGGAGACAAGCTTCTCGCTGGCTACCTCGACCAGATTCACGCCTGGGCAAACGTCTATGTACAGCAGCGATGGCCTGCCAGCACTCCCATCTACCTGCTGCTCGAATACCCCTTCATGCTGAAGGAACTCGGGGACCACGACGGGCTGTACACGTTAGCGGTGGATTCGTCTCGTCACGAGCGCTTGTATGAGCTCACCACAGGCGATGCCACAGCACTGAGCCAAATCAACATCACGCTTGAAATGTTCGCCGATCAGCGGGAACCCGACCTGGGCCGGATCTGTCAGCTGGCGCGAACCCGCGACGGCCTAACCGCGCGCAATACCGACATTCCCGATGAACTGCTCGGCACCTGGATTCACCTTGGCCATATCGGTCGAGCCATCGCTACGGCCAGATCGAAAGCTAGGGCCAAATCGCGTCATAGTGCGCTGGCACATATCGCTGCGGCAATGGCCGAGGCCGCGAACATCGATCGTGCGGTTGGGATCGTCGGCGACATCGCCGATGAACGCGTCGCGGCCGAGACGTTGGCCACGGTTGCCCAGATTGCCGCCCGCGCCGGTGAGACCTCCGCAGCCGAGGACATCACGCTTTCCATTCCCGTCGACTATCGCAGAGCTCAGGCGCTGGCGACAATCGCTGTGATCGCCACCGCAGGCGGCGTACTCGACGAGGCGGCTGTGCGTTTCGACAAGGCCGAACAAGTCGCCAACTCCATTCCCGACCCCCTTGAGCGATGTTATGCACTTCATCTGATTAGCGAGATAACTGCCGAAGCCGGCGAGACCAACCGCGCTCTTGCGCTCACTAATCACGCCGAATCCACTGTTGACGCGATCAGTGACGAAGCGGATAAGGTGTTGGCACTGAGCTGGGTTGTTTCCAGCGTAGCTCACCTCGGCGACATACCCCGTGCGACCGCATTGGCTAGTCGCGCCGAAGAGCTCGCGAAAACCGTCACCAATGATGGCGGCCGCGCCCTTGCCCAAGCAGCAACTGCCGAGTGCGCGGCTTACGTTGGCGATGTCGACCGGGCATTCGAGCGTGCCATCGGGATCGCCCCCTGGCATCTGAAATCCGAAGCTATGGCTACGATCGCCAAGATCGCGGTCCAGACCGGTCACGTCACCAAGGCGTCGCTGTGTGTCAGCAACGCGGGACATGCCGACGACTCAACACGCGTATTAAACACAGTGACTCAATTCGCGGCGCAACGCGGCGAGATCGACGCAGCGATAACCCTCGTGCGCGGACATATGCACTACAAAGAAATCCAACCCGACGCTTGGTCGGCCATTTTAAAAGCCACCGCGCAACTCGACGTCGAGCGCGCACTGGAACTCGTCAAGACAATCCGCCCCCACGGGGCGCACGAAATACTCGCGCTGGAAGCTGAGGCACTGGCATACGCAACGGTGGCCGAAGTTGTTGCCAGCCAGGGAGATACCACACGCGCTGAGGGCCTGTGCCAAGAAGCCACTTCGCGCCTGGACCGCGCCGCCGCCGCAAGGCGCAGCCGCAGTCGGTATACCAGCGCCGAAACGAAGGACCTGGCGAGCTTCGCTGAAGCATTAGCCAAGGCAGGGGAGACCCAGGGGGCGGCCAGGCTCGCCAACACACTCACCAGCATTGAGATACCACGCACGGTAGCGATAATGGCGCAGGCGGCCGCCGAAGCTGGCGACGTCACTGCTGGTGTTGAACTTGCCGAGACCGCCGGCATAGATCGCGACCCTGCACTGGCCACGATCGCAGGCATCACCGCGCGCGCCGGCGACATCGTGCGCGCCGTCCAGATTGGACGCTCCATCCGAATACGCGACTGGCGGGTTCGTGCGCTGTCGGGAGTTGTCGAGACAGTTGCCAAGAGCTCAGATCCCGACAGCACGATAGGAACGATCAACATGTTCGGCGACGATACGGCTCTCATGATCGAGGCACTAGCCGTCATCGCACCGCATTACGCTGACGCTCCCAACCTAGCTGAGATCGCCAGGCGTGCTGAAGAATTAGGGGATTCGCTTTCTCATGACAACGAACGACCCAAAGTGTTAGCTGCGATTTCCCAAGTCGTGGCTCTCACCGGTGACATTGATCGTGCACTTCAGATCGCCGACTCGATCTCCGACCGCTTCGAGAAGGACGGCGCATTGCAGGGCATCGCAGAACATATGGCGATGCGTGGTGAGTTCGACCGCGCAGTGCGAATCGCCGACACCATAACCACCACCACGATCATGTCCGACAATCGGCGTGGAACCGTGCAGAGGGTCGCCGAGATCGCTGTCGAAGGGGGCGATTTCGACCGCGCCGCCGAAATCGGCGACACGCTAGACGCCGACTACCGGGATCCGGTACTTACGGCGATCGCTGTTGCCAAGGCCAAACGACACGATGTCGAGGACGCAATAGCCTTGGCGCACAACATCGCAGACGAGCACGTCAAGAATGCAACCCTACGATCGGTCGCGGCAATCGTAGCTCGTAGCGGTGGCATTGACCGCGCCGTCGAGATCGCTGAAACGATGTCTGGCTATAACCGTGATCAGGCACTGGAAGCCATTTCGTTGTCAATAGCCGGGCGGGGTGACTGGAATCACGCAGTAGAGGTTTCCCGCGCCATCACCGAGCGTCTTCGGATCCGGACTCTCGTCGCAATCGCCGAAACGCAGGCTGAGACAGGTGACGTCGATGCCGCCGCTGAAACTGCCGAAGGTGCCCTCGCCGTGGCGCGACAGCTTCGCTACACCGGCGAGATCGGCAGGATCGGCGCGGTACTAGCGAAAGCTGGAAGACCTGATCGCGTTGAAGAGATAGCCGCCACCATCGAACCCACGGATACGCGATCTTACAACCTCCATATGTCGTGGATAGTCGAAGCCTTGTCGGCTCACGGCTACCGTTCGTCCGCAACCAGGTTGGCGGCATGCGCATGGCGAAACATGCCCTGGACCACCATGCTGTCGAAGTTGCCAGCGATCGACATGGATGTGGCGAGGACGGTGGTGGATTCCCTGATCGATATCGCAGACGAGCCGGATCTCGTTGGTAGATGAGCTGAGCGGCAGTGCTGCTGCTCCGGGTGATGCCCGGGCCGCGCTTTGGAGCCGAAACCCGCACAACCGTGTGGTTATAGGATCCGCCACGAAGATGAGAAAACTGCGTCCGCCATTTTGGTGAGAACTCTGCAAATCCTCAGATAGACGCATCGTCATCCGCCACCGAGAATGAGAACCTACAGTGGTGTAGGTTCTCAAGTTTGACTGCATTTTCTCAAGTTTGACTGCACCAAGTCTGCATTTATGCAGCGAGCGTGAGACACGCCGGGCAGGGATGCTGCTCCGCGCCCCATCCCATCTGTCCGCTCCTCTTCTCCTGGCTGATGGACCACACCCCCGCGCGCACGCTAGCCAGGGTCAACGGAGGGTAGCAAGCCCTTCGATACGCCGCCCGTAAGTGGATCCCGTATCGGGCGTAGCGCTAGCCCTTCGGCTTTCGGGCGGTGGCGGTTAGACGCGGTGGCGCGAGGGCAGTCAGTCAGCGTCCGGCAATGAAAGGGCGGCGAGTTCATCCGCGATCTCTTGCTCGCTGTATCCCACATCCCTTAGATCAATAACGAGATTTTTCACTGCCTGCTCCAACGACTCTCGGTACCGCACTGGATCAAGCGGAAGGAGTACCACGTACAGCGACACCGCCTCCCGATCTGCGGACAGAGCCGCATCGAAGTCGTCCATTTCACCGGCGACACAGGTCCTGAGAGCCGGTCGCGTCAGACTTTGCAGGACAGCCCGCCGTCGACGGGGAGGACGACGCCGGTGATGTACTTCGCCTCGTCCGAGGCCAGAAAGAGCGCCGCATAGGCCACGTCCCACGCCTCGCCCATGCGCTTCATCGGCACGGCTTCGTCGCGCATGCGGACGAACTCCTCCTTATCCAGGCCGTATCGCGTGACCGGCTCATCCACCGCCATCGGCGTCCGGATCAGCCCCGGCATGATGGCATTGGCGCGGATGCCCTTGGCCGCGTACTGCATGGCGATCGCCCGCGTCAGCGCGTTCACCCCACCCTTCGAGGCACTGTACGCCGCCAGCAGATAGACGTCGGAGAACCGTACGGCGCTCATCGACGAGATGTTGATGATGGTCCCGCTGCGCTGGCGCTCCATATACGGCAGCACGTGCTTGCACGTCAGAAACATCGACTTGAGGTTCGTATTGAGGACCCGATCCCACTCCTCTTCCGTGAGCTCGACCGGGCCGCCGAGGGCACCGATGCCCACGTTGTTGTGGAGGATGTCGATCGTGCCGTGCTGCTTCACGCACTCTGCCGCCATCTGCTGCGTGGCGTCTGCCCGCGTGACGTCGCACGCGAAGATCGACGACACACCTCCGGCGCCGTCGATCATGCGCTTCGTCTGCGTTGCCGAGTCGACGTCTCGGTCGACCAGCATGACCGCCGCTCCCTCGCGAGCGAACACCACCGCCGTCGCCCTGCCGTTGCCGATTGTCTCTCCGGGCGTCGACCCTGCACCAACGACGATCGCGACCTTACCCTGCAGTCGGCTGCCCATGATGTCCCTCCCGGGCAGACTTGCGCTCGTCGCTTCCCGGCGAACAGTATTCCCCCGGAGCCATGCCGGTCAATCCGCGCACCCTCCGATTGTTGATGCTCAGTGATTCTGTGCTCTTGCAAAGGCTCAGTTCATCGGCGGTCAAAGTGAAGAACGTGACCAGATCGTCGGCGGCGATCTCGATCGGCCATCCGCTGAGCCGGGCGAGTTCGGCATCAGACAGACATCTCACTGGCATGAGGCACGCTATCCGCGTTAGCCAATACCCGACAAGACCACCGCGGACAACCCGCTCCGCGTCCGCAGGCGGATCCCTCAGCGCGTCAGGCCGGAAACACCGTTAAACCGACAGTCCCGTCCCGGGCGGATCCATCGACGTTCGGGTGAGGGCCCCGTTCCTTGTGACATCCTGTGCGTGTGTCCGCTGCGGCTGCGCCTTCGGGTGTGGTGACGTTTCTGTTCACCGATGTGGAGGGTTCGACGCGTCGGTGGGAGGCCGACGCCGACGCGATGCGGGCGGCGCTGGCCGCGCACGATGAGGTGCTGCGCCACACGATTGAGGCGCACGGCGGGTTCCTGTTCAAGCACACCGGTGACGGGGTTTGTGCCGCCTTCGCCTCACCGAACGCAGCGGTCGACGCCGCTGTAGGTGCGCAACGGACGCTGGAGTTGCCGGTGCGGATGGGGCTGGCGACCGGCGAAGCGGAACTGCGCGACGGGGATTACTTCGGTGCGGTGCTCAACCGTGCGGCACGAGTGATGGCCGCCGGGCACGGCGGACAGATTCTGTTGGTCGATTCGACGGCGAGTCTGCTCAGCGGAGTCGACCTGGTGGATTTGGGGCCGCGACGGTTACGGGATGTACCGACGCCGGTTCGCATATTTCAGGTCCAAGCACCGGGTCTGCGCACAGAGTTTCCCGCCTTACGAGCTCTCGATACGAGTCCTGGGAACTTGCGCCCGCAGACGACCAGCTTGATCGGGCGTGAGTCCGAACGCGACGAGGTGCAAGCGGCGGTCAAATCTCACCCGTTGGTGACGTTGACTGGGGTTGGCGGAGTCGGCAAGACCCGCCTGGTGCTGGAGGTCGCGGGACGGTTGACCGATGAATTTCCGGACGGTGTCTGGTTTTTCGAGCTCGCTGCGGTCACCGATCCGGCAGCGATACCCGATGCAGTCGCTGCAGTGTTGGGCATCACCCAACAGCCGGGCAAGACCGTGAGCGAGTCGGTGGCTGGCGCGTTGGAGGGCCGGATCCGGCTGTTGGTGTTCGACAACTGCGAGCATGTGCTCGACGCCGCCGCCGATCTGGTCGAGGAGATCCTTGCGCACTCGGCGACGGTGAGGATTTTGGCCACCAGCCGCGAAGGCTTGGGGGTCGCCGACGAGCAGCTGTGGCCGGTGCCCTCCCTCGACATCGGCGCAGGCATCGACTCGTCGGCGGTGACTTTGTTCGGCGAACGTGCCCACGCCGTAGCGCCGCACTTCTCCGTGGTTGACGAGGCCGACGCGGTGGCGGAGATTTGTCAGCGCCTCGACGGGATTCCATTGGCCATCGAGTTGGCCGCCTCGCGGATGGCGTCGATGACCGCCAGTGAAATGCGTGATCGGCTTGATCACCGGTTCCGGCTGCTGGTCGGCTCGCGGCGCGGCCTGGAACGCCACCACACGCTGCGCCACGCGGTGGCCTGGTCCTACGACCTTCTCCATGAAAACGAAAAGTCCTTATTAGCAAGGTGTTCGGTGTTCGCTGGCGGATTTGACCTCCAGAGTGCCTGCGCCATCACCGGATTCGAGGACATGGGCGTGTACACCGTTCTTGATCTCCTGGATGCTCTGGTCCGCAAGTCCCTGCTCGCCGCCGACCAATCTTCGGGGCGGACACGATTTTCGATGCTGGAAACGATCCGCCAGTTCGCCGAGGAACAGCTCGTCGCCCGCGGCCAGGAAACCGAGGCGCGAGATGCGCACGCCCGCTATTTCGCCGGACGGGAAACCGACATCCTCTCGCTCTGGGACAGCCCCCGCCAGCACGAGGCCTACGACTGGTTCACCATGGAACTGGCCAATCTGCGCACCGCATTCCGCTGGGCCGCAGACCACGGCGACCTCGACACCGCCGCCACTATGGCTACTTACGCGGCATGGCTTGGATTTCTCGTCGAGAACTATGAGCCAGTGGCATGGGCTGAAGAGCTCATCGCACCCGCTTGCGCCGTTAACCATCCCCGGCTGCCGTTCCTACATGTGACCGCGTCGCAGTGCTGGATGCCCGGACGGCTCGAGCAAGCTGTCGCCTACAGCGACGCCGGCGAGATGGTAATCACCAGCAGCGCCGACGAAGTGCCGTTCGGCGCCGAGGGCCACCTTGCCGCTCCGTACCATGCCATCGGGCAATCCCAGCGGGCGATCGAGTGGTGTCAAGCCCAGCTCGCACGCGGACGCGACACCCACACCCTCACCCGGACGTGCCTGGTCCTCGCACTGACGATCAGCGGCTCCCATGACGAGGCGACTGCCGCCGCGAATGGCCTGATCGAGGCCGCCGAGTCCACCGCCAACCCTTATGCGATGTCGTTCGCGCTTCTCGCCCACGCCTATGCCTGGCGCAACGCCGATCCCAACCGCGCGCGCGACGCTCTGCGCCGAGGCCTCATGACCGCTCAAAACAGCGGAAACCGCGGCAACGAGTCATGGCTAGCGATGAGTTTGGGACAGCTTGAGGCCCAACACGGCGACCCGCTGACCGCGCTGAAGTACATCACGGTGGGCATCCGCAACAATCACGACACCGGCAACACCATTCAGGTCCGCACCGAACTGGCTGTCCTGGGGGCGCTTTTCGACCGGCTCGGACGCTACGAACCGGCGGCCACCATCGCCGGCTTTGCGGTCAGTCCTCTCAGCGCAGCGGCGATCCCTGAACTCAGTACCGCGATCGTTCACCTGCGTGATGTCCTTGGCGACCCGGTCTATGAATCGCTTGCCGGCAAGGGCCAAACGATGACCACCGCCGCCATGGTGAAGTACGCATACGACCGAATCGAGTTGGCCCGGGCAGAACTGAACACTGTCTCGAAATAGACGACATTCGAGACAGCGGCGAGCACGACAGCAGAAGTGCAGCCAGCCCTCGAACATCGGCCTAGCCACGGAACCCCGGACGGGGGAGCCGCCGTTATGGCATCGCCTCGGCCCACTTCATATGCCCCTCGAAGCCAAGCGATTTCGCCATGTCGCGGTAGCGATCCCGTAAGTCCGCGTAGGTCTCGGCATCGCCGCGTGCCTGCGCCAGAAGTGCCCGCAGCCGCAGCAGCCAGGTCTCGCGAATCGCCAAACCCTCATCGGCTGGCGCGGCGGCCAGCCGATCGATGGCAGCTTCGGCTTCGGCCACGTCACCGTCGGTGGCGCGGTCGAGCAGTGTTTCCACGAGAACACCGGTCGCTGGAAGACCCCACGCCAGCAACTGTCCGTCGCGGAAGAGATGGTCGGCGGCGGAGCGCATGAGCGGTATGGCCTCATCGGGATCTCCTCTCCTAGCCTTCTCACGCGCCAGGTACACGTTGGTGATCGGTAAGTCGCACAGGTTGTGTCGCCGGCGGAGGTATTCTTCGCCCACCTCGGCCAGCAGCTTCTCTCCACGGTGACGCTCCGCAGCCGTGCGGCGGTGCACCAACGCACCGCCCAGCGTCCATCGGGTGAAGTCCAAGGCGAGATCGTCGGCGGATCGTTCGGCAATCCGTAGGGCATCCTCGATCTCGTGCACCACGGAATCGTTGGGCGTCAGCACGCCAAGCGGGATTGCCCCCACATAGACGTAGGTGACGACGGTCGCGTAGGACAACGGGTCGGCGCTGCGGGTCATGGCGAGGCCGTGCCGCTGGTCGTCGCGCCATCCGGGACGACCCAGGCAATAACGGGCCAAAGCTCGCGACGTGAACGCAAGCGCCAATGGAGACCCGAAAGAGAAGTTGCCTTTAGCCGGATCACCCTCGGCCACGTCGATGACTGTCTGTGACCACCGCAGCACGTCACTAAACGCGGCGTCCTCGATCTTGGCGTAGATGGCTGCCCAGGACAGCCCCACCGTCAACGTTGGATCGCCGATCGACTCGATAAGGGCCATCGCTTCCGATGCCAACTGCGACGCCTCGCGCACCCGGTCCTGATACGCGTGATCGATCACCAGCGCCACCATGCCGATGGCCAGTGACGCCTTATCCCCGGCGGCGGTACACAACTGCCGCAATTCCTCAAAGCGGTCACCGGCAACGTTGAGGTGGACTCGAACAGCGATCCCGCACAACATTGCACGCGGGGCGATGCGCATGGCTATCCGGTCGGGGTCATCGGCGGGCAGGGCGTCGGCGATGCTTCGGGCGCGCTCCCAACTCAGCCGCGCCGCGTTGATGTCGCGGTTGGTCGCCCACCCTCCGGCGCGCATGTGCCAGCCGTAGGCGGAGCGCGGATTGCCAGCAGCGTCCAGATGTTCGGCGATCAACGCCGCTTCCTCATCGGGCGAGCCACGCGCTTCGATCGCACTGGCAAGCCGCCGGTGCAGCTCGGCGCGATCTGATTTGAGCTGGGATTCGTAGACCGCCGTGCGGATCAGCGGATGGTGGAACACATAGGCAGGGTCTGCGGTGAAGGTGACCTGATCGATGAACTGGCCGTCCACTAAGTCGCCCAGGACGGGTTCAACGCCCAAGGCTTCCAAAAGGTCCCGGCTGAAACGCGAGCCGACGACCGCCCCCGCGCACAACGTGCGCTTGGCCGCCGGGTCGAGGCGGTCGATGCGAGCGGCGATGGTTGCCCGCAAGGTGGCAGGCACGCCGACCTCGCCAACACCGGCTGTCGACACGTAGCCGCCGCGCTCACCGACCAGCACACCACGCTCGGCCAGTTCACGCACGATCTCCTCGGCGAAGAACGGGTTCCCGGCAGCCCGCTCGGCGATCCTCTGACCCAGTGTGTCAACTGAGGGGTCCGGGCCGAGCAGCTCGGTGACCAGTGCTGAGGTTTCTGAATCACTCAGCGGCGCAAGGGCGATGGTTGGAGCACCGTGCACCCGAGCCAATGGACCTTCGTACTCCGGTCGGTAGCTGACGAGCACCAGCGAGGGCGTCTGCGGGATCACCCTGACGAAGTCGGCCAGCATCGACTCGCTGACCTCGTCGATCCAGTGGGCGTCCTCGATGACGTAGACCCTCGGGGTTTCGCGGGCCAGCGAGGCGGCGTTCACCAGTGCGGTCAACCGCCGCCGCCGGGCATCGGGGTCGATCTTGGGCAGCATCACCTCCGGATCAGCGACGCCCAGCAGGTCCTCAAAGAGCACCAGGTCCTCGGGCTCCGCATCTGCAAACTGAGCCCGTATCCGCGCTCGGGCCGCCTGCGGGTCAAGACCCTCGATGCCGGTGATGGCACGCAGCAGCCGCGCCACCGCATGGAAGGGCACCTGGCTAGTGTGCGATTCGCAAAAGGCGCTGAACACCTCCACATTCCGGTCGGCGGCCATCGCAGACACTTCACGCACCATGCGGCTCTTGCCGATACCTGGTGGTCCCACAAAACCCACGACCGCGCCGTGCCCGTCAATGGTGCGGTCCAACAAGCCCTCGACCGCAGACATTTCCCAACGTCGACCGACCAGGGCCGACTCAGCACGCTCGCCGCCGCGACGCTTTTCATCCATGCCCAAAAGCCGCTGGGCCGCTAGTGACCCTTCGGCACCCTTGATCTGAACCAGCTCAAACTCACCGAGCGTGGCAGCGCCATCAACGAGCCGGGCTGTCGATGCGCTGAGCATCACCCCACCCGGCGGTGCCACCGACTCCATCCGCTGGGCCATCCCGACCTGCTCACCAACAGTGGTGTAACCCAAACCACGCGAACCGATCTCACCGGCAATCACCTCGCCGGAATTGAGACCAAGACGCAACTGAAGGTCCACACCGTCGCGGTCATGGACCTCGACGGCGAGCCGCTTCGTCTCCTCCTGGATGCCCAGCGCTGCAAGACATGCTCGAATGGCGTGGTCCTCCAATGCGACCGGAGCACCGAACACCGCCATGATCCCGTCGCCGGTGAACTTATCCACCGTGCCCCCGTAGCGCCCTACAACTGCCGCGCAGCGGTCGACCAGTTCGGCCATGATCTCCCGCAGCCGCTCTGCACCGACGGCTGCCGCGATGTCCATCGAATGCACGACGTCGGCAAACAACACCGTTACTTGCTTGTACTCCGCATGGTCGTCCCGCCCCGCAACTGGTGCACCACAGCCGTCACAGAATCGCGCACCCTCACGGTGCTCCGTACCACAGGTCCGGCACGCGGTCGCTGCGGTCATCCGACCCTCCGCCGCTTCAGCCCCCGAGTTTCCCAGTTCACCAGCATAGGACGCTAGACGAATCGCAAAAGAGATTTGACGCTTGCTGTTGTGGCGTGACCCAGATCTGAGAAAAGCCGACGCACGTTGCGCTGAGGCACTGGAAAACATCGACGCTACTGGCGAGACTGGCAGCTATGACTTTCGTGGAGGAAAAGGTACTCCCGCAGGTGCTGCGGGTGCACGACACGGTGTATCGGAAGACGCACGGCTGGATCGGACACCGCACGCTGTGGATACCCAGCCTGCTACTGCATACCGTCGGCGCCAAGACCGGTACGCACCGCACGACATCGCTGACCTACGCCCGCGACGGTGACAGCTATCTGGTCGTCGCCTCTAAAGGCGGCGCGCCCCAGGCCCCTGGCTGGTACCACAACCTCAAGGCCAACCCCGACGTCGAGATCAACGTCGGACCAAGGCGCTTCGCTGTCACCGCACGACCGGTGCTGCCCGACGATCCCGACTACCAGCGGCTCTGGCAGATCGTCAACAAGAACAACCAAAACCGCTACACCGAATACCAGAAGCGGACATCTCGTCCCATCCCCGTCGTCGTTCTGACCCCGAAAGGCTAAAACCGAAAACAGCCGCCCTCGGGATTGTCGCTGCTCTATTGAGATTGACTTTCGAGACTCTCGTAAGTCGTCTGTTTCGAGACCGCGGTGCGGGGACACAGACTCAGTGTGTTGGCCCCCTGACATGTGTTGGGGCAGGGTGTTGGTCAATCGGTCAGCTGGCAAGCAAGCCTCGGAAGGCGCAGTCGGCCAGGGAGATCGCGTCGGCCTGGCCGATGATGTGGCCGTGCAATTCAGGATGGTTGTCGAGGTGCGAATGCGCGTGTTGCTGGTCAGTGTGGAAGGTGATCGATCCGCAAAGGGTATCGGCCAGGGTTCCCGAGCAGTCGGTTTGTGCGAAGACGACGACGGCGGTGGCGGGTTGCCATGTCCATTCGTCGCTGTGGCGGTGGATGCGGATCGGTGTCCCGGTGTCGGGGTCGGCTGAGTCGATGACGCCGTCGGTGCCGGTCATCAACGGGATGCCCAGCGCGTCGATCGCGCACATTGCTGCGACCGGAGGGTGGCCGGTGAGGCGGACGGTGTGGCCGGTGGGTTGGCGTGAGAAAGGGTAGGCGACCTCGATTTGTCCGTCGGGTGCGCCGTGCACGAGGTCGGCACTTCCAAGTTGGTGCAGGGCATCGTCGAGGTCGACGCCGAGCGCGGCAGCGGTCGGGCGCAGATCATCGCGGTGGACTTGGCCGCTATCACGGAAGCCGCGCAACACGGCTTGGTGGAGTTCTCGGATTGCGGGCGGCAGCTGCTCGGCGGAGGCTGCGACCGACTGGGGGGCGTCCGACTGGTCGGGCATTCATTACATCCGTTGACTGTCAGTTGAATTGGACCTACAGGGGCGTAGTGCGTCGAGAATGTGTTGCGGAGTGGGCAGGTCGAGTCGACATGCATCGCCGGTCGGCGCTTTGGCCGCGGGGCGCATCACGTCGACGCCGTCGATGAGCACCGTCGGTGAGGGGTAGGTGCCGACGCGGTCGATGATCGGCTCGTCGATGCCGAGGCTGCTCAGACAGTCGGCGAGGATCTTTCTGGTGGTCTCGGCATTGGGGCAGCCCGGCGACGTGAGCAACTCGATACGCATAACAGTCACTTCCGCGTGCGGGGCGCTGTCGTGTTCGCGGCGGCGGTTTCGATGACACGCAGGATCGGGCATTCGCGCTCGGCGCGGGGCTGATCACAGGTGTCGACCAGCTGGGTGAGCGCATCCCTCATGCCTGCCAGTTCGTTGATGCGCTGCTGGAGGTCGGCGATGCGGGTGCGGGCCATCGTCTTGGCCTCCTCGCAGGATGCGGGTCCACCGTCGGCCAGGTGCAGCAGGTCCTCGATGTCGCCGAGGGTGAATCCGAGTTGTTGGGCACGCTTGACGAAGCGCACTACCCGCACTGCGTCGGGGGTGTAGGCGCGATACCCCGAGCGGGTCCGCTCAGGTTCGGGCAGCAGGCCGCGGCGTTCGTAGTACCGCAGGGTTTGGGAGTTGACCTGCGCCTGGGCGGCGACCTCGCTGGTTCTCACCCCACCAGCATGAACCCTGTACCTAGCTACCGGGTCAAGCCGAGCAGCACATCAGTAGTTAGGTGCCCACCTCGCGGTGGATCGCGCCCACGGCGGCGTTGGCACCTCCCGTCCCATCGAGCCTGACTGCGACCCATCACAACGGGTCGTCGGCGTTCAAGGGTGATTCCGAAACGAAGTTCTGAGACCCTTAAATGTCGTCTTTTTCGAGACCACGTTTTAGTTCTGTTCGGACCTGGTCGATTTGGTCGTATGCGTGGGCCGCCATGGCGGCGGCCGTCATTTCCGCACCTGTCCGTGCACCGTGCCAGTCGTACTCACCGCATGCTCGTATCCGTGGGCCAGGCGTCCTACTGCGACGGAGTCATCAGTGTGTTGCTGGGCAGGGAAACGTCAAGAACTTTGCGCGCGGTCTCGACCCCAGCGATGGGAAGGCCGTCGGGATCGAGCAGACCGAGTTGAACGAGCACGCTGGCTTGGTCCCAGTAGATGTGCTCATGCACGAGTTTGTCTTCCTGAAATTGCACAATGGCCACCGTCGGAATCTCCACTGCGCGTCCGGTGGGCTCAATCCCGGGCAGCATCCAGTCCATCCGAGTGGTGTGCGTGAAACGGACGACGAACTCGTCGACAAGGGATCTCTCCCCGACCGTGCGGCTGACGGGGAGCAGTTCGAAGTCGGGCGGGTTCACCCCGATGAAATGGTGCGCATAAAAATGTCGCAAGCTTTCATAGCCGACGCCACCGGTCATGGTGGGGATGTGGTTGACGTAGGGTTCCGCCACCATGGTGGACATGGTGGCGTCCACGTCCCGCGTTTCAAACTCGAACCGACAGTGAGCCTCCCACAACGCGGCAAGATCGTAAGCGGCCATCGCCAGCACCTTTCTCGGGAGTTCCCAGCCTACGGTTAACCAGCACACTGTTCGGGCTGAACGGACCGGGCAGCTAGCAACGCGGGCTTGAATCGCGAAACGGTGACCTGATAGGCCGTTGGACACTCCACGAGGGGCTGTGGGCTTCACAGTGGGTAACGCCCACACGAACTTTGAGACTCTCATAACTCGTCATTATCGAGACGACGGTCTACCAGCCGCCGCAGCTCGCCCTCACGGGCAATCGCCTGTATGAATCATCTGGCACGGCGGGCACCTTCAGCGCGGAAGCGCGGCGCCGGAATCGCCGGGGCATTCGTGAGCTCTGGTCCAGGGGCAAACCAGCCCGGCAAGTACTCCACGTAGCCCCATGCGGCGAGTTTGGCCGAGGGAACCCGAATGACGTCGCGGATGTCGATGGGGATACGACCTACCACTGCTCGTCGTCAGGGTCCCGCTCCATCTCCGCCGCCGCTTCGGCCATCGCGGCGTCATCGAACTCGACGCGCACGAGGTTTGGTTCGGGCCCGGCGCATGTCGACCCGACCGGCTCCGAGAACCCGGTCCCACACCAACAGCGTATAATGGGTTATGGACAAAACCACCGCACGACCGGCAGCGATCTACTGCCGTATCTCCCGCGACAAGAAGGGCGAAGCCCTTGGCGTCGAACGTCAAGAGGCCGACTGTCGCAAGCGCGCAAAGCAACTGGGGTGGACGGTCCGAAAGGTGTACGTCGACAACGATTTATCGGCCTACAACCTCAGAAGGCCGCGACCGGGCTACCGTCAGCTTCTCGCAGATATCGAGGCGGGGTTGGTCACCGCGGTCATCGCCTACCATCCGTCCCGCCTGCATCGCCGGACCCGTGAGCTGGAGAACTACATCGACCTCTGCGAGTCCCACGACGTCGCCAACGTGACCGTCTCGGCAGGGCAGTGGGACCTGTCCACCGCATCAGGTCGGATGACCGCCAGGATCATCGGCGCGGTCGACCAGCAGGAGTCCGAGTTGAAGGCCGAGCGCGTCGCGGCTGCCTGCCAGCAACGGGCGTCGGCGGGCAAGTGGTCCGGTGGCCGACGCTGCTATGGCTGGGAGCCGGACGGTAAGACACCACGCGAGGAGGAGGCGCAGGTGCTGCGGGAGGCGGCAAATCAGATCGCCCAAGGCATCTCGTTGCGCGCGGTGGTGGCCGACCTGAACAAGCGCAAGGTGCCCACTACCAACGGGGCCAAGCCGTGGGTCAGCCTGACCCTGAAGGACGCGCTCATCGCGCCCCGCAACGCGGGGTACGCCGCCTACCACGGGGAGATCGTTGGGGATGCGGAGTGGCCGGCGATCATCGCCCGCGATGCGTGGCACGCGGTGGAGCACAAGCTGACCGACCCCGACCGGCGCACGAACGGACATGTGGGCGGGACCGTGAAGTGGTTGGGCAGCGGCATCTACCGCTGCGGCGTCTGCGGGTCTACAGATGTTCGGGTGCACACCCACAGCGGCAGCGGCAAGAAGCGGTACCGCTGTCGCAACCGCATCAAGGGTGAGCCGGTGAACCATGTGGGACGCGACGCGGTGATGCTGGACGCCTACGTGGAGGCCGCCCTTGTCGCGCGGCTGTCCGAGCCAAAGGTGTTGAAGCGGCTGACCCCGAAGGGGCCGGGTGTGGATGTGTCGGCGCTACGTAAGGAGATTCAGTCGGCGCGTAAGGCGCTCAAAGACATTGCCGCAGGCTTGGGCAACAGCCAGATCACGATGGCGATGGCCGCCGAGAGCACCGCGATCGCGACGGCGCGCATTCAGCAGGCCGAGGCGCGGCTGGCGGCATCGGGGGACGGCAACCCGCTGGCCGTCTTCTCATCGTCGTCCGACATCGCGGCAACTTGGTACGGACCCGGTGGCCCGAATGGTGACCGCGTGGGCGGGTTGTCGCTGGGCACCCGTCGCGAAATCCTGCGTCTGATGGCCGATGTGACGATCCTGCGCGCGCCGTTCGGTCCGGCGGTGGACGGACGCGGCTTCAAAGAAGAGTGCGTCCGCATTGACTTCAAGTCGTGACAATGGGGCCCCGTCGGCGGACCTGGCGACAAACGCTACAGCCGCAACAGAGTTACCGCTTCTCACCCGGGATGTTGCGTCTGTGGCGTCTCTGTAGCGTCTGTAACGTTCGTAGCGTCCTGGGGACACCTACGCGCGCGGGTCTCGTCCCGGCCGACCCTCGTTGATCCGCTCCAAGGCTCGCGTGACGGACCCGGGACTGCGAAAGCCGACCGCCTTGGCGATGCGCCGGTAGGACCATCCGTCGTAGTACAGCTCGAGGATCAGCGCGTCCTTCTCGGGCGCGGTCATGAACGGCGTGCCGGGGGGCGCGTAGTGGTTTCGCCTCGTCATGGGCGCCAGTATTCGCCGATATCCGCCGGTTCTGGGGATTGCCGCCGCGTAGGTGTCACCAGAGTGTCAGCGGCTACCCGGCGAATTGTCGCGGCGGTGACACTTCGCGCCGTGCCCACCTGCGGGTATTGGCCTCGGTTATTACGCACCGTTGCGGGGGGACAAACGACCGCATTCCGTAGTCCCTCGTGCCGCAGAGCTATCGACTTTGAGCCTCCGGCCTCAGCCACGACCGGATGCCGAGGGCGACTGGGCCGCGGTCGAGCGGATCAGTCGACGCGCGCTTTTCAGCGACCCACGGAAGGCGTATACGGCCATCAGGACGCAGGCAGCGAGCAACACGATAAACATCAGCAGCCAATCGTGTCGGTGGTGAGGAACGTGCCACCAGACGAGGGTGAACAAAACAGCGCAGGCCAACACGACGGTGTCGCGCCAATTGCCCTGATAGGAAGCCACCGCCGCTCTTAAGCGGCGGCGCTCCTCGGTGGCGGACACCAAGTCGTCGACGCGCAACTCAACCGTCCGTAAGAGCGCTGCCCGGCGCTCTACCTGATCGGCAGGAAGCCGCTCTAGCAGGTCCAGGTCCGCGTTTATTCCGCTGCGGTAGTCCGGACCTCTGAATTGCTCTACAGCGCCCGCAAGCAGCACCCCGCCGAGGAGGGGAGCGGTACTTGTTGCGATTGCGCCCAGTCCAGCCATGTGATGTCTCCTTTCGTCTTCACGCGCACATGGTCGCAGAGCGGCGCGACCACCGGTAATAGGGCCAAACCGACAAAGTCCTCGACGGACGGTGTGTCCAGCTAATTACGCGGTGGCGAGCGGCGCGGTCGCCGGTCCTGGCATGGCCGCGCTCCAAATCTGTTGCGGCGCAACGCAATTATGGGCGTCGTCACACGGCCAGCTTGCCGATACCGTGGTGAGCAAACGTCGATGCAACGTAAAATTGCAGCTAGGACGGCAAAATGGCAGTCCACAGCGAAGGAGAACCAAGATGGCAACTCGTAAGAGCACGGCACCCGCGCCGGTCGGCAAGCTGGCCGAGGTACGCGCCGAGCAAGCGGCGGCGCGCAAAGCAGAGGCCGCGAGCAAGGCGGCCCACCCGGCTGGCAAGCGGGCACCGGCCAAGTCGGCGCCCGCGAAGACGGCACCTGCCAACACTGAGTCGCGCGACACGCGCCTCGGCGAGGTCGAGAAGGTCACGTACTCGGCCACGGGTCGCGGAGGCGTGACGCGCACCCAGAAGTCGGCCACGCCGCTCGTCGCGGCAGTTGATGTCAAGATCGCCGGTCGTCGCGGCGCGCATCTCGCGGCTGGCGCGGTGGTCGCGTTCTACGTGGCGCGCGAGAAGGCCGAGGCCGCAGCCAAATCGATCAACGACGGAGCCGCTGGTCCCGAGTGGACCGATGCCGTCGTCGTCGCGGTCGCGCCGGTCGGCGAGGCGGTGTCGGCATGATCGCGATGGTGGTGGCGCTGGTCGGTCTGATGCTCGCGCTGTCAGTCCTGGGCGTCGGCCTCTACCGCTTTGTCAGCGGCGGCGAGTAGAACAGCGGTGGGGTGGTCCCGAGCCTGAGGACCACCCCACCGTCCCACCAGAACCCGGCAGCAGGCCGGGTCCGGACAGGAGAGGGACAGATGGACTACGACGAGATGGACTGGCACGACTGTGCGCCGGTCGACCTCGATGGCGACTACGCGACCGGCGACCCGGCGCTCGATCAGACCGGCTATCAATCCCCCCGGCGGCGCGGCCAGAACTTGACCGGGTTCACGCACACGCCGCCCGATATGTCTTGGCGGGAGACCCAGCGGCAGGAGGCCGCCCAGCGGCGAGAGCGGCGCAGGCGCGCGGTCGCACAGAACGTGGAGGAGGCACGGCGACGGACGGCACAGCGAGGGCAGAGCCAGCCGATCGTCACGTTTGGGCCGGGGTCGGGGTATCGGCCCGGTGTGGGTCTGGTGCGGCAGCCGGACCTACCGCACCGCGTCCGCGACGCCATCGCGCAGGGCATGCCCGGTCGCGATCTGGGCTGGTGGCGGGTTGATGTCGATGGGGACGGGCGCGCGGTCTGGACGCGCGTGGATCAGCCCGGTGATGGCCCGAGAATCACTTTGCAGCAGACGGTTGTTCAGCCACAACCGGCACCACGTCACTGGCGGCTACGACCGGTCGAGCTGACCGAGCCGTCACCGGGGACGGAGGTCTGGTAGAGCGGCCCGGCAACGACTGAGGCGTTATGAGAAAAGGAAGAGCTGCCAGCAATGCACAACGCCGCAGGGCCAGGCAAGACCGCGTGGTCGAAAGGTCCTAGGCGCCCGGGGCAAACGCCGAGTTCAGGGCAGCGCTAATCAGCGAATCCAACCGCTGCGCCGACCTCTCACGTGATTCGCGCACTCGGGCAAGCTTTTCGATCATCGCCACCGTGGCATGTTGTGCCTCGATCGGAGGCAGCCAGATCTCATAGTTGAGCAATGCTCCGACCGGAACGCGCTTTCGCCGTACTCCTATGCCCTTGCTGGCGCCAGCCAGCTCCGCCCACCGATCTGGTGAGCGCAAATATGCAGCAAGCCACAGAGAGTCGAGACGCTGGCGATCAGGGTCGAAGGTGGGGAACTCGTTCGAGACAAAGTACCCATCGAACTCGGTCGGCACATAGGCGTACGCGCCCTCGAATGCAAACAACCGGCTGTAGATGAACTGACCCGCACGAATACGAGAGAGGGTCACCGCCGACGATGAAAATCCTTGGATATCAGGCTTTTTGAAGACACCCCGCCCGAAGCTATATATACCCAGGTTCGAATAACTCGCGGAGGGATCGACACGGACTTGCTCGCCCGCGAGAGTCAACACATTGTTCAGCGACGTCCACGTCCATCCGGCTGCGGCTTTGGCTTGATCGGATAGGTCCGGTCGGGATGCAACCGATACGGTTAGCGCCTCGGTGAGCGTAGACGACTTCACTGAAAGTTCGTTCGCACGCTCGGTGCTTGAAGCCAGACGATCGAGATGGCCTGCAATTCGTCGCTGCTCATCGATTGGGGGGAGAGGGATTTCAAGCGCCTCGAAGCGGTCAATCGCCAGCGTTCGGTTACGGTCAGCAGAGCCGGGGGACGCTCGGCGGATCTGCTCAATCCCTGGCTCGCTCAGGAAATACCAGCGAGCCCACCGAACGTCGATCTGGTCGTCGATTGGCCTATAGCAGAGAAATCGGTTCGAAGCGACGCAATGCGCGTCGGCTCTGGCCGAGACTGCAATCGCTCCTTCCCATCCCTTGATGTTGCTGATTACAAGACGGTTGGGACGTAATGCAAAGAACCGCAGGCTTCCCAGCTGATCGCCCGTCGTGGGAGAGTAATGGAAGATCCCTTTGCCGAACGACCGCACGCCAATCTTCACGTACTCGATTTGCGGGTCGGGATCGACCGCAATTCGTTCATGTCCTAGTACATCGCCAACTCGGCGCAGTCTGGCAGTCATGATTGTGATCTTGAAGCCTCAGCCTGTAGCTCCTGTAGAAGCTTCAGGATTGATCTCTCCGTCTCAACAAGCTCAGCCAGCAATTCGGTGGGCGGCCGGTGCGCAAGGTCGTCGGCGCGGTTCGGGTTGCGAAGATCCAAGTTGTAGTCGTTGGCCTCAAGGTCGGCCATCGGCACGCGCCAGGCATTTTGGTTCTCCACGCGGTCCGTCCACCATGCTTGGCAATCGGCGAACTCCTCGAAGCGCATCGGCTTCGTCTTCGAGTACTTCTTGCGGCCCTCCGGCGGGGGAACCTCGTAGTACCAGACCTCTTTCGTCCTGCCGGTCTTGTCGAAGAACAACAGGTTTGTGGGGATATCGGTGTACGGCGAGAAGACGCCGTCAGGCAACCGCACGATTGTGTGCAGATTGCATTCGGTCAGGAGTTGCTTCTTGATTCGTGCCCCAACACCGCCCCCGAAGAGGATCCCGTTGGGTACGACGATTCCGCAGCGTCCGCCGTCCTTAAGCATCCGGATCACGAGCTGAAGAAACAGCCAGGCAGTTTCCGAGGTCTGTTTGTCAGCCGGGAAGTTGGCCTGAATACTTTTCTCTTCCTCGCCGCCGAAGGGCGGATTCGTGAGCACGACATCCACCCGGCGAGCCTTGCCGATTTGAGTGATGGATTCGGCCAACGCATTGCCACGGACGATATTCGGCTGACCGACGCCGTGCAGCACCAGGTTCATCATGCCTAGCAGAAACGGCAGGGGCTTCTTTTCGATGCCACGCAAATTGCTGTGCAGAGTGCGTAGCTCGCTTGTTGTGGTCACCATCGGCATTTGGTGCTCAAGCACCTCCACGAGGAAGCCACCTGTCCCCTCTGCGGGGTCAAGAACAACCTCACCAAGCTTTGGGTCGACTTGCTGAACGATGAACCGGATGATCGGCCGCGGCGTGTAGAATTCGCCCGAATCACCAGCAGCGTCACGCATTTCGCGCAGCATCGACTCGTAAAGATGAGCCATCGTGTGGATGTCGTCTGACGACGCGAAGTTGATCTCGTTGACCTTATTCACCACATCCCGCAGCAGGTATCCGGACAGCATGCGGTTGTGGGTCTCCTTGAACACAGCGGCGAGTACGTCTCGTGGGTCATGCGCGCCCGTGCCGGATAGTCCGCGAAGATACGGAAGTAATTCCCCGTTGACGAAGCTAAGTAGTGCTTCCCCGGTGCGACCGTTGGGATCGTTGGCCCAGTTGCGCCAGCGGTAGGGCGCCTCGATCGCGGGACGGAAATTCTCCTCGGTTATTTCTCGGCTATCCTCAAGGCCATCAAACGCTTTCAGGAAAAGAAGCCAGGCGAGTTGCGGGATGCGGTCAAGGTCGCCATTGAGGCCAGCGTCTTTTCGCATGTAGTCGCGGGCTGACTTGATGACCGCGGCAAGCTTGGCCTGCGGCGAGGTTGCTGTTGGCGTCGTCTTCCGGGCTGGCACCGGCTACTCCTTACCCTTACGAAACATCTGGCCCACTTCCTGCAATTCCACTGCGAGCGAAAAGCCTTTTAGCCCATAGTTTTCGGCAAGTATCAGGCCACATAAACCAGTTCCCCCAGCTTGGCCTGTGCATCTCGGAGGTCAGCGACCGATCCGAAGCGGCGGGCTATCTCAACCGGCGTCCCGAGATTCGAGAACGGCTGAACTTGGAGCACCGCAGGGTCTTCGAGCTCCGAAATGCCGTACTCGGCGTACTTGTCGAGTAGGAAATCGAGCACTTCACGGGCGGCTGGCTGGAACGCCGCGAAAAAGTCCGCGTGCTCTTTGCGGACTCGGCGCGCCCGGTCGACCCGGGTGGCGAGTGGTTGGTTCCAAGCAAGATGGACAAGGACATCAATGGGATCGGCATCGGCCAGACCGGTCCGTGCTGCGATTTCGTCGGCGTCAATGCCGCGCGCGGCGAGCGCTTCGACAACTTCGTGGCGGCTAACCCGCTTCGCCCATTTAGCGCGCAGCTCGTTCGCGCTGGGAAACAGGGATCGAACCGTCTGAGTCACGAGGTCGCGGTACTCGACGAGCCGCAGCCGATTCGTCTGCGGGTTAAGTTCGTATGCGGCTTCTGCCGTCACATATACCTCGACGCCGTCGACGTAGTACTTCGCCCGTGGCTCTGGTAGATCATCGGGATCGACGTCGGCTTCTCGGTCCTCCGGTGGCGGCTCGACTAGCAGCTTAGGTTTCTCGATGACGGCGTCCTCCACGATGCTTCCCTCGTCGTCGATCTCCTCGCGGACGACTTGTTCAGGTGGGCCATCGAATTCGGGGTCACTGAACAGTACGCTCGCCCCCGAGTAGTCGATGATGTCGAAGGAAAGCTTGTCGTCGTCCGGGAACAACCGGGTGCCACGGCCAATCATCTGCTTAAACAAGGCCATCGACCCGATTGGCCGAAACAGTACGATGTTCTGCACAGTCGGCGCATCGACGCCCGTCGACAGAAGTTCTGATGTTGTCGCGATGACCGGGAATTGAGAATCGGTGTCTGTGAACCTGCTGAGGTGACCTTGACCCACCTTTTTCTCGTCGCTGACGATTCGCACGACGTAGTCCGGGTGTTGCGGTGTGAGGTCAGAGTTAGCGTTGTGCAGGGCTCGGCGCATTTGGCCGGCATGCACCTGGTTGGCGCAGAAGACAATCGTCTTCGCGAAACGGTCCGTTCCGCGCAGGTAGTTCGTCAGGTGCTTAGCCGCGGCCTCAGTTCGACTCAGCAGCGAGACAACTCTCTCAAAATCCTTGGTGGTGTAGAGGCCCGCTGGGATCTCCTTACCGAAAAGGTCTAGCTGACCTTGGTCAGGAGACCATCCATGTGCGTCGGGGCTGAGCACCACGCGGCGGACGCGGTATGGAGCAAGGAAACCGTCCTCAATCCCCTGCGCGAGGGAGTACTGGAAGATCGGCGCGCCGCCGAAATAGGCGTATGTGTCGGCAGTCTCGTCGCGCTTCGGCGTAGCAGTCATTCCCAGCTGAGTCGCATCGTGAAAGTGGTTAAGGATTGCGCGCCAGGACGACTCCGAACGCGCGCTGCCCCGGTGGCACTCATCGACAATGACCAAGTCAAAGAAGTTGGGCGCGAACTGCCGGAACATCCCGTTTGGCTCGGCACCGCCGTCTGCAAGCTGCTGGTATAGGCCGAAGTAGATCTCTCGCCCCGCCTTCGGGACGCCGCGCAGCTTCCAGATCGGTGATCCCGCGTCTGCACCGAAGGCTGGTTTGAACTCCCGCTCAATCGGCTGGTCTACAAGGACATTGCGATCCGCAAGGTAGAGAATTCGGGGGCGCCGGCCGTGAACCCATCCGCTATTCCACAGCTTCCAGACGATTTGCATTGACACGAAGGTCTTTCCAGTACCGGTCGCCATCGTGAGCAACAGGCGCTTACGACCGCCGAGGATCGCCTCAACGGCACGGTTGATTGCAACCCGCTGGTAGTAGCGCGGCTCCTTGACGGTGCCGTCGGCATTATGGAGCCCGCGGTTGAACGGAAACAGGAGACCTTCGGAGGCCGCCTCACTGCGGATGCCCTTCCACTCGCGGTATCGCGCCCACAGCATGTCCGGTGACGGGAAGGCAGGCATGTTTTCCCGCTCGATGCCAGTGTTCCGGTCGTCCTCGACAATCGAGACGCCATTCGTCGAGTAAGCGAACGGTACATCCAGCAATTGGGCATAGTTCTTCGCCTCTTGCATGCCCTGATCCGGCGTCGAGTATTCGCGTTTGGCCTCGACCACGGCGATCGGGACTCCGGGCCGGTACTCAAGGACGTAGTCAGCGCGCAGAGCGTCGGCACGCCGATGCTTGGACCCGACTTTGATGACCCGACCATCGGTGATGCGGTATTGCTCGATGATCTGGTCTTCGCTCCAACCAGCCTCCTTCAACCTGGGCACGACGTAGTCGCGGCACGTGTCGGCCTCGGTCGGGCCTCGAAGGCGAGACCGCGGCGGCGCCCCAGGCGGCAACGCCTTGGTCGTGGACCGACGTCGAGATTCCGACGGTGCCGCAGGCGGCGGGTCCAGGTCTGGGTCGTCAAGTATGCCCCGAAGAGCCGCGCGAACTATTTCGCTTACCGAGGTTGACTCGGCCTCGGCCCGCGACTCCAATGCCACTTTGAGTTCCGGCGGTACACGTACAGGCACAACCTCAGCCCGAGGGCGAGCGCGGGGTTTGCGGCTGATTGCCGGCACGGGGTACCCAGCTTCGGCTTCATCGGCAAGCCTCTCGATATCAGCCGAGCTGGCGAACGCTGGTGCAGATGTGTCCGTTTCTAGGTACAGCTTCACCGCCTGACGCACGAGCTCACTGACGGAGGTGCGCTCAATCGCCGCTTGGCGTTTGACCGCCTCATCTAGTTGCCGATGCAGCCGAACAGGTAGTACTACTGCGGGGGCCGCGCCCATTCGTGGGCGACCAGGGCGGCCCGGGCTACGGCTAATTTGAGCGGGGTCGTAACCGCGCTCGGCCTCGTCGGCCAACGCCTCAAGGTCCGCGCCAGTAAGGACGCGGCCGCCTTTCATTTCGTAAGTCTGTTCCTCGTGTTCCATCTCACCTCCCAGCACCTGGGAGCAGGACTAGGTATTGCGGTCGGCATCGCATCGCATGCCAAATCAGGTAATCGCCGTTCGACTGCTCGCCGCCGATCAGCTCAAGCAAGTTTCCGGCAGGGTCGGGGCCGATGGTGAGGATTTTCGGCGGTTCGGAGTCGGGAACGATTACGTCTTCGTACTGGTAGTAGTCGTAGGCGTGCGAGATGGCCTCTCTGGAGTAGCCGTGCCTGAGCGCCGCCTTATGAACTCGAAGCACCGCTTTAGTGTAATACGAATACGAAATTCCCAACTGTCCAGGCCCGCGATTGCGCGCCTGTCAAGGCCCGCCTACTGCGCCCGCGTGGTTCGTCCGTTCGAGCGCTCGGCGGCGCGATCAGAACATAGTGCCCCTAGAAGGTCGGCGCGCTCAGCCCCGCGATTTGCACCACCGATTGCGGGTAGCGGGCCGCGGAGAACGCCAGGTATGAGTAGACCTGCAGGAGCACGGTCAAGTTGCCGGCCTTCGTCTCCGGCAAGACGCGGGCGCGAATACCGGACTCCCACAGCACGATGTCCGACGCGCGGAGGACGTAGACGATGTCCTCGTTGCTGCCGGCACCACCGTTGGTGGCGATGCTCGGGTCGGTAATCACAGGCAGTCCTTGGATCTGGCCGACGACCTGTTGCGAGGCCACGTCGGACAGCACGCCGGCCACGTTCATCGGGCTGTTGGCAGCCGGGAGCACCAGCGGGCGGTCCTGGTTGTCGAGCAGCGAGGTGAACCAACCCCAGCGCCGCGGATGCATCACGATGACCTCGGGCGGCAGGAAGCGGGTGGTGTGGACGGTCTGGATCGCGTTGGCGATCGCGCTGTAGAAGCCCTTGATGTCCACGGTGGACACCGGGATCGTGGTGATGCCGGGAGTGTTGTTGATTCCAAGCACCTGCCCGTTGGCCCCGGTGCCGGAGATGACCTGCTGATCCGTCTCGGCCGCGTGCGCGGCCACCAAGTCGCGGAACACCAAGTCGTCGAACGCGATCGGCGATTGGTCGATCAGCTGGATCGCTACGCTCTGCTGGCCGGTGATGGTCCGCACCGGCGCGTTGACGAACGTGTCGGTCAAATCGACTTCCACGACCGGCTGGTTGTCGGCGGTCTGCACGCCGACCGCGGTACCCGTCAACAGCTTCGGAATGTTGAGCGAGTCCGTCCCGCCGGGGAGCGGTTGGCGCTGCACCAGGTTGGCGAACGCGCGGCCGGGGCGGGCCAGCTCGACGTACTGATCCATCAGCCACGCGGGCGGCACGGCGTAGCCACCGGAGCCGTCGACACGCGACAGGTCGCGGTACTCGGCGTACTCGGGCTGCTCCGCCACGTCCTCGGCGTGGCGCATCAGCCGACTGCGGGCCTCTCCGGTGCTGTCCAGTTGCTGATGAACGCGGACGAGGTCGCGGACATAACTGTGCTGGCCGCCCCGGCGGTAGACGGACGGCTCATTGACGATGGTGCTCATGGTGGGTGTCCTGCTTTCGGAAAGGTTCCGCAGCCGAGACGGGATCACGGCGCGGTCGAGCTCGGCGGACTCATCGACGATGCGACGATTCAGCGCGGCGACGTCGCTGATGCCCCGCCCCTCGATATCCGTCAGATCGGTTCGGCCAGGCATCACGGGCACGCTCCAGCGCCACTATCGCTTCCCGCCGAGCGTTGTCGCGGGCCTCGCGGAGTTGTTGGAGGAGTTCGTGTGACGGCATGACGCACCGGCTCTCGGATGGATGGACGTTCGCCGACGTCCCGCTTCATCCGTGCCGTCTGCGGGCGGTGCGACAGGTACCTAGCGGCGGTGGCCCTATAACGACTCAAGAGCCACCGGCGCCCGGTGATGGTTGGGGACGCCGCCCGCCGGTCAAGTGCCATGTCCGGCGACGGTTTCGGGTGATCAGTCCTGACCGCCGCGTCTGCTCATAATCGTAACTCTGAACGGCGACGCCGGGGCCAAGTCAGAAGGCAGGAGCCGAGCCCCGGGTCGCCACGGCTGGGTCGGGCAAGCCAAGGTACGACGCCCCGCCGCGGTTCTAGTCTGCAGTCCCCTCAGCCCGGTCTGCTCTCGACACGGCGCTCCACGGCGGAATGCCAGCGGTGGATGCCGGAGGCGGAGGCGGATGGCGCTCGGCGTGCAACGCAGCTTCGAGCGCCAATGCGACGCGATGGTCGCGCCAGTCGGTGCTCCTGTCGGCGATCTTGCGCGCCTCACGGGCGCGGTCTTCAAGGCTCATGCGGCATTCCTCCGTTTCTTGCGGGCTTGCTTCTGGCTGGTGAGTCGATTGCAGGCGCGGCACATCCGGCCCCGGCCGTCCGGCCGCACGTAGGTGTTCGCCTTGTCGAAGGGGTGGCCGCGCCAGCATTCCGTCTTCAGCCGGTTCGCGGTGGGGCAGTTCAGCCGCCGGCGCTCCCGGCGGCGCTCGCGCTGCCGATCGGCATGGCGGCGCTTCCGGCCGGGGCGGCGGTCGGCGGCGCGCATGCACGCGCGGCATTGGACGCCACGCCCATCGCGGCGGCGGTAGAGGTTCTCCCCGGCGAGCGCGTGCCCATGTACGCACTGGTTGGGGGTGGTGTGTTCGGCTTGCGCTCGGTCCAGCGCGTCCACGGGCGCGTCGTCGTCGGTCGGCCGGGGTGGTGGCCGCCGCGACCGCTTGGGGGGTGGCGGCGGATACAGCGCGAACAGTTCTTGCGCCAGCGGGAGCCGCGGTGCTGGCGTGCCGGTGACGACGAACTTGCCTTGCTCGGTGTGCACGATCATGTGCACGCCTTCGCACTCGGGACCGCATGGGGCTGGGATGGACGCGGCCTCCTCGACGCTCGGGTGGTCGTGGATCATGTTGAGCCGGATTCGCAGGCAGACCGACTTGGCACCCGGCATCGACACCGGCCGCGGGGGCGGGGGGTAGAGGTGGTCCCAGAGGCCGCAGCGGCTCATTCGTCGTCCCGCTGCTCCATCGCGGCCAGCCTCTCGGCGACGATGCGCGCGCGCTCCTTGGTCTGCGCGCGCCAGCACGGCCCACAGAGCGCGCCGATCAGCCGCGGGGCCTTGCCGCACTTCTCGCAGCGGTTCGCGGTGCAGCTTCGCCAGTGCCGACCGGGCCTGGGGTGGTGACAGCTAGGACAACTCATGGTTTCTCCTCGGCTGGTGACTGCGAAAGAGGGTGGCAGGGGGGCCTCCGTGGGTCCCGCAGTACCGGCCAGACCCTCTGCCACCCTGAAATCGCCTCACAGCCGCTTTCTGACGACCTGCCGCCAGACCGGGTTCGAGGTCGGCCGGGGTAGCAGTTGCACGATCTCGAAGCAGTCGTCGCAGGGCGGTTGGAGCAGCTTGAAGCCGCCGGTGCCCGGCTGGTGTGCCCACGCGGCCTGCGCCGCGCACTTGTGACACAGCCCCGCACGCAGGTAACGGCGTTTGGCGATCTCCCACTGCTTAGCCATCGCCGGTGTCTCCGGCAGGACGGACGTTCGTGGCCTCATGACTTCTCTCCTTCTTTGTTTGCTGTGAGATGGCAGGCTTCGCAGAATCCGCGCTTGACCGACGCGGGATGAAGCAGCGGCTCTCCACACCGGCTGCACTGCGCCGGTTCATCTGGGGGGTCGGTACCGAACCGGTCAGACCGGCAGAACCGGTCAGACCGGTCGTCCTCCCTGCCTTCATGACCGGTTCGACCGGTTCTGCCGGTCTGACCGGTTTGTTGGTGAGGTATGCCGAGCCGGCGCCAGGCCAACTCAAGCTGTGAGCGCAGGTATCCGCGCGGGCTCGCACTGCCGCCCGGTCGGCAGGACATCGCGTTTGCTGATTGAAGCAGCATCCGTCCGAACCGTTGCTCGGTCAGCTCCTTGCCGTAGGAGCTTTTGGCTCCCCAGTAATCGGGGTTGTGGTCGATGAGCCGGGACACCAGAAGCCGGGTCGCCGCGAACGACTCATCTCCCGGCCAGACCTCAGTCAGGTCGGCCAGCAACACAACACCAGGCGGTCGGGTCTTCAGTCCGGCCTCCCGCTCTGCTGCCTCCTGGGCCACATCACGGACGATCAGGGCGTCGGCCAGCGCGGGCCAGCGACCGCCCGCCGCCACGGCGACCCGCTTGAGCGGACGCCATTTCTCTTTGGATCGGCCGATGCAGCCCTCAGGGAGGTCAACGGCCATCCCGCGCACCCGGTCCCGAACTTGAACGGCGAACGCCGCCAGTCGCTCCCGTAACGCGAGCGCGTCCGTTTCGACGTACTCCCAGTCCGAGTCCTCGACGGTGCCGTTGAGGTCGGGCATGAGCAGGACCCGGATGATGCGCGAGCGGGTGTCGTCGGGGAGGACCGGCGCGTTACCGGCCAGCGCCAGCGCGCAGAACGTCGACATCTCGCTGGCCGCCCAGCCGCCACCCTTCATCGGCACCAATACCGGGCGGGTCGCGCCGACCCGGTAACCGGAGTTGGTGATCGCCAGCAGGTCCGGCGTGCTCGGGCTGTCCGGCCGCAGGATGCGGTCGACCTCATCGAGCAGGATGGTCCGGGGCTCGTACTCCAGCAGCCGAGGTATCAGCGCCTGCGACGGCGGGCTGGCTATCTGGATCGGCCGGTGACAGAGACGCGAGAAGTGGTCCAGCACGGTCGTCTTGCCGCTGTTGGGCATCGGCGAGTCGATCTGCAATCGCGGCGTCGTTCGTAGCTCGTTGACCAGATGGGTATGCGCCGTCCAGAGCGCCAGCAGTGCAAGGTCACCCTCGAAGCTGACGGAGATGAACCGGCCGTACCACGCTTCGAGATCGTCCAGCAGCACGGCGCCGTCCTCGCCGACCGGGACGAACTGGTGCAGTTGGTACCCGGCGGCGATGTGGTCGGCGGCGTCCTTGCCCACCGCGGCCTCCACGACCCGCAGCGACCGCGCGTTGCCCCGGAGCACCTGACGGATGTCGTCGACATGCCCGCGACCCGGTGCGTCCTTATCCACGACCAGCACGACGTCCCTGCCGTGCAGCGGCGACCAGTCGAACTTGTGAGCCTTGCCGGCACCCATCGCGGAGGTCACGGCGGTCCCACCCGCCGCCTCCACGGCCAGCACGTCCTTCTCGCCCTCGACCACGTACACCAGCTCAGCGGTCCCGATGCGCTCGGCGTGAAACAGCGCCGTGCCCTTGGTGTTGCCGGACTGCCGAAACTTCTTGGTCGGACTGCGGTGCACCACCCGGCCATCGGGATAGCGGTAGGTGGCACCGTTGCGTTCGTCGTACAGGTCCCGAGCGGTCAGTCCGACCGCGGACAGCACGTCGTCGGTCGAGCACCCGGCGTGACAGTAGAGCAGGACCGACCCGTCGATCCCCCTGACGCTCAGCGACGGGTCGCGGTCGTCATGGGCCGGACACTGGGCCTGGTAACGGTCGCCGCCCAGGTCCTTGACCACACTCACGTTGGACCGCAGTGCATCCACCACGGTCTCGATGGCGCTCATTGCGCCTGCCGATCAACGCCGAGCTGGCGGCAGGCGGCTGCCAGACCCATCCAGGTCATCGCGCGGTCAATACCCGTGCCGGGGTCGGTCAGCCGAGCGGCGCTCCTTGCGTCGTACAGCGTGAGAGAATCGGTGACATGAACGTCTTCGTCACCTAGCCCGGTCCCTGTTGAGTTCTGCGACTGCCGCTCCGCTGTGGGCGGCAGTTTCGCGTCAGAGGTCATGGCGCACCCCCGTCGCCGATCAGGCCAGCGGTCCGGAGATTCTGGAGTGCGGCCACCAGGTCCGGGGGCGCCTGTCGGACGCCCCAGCGGCGGCAGTACGAGCACAGGTGGGCGGACCGGCAGTCGCACGCCTTCTGCGAGTAACGGGTCCAAAAGCTGTCCATTGCGGCGGTCATCTCTTGCCGCCTGTCCGGAGCAGGACGGCGATCTTCTCGACCGTCTCGTCGGTCATCGGCGGGGCTTCGTCCACCAGGCGCCTGATTGACTCTTGCTGCTCAATGGGCAGGCCTGACGGGTCGTCGAGCGTCATGCGGCATCACCGCCGGCCAGAAGCTTCTCGATGACGCGGGGTGGGATACGCCAGCGGGAGCCGATTTTGACGGCTTCAATCTCCCCGCCGCGACACATGCGGCGGACTTCGTGATCGGACAGCTTCATCAGGCGAGCGAAATCGCCGGTGTCGAGCCAGGGCTCTAGGAGGGCGCTGAAGAAGGCGGTTCTGGGACTGGCCGCCCGCACGGGCCAGGGCGCGAGATGCGGTGTGCGGGCGCACGCGAAGGCGGATGTTGGCGGGAAGCCTTGTCCCGGATGGTGACAG
>Ga0335069_10001421_pt1 | contig 38840 bp, 32 predicted proteins | sample Lox_Sample_11_FD_206714 | JGI IMG/M metagenome (GOLD analysis project Ga0335069, IMG submission 206714) | Soil microbial communities from Loxahatchee National Wildlife Refuge, Florida, United States - Lox_Sample_1.1 | ecosystem: Environmental > Terrestrial > Soil > Wetlands | place: USA...
ACGGTTACTGCTCCGGACGGTACCGCGCTGGTCGTCGGCGCGCAATCTCAGGATCTGGACTTGTCGACCGATGCGACCGGCAACTTGCATCTTGCACTCGGAGGTCACGACCTAACCACTAGCATGTCTGGAGGGAGTATCAGTGGGTTGTTGCAAACTCGCGACGAGGAAATACCCAGCATTCTTTCGAACCTTGATTCGTTAGCCTCAAGTCTCATTACCAGCTTCAACCAGGTGCACGAACAGGGATACGATCTGAATGGCAACACAGATATCGATTTCTTTGTACCTTCGCCGTCGGGCGGAGCAGGCTCGGCGGCGTCATTTGCCGTCAACATCTCCAACGCCTCACAGATCGCCGCCAGCGGAGATGGTTCAACCGGCAGCAATGCCAACTTGAATTCGCTCGTGGACCTGCGCGACCAGGCGATCGTCAACGGAAATACGCCTACGGACGCTTATTCGAAGCTGACTTTTCAAGTCGGCTCCGACCTTTCCAACGCGCAATCCGATCTGCAGAATAGCGAAGCCATGGTGCAGCAGTTGCAAAACCAGCGCGGTGCACTTTCCGGAGTCTCGCTCGACGAAGAGGCTTCCAACCTGATGCAGTACCAGCGGGCTTACGAGGCGGCCGCACGCGTTCTGACAGTGCTCAGCGATCTGACGCAAGTCAGCGTGAACCTTGGCGACTCGAGCGCCACTGTTTGATGAATAGAAAGGATCTATGCGCGTAAATCCCGACTTACGAAGTGACTTGCTGGCGTCGCTGGACCGGGTAGACGGTAAGCAACAGAAGGTGCTGAATCAGCTTTCGTCCGGAGTCCGCATTCAAACTCCCGCCGACGACCCGGCGGGAGCGGCTACTCTTGTGGAAGTTCAAGCTGAAGATGCCGCGACCGAGCAGTACGTGACCAACACCAATGCAATGCAGAGCCAGATGCAGGCGGCCGATTCGGCGCTGAACTCGGTTGGAGAAGCGCTCAACCGCGCGCTCTCGCTCGCTGTCGAGGGAGGGGATGGAACCTTCTCCGACTCCGATCGCAGTTCTATCGCCAACGAATTGAGCGGGATCAAAGACCAGTTATTACAACTGGCCAACTCCTCCTTCCTGGGCAACTATCTCTTCGCCGGCACAGCCACCTCTAACACCCCTTATGTGTCCGACCCAAGCTCTCCAACCGGAATCCTCTACCAAGGAAACAATGCGACGAACCAGGTCGAAATTGGCGAGAATTACTGGATTCAGTCCAACGTGCCGGGCTCATCGATTTTTGGAGACGGTACCAATGGCATTTTTAAGGCAATAACCGATTTGATCACTGCCGTGCAGAGCGACATAGGAGTGGACACGGCAACCACCGAGATCGGCAGCATGGTCGGTCAGGTTTCCACGGCTCGCGTGCAATACGGAAATGCGATGAACCAGCTCAACAGCAGCCAGGATATTCTGAACAACAATCACGTTCAATTGCAGCAGCAGATCAACAACCTTTCCGCGACCGACATCGCACAGGCAGCCTCCGATCTCGCCACTGTACAGAACCAGCGCAGCGCTCTGTTCGATGTGATCGCCCAGACGAATAACGACAGCTTGTTTGACTATCTGCGGTAGTCGCCGCACACTTCAGAAGCTCAAACCACGCAACTGACATGACCTGCTGGCAGTTGAGCTTTGGAAGCGGCTGCGCCCTGTTGCTGCTCTACCATAGCCCAGGCGTCCCGGATGGAGAGGAAATCGTTTGCGATTTCCTCGAGAATCTTTCCCGATTGCTTGCTCTGCGCCTGCAGAATCCGTGTGCGGGCCAGCATGTAAAACTTGTCTAGTAGCCTCGCAGGCTCGCCACCGCTCTTCATGTCCAGAGCGCTCTCGAGGTGCGCGATCAGCAGGAGGGCGTGGTCCAGTTGCAAGCTGCGTTTCTCGATGTCGCCGTCGCGTACCGCCAAGATCGCTCGGCCCAAATCGCTGACGATGTTTTCATACACTCGAATGACGAGCCCGACAGGGGTGATTCCAGTGGCGGATTCGGAAAGGTAGCTCATCCTCTACTCCGGAACTAGCTCTTGTTGTTGTTGGAAACCGTTGGCATCTGCCCAAGATCGGCCTCTTCCAGTGGCAGTTCCTGGAGCGCATTGCTGGCTTGGGTAAGCTGATTAACCAACTGCTGTCTCAGGATCGTCATATTTTCGTTGAAATTGTTAATGGAATCGTTCAGCGAGTTCTCCGTTGCATCGATTCCTTGGAGATCGACCGAGATCGGCCCGTTCGTCGGATCGGTAAGTGTCGTCAGCAGATTCGACATATTCAAGGCGAAGCCATTGCTCGTATTTTGCAAAAAACTCTGAACGTCAGAGAAATTCGAGGTCAATGCGTTGTTCAGGGTGGAGCTGTCGAGTGAAAGAGTGCCATCGTCGTTCATACTGATACCCAGCGAGGACAGCCCAGTGATACTGCCGGAAGAACTGGTGCTGCCGCTGATCGCGCCCAGCATTTGCTCCTGGAGTTGACGCACAACCGAATCACCTGCCAGCGGCCCTGCCGAGTTCGTGCTGGTATCGAAGGTGAATTGCGCATTGATGGCCGAAATCAGCGTGTTGTAGTCATTCACGAAGTTGGTGATGGCCTGCGATGCTGCATTGGTATCCGCATTTACCGAAACATCCACAGGATTCGACGACAAGCCCAACAATTGAAAAGAAACATTGGGGACGATTCCAGTGACGGTGTTTGTAGCACTGGTGAGGGGAATGCCGTCGACCGAGAAGTTCGCATCGTTGCCGCTGCCGGTCTGCGTGAATGCCAGCGCCGCACCAGTTGTCGTGCTTAAAGTGACATCGTTGGCTTTGCCCGTACCGTTGCCAACCACGGATAGAATGGCGCCGCTTGAATCGTTAATCACATTGGCTTTGACCCCACTGGAGAGCTTGTTGATTTGAGCCGCTACTTCGTTGAGCGAGTTGTAGGTGCCCAGATCAATGGTCTGCGTCGTTCCATTCCCGACTTTGATGGAAAGCGTTCCTCCGCCGGCAAGTGTCGTGTCTCCGGTCGCAATCGTTGTATTGGAATAGTAGGATGCATTCGACGCCAGGTTTGTAACGGTGACGGTATGGGTTCCGACGCTTGCTCCGGAGGCGACAGTAGCGGTAACTACAGAGGAATCCGAAGAACTGCTGGTGCGTGACGAGAATGCTCCTACATAGTCGTTGAGCGCATGGGCATCCTCGCTCAGATTGGACAGATCGCTACTTAGCGTCTGCAGAGCTGAAGCCTGCGATTGTGCCGTCTGTAGTTGGCTTTGCCAGATCTGTTCCGGAGCCGAATCGGCTTGGATCATAGCGTCTGCCAGCGATTGCACGTCGAAACCGCCGCTTGAAAGTAGGGCACTGGTATTAACCGTGATAGCCATCGTTTTATCCTCGCGATTGCAGAACTCGCGCTGCGGCCGTCGCCGGGCCCCGCAGTTCTTCTGCCGTTTACCTGCCTCAGTATCGCGCTTTCGTCCTCGTCCGTGGCCTGGTAGCAGTCGTTTTCCTCCGCACTGTTTCCATTTCCGGCATCTTGTTCCGTTTTGGAATCGTCATCGGGAAGATGGTTGGAACCGGAGCGCCCCTTATCGTTCGGATGCGAATGTCGCCGCACTGCATCGGCGTTATCCGTACGTTGCACCGGATTGACATTGCTGAGATCCAGCTCCATGGCAGCACCATCAAGCCCAGGCCCCATCACGCTTTCCTGAAGCGTGATGGGGTTGGGGAATCCTGGACGACTGCTACTGCAACAGCTTCAGCACGTTCTGCTGCATCTGGTTGGCCTGGGCCAGGGCGGACATGCCGGTCTGTTCCAGGATCTGGTACTTGGTCAGGCTGGCGACTTCCGACGGGATATCGGCGGACATAATGCCGTCTTCGGCGGAGGTCAGGTTCTGCACCTGGTTATTCATAACGTTGGTAGCCGCCGTCAGTTGGTTGGAACTGGCGCCAATATTGCCGCGCAGGGCGGCGATTTGCGCAATGGCGTTATTGATATCGGTCAGTGCAGTCTGCGCACTTCCCGCACTGCTCAGGTTGTCGCTGGCGAGGCTGATCCCATTCAGATTGTTGCTGTCCAATGTACCCATGGCCACCGAGATCGTGGTGCTGCCAGCTACCGTCGAGTCACTGAGGTACACGTTCAGATTGCCGGAGTTGCTGGTGTGGGCAAGGGTGTCCGCCGCACCGTCCCCGTTAATCTTTATGGTCGAGCCGCCGTCAGCCAACGGATCGGTGGCGTTGCCTCGGCCCTGGGTGTCAGTAACAACAACGTTGCCCGTCTTGTCCAAGGTTGCGACAAGACCGGTACCGGAGTTGTTGATATCGTCGATCAGGTCGCCTACGGTGGTGTCGCCAGTGCTCGCACCGAAGGTTTGTGTGGTGTAGGCCGGCGTTGCCAGAGTGTTGTCCCAGTACTTGATCTTCATGTCGCCGGTGATAGCGCTCGCCAGCCCAGCCGGATTTGTCACATTGGTTGTGACCTGGTTGTTATTCGCGGAAATGCCCGTAAAGATCGCGGCGCCGTTGTACGTCGTCTTCTGCCCGATATTGTCGATTTCGCTTTTGATCGAGGAGAATTCGGCGTTCAGAGCGGTACGCTGCGAGTCGCTTACCGTACCCGTGGATGATTCCGTAGCCAGGGTAACGGCGCGGTTTAGAAGGCTCGTAACCTGCGAAAGAGCGCCATCGGCAACCTGCAGCATTCCATATCCGTTGGTTGCGTTTTGTGAAGACTGCGTGAGTGCCGTGACATTTGCCTGTAAGCCATTGGCAATGGCAAGTCCGGCGGCGTCATCGGCGCCAGAATTGATTCGCTGACCCGAAGACAATTGAAACAATGTGGTCTGCAAGTTCTTGTTGGTAATCGACAATTGGTTCTGCGCTGCGAGAGATGCGATGTTATTCAAAATGCTGAGTGCCATTGATTGGCTCCTTTTCCCCGGTTCCGTGAGCCTGCACTCAGCGGCGCTTCCGTTGGTGCCAGCAGTGCTGCTGAAGGGAAAACCCTTGCGGCATCGGAACCCAAATCGCGTTCAAGCCATTCATCGTCCTCCTGTGGAAATGCTTTAACTCTTTCCGCCACCCGGACGTAATGCATCCCTCCTTTCCGCCGATTAAACATGTGTCGAACTCATGGCAAATACAGCCACCAACTCTTTCAAGCGTCCTCTCGCCGACACCGTAAATCGCGCGCCAAGCGCCAACCGGCTGGAGCAATTTGGCAGGCAAATTGATTCCCTCGAATCGATGCCGGGGATCAACGCCATACTGCAACCACTGCTTTCTTATTTGCAGAAGCCTTTTGAGCAACAGGACATGCAACGCATTGTGGACCTCATCTCCCACGACAACTCGCTCACTGCGCAATGCCTGCACATGGCCAACTCGCCTCTGTTCGGACATTGGCAGCAGATCCGGACACCGCGTGCCGCGGTGGCTGCCTTGGGCCTGCAGCGCATGCGCGACATCGCGCTTTCTTGTTGCATGCTGCGCTTGCTTCCGGAGGGTGCCGATCAGAACCATCTCGCTGTCCTTTGGGAACACTCACTCGCCTGTGCGCTGCTTTCACGCAAACTGGCACGCCGTATCGGCATTCATGATCCAGAAGAGGTTTATATCGCTGCTTTGTTGCACGATCTCGGCTTGATGGTGAACCTTCGCCTGGCGCCCGACGAGTTTCGCGAGATCCTGCTCAGGGCTTTGTCCGAACATCGCGCCCTCGAAGAACTCGAACTTGCAGCCTGGGGCTGTACCCATTGCGATACGGGCGGGCTGCTAGCTTCCCGATGGGAACTTCCGCCCATGGTGATCGACGTAATCCAGCATCATCATGGGGTGTCGGCCACCTCGGAATTCCGAGCTATCGTCGCTCTAATTGCCATCTGCGATCAGCTTTGCCGCGCCAGTGGTCTCGGCTATGGATTTCAGGAAGAGCTTAGTCTGGATTGGGAGCGCAGCCCGTTAGTGGCAGCCATCAAGGAAGATCGGCCAGCCTCATCCACCGTGCATTGGCCCAAGCTAATTGAGGAACTCACCGCCTACCTGAGCGAAGTGCGCAAGCTGGTGAGCGTTCTTTTCCGTTTTAAGTAAGCGAGAGAACTTCTTTTACTTTAGTGCTCAGCGCTTCCGCTGTGAACGGCTTCTGCAAAAAAGGCAGGTCCTTGTTCTTCAGAGGGACGGGATGGTCTCCGAAATCTTCGTTGTAGCCTGACATATAGAGGGTCTTTAGCCCCGGACACAACGAAGTCAGTTTGTCAGCCAGATCGAGTCCGTTCATACCTGGCATCACCATGTCCGTCACCAGCAACTGAATGGGGCCACTTTGGTGGAAAAGGCTTAGCGCCTCGGCGCCGGTACGGGCAGACAATACCTCATAGCCTTCCTCTGCCAGGATTTCGCAAGCTACATCGCGAACGAACGCTTCGTCTTCCACCAGCAGTATTTTGCTCACTTCCGTCGCCGGCTCGTTCATAGGCTGATGTTCTTTGGCATGTTGCGCGGGGCGCCTAACTGACCAATAGTGAATTGTAGTCTAACCGCACAGTTATGTATTCCGAAATTTGCCGCACAAATCCAGCGTGACGTTACATAAGTTTTCTTAAGAATTTCAAATCTTGTAGGAACAACAAGTGCACTGCAATGCGGTGTGCTTTCCAAGTGCGCCAATCTCCATTGTGCTCGACCCTTTCTCCGACTCGCTCACGGCAAGCTCTTCCACTTCCCATGCGCGACGGTAGACAAGGGCCGCCGCGTGGAATCGTTCTGGTTGTGTGGCGATTGTTCACGCCGCTTGACCCTGCAGTGGAACCCCGGGAATGGAGTCTTGACCGTTCCACTCGTAGGTTCCTCGCCTGCTGTTCCTCACGCTGAAAAACTCCCTTCGAGAGCACTTTTGACCCGTTAAATCAGCACGTTAGACCGCCCCCAAATTTCGCATCACTGCCATCAAAAGTATGAGTTGTACTTACACTATGGAACCCGAGTATTAATTAACTTCCGGCAATCTCGGCTGGTCGGCGTACGACCGCCAGATACGTGTGCCAAATTTGAAGGCAGGTACAAAGATGAGTGAAGTTGGTCAAAGGTACGGGCTTCCCAATGCGCAGGGTCTCTACGATCCGCGCAATGAACGTGACGCGTGCGGTATCGGATTCGTCGCCAACATCAAGGGCGAGAAATCCCACGACATCATCGTGAAGGGAATTCAGGTCCTTATCAACCTCACCCACCGCGGTGCGTGCGGTTGCGACCCCGAAACCGGCGACGGCGCCGGCCTGCTCATCCAGATTCCGCACCAGTTCTTTGTCCGCGAATGTGCCACTCTCGGGTTTCGGCTTCCTGCGCCCGGCGAGTACGCCATCGGCATGGTGTTCTTCCCGGTCGATAAAGCCGAACGCTTGCAGTGTGAGGGCATCCTCGAGCGCGTTGCTCGTGAAGAAGGTCTTTCGGTCCTTGGCTGGCGCGACACACCAGTCGATGGGGACGCCATTGGACGCGTCGCTCGCGTCTCGCAGCCCTACATCCAGCAAATCTTCCTCGGTCGTGCCGCCGGCATGGACGAAGACTCGTTCGAGCGCAAGCTGTACGTCGTCCGCCGTCGCGTGGAAAACGAAGTCGGTGCCGCCACTGACATGCCGCAGAAAGGAATGTTCTTCATCCCTTCACTGTCGGCTCGCACCATCGTTTACAAGGGTCTGCTGTTGGCACCGCAGATCGCCAACTTCTATCAGGAACTGAAAGATCCCGACGTAACCAGCGCGTTATGCCTGGTGCACCAGCGCTTTTCGACCAACACGTTTCCAACTTGGCATCTGGCGCATCCCTATCGCTACGTCGCGCACAACGGCGAAATCAACACTGTCAAGGGAAACGTGAACTGGATGTTCGCCCGCCAATCCACGCTGGCCAGCGATCTGTTCGGCGATGACATCAAGAAGTTGTTTCCCATCGTACAGTCGGGTGGCAGCGACTCCGCCAATTTCGACAACGTGCTCGAACTGCTCGTCCAGTCCGGACGCAGCCTGCCGCACGCGATGGCGATGATGATTCCCGAAGCCTGGTCCGAGCACACGCCTGAGGCCAAGCGCCACTTCTACGAGTATCACGCCTCGCTGATGGAGCCCTGGGATGGCCCCGCCGCGATCGCTTTTACCGACGGCCGCGTTATCGGAGCCACACTCGACCGCAACGGGCTTCGCCCCGCTCGTTATGTCGTCACTGACGACGGTCTGGTCGTGATGGCGTCGGAAGCTGGCGTTCTTGCTATCAATGACGAAAACGTTACCGTTAAGGGACGTCTTCAGCCCGGGAAGATGTTCCTCGTTGATACCGTCGAAGGCCGCATCGTTGCCGACGAAGAAATCAAGAGCAACCTGGTGAAGCGCCAGCCCTACGGAGAATGGCTGAAAGAGCAGCAGATTTGCATCGACGATCTGCCCGAGCCTTTTCGCGTAATGGGATCCGATCATGAGACGCTGGTCACCCGCCAGCGGATGTTTGGCTTCACCGACGAAGATCTGAGAATGATCTTGTTGCCAATGGCCGTCGAAGGTCACGAGCCGATCGGATCCATGGGCAACGACACGCCACTTGCATGTCTGTCAGACAAGCCGCAGTCCCTCTTCAACTATTTCCGCGTGCTGTTCGCGCAAGTGACGAATCCGCCAATCGATCCCATCCGCGAAGAGATGGTGATGTCCCTGATCAGCTACATCGGGCAGGAGCGCAACATCCTGCAGGAAAAGCCGATCAATGCGCACACGCTGCGCCTCGAGCATCCGATGCTCACCAATCGCGATCTCGAGTGCCTGCGTCGCGTGTCGAAGGGCGACTTCCTCGCCACCACATTGCCAACGCTCTACCGCGTCGCTCACGGTGAGAAGGGCCTTCAGGACGCGCTCAACACGCTCTGCCGCCGTGCATCACTGGCATTGAAGTCCGGCTACACGATTCTCATTCTCTCCGATCGCGGCGTGGACGAAGAATACGCGCCAATTCCGAGTCTGCTCGCGCTCACCGCCGTTCACAATCATCTGGTGCGTGAGTCCACGCGCTCTCAGTGCGCCTTGGTGGTTGAATCCGGCGAACCGCGCGAGGTCATGCATTTCGCGCTTTTGATTGGCTACGGTGCTAGCGCCGTCAATCCGTATCTCGCCATCGAAACGCTCGAAGATTTTGCCAAGCGCGGGTACCTGAGCGAAGGCCAGAACTTCTCGACTGCCCTCAAGAACTACAAGAAGTCCATCAACAAAGGGCTGCTCAAGACCTTCTCCAAGATGGGCATCTCGACCTTGCAAAGCTATCGCGGAGCCCAGGTGTTCGAGGCTCTCGGCCTCAATAAGTCGCTCGTCCAGAAGTACTTCACGGGCACGCCGTCGCGCATCGAAGGCATCGGCCTCGACGTCCTCGCTCGCGAAGCGCAGATGAAGCACGACCACGCCTTCCGTCCGGTCACAGATTCCGAGACCGAACTCGCTGTCGGTGGCAACTACGCCTATCGCACCAATGGCGAACGCCACCTCCTGAACCCGACCACCATCAGCAAGCTCCAGCACGCGGTTCGTCAGGATAGTTTCCAGACGTTCCAGGAATATTCCGACTACATCGACAATTACAACGAGCGCTTGTGTAACCTCCGCGGACTCCTTCGGTTCAAGAAGGGCAACCCGGTTCCGCTCGAGGAAGTCGAGCCCGCTAACGAAATCGTTCGCCGCTTCGCTACGGGAGCCATGTCGTTCGGTTCCATCAGCGCCGAAGCGCACGAGACGCTCGCGAAGGCCATGAACCGCATCGGCGGCCGCTCCAATACTGGCGAGGGCGGGGAAGACGAAAAGCGCTTCGTCGACGATCGCCGCAGCTCGATTAAGCAGGTCGCGTCAGGCCGTTTCGGCGTCACCGCCGAGTATCTGGTCAACGCCGACGAGCTCCAGATCAAGATGGCACAGGGTGCCAAGCCCGGCGAAGGCGGTCAGCTTCCCGGGCACAAAGTGGATGAGAACATTGCTCGCGTTCGCCGCTCTACACCCGGAGTCGGGTTGGTTTCGCCGCCGCCACATCACGACATCTACTCGATCGAAGATCTCGCGCAGCTCATCTACGATCTGAAGAACGTCAACCCGAAGGCGCGCATTTCGGTGAAGCTGGTCGCTGAAGTCGGCGTTGGCACCGTCGCTGCTGGCGTTGCCAAAGCTCACGCCGACGTCATCCTCATCAGCGGAGACACCGGAGGCACCGGTGCCGCTCCGCTCAGCTCCATCAAGCACGCAGGCGTGCCGTGGGAACTCGGTCTCGCGGAAACCCAACAGGTCCTCGTCATGAACGACCTCCGCAGTCGCGTGCGCGTTCAGACCGACGGTAAGCTCCAGACCGGACGCGACGTAACCATCGCCGCATTGCTCGGAGCTGAAGAGTTCGGCTTCGCAACAATGCCCCTGGTTGCAATGGGTTGCATCATGATGCGCAAGTGTCACTTGAATACTTGCCCGGTCGGCATCGCCACCCAGGACCCACGTCTCCGCGCCAAGTTCTCCGGCCAGCCCGAGCACGTCATCCGCTTCTTCTTCTTCCTCGCCGAGCAAGTCCGCCAGCACATGGCGGAGATGGGTTTCCGCACCTTCGACGAGATGGTCGGCCGCGTCGACATGCTCGAAGTCAAGCCGAGCATCGACCACTGGAAGGCTCACGGGCTCGACTTCAGCGCCATCCTGCACAATCCGCAGATGCCCGCCCGCATCTCGCGCCGCTGCACGCAGGCGCAGGACCATGGGCTGCACCAGTCGCTCGACTACCGCCTCATCGACTACGCTCGCGAGGCACTTGAGAGTCGCCAGCCGATGCACCTCAAGTTGCCGATCCGCAACGTCCATCGCTCCGTCGGGACGATGCTGAGCGGGGAAGTGGCGCGTCGCTACGGCAACGCTGGCTTGCCCGAGGACACCATCAAGTTCGACTTCCAGGGATCGGCCGGCCAGAGCTTCGGCGCCTTCCTTGCTCACGGCGTCACGCTCGAACTCGAAGGTGATGCCAACGACTACGTCGGCAAAGGACTTTCCGGTGGACGCCTCATCGTCTATCCGCCGCGCGAGTCGAAGTTCCAGCCCGAAAAGAGCATCATCATCGGCAACGTCGCCCTCTACGGTGCCACCGGCGGCGAAGCCTTCTTCAACGGCATGGCTGGCGAGCGCTTTGCGGTCCGCAACTCCGGCGCTACGGCCGTCGTCGAAGGCGTGGGCGACCACGGCTGCGAGTACATGACCCGTGGCACGGCCGTCGTCCTCGGCAAATGCGGACGCAACTTCGCTGCCGGCATGAGTGGGGGTATCGCCTACGTCCTCGACGAGAAAGGCGACTTCGCTCGCAAGCGCTGCAATCTTGCCGAGGTCGATCTCGACCCGCTTGGCGATGAGGACTTCGCCATCGTGCGCCAGTTGATCGAGAAGCACGTTGCCCTCACGGGTAGTGTGCGTGGTAAGTGCATCCTCTGCAACTGGGCGGAGCTGAGCGGAAAGTTCATCAAGATTTTCCCGCACGATTACAAACGCGTGCTGGGCATTCCGCGCTCGACAGCTGTTGCTGCGGCGGTGTACGCGAAAGAGCCCGCCGCCACAGCGGTTGCCATGAGCAGGTAGGTAGCGAGTGCGAAAACGGTTTTACTGAAAACCGATAACCGACAACCGAGAACTAACTGAAAGCTGATTATTGACGCTGAGAGCTGAGAAACAATGGGCAAACCAACTGGATTCATGGAACACAAGCGCGAAATGCCGACCCGCCGGCCGGTGACTGAGCGCATCAACGATTGGTTCGAGATTTACATCGAATATCCCGACGAGAAGGTGCGTTCGCAGGGCGCGCGCTGCATGGATTGCGGCGTCCCCTTCTGCCATAACGGCTGTCCGCTGAACAACATCATTCCGGACTGGAACGACCTCGTCTATCGCGACCGTTGGGAAGAGGCCATCAAGCGCCTGCACGCGACCAACAATTTCCCCGAGTTCACCGGGCGCATCTGTCCGGCGCCGTGCGAAGCTTCCTGCGTCCTCGGCATCAATGAGCCGCCAGTGACCATCCGCCAGATCGAGAAGACCGTCATCGAGCACGCCTTCAAGTGCGGATGGATCCGCCCCGAGCTTCCGTCAACCGAGACCGGGAAGAGCGTCGCGGTCATCGGCTCTGGACCTGCGGGCCTCGCCGCCGCGCAGCAACTGCGCCGCGCCGGCCATCGCGTCACTGTCTTTGAGAAAAACGAAAAACCCGGTGGACTGCTCCGCTTCGGCATCCCGAACTTTAAGCTTGAAAAAGAAATCGTCGAGCGACGACTGCAGCAGATGGCCGAAGAAGGCGTCGAATTCAAGAACAACGCGCATGTCGGCACGAATGTTTCCGTGAACGATCTCCAGCGCGACTATGATGCCCTCCTGCTGTCCGGAGGCGCCGAGCAGGCCCGCGACCTGCCGCTGCCCGGGCGCGAGCTGAAAGGCATCTACTACGCTGTTGATTTCCTCTCCCAGCAGAACCGCCGTAACGAAGGTCTGCCGTTCGAGAGCGAAGACATTCTCGCCACCGGTAAGCGCGTCGTCATCATTGGCGGGGGCGACACCGGCGCTGATTGCCTCGGCACCTGCCATCGCCAGAAAGCCAAATCGATCCAGCAGTTCGAATTACTTCCCATGCCTCCCAACGAGCGCTCGCCGAAGACGCCGTGGCCGTTGTGGCCAATGCAGCTCCGCACCGAAAGCTCGCACGAAGAGGGTGGCATGCGCGAGTGGAGCATTTCCACCACCGAGTTCCACGGCAATGACGCCGGCCAACTCACCGGCCTTACCGGCATTCGCGTCGGAGTTCCGCCGAAGTTCGAACCCGTCGCCGGTTCCGAGTTCTTCCTCGAGTGCGACATGGTCCTGCTCGCCATGGGATTTGTCGGACCGGTCCGCGGCGGCCTGCTTGCGCAACTCGGCGTCAAACTCGACCAGCGTGGCAACGTCGCCACCGACGAGAGCTACATGTCGTCGGTGTCGGGCGTGTTTGCTGCCGGCGACATGCGCCGCGGACAATCGCTTGTCGTTTGGGCCATTGCAGAGGGTCGCAAAGCCGCGGCGGGAATTGACCAATACCTCCGCCACTCACATAGCGTGCTGGCGTAGCCTCTTGCATCCCGAAGGTGAGTCGCCCGCTTGTCATCACGAGCGTCAAGCGCGAGGGATCTGCTTTTTTGACTTTTGTCATTCCGAGGACTGAGCGGAGCGAAGCCGAGGAGTCCCTACGTTCTGTTTCTGTCTGCCATTCCTCGCGTAGCGAGGAATCCAAGCTTTCAGAAGTGCCCATCTTTTCATTTAGCGGCGGCGTTGCTATGCTCCCGGCATGATCCGCAGAACATTCGCCGCTGTTTCGTTGCTATTGGCTTGCCTCTCGGGGATGTGCCAATTGCAAGCACCGACAGCAATCAGCGATTTTGGCTACAGCTCCTGTTCTCATCGCTCCTGCCTTTTTGTGCCTGACGACCAACATCCGAGAACATATCACCAGGGGAATTTGAGCTACTCCGTAACCGAGAGCGGCAATTCACTTTGAATCGAGGACGGAAGGTAATTCTGTCAACGCGCCTCAAAGACTTGAGCGCCAGCGTCTTTGTAGTTTGGTCAAATAGCAACGACTGGTTCGCAATTACCTGGAGCGACGGCGGGGCAATCGGCAACTTCCATGCTCGCGTGTTCCATATTGCAATCGACAATGTGAATGAAGCGGAGTCGGTGAAAACTGCCTTTTCTGATTTTCGGGGCAGGCATTGGTGCAAGGCACGAGGCGACAACGTGCAGGCTTATGGTTGGGATGACAAGACCGGTGCCCTAGTTCTCGTTACTTCGGTCTACCCAACCGGTGACTGCGGCAAAGACCTGGGCCACACAGAGGCATATTTGGTGCAGCCGGCCGATGGCGCGATACTTAGGCATCTGAGCCTCCGCGAATTCAACGTATACGCGAAATCCCATCCTCAGTAGGGATTCCACTGCAGAATGACCTAGCAGGCTGTGCTCATGTTGTAGGCTATCCGAAAACTGAACCCCTACCGTTCATTCCCCTCGTTTGACCGCCTGAAAAACTGGGTGTTACCCTACCCGTTTGACGATCGAGTCGCGAGGCCCACTGTGTCATCAACCGTCGTAGCTGCTCCCCGCAAAACCGCTCTCAACGCCGTTCATCGCCAGATGGGCGCCAAGATGGTCGATTTCAACGGCTGGGACATGCCGGTCGAGTATCCGCCCTCGGGCGAACGCAAGTCGGGCGGCCTCATCGCCGAGCACCTAGCAGTGCGCACCGGCGTCGGCATCTTCGACGTCAGCCACATGGGCGACATTCGCGTCCACGGGCCAGAAGCCCTCGCCGCCATTCAGCACATCACCATCAACGATGCCTCAAAGCTCAACACCAGCCAGGCGCAGTATTCGGCGATGCTCTACCCGCAAGGCACCTTTGTTGACGATGTCATCGTCCACAAAATGGCCGACGACGATTACCTTATCGTCATCAATGCTGGTACGCGCGAGAAGGACTGCAACTGGGTCCGCGACAACGCCGCGGGATTCAACTGCCGCGCCGATGACCTCAGCGACCAATTCACTCAAATCGCGATTCAGGGCCCGCGAGGAGTCGATCTCCTCCAAAAGCTGACCGACGCCAATCTCAGCGCGGTCAAGTTTTACTGGTTCACCCACGGAACCGTTTGTGGACTGAAGAACATTCTCATCGCCCGCACCGGATACACCGCCGAAGACGGGTTCGAGATCTACGTCCCCAGCGACGAAGCCACCAGCGCCCGGGTCTGGTACGACGTCCTCGATGCCGGGAAGGAATTCGGCGTTCTGCCTTGTGGGCTTGGCGCCCGCAATACGCTGCGCCTGGAAGGGAAGCTCCCGCTCTACGGCCACGAAATTTCCGACACCATCAACGTCTGGGAAGCCGGCCTCGATCGCTTCTGCAAGCTCGACAAAGCCGAATTCACCGGACAAGATGAGCTGGTCCGTGCGAAAGCCGAAGGCATCACGCGCACGTTAGTCGGGCTGGAAATGGTGGACCGGGGCATCGCTCGCGATGGCTACAAGGTCCTCAGCCCCATCGGAGCCGAGATCGGATACGTCACCAGCGGTTCGCCCGCACCATTCCTGAAGAAGAACATTGCGCTGGCGTATGTGCCGCCCTCGCACTCGACGCTCGACACCGAACTCGCGATCGAAATTCGCGGCCAAGCCGTCAAAGCCCGGGTGGTGCCGACGCCGTTCTACAAAAGACCGAAAAAAAGTGGTTAGTGGTTGGTGGTTAGTGGATAGTCAGGAGGAATCCACTAACCAAAATCCATCCACCACCCACTATCCACTATCCACTTTTTCCAATTACATTAGACGTTCTTACCTGGCAATCATTTAGGAGCAAGCGATGAGCTACCCAGCAGATTTCAAATACACCAAAGAGCACGAGTGGATCAAAATCGAGGGCAACAGCGGCACCATCGGCATCACCGACCACGCCCAGCAGGCGCTTGGAGACATCGTCTTCGTTGAGCTCCCCAAGGTCGGCGCGGCAATCTCTGCGGGCAAGAGCTTCGGCACCGTCGAGTCCGTCAAAGCCGTCAGCGATCTCTACGCCCCCGTTTCCGGCACCGTGACCGCAGTGAACGGTGAGCTTTCGACCGCTCCCGAAAAAGTGAACAGCGAACCCCATCAGGCCTGGATGGTGAAAATCACGCTCGCCAATCCTGGCGAAACCAGTTCCTTGCTTTCCGCTTCCGACTACGAGAAATTTGTCGCCGAAGAAAGCTAGGGCCAGAATTTCTCTGCGACCGCTGTTTCTCGTGCGCTTTGCGATGAGAAAATCGGCAAAATCGGGCAGGGTGTGTTTTCGGCCATCTCTAAGCTCTTGTTTCTGCTGATGTAGCCCTAAGTTATTGATTCTATTCAGAGGGTAGGGTGAAATTTATTTTTGACGGCCAGCAGCGAAACCGAGCATGAATTTTCGCCCGCAGTCTATGCACTCCTTTTTCAGGCCGATCATCTTCGCCCTTCTCCTGGTCAGCACCCTCTCTGCGCAAAATCTTAATGGCGCTCTGCGCGGACACGTCCAAGATGCCTCTGGTGCTCGCGTTGCGTCCGCCAAAGTGACCGTCAGCGCATCAGGTTCGTCTTTCGAACGCGAAACCGTCACCACCGGCAACGGTGAGTTCCTGATCGACAACCTTCTTCCCGGACCCTACAGCCTTAGCGTCACTGCCGCAGGATTTGCACCGGCGACCGCGACGGTTCAGGTCGTAGTCAGCACCGTACGCAACCTCGCGGTAACGTTAAAGCCGCAAGCTGTTTCGCAAACGGTCAACGTCAGCGCTGCCGCATCGTCCATCACTACGCAGCCCATCGACCTCTCCAGCGCGGTTCGCGGAGGTGCCGTCAGCCATCGTGATCTCCAGAATCTTCCGCTTGCCGCGCGCAGTTTCGCCAACATCGCCTACCTCGTTCCCGGAACCGAGCCGGTCGAGCCTTCTGATCCCACCAAGGCTCGCATCACGGCTGTCTCGACCGGTGGAAGCTCCGGCCTCAACAACGAGCTCTCGGTCGATGGCGCTGACAACTCCGACGATTGGATCGGCGGGTTCCTGCAGAATTTTTCGCCCGACGCTATCCAGGAGTTCAACTTTCGCACCGCCAACGAGGAAGCCGACACCGGATGGACTACCGCTGGCTCCGTCGTGATCACCACTCGCCATGGAACCAACACCTGGCACGGCGACGCCGCGTTCTACGGGCGCGCCGCCGCTTTGAATGCGCGGTTTCCCATCGAGAATCCTGCGCCGAATCCCAAGCAGCCGTTCTCGCGCCAGAACTACATCGGCACCATCGGCGGCCCGATCCTCAAAGACAAGGTCTGGTTCTTCACCTCCTTTGAGTACGTTCACGAAAACGCCAGCATTGCTTACAGTCCCGCGAGCACACAGCAGTTTCAGGCTCTGGAAACCATGGCCGCCGACGGATTGATTCCCGGCGTGCCCTCGATCAGCGCACCCGATTTCGTGCCGATTCCATTCCGCGATTATTTGTCTTCAATCCGATTCGACTGGGCGCAATCACCAAAATCGCAGTGGTTCCTGCGCACGTCGTCTGACAGCTATCTGACGCACAACGCGCTGGTGCAGCAAGGCGCACTACCCAACACCGGCCTCACCACCCACAACAACTACTTCAATACCGTTCTCAGCAACCAGTACGCGTTCAGCCCCAACTGGGTCGGCAGCTTCGTTTTCGATGCCAGTAGTCTTCATCTGACGCAGGTTCGCAATTCAGACCTCGGCTTCGCGCTGGCGTTTCCGTTCACTTCGACCTCGCAAACCGTTTCCGGATTCGAGACTCTCGGCGACAACCAGTTCAACACTCCGATCACGCTCTTCCCGTCGTTGCGCAACCAGCAGAAGTATCAGTTTCGTTACGACGTCAGCCACGTTGCCGGAAATCATGCGCCAAAGTTCGGCGTCGATTTCATCCACGAACCGGTGCTCAGTGGAGCCTATCCTGCCAGCCAGGAATCGTTCACGCAATTCGTCTACAACCCAACCGACTATCTGAATCCCGCCATCATTCCGGATGGCATCACCGAGTTCAGCAACGACCTGACCTGTGCTACCGCTCCCGATGGAACGCCCCTCTATAGTCCGAACACGAACTGCTCGACCTCGCCCGCAGGCAACGGCGCCTTCGACCAGAACGTGCAGCGACTGGCGCTCTATGCCGAAGATTCCTGGCGCGCCACGCCGCACCTGACCATCAACTACGGCCTCCGCTGGCAAACCACTTTCGGTCTGTTCCAGGCTTCGGGCGTGAGCCAGACCGCAAATCCATCGTTTTCACTCCTGCCCTCGTTGGGCTATCCACAGGCTGTTCCACACGACGACCGAAGGCAGTTCGGCCCACGGATCGGGATCGCCTACGCCCCCGGAAGCAGCGGTAAGACGGTCATTCGCGCCGGATTTGGCATGTTCTACAACGACCTGGCGCAGAACGGATGGGCAACGGCCCTCGGCTCGGTCAACCCGAACTCCGTAGCGCCGCCCTCCCTCATCGATCCTGGCTACAAAACACCGTACGCGATCCACGTGACTGCCGGAGCCGAGCACGCGTTCAGCGCCAACTGGACCGCCAGTGCCGACTACATCCATGAGCAGGGAAATCACGGATACCGCGCCTATCCTTACGCCGATGCGACTGTCTTTCGCTCCGACAATCGTTCCAGTTACGACGCCCTCATGTTGCGCGTCCAGGGGAATGTCTCGAAGCGCTTCAATCTCACCGCCCACTACACGCTCGCCCAAGCAAAAACCTGGGGATGTGTGTTAGGCGAACTCTTCGACTATGTGAATGGGGTTTGCGATCCCTACAATGCGTTTGCGCACGGTGACTACGGGCCCTCGGGCGAGGACATTCGCCATCGCTTCGTTGTGGCTGGAACCGTGTACGCACCAGGCGGGATCGAGTTTGCCACGTTAACTCAGATCGAGAGCGCTCGCCCCTACACGATCACCAATGCCGATGGCAGCGGACGCATCTCTGTCAACGGTGTCCTCGAGTCGCTCGACCAGGTGCGCGGCACGCCTTACGTGCAAATCGATCTCCGTGTCAGCCGTCCTATTCATTTCGGCGATCGTTGGGAGATTCGTCCCTTCGCCGAGTTCTTCAATCTGTTGAACCGCAACAATGCCGGGGCGAACTATGTCACCAACATTACTTTGTTGCCCGTTCCTTCCGGCCAGGCGCAAGCAGGCAATATCACTGACGTCTGCCTCAATTCCTCCTGCTCCATGACCCAGCCAATCACGAGCATCAATCAGCTTCGCGTTCCCGGGGGCGCCTTAGGAGACTTCTTTGGCCCGGGGACCACCGTCGGAATCCCCTTCGCCGCGCAACTCGGAGTTCGCCTCACCTTCTAGCTCACTCTGGCGTTATCTACCATTTACTCAAGAATAATTACTTAGAGAGTCAACACTCGCCAGCAGGAACTCCATCCTAGGAAGCGACGATCAAGGTGATATATGACTCCGAAGTTACAGACCAGTTCCTGGGCGTCCGCATTCTGCTCGACTCTGCTCGTAATTGTTCTCGCAGGATGCGGCGGAACTAGCCGTTCAACCACAACCACTACAACACCTGCCGCCTCTGCCACGTCTCCAACATCCGGTTCGAACTCAAACGCGAGTACTGCTTTGTCCGCAAGTTCGCCTTCCGCAAGCGCAAGCAATTCGGGCGCATCGAGCTCGCCTGCTAATTCGACCAGCTCCAGTTCAACCGGCACATCCAGCTCATCGGCGACTTCGGGAAGTTCTGGCACCGCAAGCACCAGTGCTCCCAGCACGACTACCGCCAGCTCAGGTTCAGGGCAAACTGGAACGAGCGGTTCCGGAGCGACTCCGCCCAGCGGAACTACTTACGTTTACTCCGCACTCTATGTCGATTCCGGCGGAGTGATTGGCGACCAGCTTGATCCCAGCTCTGCCACCCTGACCCCTGTTCTGGGTTCGCCGTTTGTTTCGAAGTCGGCGGGAGGCATGGGTGCCCTCGCCGCTTACAACGGCAACTTGTATATCGCCCATTACACTTCGCTGGCAGGGCAAACCCAGCTCGTGCAGTTCAAGGTTGACCCATTAACAGGTTCCGTCAGCCAGGCCGCGACCTTCGACGCCGGAGTTCCTGCTGACGGCGACAACATGATCCGCCGTCTATATGTGAACTCCGCGCACAAGGTTCTGTATGCGCAGTTCCAATGGACCGTCAATTCTTTTTCGCTGGCTGCCGACGGCACGCCGAAACTGCTGAATTCGGTCCAGCCTTCTACCGGTTCCGTATGGGGCTTCGATTTCATGCCCAACGGTCCCTACGCCTACGCCGCCATCCAGAACGGGAATCCCAAGGTCAGATTCCAAGCACCGCAGATTGTCCTGCTCAACGTCAACCCAGACGGCTCCCTCACGGTCAACCGCACGCTGCTGACTCTCAACAACTCGTCAGGGCTTGCCGGCGACCTGCGCATTGATCCTTCGGGAAAATTCGTCGTCGTGACGAACGGGCAGAACAATGAGCAGATCAGCGTTTTCGCCATCCAGGGCGATGGTAGCTTGAAGGAAGTGTCGGGATCGCCTTTCCAGACTGGAAGTCAGATGGCGGTGCAGATGGCCTTCGACTCGACGGGCCAGTTTCTTTACCTCTTCAACAACGTGGAGTACGTTCCGCAGACCGAAACGCTGCAGACCTTCGCCCTCAATTCGTCTACAGGGGAATTGACCCCGGTGCAGACCCTGGATCTACCTGACATGATGAGATCTGCCTGGTTGCAGGTGGATGGAAACTTCGTCTACGTCGCGAACGACGTCAGCAGTGGTCTGGGCGCAACCATCACCATCTATAACCGGGATGCGAAGACCGGGGAACTGACGCAGGCGTCGACAACGAATCTGGCAGACTCGATTGGCGAGATCGACACACTGCACTATTAGGAGCAGTCCGGCCCTTTCGTAGGAAAGGGCCGGGCACGCTGAAGAGCTTACTTGAACGACTGGATCGCTGCGGCTTCGTCGTCCTTGATATCGAAGACGGTATAGAGCTTCGTGATCTGGAGCAGGTCGTGAACCTTCTTGGTGAGGTTCAGCAGCTTCAGTTCGCCTCCGCCATTGCGGACGGTGGTGAAAGCACTGACCAGTTCGCCGATGCCGGAGCTATCGATGTAGGTAACGTCGCCGAGATTGAGCAGAATCTTCTTCTGCCCCTTGGCGATCATGTCGCGGACGATGTCGCGCAGCATGGTGCTGCCTTCGCCGAGCGTGATGCGGCCGCTCAAATCGACAATGGTGACGCCATCTACCTGCCGGGTGGTGGACTTCATTGTCACTTGGATTCCTCCTTGCCGTCCGCTGCTTTTTCGCGAACGTGCTTGATAAGCGTAATTTCAGTACCAGGTTGAAGATTGCGGATACGAACTTCATCCATGAACGACCGCATCAGGAAGATGCCCCGTCCGTGGGGTTTGAGCAGGTTCTCGGGAGCCAGCGGATCGGGAATTTCCGATTCGTTCAGCCCCTTGCCCTCGTCGCTGATGACAATAACGATCGACTCGGGCGTCCGCTCCAGCACAAACGTCATTTTCTTGTTCGGGTCGTAAGCGTTGCCGTGATAAACGGCATTCACCGCCGCCTCGCGGACGGCCATCTCGATACGTTGGACTTCATCCTCGTCCAAGCCGCTCTTCGAGGCGAGTTCACTTGCCTGCCGCTCGACATCGTTGACGCTGTCGAGCGTGGAATCCAGCTTCTGGACGACCCGTTTTGCCGTCATGCTCAATTCTGTAATCGCTATCGCGACCCGATCCTTGGGAGAAATGACGGTCTCGGGTGCTCACCGATGAGAATGGGTTAGTTTGCCTGTCCGATGCCGTCTGTGTCAAACAAGAGTTCGCTTCGCCGCAGCCGCTGGTCGTCTTCATCCTTCCGAACGCACGTGAACCGGTAGGGAAGCGTTTCCGAATTCATTTGGAATCGCACCCCAACCTGGCCACGTATTCTCTGGATTCCGAATCCTCACTTTGAGTATGCTGACGAAAATGGCGAGCGAGAACCTGGCACTGAGCGAGATCCTGGGCGCGCCGGTGGTCGACACCTCCGGAACCACCGTAGGGAAGGTGCGCGAAGTGGCTCTCTGTCCGCAGGAAGACCCCGTTCACATCTCCCTTCTCGTGGTGAAAACCAGACAGGGCGACAAGGCTCTCCCGCCCAGCCATATCTCTGAGATAAACGGAGGCGTTCGCAGTAACAACTACGCTTCCGATTGGCAGCCATTCCCGGGGCCCGAGGGCTTCCTGATGCTCGACCGCGATCTGCTCGACCAGCAGATCATCGACATCAACGGCCGCAAGGTCGTGCGCGTAAACGACGTTGATATCAAGGCCGAAGGCATTGGACCTGTCACTCTGAAGATGAGCGCCGTCGATGTCGGCGTCCGCGGATTCGTGCGCCGCATCCTGAAGGGAATGGTGCCCTCGCAGGCTTTGCGCTCGCTCACCAATCAGATTCCGCCCAAGCTGATCCCTTGGGAGTTCGTGGACCTGATCGAAACCGATCCCGCGCGGCGCGTAAAGCTGAAGATCGAGCACGAGAAGCTCTCGACGCTCCACCCGGCCGATATCGCCGACATCGTCGAAGATCTTTCCCCGGCCGAGCGCGAAGCCGTGTTCGAGACGCTCGACGAAGGAGTCGCCGCCGAGGCGCTGGAAGAGGTCGAGCCGAAGCTCCAGCGGTCGATCGTCGAGTCGCTTGATGAAGATCGCGCCGCCGACATCGTCGAGGAGATGGATCCTGACGCTGCCGCCGACCTGCTAGGCGACCTCACGGAAGAAAAGTCCGACGCCATCCTTGAAGAAATGGAGCCCGAGCAGCGCGAAGAAGTGGAGGAACTGCTCGAGCACAAGGAAAACACCGCCGCCGGCCGCATGAACACCGAGTTTCTGTCGGTTCCGGCCCAAGCCACGGTGCAGGACGCGATCGACGCTCTGCGTAACTACGAAGGCGATGTCTCCAGCGTGGTGACTATCTACCTCACCGAATACAACGGCAGCCTGGTCGGCGCTGTTCCTCTGCAAAACCTCGTATTGGCCAAAACTGGCGACAAACTCGCGCAGATCATGTTAGAACCGCTCATTTCCTGCAAGGAAACCGCCCGCGAATCCGAAGTCGCCGAGCTCTTCGACAAGTACAACCTGATGTCACTTCCAGTCGTGAACGAGTTAGGCAAACTGACGGGCGTAATCACCGCTGATGATGTGATTGCGCTGCTAAGAGACCAGTAGTAACCCGTCTTTTGTTAGACTCGAACTTAGGATGGCAATTCGTACAGTTTTCACCATGGTGCAGGACTGCGCCGCTGACGTGCGTCTCGGCTGGGAAGAGTTCGTCCGCGATTACGCACTGATCACCTCGCAGCTTCTCGATCATTACTTCCCGGTACTGCATCCGGAACTCGACCAGCACGTGCTAGGGGTTTTCCAGCGCGCGCATGCGAACAGCAATGCCTGGTTCAAGGAAATCAAGTTCCAGAACGAACGCGAATTTTTGATGGCCTACCGGGAAATGCTCTTCTCGTATGCGCGGACCGTCGCTCGCGTCCCCACGCCGGAGCTTTCCCTCGAACAATTCCGCGACATCGTGAAAGACCAGAGCGTCGTCGAGCGGGAGATCATGTGGCTTTTCGTGAAGGGCTACAATGCCTTGCAAATTTCGCCCATGATGATGAATGCCGAGGCCACTTCCAACGCGGTCAAATCCGTTGCCGATCAACGCCTGAAAGATCTGTTCCCGGCCATGACGGCCGACGCTTTCAACATTTCCGCGCGCGCTTTGATCGAAGCTGCTGAAAAGACCAAAACACCTGATTGCCTTCCGCTCAAGACGTTCAACAACATCGTGAATGGCCAGGTAAGCTGGCGCGAGCGCGACGTCGCCGAGCAGCATATTCGGGACTGCTTCTACTGCATTGACCGGTTCACGTCATTCCAGGAGATGATCCGCCTCAAGAAAGACGCGAAACCCACGCCGGAAGCCCAGGTCGAACCCATTCTGGCGTCGCTCGGCTTCGGGCCCGCCAAAAAGAAGGGCTTCTTCTCCAAGGTGCTGGGGAAATAACCTCACCCAGCCGGGACTTGCAGTGGCAGCCACCTTCTCCTAGAATTCGAACAGTCGTTCGAATCGTTTCGGACCACGCCAGAAAGCCTGCGGCTACAGACTCTTCCGCAGTGTACATTCGTAAGATGCCTACCGAAGCTACAGTACGCGGACGTACCAAGGGAAAGAAGGCAGGGGAACCGGCTCGCCGTGAAACCGAGCGCTTCGAGCAGCGCCTCGGCGAGATCCTCGAGCATGCCACCGATGTCTTCTACGAGAAGGGCTTTGATGCCGCCTCTATGCGCGATCTGTCGCGTGCCACCGGCATGTCACTCGCCGGTCTTTACTATTACTTCGAATCGAAAGACCGCCTGCTCTACCTCATCCAGAAACACACTTTCGAAACCGTCCTGCGCAGCCTGAAAGACCAACTCGAACTCATCAACGATCCCGAAGCCCGCGTGCGGCTCTTCATCGAAAATCATCTCGGATACTTCCTCGCCAACCGCAAAGCGATGACCGTCCTCTCGCACGAGGACGACACGCTGAAAGACAGCTTCGGCGTCGAGATCCTGGCCCTCAAGCGCGAGTACGTAAAGCTGGGCATCCAACTTTTAGACGAACTGAAGGCGGCGCAACCGAAGTTCGCCAACGTCAGCAGCCGCATCGCCGTCCTCAGCCTCTTCGGCATGATCAACTGGATCTATACCTGGCACAATCCGCGCGTCGACGCCGACGCCAACGAACTCGCCCGCCAGATGTCGCAGATTTTTTTGCACGGCGTGCTTCATCCAGAGCCGCCAGCCGGCAATTCGGAATCCAACCATTCGGACCCGGCCGCCCATAAGCGCCGGCTTCATGTTCCCCAGCATTCTTGATAAGGAGTTTCTGATGGCAACCACGACGGTCGAAACCACGAATCAACTGATCGATTACCGCACTGACGCAGGTGTAGCGATGATCACCATGACCGATCCGCCGGCGAACACCTACACCTACGAAATGAACCGCCAGCTTGATGAAGCGATCCTGAAGGCGCGCATGGACAACAACGTGTATGTCATCGTCCTCACCGGCGCGGGTGACAAGTTCTTCTCCGCCGGCGCGAACATCAAGATGCTGGCCTCTGTCGATCCGACCTTCAAGTACTACTTCTGCCTGCACGCCAACGAAACCCTGCTGCGGCTCGAACACACGCCAAAGTTAGTGATCGCCGCGCTGAACGGGCACACCGTCGGCGGCGGCCTGGAAATCGCCATGGCCTGCGATCTCCGCATCGCTCGCCAAGACGCTGGCAAAATCGGATTGCCGGAAGTAAACCTCGGAGTCCTTCCCGGAACCGGCGGCACGCAGCGGCTATCGCGCCTGGTAGGGAAGTCCAAAGCAATCGAGTTGATGGTGACTGGCAACACGTTCACCTTCGAAGAAGCAAAAGAGTTCGGGATCGTTAACGATATCTTCGAGCGCGACGGCTTCATGGAGAACGTGCTCGAGTACGCGCGGCAGTTCTGTCCGCCGAACAAAGCCGCGAAGGCCGTGGGACACATCAAGCGCTCGGTTCAGACGGGATGGGAAATTCCGATGGAGAGCGCGCTCGCAGTCGAACGCGAACTGCAGGCACTGTTGTTCAACTCGCAAGACGCGAAAGAAGGGCTGAACGCGTACGTGGACAAGCGTCCAGCAACGTTTACAGCGAAATGATCGCGCATGCGAGGCGTCTGAGCCTCGCGCGATCATCCTGAGGCAAATGCCGAAGGATCTGGTTAAGGAAAACACGGAGTTTCGACTACACGGCGTGGACAGAGGCTTTTTGAATTAAAACACTCCGTGGGCTCAGTGAGCTTCGTCCTCTGTGTTTTCAGTTTTCTGCTGCGTGGGGCAGCGAAGGTGGTGGGGAAATCATGCCCGGTAAAGTAATGCGCATCGGTACGTTCAGCGATTGGCAAGGCCTGTTTGAAGAATGGCGCAAGGAGATCGGTGTCAACCGCGACGAGATCGCCAGCTTCAAGTTCGACACGCTCTTCGGCCAGATTGAAACCGACGAAATCCAGTTCGGCCACTATAAGGGCAAGAAGAAGTGGGAAAACCTGCGCCAGATGCCGACGCAGCAGATGCGCGACGCGCTGCTGAACATGATCGTCTACCAGGGCGACACCGAGTTCGCCAGCGTCGAGCAGCAGCGCTGGCTGTTCGAAACCGCGCCCACCGATTGGGACCGCCGGGCGCTAACACGCGTGATGATCGAAGAAATGCGCCACGGGTGGCAGATGTGCGCGCTGCTGGTCGAGCTTTTCGGGTATTCCGGCAAAGTCGAAGCGCAGAAGATGCTCGAGCGCCGCGCCTTCGAAAACAAGCGCCTGCTGGGCGCTTTCAACGTCGACGTCGACAACTGGATGGACTTCTTCACCTACACCGACTTCGTCGACCGCGACGGGAAGTTTCAGCTCCAGATGCTGAAGTATTCGGCCTTCGCGCCGCTCGGTCGCTCCATGTCCTACATGCTGCGGGAAGAAGCCTTCCACATGGGTACCGGAAACGACGGACTGCGCCGCGTCGTCGAGGCTGGCAAGATTCCAAGCTGGCTGATTCAGAAATATCTCAACAAGTGGATTTCCACTTCCTACGATCTGTTCGGCACCGATCATTCTTCGTCGGCACATTGGGCCTACGTGTGGGGCATCAAGGGACGGTACGACGAGCCGCAGAACGATCGCGAAGCCGATCTCGACGATCTCAACGACTACAACCGCACTCTTTACCGCAACGAAGTCGCTGGCCTGATCGAGCGTTTTAACAAAGTGCTGAAGCCGGGGCAGGAACCGCTGTTCGCCCCAGACATCAAGTTCAACCGCGCCATCGGCAAGTACGCGAATCAGAAGTTCCACGTCAAAACTGGCGAGCCGCTCAGCGACCGCGAGTACGAACCGCATTTCGCCGAAGTCATGCCGAATGCCGACGACAAGAAGCTGCTGCTTGAGATCATTAATAACGACAAGAACTGGATCGTCCCGAAAGCCGGCGCAAAGGATCCGCTGGAAACTATTGGGGAAGTGCGCAAGTCGGCGATTAACATTTAGTTTGTCTGTTCATCAGTTTCTCAGTTCTCAAAATCGGCTTCACGCAAAGCGTCTTGAACTGAAATACTGATGAATTGAAGAACTGACGAACTATGCCCAACTACTCCCGCCTGATGGTGTCGATTCAGTCTCCCGTCACCCGCGTTATCCTGGCTAACCCTCCCGTTAATATCATCGACCTCGCCATGATGGATGAGTTGGTCATGGTACTTGCGGAAGTTGAACAGCGCCCCGACATCGTCGGATTGGTCTTTGCCGGCAGCGACCGTGCATTTTCCGCAGGCGTGGATATCGGCATCCATACCCCCGACCAGGCTCGCGGAATGCTGGAGAAGTTCCATTCCGTGATCAAAGCCGTAGTCGCGTCCAGGAAAGTCACAGTCGCAGCAGTTCGCGGAACCTGTCTCGGGGGAGGCGCCGAACTCGCGGCCGTCTGCGACATGGTCTTCACCGCCGATTCCGCCAATTGGGGATTCCCCGAAATCTCTCTCGGCCACTTTCCTCCCGTGGCCTGCGCCATGCTCAGTGCGCTCATCGGTCAGAAGCACGCCGCGGAGTTGATCCTCACCGGCCGGCAGATCTCCGGCGAAGACGCCATGCGCATCGGTCTCGCCAACGAAGCGCTTCCCGAAGACGAGTTGGCCGAAATCGTGGACGATACCTGTGATCGCCTCTCACAACTAAGCCCTGCGACACTACGCATCGCCAAGAAAGCTCTGTACGCGTGGGATGCGATGCACTTCGACAAAGGCCTGGCCAAAGCCGAGCAAATCTATTTCGACGAGTTGATCAAAACCGAAGACGCTGCCGAAGGTGTGCAAGCGTTCCTCGAAAAGAGAACGCCGAAGTGGAAAGGGAAATAGTGGAATTCGAAATCACTCCCGAAGAACTCAAGCAGAAGCTCGACGCCGGCGCCGATCTCACGGTCCTCGACGTTCGCGAGCCATGGGAATTCGAAGGCGCGCACATCGACGGGTCGAAGCTTATTCCTATGGACCAGATTCCTGCCCGCGTGAACCAGGAACTCAATCCCGAAGATCACATCGTCGTTATCTGTCATCACGGCGTTCGTTCGGCGAATGTCGCGGCGTGGCTCCTGCAGCGAGGATTCGAGCGGGTACAATCCTTGCGCGGCGGCATCGATCGCTGGTCGCGAACCGTTGACCCGAAAGTGCCTCTCTACTGAACGATGCTCATCACCGACTGCCACATCCACATTGAGCCGTTTCACATGGTCAAGCCTGCTGCGCTGGCTGTGATGCGCGGCAAGCGGCCGAACTTTGCCGAACTCGAGGAGTACAGCCGCGAGCCGAAGAAGTTCCTCGCCTACCTCGATACCTGTGGCGTCGATCGTGCCGCACTCATCAACTATCCCTCACAGGAGGTGCTCGGCTTCGGCAACGACGTTAACGACTGGGTCTTGGAGTACTGCAAAGCCGACCCCAAGCGCCTGCTCCCATGCGGCGGTGTGCATCCGCGTTTCTCAGATAATGTTGCCCGCGATGTCGAGGCGCTCATCCGAAAGGGCATTCGGCTACTCAAGGTTCATCCGCCGCACCAGCTGCTTTATCCGAATTCCTATCTCACCGACTGCAAACCGCTGGCCGATCTTTACCGGATCGCCGAAGCCGAAGGTGTGCCCGTGATGATCCACACGGGCACCTCCGTCTTCCCCGACGCCCGCAGCAAGTTCGGCGACCCAATTTACCTCGATGACGTCGCCATCGACTTTCCCAAGCTCAAAATCCTGATGGCCCACGGCGGCCGTCCGCTCTGGATGGACACAGCGTTCTTCCTCCTCCGCCGTCACAAAAACATGTATCTCGACATCAGCGGCATACCGCCGAAGTTGCTGCTGGAATATTTTCCGCGACTGGAAGAGATCGGGTCCAAAACTCTCTTCGGCACCGACTGGGCGGGACCCGGCGTGCCCGACGTGAAGCAGAACCTCGACGACTTCAAAGCGCTCCCGCTGAGTGAAGAAACCAAGCAGAAGATCCTGTCGGACAACGCTCTTGAAATCTGGCCGGAATAGTGCAGATCGCACAAACTCCTCCGTTGGCCACGAATTCCGCCATCTGTAAAGGTCGCCTGAACACAGGTTTGTGACCGGTGACTTGGATTTGCGTGACGGAACGGGTATAAAAGTAGGTTGCCCTGCAGGTCCCGGCGCAACATGTCTTGGCCCTCCGGGTCTGTTTCCTCGGGCACATTGATGGGGTTCTTGCATCTTACTTTTTAGCTGAAACTGCGAGGCACTTATGTCCACAACCACTGCGGCGCCTAAAGGTTTGGAAGGTATCGTCGCCGCGAATTCCAGTATCTGTTACATCGACGGGGACGCGGGCGTCCTCGCCTACCGCGGCTACGACATTCACGATCTGGCCGATCATTCCACGTTCGAAGAAGTTTGCTACCTGCTCTGGTTCGGGCGGATGCCAACCCAGCAGGAACTCCAGGATCTTTCCATCAGCCTATGGCGCGAAAGCAAGCTCGATGCGGGCATCATCAGCCTGCTGCGCCAGGCCCCGGGCCACACTCTTCCTATGGACGTGCTGCGCACTGTCGTTTCTGCGCTGGCCTGGTTCGATCCGGAAGAGAAGTGCAATGATCACGGTTGCAACATTCGCAAGGCTATTCGCCTGACATCCCAGATTTCCATGATCGTGGCTTACTACGATCGTATCCGTAAAGGCCTGCCGCTGATCGAACCCGATCGTTACCTGTCCCATGCCGGCAACTTCCTCTACATGCTGACTGGCCAGCGTCCATCGAAAGTTGCGGAGCGCGCGTTCGACGTAGCTCTTATCCTCCACGCCGACCACGAGCTGAACGCCTCGACGTTTGCCGCGCGCGTGATTGCCGCTACTCTCTCCGATATGCACTCTGCCGTTACCGGTGGAATCGGAGCCCTGAAAGGCCCCTTGCACGGTGGTGCCAACGAAGCTGTGTTCCGCATTCTCGAACAGATCGACCAATCGGGAGCCGACCCCGTCGAATACGTCAAAGGTATGCTGGCGCAGAAGAAGAAAGTCCCTGGCTTCGGCCATCGCGTGTATCACACCGAAGATCCGCGTGCCACGCACCTGCGCAAAATGTCAGAAGAACTCGGCCACTCCAGCGGTACGCCGAAATGGTTCGAGTACTCGAAGAAGATCGAGGAGTTCATTCGCGGCGACAAGAAACTCAATGCGAACGTGGACTTCTATTCGGCCTCGACGTACCACACTCTCGGCATCGACATCGACTTGTTTACGCCGATTTTTGCAGTGTCTCGCATTTCGGGCTGGACGGCGCACATCATCGAGCAACTCGATGACAACCGCCTGATCCGCCCCCGCGCCGAATACGAAGGCGCGATCCCGCCCCAGAAGTACGTGCCGATCGCACAGCGCGGCTAGCCATATCATCCAGCGCGGACGCCGTCGTCCGCGCTTTTCTTGCACCGCTGTTACACATTCAAATGTGTGATAAAATGTGTGAAACGGGAGGGCTAAATGGCTACCAATCTTGCACTAGACGACAATCTGATCGAGGAAGCCCGCCGTATCGGAGGCCACAAGACCAAGAAAGAAGCCGTGACCGCCGCGCTCGACGAATATATTCGCCGGAAGCGGCAGTTGGAAGTCATTCAGCACTTCGGAACCGTGGATTTCGATCCGGCCTATGACTACAAGGCTGAGCGAAAGCGCAAGCGCGTATGAACGCGCTGATCGATACTTCGGTCTGGTCACTCGCCTACCGGAGAAAGCACGACAATCTCAATCCGTTGGAAAGAAAGCATCGTGCTGAGCTCGTGGAACTCATTCAAGAGACTCGCGTGCGGGTCATCGGCCCCGTTTGCCAGGAGCTTCTCTCCGCCATTCGGGATGTTAGTCAGTTTGAACTGATTTGGCGCGACATGGAATCGTTCGACGAGGAGCCGCTTGCGATCCGTGATTACCGCCGTGGCGCAGAAATCTCGAACACTCTTCGGGCTCACGGTATTACAGGCAATCTAGTTGATTGCTTGATCTGTGCCGTCGCGATCGATCGAGGCTTATCTGTTTTTACCACTGATCAAGATTTCCAGCACTACTCCAAGCATGTTCCCATTCGACTACACGTGCCTCGCTGATGAATCACAACTTTATTGGCCTCTCCGCCTCCAGACATCCCATCGTAAACTCAAACGCAAATGGGCTCTCGTCGCCTTTTCTGCGGTAAATTCCGTCAAAGAAGACCAGCAGTCGATTCGGATCGCGCTCGTCATAGTGTGCCGACGGTTTCCACGGGCCTGTCACCCATCCGCGATCTTCTGCAGTCATGATCTGCACGGGCTTGCTCCAATCGGAAAAGTTAGACGACGGAAACTCGCACTCGCACCACCACAAACCGGTTTCAGGCGGAGGCGGACCTTGCCCCAGCCATACGCGTGAGAACACGGCTTCGAAACCCGAGCGGTCGTGAGACACCGCAAAATCAAAAACCTTCTGCTCAGCCGGAATGAAGATCTGGTGCTTGCTCCAGTTGCTGTGGCCGTCTTCGCTCTCCGCGTAGCCTTGCACGAGATAGTCCTCCTGGTTCGATCCTGCGACGTACCACATCTTCCATTTGCCATCGTGGTAGATCAGGTTGGGCTCGTACACGCTGCCGTGTTCCCACTCTTCATTGGCGACGAATGCGGGCGTGGGTTGATCGATCCACTCTGCGCCATTCCATTCCAGGTAGCCGATCGTATAAGGACCCCAGGCAAACTCAACGCCTCCTGCGTAGTAGATTCGCTCCATCCAAGCCTGTCGCTGCGGATCCCAGCCTCGAACGTAAGAAGGACAATGTCGTCCGCCTTGCAGGTCCCAGGACTTGCTGTTGGTCTGACCCGCAAGCGGCGCGATCTTCGTTGGATCACCTCGGGCGGCAGTAAGCTTCCAACCGGTGGCGGAAAGCGGAGCGCCTTCAGGTAGCGACGCGCTGGAAAGCTGGATGGCAGGTAGTCCGGCGATAGCTCCAGCGGTGTACATCCACCAGCGGTTACCGCGCTTGACTACAGTGGCATCGGTAATCTCGGCGATGTTGGTGAAGGGGGCGAACCCGTCTGCTGGATCGAATATCTTCGTGATCTTCACCCAAAAAGCATAACAGCAGCTTTAGATTCGGCGCTGCATCGGCAATTCGGGCCGTGCATCTACAATAGTGTTACATCATGCGCCGAGCTTACCTGGACAATAACGCGACAACGCCAGTTCTGCCTGAGGTTTTGGTGGCGATGCAGCCGTTCTTCCTGGAGGAGTTCGGCAACGCGTCGTCGATCCATCATCACGGGCAGCACACGCGCGCAGCCATTGAACACGCACGTGAGAACGTTGCGCAATTACTCGGCGCGAGATCGTCGGAGATCGTCTTCACCAGCGGCGGAACCGAAGCCGACAACTTGGCTCTCTTCGGACTGGCACAACCAGGCGATCACGTAATCACTTCGACGATCGAGCATCATGCGGTGTTGAACGCTTGTAAGCGGCTGGAACAGATTGGCTGCGAGGTCACTTACGTTTCGGTCGACGGGCAGGGAATCGTCGATCCTGATGAAGTCCATCGCGCATTGCGGCCGAACACGAAGCTGATCTCGATCATGGCTGCCAATAACGAGACCGGAGTCGTACAACGCATCGCCGACATCGGAACAGTGGCAGCCGAAGCCGACGCTTACTTCCATACCGACGCGGTGCAGGCAGCAGGCAAGGTGCCGATCGATGTCGCTGCGTGGAAGTGCGATCTGCTGTCGATCTCGGGGCACAAGATTCATGCGCCGCAGGGAATTGGTGCGCTGTACGTCCGCAAGGGAACGCTGCTGCAACCGCTCTTTTACGGTGGACGTCACGAACGCTCGCGGCGGGCGGGAACGGAGAATGTTCCGGGAATCGTGGGACTCGGCAAGGCAGCGGAAATCGCGCTTAACGGCTTCAGTGATGGCAGCGTGGCGCGAATTTCCGAGCTGCGGGATCGAATCGAGACGTTTGTAACGGAGACGATCGAACTCGTCGGCGTGAATAGCGGCATGGCTTCGCGCGTTCCGAACACCACGAACATCTACTTCGACTGCATCGAAGGCGAAGCAATGGTGATTGCGCTCGACTTGAAAGGCATTGCCGTTTCGACCGGCGCAGCGTGTTCTTCGGGAGCGATTGAGCCTTCGCACGTGCTGACTGCTATGGGATTGAGCGGCGATCGCGCGCGGGCGAGCATTCGGTTCAGTCTTGGCAAACAGAACACGAAAGAAGACGTCGATCTGCTGCTCGGAATTCTCCCCGAAGTAGTCGGCCGATTGCGGGAACTGAGCCCAGTTTACAATAGAAGGACAGTCGTTGGTCGTTAGCCTTCGCTACTCGTCCTCGAAACTCGAAACCTGAAACTCGAAACTGTGACTACACGCACCATTGCCGTTGCCATGTCGGGCGGAGTCGATTCCTCGACCGTCGCGGCCATGCTGCGCGCTGAAGGCAACAACGTTATCGGCCTAACGATGCAGTTATGGAACCAGCGTCGCTTGGCTGGTTCGCACGGCATGCCCGAAGCCGTTCACGGCCGCTGTTGCTCGCTCGACGACGTTTATGACGCACGCCGCGTGGCGGAGACGCTCGGCATTCCGTATTACGTCGTGAACCAGGAGAGCCGCTTCGAGCACGACGTCGTTCGTCCGTTCGTCGAAGAGTATCTCTCCGGACGCACGCCGATTCCGTGCAGCCTCTGCAACAACCACCTCAAGTTCGACCAGCTCATTCTCACCGCGCGCCAGATTGGGGCTGATCTTCTTGCGACCGGTCATTACGCGCGTGTCGAACACGATCCTGACAGCGGCCGCTGGTTACTGAAGCGGCCGGTCGATCGCGCCAAGGACCAGACGTATTTCCTGTTCGGACTAACACAAGAGCAGCTCAGCCGAACCCTGTTTCCGCTGGGCGAGATGACCAAGCCCGAGGTCCGCGAACTCGCCAAGCAGCACAAGCTCGCGTTGGCCGAAAAGCCTGACTCGCAGGAGATCTGCTTTGTGCCTAATGGCGACTATAAGTCATTCATTGACGCCTACCTCGAAGAGCAAGGAGAAGCGCTGCCGGATACCTCCGGTGAACTCGTGACCAGCTCGGGCGACGTCATTGGCGAGCACTCGGGAGTCCACAACTTTACCGTCGGCCAGCGTAAGGGACTGGGCGTCGCGACCGGTTCGCCGTTGTACGTTATCCAGATTCGAGGCGATAAGCGCGAGGTCGTCGTCGGTTCTGGCGAGGATCTGATGTCGAAGACGCTTACGGCCAAGCGGCTGAATTGGATTTCGATTTCCGAGTTGACCGAGCCAGTTCGCGTTACTGCGAAAATTCGCCATCGTCACGAGCCAGCCGCAGCAACCGTCGAGCCTGCGGGAGGCGATCAAGCCCTGGTGACGTTTGATCAGCCGCAGCGCGCGGTCACGCCGGGACAGGCCGTTGTCTTTTATCAGGACGATGTGGTCGTTGGTGGCGGCTGGATCGGGTAGTTCGGTCAGCGGTTTTCGGCCGTGAGTAGTATCAGGTTCCAATTCCAAAGCTCGAAGAGCCAGCGAGGAAGAAGTTCTGTTGTCGTTCGACTGGGTCTGGAAAACCTCCCTTAATCGAGCATTCCCATCCAGCCTTTATCGATTTCAGAGGACGCAGGAGAGAAGGCAAGGGGCATAGGATCCTTTTTGCCAGAAAGATCGGGAGACGATACATCAGATCGGGCTAGGAAGAGGTCTTTGGCTTTTGCCGAGTTTCGACGGTCCACCTGCTTGTAACAGAAAAACAATCGGGTATACTTTCACACGCTTTTTACAAGGCATTAACCAAGGCACCGACAAAACATGAGATCCCGAGTTGCTCCTTTCTCCCTCAGTCTCTTTGTTCTCCTCTCAACAATTACATGCTTCGCTCAGGCTCCGGTGGTCACCGGCGATGCGCGCGTTGACAAGTTGCTCAGCCAGATGTCGCTGGCAGAGAAGATCGCGTTGATCAGCGGCACTAAGGAAAATCCGAAACTGGACCAGGGCCAGGCGGGGTACCTCAAAGGAGTTCCGCGATTGGGAATTCCAGGGCTGCGATTTGCCGATGGGCCGCCGGGCGTGCTGACGCGGCATCCGTCGCAAGGCGAAACGGCGACGATGGGCGTCGCCGCCACATTTAGCACCAGGGACGCAGAAGATAACGGAGTCGTTATCGGACGTGAGGCACGAGCGCTGGGTATCGATGTGTCGCTGCAGCCTTTTGTGAACATCGATCGCGATTTGGAATTCATGCGCGGCTACAACACATTCGGAGAAGATCCATACCTGACGAGCGTAATGGGGGTAGAGGAGATCAAGGGGATCCAGGCGCAGGACGTAATGGCGCAGGTGAAGCATTACGTGGCCTACGATTCCCCGAGTGGCAATGTTTTTGTCGACGACCAGACGCTGCACGAGGTGTACGTGGCGCCTTTTGACGCGGCCGTGCAAGCAGGTGTGTCGTCCATCATGTGCTCGTACAACCGGGTGAACGGGACCTTTGCTTGCGGCAATAAGGACACGCTGACGACGATCCTGCGCGACCAGATTGGCTTTAAAGGCTTCGTTACCTCTGACTGGGGCGCGGTGCACGCCGTGAACTTCATCAACGCCGGCCTCGACATGGAGATGCCGGGCGAACCCACGGCGGGACAGGGCTTACCGGTCACATCATTCTTTGATTTCAAGCCGGTACCGCCGCCACCTCCGCCACGCACCGAGGAGAACCTCACTGCGATGTTCGGCGGGCATATCCCGGAAGAGCCTGCGCCGGAAAGGGGACACCATGGCGACTTTGGCCTGAAACTCGATCCGAAGAAGATGGCAGAAGCCCTGAAGGACGGCACCGTCACCGAGGCGACGATCAATCGCGCCGCGGGTCGTGTGCTGTACGAGATGATCAAATTCGGCTACCTCGACGGAAAACAGAAGCACGACATCACCAAGCAATCCATTGACGAGAACGCGAAGATCATCGAGAAGACGGGCGAAGATGCGGCCGTGCTGCTCAAGAACGAAGATCACGTGCTGCCACTGAAGGCCGACGAACTCAATTCCGTGGTTCTGATTGGACCGACGGCGGGGCAGGTGGATTCGATTGGGATCAACGGCGAGCGCTCGGTCGGACTACCATCGCGGCAGGTTGGGCCGTTGGCGGCGATGAAAAAGGTATCGGGCAACGACAACATCCAATTCGCCGTTGCTGATGACATGAACGGAACCACGATTCCCGCGAGTGCTTTGAATCACGATGGCAAACCGGGACTGCTGCGGGCGGGAGCCGGTGCTGAGCGGACTGACAATCAAGTGGATTTCACAGCGAAGAATGGAAACGCGCTGCCGCCAAACTCGACGCTGAAGTGGGCGGGCACGTTGACGCCTCCGCACGCCGGGAATTACTGGATCTATCTGCAGGCGATGGGCACGAACGCCAAGATGTCGATTGACGGCAAGCTGTTCGCAAGGACTGGAACCGTGCAAGGCGGGGTTCACGGAGACATCCTGCAAGCCAATCAGGACAACGTAGTGCCGACGCCGGATGGTCTCGACAATGTAAGACGCGCCATCGAACTCACCGCGGGTCCGCACCAGATCGAGATCTCGACCACGCCGGATACGTCGAACTCTCCCGTTCAGATTCGGCTGAACTGGTACACACCCGAGCAACGCCAGGCCGACTACGACGCCGCGCTTGCTGCCGCGAAGAAGGCGAAGACGGCGGTGGTGTTCGTGTGGACGCGGCTGCGGCCGGTGTTTGGATTGCCGGGAGGTCAGAACAAACTTGTAGAAGATATCGCTGCCGTTAACCCCAACACAATCGTGGTGTTGAACACCAGCCAACCGGTGGAATTGCCCTGGCTGGATAAGGTGAAGGGTGTGCTGGAAATGTGGTGGCCTGGCGACGAAGGTGGCTGGTCAACGGCGAACATTCTGCTGGGGAAGGTGAGTCCGGCAGGACGTCTTCCTGTGACCTGGGGCAAGAAACTGACGGACTATTGCGCAACGGACCCGAAGTATCCCGAGCGCAGCGGAGCGGGTGTCGATGGCAAGACCACCTACAGCGAGGGCGTGAACATCGGCTATCGCTGGTTCGACAAGGAGAAGATCGATCCGTTGTTCCCGTTCGGATTTGGCCTGAGCTACACGACCTTCAAGTACTCGGATATGAAAGTGGCGAAAGCTGCCGATGGTGGTCTCGATGTAACGGTAAAGATCGAGAACACCGGCAAAGTGGATTCGGACGAAGTGCCGCAGGTGTACCTGGGAGCTCCGAGCACGATTCCGGATGGTGTGCAGTTCCCGGTGCGGAAGTTGGTCGTGTTCGACCGTGTCAATCTGAAGTCAGGCGAAACCAAGGCGGTGCAGCTGCACGTGCCGGAACGCCAGTTGCAATACTGGTCGACGAAGCAGCAGCAATGGATGATGCCGACTGGAACGCGGGCGGTTAGTGTCGGCGGATCTTCACGCGACTTGCCGGTGCAGCAGCAATTGGAGTGAGCCAGGTGCGAATGGGGGACCCGCGAAAGCGCCGAGTTCTTGTCGAATGATGACTCATTCGTTAACCCCCCTGTTCGTCCTACCCCACCCAGGTTGGTTAAGTAGAATCAACGACTTAGCGGGAAGATGCGCCGGGCTCAACGACTTACGGGAGATTTTGCCGTTTGTTGCAGTGTCGCGCGGTACAGAGGTGTTTACCGCGTAGTACATAGCGGTGAGTATCTAGCGGCTGGCCACGAGTACCGAAGGTCCAGTTAGGCGCCGGCGACCATCACTGCAAGGGCTCTTCCCGAAACGGGACGATTCTGAAGGGGTACCCCCTCCCGTCTCGTGTTTGATAACACAGGAGTTACGGAACATTCGGCGCCAAATGTTTGTCTACACACCACTTAGAGCCTGATGTTTGATAACAAAGCAGTTAGAGCGCCGATTTTGCTCTGGTGGCGGCTTGCCGATCCAATTTGGGAATGGCGAGCGTCCCCGCTTCCACTTGCGATCTCGATTGTCAAAGAACGAAAAGCTGGCGAAGGCGATGGCCTGGGCCAGCTTTGATATTTCAAGTATGGGGAGCGCGGATGGTGAGGTCAAGTGAAAGCTAACGGTAACGTTACGATGGTGTTTCCCGGAATGGGAACCGTAGCACGTGGCTCTCCACAACGGAAAACACGGAGGGAGGAGTCCACGGGGTTCACGGAGATTTAAGGGATTGGTAAGTGGTAATTTGTAATTGGTAATTGAAAGACTTGCGAGGAACGCTGGTGGTTATCCCACGTTAACGTCCAAAAGAAGGACGTGAACGTGGGCCACCGGCCCGAATCGTTCGTCCGCACTCCACCACGTCGTGGACGAAGTCCAAGGCCCACTCCTGGTTCGCCGCCGTGCACCGCCGCAGCGGCTGTCCCGCACGCACACAGTGTTTGCGCTTCTTGCGGCGGATGCACAAGCCGGCTTCGCGGTAAACGCGATGCACCCGCTTGTGGTTTACCGCTTCCCCGGCCCGACGCAGCAGCACATGCAGTCGCCGATACCCGAACCGCGGCTTCTCCCGCGCCAACTCCACCAGTCTCGCGCGCAAAGCTTCGTCGCTGCGCCGCGATCGATAGCGATAACTCGATACCGCCAGCGTTAGCAACCCGCACGCCCGCCGCTCGCTGAAGGCGTAATCCGCCCGCACCTGCTCGATAGCCGCCTTCATCGCTACGAGCTCCAGCCGTTTTTTCGGATCACCGACTGCAACGCCTCCTTGTCCAGCGACAGATCCGCCACCAGCTTGCGCAACCGCGTGTTCTCGTCGCGCAATTGCTTGGCTTCCGCCGCCTCGCTCGCCGTCATCCCGCCGTACTTCGCCTTCCAGGCATAAATGGTGTGTTTGGAAACCCCGTACTCGCGCGCCACGTCTTCCGCCTTGCGCCCTGCTTCTACCTGCTGCAAGGCCGCGATGATCTGCGCTTCACTGTGCTTGCTTAGACTCATCCGCTTCCCCTTTTCTTCGTCCGAAATCATACTCGGTTATGTTCGGAGTCAGGGGAGCAGGTCA
>Ga0335069_10001422_pt1 | contig 38828 bp, 30 predicted proteins | sample Lox_Sample_11_FD_206714 | JGI IMG/M metagenome (GOLD analysis project Ga0335069, IMG submission 206714) | Soil microbial communities from Loxahatchee National Wildlife Refuge, Florida, United States - Lox_Sample_1.1 | ecosystem: Environmental > Terrestrial > Soil > Wetlands | place: USA...
ACCACGAGTTGTAGCCGTAGCTGGCGCTAAACATGGTCTTTCCGTCACCGGTCCACCTCACCCAAGCCGAATCGGCGGTACCCTGACGGTTACCGCCATCCAGACCCGGCGGCCGCAGCGGGGCCGAGGGGCAGGTGAGCAGAGGTTTGGTCTTTGCATCCATGAAATGTGCGATCCAGGAAATCCCTGTGAGTGGAACTGCGGGATGCATAAAGGTCGGATATTGACTGTTATCGCCGACGTAGATAAACGCCGTGAGCCCCAATTGACGAATGTTGTGGAGGCATTGGGCCTGGTGCGCCTTCAATCTGGCGCGTGATACCGCCGACAAAAGCAGCGCCGCCAGGATTCCAATGATCCCTATTACCACGAGAAGTTCGATCAATGTGAAAGCGCACGTACGAACGCACGGTGCCTCGTAGCCGTCCTCAACTTGGAGCTCGTAGCCGTCCTCATTAAGCTTGGGATATGGATAGGCAGGCTGCATTTGCGGCTAACGTTGATTATACTGCATTGGTTCGTATATCACGGACCCCTGCCGGATGCTCCAACACCTTCATAGCGCGTAGCTTATCCGCTCTGCCGCGAAACTGTCAACCCCCCAAAAAACAGGTTGAGGGTTGAGGGTTGAGAGTGTCGGGAGGGCGAGCGTCCCCGCGAGCCCTGACTTCTTTTCCCTTCGGCTCCAATGTCAGGGCTCGCGGGGACGCTCGCCCTCCCTCGGCGGGCTGGGCGCGCGGCGGACTGCCGGCCTGGTGTGCTCAAAGTGGCGGTCCACCTCCTCAACCTGCACCACCACTGAGTGGGTGACTTCACCGGCGCGTGGCGCTCGAAACACGGCCTGATCGCCCCACTTGGGCGACTGGCCCACTCGGCGGCTGGCCAGAAACACGCATCCCTGGCCGACCGCAAGCTGCGCACCGTCCGGCTTCCCCGGCGGCCCATAGCGGAAGCCCTCGGTGAATCCAAACGCCTGGCTGAGCCACTTGATCGCCTTGCCGACATTCGCGTACACGAGGACCGGGACCACGGGTCCTGGCGCAGCCGAACGATTCACAAGCATAGTGCTCTCTCCTTTTCGCGTGCACCGTCTCAAGTTGCCGAACGTGGCGGCTCAGGCACGGCGCCTCCAAGACGCCCAATACGAAACAGAGACGCCATGGCGCCGTTGCCTGCAGCCGCATGTTCGGTCATTTGAGTTCCTTGTCGGCCTGGACTAAGAACAAGATATTCGTCGCAGCTAAGTGAAGCGCGTAGGCAGCTACAGACTCAGGTACTGATACGTGAGCGGCTCCCTGCCCATGTCCGCCGAGCTTGTTCCGCAGAGTCGGAACTCCGGCCTCGAGGGTAGAGCGCAGTCCGGTGAAATGGCTCTGCATAAAAGGCGGGATAAGGCCATTTTGGAAAATGATGTCCAGAAGTGGCTTCGCGGTATCAGTTGGCTGGTATGTCCAGCCCCGTTTGCTGCAAATAGATTTCATCGTGCTTTCGAATGCCTTGAGGCAGTCATTTAGGCATTCTTTAAACTTCCGGTTCCGATAATGCTCGTGGGCAGACAAGAACTCCAGATTGGCACCTTTGAAATCGCTGCCGGACAAGAATTGTAACGCGGGTCTGACAACCTCTGAGTGGACGATCTGAGAGTCGACCCGGATTAACTGGCCTGACTCATATTGGAAGCCCACTCCATGCTCCCGAAATCTTGCGTTCAGTTCAGCAATCGCATCATCCGGCTGCTCGCTACTGTGAAATTCGTACGGACTCTGCCGGACAGTCGTGTCGAGGACACGAAAAGCCATCTCAATAACATCCAATACTTGCTCCGTGTCGGAGGATTGGAGCATGAAGTTGGCAACTTTGCTAAACACGTCCTCACGCCGCTCGGTGAGGTTGAAAACACCATATTCCCGGCACAAGGCATCGTGCATCTGCTGAAACAGCTCATGGGCCCTAGTGTATTCTTGGGGTGCACCAAAGGCAGAGGTCCAGATGTGAACGACCTGGACCCGAAGTGCATTGGGAATATCAGTATATTGATAGACGTCTGGGATTTCTCCTCGTTCCCGTTTCCTCCGCTTTGAGTAAAGATCGAATATCCCCATGACACTTCGTGGTTTAGACCGAACAAACAATGGCCCTCAAATTGGACGTAAAGTAATACGTCATGGGCCGAGGATAAGGCTTTCCAGCCGGCCTGTCCATAAGCGTTTATCACGCAAATGGCTGCCTAAATTGGAGCGGGAGAGGCGTCAGGGCCCCGGGAAGCTCGGCAACGGCCCGGGCGGGAGTACGCGGGCGGGGGTGATAGCGGCGGCCCAGGCGCGCGGCGGACTGCCAGCCTGGCGTGATGGCCGTGCACGAACAGCCTGGGCCGGCCGTGATCATCGAAGCACGGGAAGCTCGCCCCGCAGTGGCACCGGCACCGGACGATCCGCTGCGGCTCGCCGGGCCGGCGGAGACGCGAGCCCGGGCGGCGGTGAAAGTATTTGTGCTCGGCCCGCGTGCTCACACACAGGTTACTCGGGCGGTTGTCCACGCAATTCCCATTGCGATGGTGGATCTCCTCGGTCGGGCTCAACGGGCGGTCCAGGCACAGGGAGGCAATGATCCGGTGGACCTTCCTGACACCGGGAAGGAGTCCGCAAGCCCACAGCCTGGCAACGCTGGTGACGTAGTAGCCGGTGCTGTGGACCTTAAACCGGCGTCGGAGAATAAGCTCCAACTGCCGCCGGGCCCTGGTCCCCGGCGCGGGCCAGGGGAGGCCTTTGGGTTGGGGGGGAGTGTAGGGCATAGAGTCTAAAGTCTTGAGTCTTGAGTCTTGAGTCCAAAGTCTTGAGTCTGCCGAATGCGAAGTCCGGCGACTCAAGACGCGAGACCCAAGACTCAAGACTCAACCCTGTTCACGGCTTCCCCGCCACGGGGGGGACGGCCGTGCCAAAGGTCTGGATGATGGTGACCAGGCCGGTGGAGCTGGATTGCTGGCTGAACCCGGCGGTGCTGATGCCGGCCTGGGCGGTGTCGTTGGTGCCGCCCAGGTAGGTGACCCGGGTGCGACCCAGCACTTGGCCGGAATCGAAAAGGGTCACGCCGCAGATCGCGCCACCTTTCTCGACCCGGTTGGTTCCGGCGCCGGCCTGGGTATAGGACCGCGCCCACATGGCGGTGCAGCCGGCGCACAGGACCAGGGCGCTCAGCAACCCGATGAACAGGAGGAGGATCAGCGGGCCGGCGATCATGTCGGCTGCGGGGTTGCCCAGGCGGCGGCCGTATTTGTCGGTGCCCGGGCAGTTTGGGGGGCAGTCGGTGGCGTGGTAGCCCAGGAGAATGAACGCGGCCGCCGCGGAGATGATCAGGGCGGCGCGCAGCCAACCGGGCAGATCGGGCAGAGCTTGCAGGGCCGTGGCGGCGCCACCCAGCGCGCCACAGAGAGTGGTCTTGGAACGAGTCATAGGATTTGCGATTTACGATTTACGAGGTGGCAGGCGAAGGGGCGCGCATTCTCGATTCAGCGGCGCTTCTCCAGCCGCTTTGATCTCCGATTGGCGAGCCAGTGCCCGGCGGGGCGCTGGGCTCGTAAATCGTAAATCTTAAATCGTAAATGCGCAGCCCGGCTTCACGCTCCGGCCGGGACCAGGGCGGAGAAGGTCAGGCGCTGGCCCTGGAGGCCGCCGGCGCTGCCGTTGACCTGGACGAACACGCGCGCGCCCACCGGCGGCACGCCGAACTTCTGCACGTAGTCAGGGGTGATGTCGCAGTAGCCGTTCTGCGGGGAGTCGAGCTTGCCCAGGAGCCGGGGGCTGACGGCCCGGCGCACGCCCGAGTTCGCCCAGGCGCAACCCCAGAGCATCGTGTTGTCCGGCGGGGCGCCGGTGGTGTGGAGCTTGAGGGTGATTTGGCCGTTGGCGTTGGTGATCTGCAGGGCGTCGATCGGCAGGATGCCGATGTTGGTGAGCGCCGGGGGCACGTCCACCGTGGGCGCGCCGATGGCCAGGAGCGCGCAATTGACCTTGGTGTAGAACTGGAGCCCCGTCAGGGCGCCGCTCTGGCCCAGACGTGGCTTGGTCTTCAGGGCGGCGGCGGCGCTGATCCAGGCGTCCTGCTGCGCCTCGGTCAGCGCGTCGTAGGCCTGCGCCGTCGAGCGCAGCCGCTGCCGGACGAGCTGCTGGTCGAGGGTGTTGGGGTTTTTCGGGGTCACTTTGGTCCGGCGAATGAGCCCAGTGCGCCCGGGGTAGGTCACGGTCAAGCCCAGCTTGCCGGACTGCGGAACGTCAACGATCTTCATAGTTTGCTTTCGACTTGGCGGTTCCACGCCCCAGGGCGGAGCGCGTGCGCCGCATTTGCCTGGGGGAAGTGAAACCTACCGGTTTTCAGCGCGATTATGACACGGGCTGGGCGCCGGGCAATAGGTGGGGGAACGATTGTTAACCGATCTGCGATTTACGATTTACGATTTACGATTTACGAGTCTGACCCCGGGGCGGCAGCGGGTTTGCGAATCGGGGATTCCCGAGTTGCGAGGCGCTCCTTTTTAACGCAGAGACGCAGAGGAGCGCAGAGAAACGCAGAGACGGGATGTTGTTGAAGCTCTGCGTCTCTCGGCGATCTCTGCGTCTCTGCGTTGAAGTTCGGCGGCGGTTTACGAGTTCACCGCCCCAACCGATTTACGATTTACGACTTCCCTGGGAGGGCGAGGCGCTGGGCGGCTTGAATCCTGACTTCCTCGAGGAGCGCCAGGGCCAGGCGGTCCAGGCGCAGGGCCTGTTGGGGTGTGCGGGAGCCGATCCGCTCGCCATTGAGGGTGATCTCGTCAATGTCAATGAAGCCGTCGGCCATGGGGTCGGCGGGATCCGGCGGCTCCGACGTGAATCGGATTTCCAGGGTGAGGGGGCGCGGGGTGGGGCGGGGGTTCACGGCAGCCGCTTCCACGGTTGGGCGCGGAACACTGGGCTCTTTAAACGCAGAGACGCAGAGAGCGCCGAGAGACGCAGAGAAGCTGAAACCCAAGACTCCTTTCCGTCTGCGTTCCTCCGCGGTCCGTGCGTCTCTGCGTTGAGACAGGCACCCGCCGACTGGTTCGAGCCTGCGGTCTTCACGGCAGCCGTTTCCACAGGTCCACCGCCGCGGCGCCGGGGACGAAGCCGATGCGCCGCTCGCGGATCATGCCGCGAATCTCGGCCAGGACCGTCCGGGCCTTGTCCGGCCTTTCGCGGAAGCGCAGCCGCCACCAGCCACCCCAGTTTTCCACTTCCTTCTGCGCATACTCCGGGCTGTAGAGCAGCATGGTGTCGAGGACCTGCTTGAGGAAGCCCGCTTCTCCCTCGAGCTGCTTTTTATGCGCTGAAGGACTGAGCGTTGAGAGGCGACGCGGTAAACGTTCAGTCGCGTTAACGCTCTTGGGTACACTCTTCTCCTTCTCACCCTCACCTTGACTCTTACTGGCAGCAGGGGAGGTATGGGAAGTGCGGATGGGAGGGCCATAGGGGGGGCATGGAGAGTGCCCCTCCTCGGGCACGGCAACGTCCGCCGGGCGCGGGGCTGCGCGGTCGGCGGCAGCGTTTGGCTCGAGGTTGGCTGCGGCGCGCGAGGACGGGCGCGCTCCGGCGGCATCGCTCGCCCAGCGCCTTTGCGCGCCGAGCTTTCCGCCGCGCTGCGACCGGACCAGGGCAAGGCGGGCCTCGCGCAGCAAGGCCAGGGCCGCCGGATGGGCAAAGAGGCCGCGCTGGCGCGTCCACCCGGCCTTGAGCAGCGCGGAGTGCACGCCGGGCCAGGCCCGCTTGCTCACCCGCGCCGCGGTGCGCAGCTCGTCGGGCGCGGCCCGCGGGCAGGCGCCGTTGGCCAGGATGAGGTCCCAAAGGCGGCGATGGGCCAACTCGACAGCCGGCTCCATCGCCGCAACCGAGGCCAGCATGGCGCGAGCTTCATAGCGCACGTAGGTGGGAACGGTCATGGCTCAAGAGGTTGAGGGTTGAGGGTTGAGAGTTGAGAGCGAGCCCTGACATCCGCATTGGTGAGAGCGGTAACAACCAACATCCAACAACCAACATCCAACATCCAACAAGCGCCGCGGTGGCAGTGATTGGATGTTGGTTGTTGGATGTTCCCACGGTTCAGCTTTACGAGTCACCGGGAGGGCGAGCGTCCTCGCGAGCCCTGACTTCTTCCGCACCCGATTTCAGGGCTCGCGGGGACGCTCGCCCTCCCGACACGCAACACTTCCTCAGGCCGCCACCTTCTTCTCGACGAACCCGAGCGAACCGGGCCGGTCCTTCATCCAGGGCTCGACGTCCACCGGCGTCCAGGCTTCCCGGGCGTCCGCGTCCGGGTCGTAGCCGGGCCAGACCTTTTGGTGGACAGCCTGGGCGTAGCGCGTGAGCCATTGCTGGTATTGGGCACGGCCCTGCTGGACGAGGTCCGGGGTCAGGAGACGCCGGCCCACCTCGAAGGGCGGGTTGGTTTCCGAGAGCGCAAAGAGGATGCGCCTGCGGGGTTCGTCCTGAACGGCGTTGAACAGGTCCAGCGCCAGGGCGGCCATCATCTGGAGCGCGCCGTAGTAGGCGGAGCGCGTCCAGGAATCCGGCGAGGCGTCCTGCGTGCCCCACAGGAACGCGATGCAGTCCCAGTACTGGGATGTGGGCGGGGGCACGAAGTCCACCAGCGCCTGGACGGGGATGTCCAGGCCCGTCTCGGCGTCATGCCAGGCGCCTTCGAGCCGGAGCGGGCCGAGGTTGTCGGCCAGGAGCGGCGCGACGTACGGGTCCTGGGCGAGGCGGCCGAAGGCGAGCTTCAGAGCCGCTTGCTGGTCGGAGCGCAAGGGCTGGACGCGGTCGCGCTCGGCCTGCTCGCGCCAAAGCCGGCAGGACTCGGCCCCGGAGGCCCAGGGGCGGGTGCTGGTGACGTTGGCGCGGCGGAGACCGCATTTGCGGCACACGCTGGCCGCGCTGGTGCTCTTGCACGAAGGGCAGGTGAGGACCGAGACGGTGTAGGTGTCCGGCCGCACGCGGAAGCGTTTGTCGAACGCGGCCGGTGCGAGCACCACGTGGCGCAGGGCGTTGACTTGAATGCTCAGCGCCGGCTCCGGCGGCCCCTGGCGGCTGACGAGCCGTTTGGGGCACCGGGCAAACTCGAGCAGCGTGAGCGCGTCCACGACCGCATGGGGATCGCCCGGCGGCGCGGTGGAAGGTTCGGGCAGCAGGGCGGCCGGCCCGCGAGAGACGATATCTACTTTGCCTAGCATGACTCACCTCCGTTTGCAGGGCGGCTTTCCGGGGGATTTCGCCCTGCGCCGGCGCGGCTGACGTCGGCGCAGAGCGCCTGTGAGATGGCGCTGGCCAGGAGCCGCAGACCGTCCAGGTCGAAGCTCAGGACCGGGATCCTGTATTCTCCCGGGGCGATCTGCTCGAGCAGGTCGAGTTGGGTTCCGGCGGGGCTGGTGGTGACCCAGGCCCGCTTTTGAACCAGGACGACTTCCCTTGGCGGAGCGCTCATGCTTTCACCTCGGGGTTGGTCTGCGCCTGCGCGTGCCGTTGCAGCTCCTGCGTGAGGTAGTGGCAGACTTGTTCGAGTTCGAGGAATCGCTGAACGATCTCGCTGCGCGAAGCGTTCAGCCCTTTCTGAAGTTCGTTGAGAACCTGTGTGTGGCGCGGCAGAAGACTAACCGACAAACTCTTCGCGACCCGCCCGCGCCCGCGGGGTCTGGTGCGAAAGGTTTTACGCGAGTAATGTCGCATGACGCGATTAACCTTCCTATAGGCAAAAGAGTCAACGAGTACATTCCTAGGGGGCAACGATTGTTAACCGAAGCGGCAACTGTTCGCGTAGTAGCGTAAGCCTCCGGCTTGCGGCGGTCCGAACAACCCTCCGGGTTGTTCACTTGCTGGGGGTGCAGGCCCATCGGCGCAACCCGGAGGGTTGACGCGACGCTCGCAAGCCGGAGGCTTACGCTACTACCTAACAGTCAGGGCTCGCGGGGACGCTCGCCCTCCCAGGAAGGCTACATCAACGCGGCGAAGCCTGGTTACTTGATCACAATCGCTGTTTCCACCCACAGGTCCACCAGCGTCCCATCCTGCCAACTCTCCTGGCGGACCTGGCCCTTGCCCGGCGCAAACCATTCCAGGACAGAGAATCCCGGGTTATTGTCGTAGGTCTGCGTGATCAGCAGGCAATTGTTGAAGGTCCCGGCTGGGACCGTGGTTGTTGCCCCGAGCTGGGTGATGGTGCGGTGTAGGCCGGCTGTCATCGTCCAGGTGTTCCCTACGGCGAGCGGGCCTTTGATGATGTAGTATGGGGTCGTCTCAAACGGGGTATAACACAGCAACCCGTCGGCATCGTTGCGGAAGTAAGACGTCTCGCTTATCCCGGGCGCGGTGGCCTGCTCCTCGTACCAGGTGGTGCCGCTCGATGAGTCGGTCCCGATGATTTCGTCCACCTGGGTGTACGAGATAGGGGCGTTCAGCGCCGTGAAATGGATGGTCCAGGAATCGCCAACCGCCAGGGGAGAATAACTCGCGATGGGCGCCGCTGCGGCCGTGGCGGACAGCAGCGACACGCGTCCGCTCATGTTGGTTTCCAGGAAAGACCCGTACCCGCAGGTCCCGTCCTGCAGGAGCACCCCGCTGAAGGAACAGCTCTTGGTCTGGCCCGGCTCCCGCACGCTGCCGGAGAAGACGCCGTTGGCCACCGTCAGCGAAGCGGACAGTTTGTTCGCCAGCGTCACATCAGTGATTTTGTTGCCCGAGCTCAGCGTGAAGAGGTTGGTCAGCGGCTGAGCCAGGCTGCCGCCCTCGAAGACCAGCATGCCGTTGGTGATCGCGACGGCCCGGGTGGTGGCGTTCGCGGGGGGCGTGTAGCGCGCGCCCTCGATGGTCATGCCGTTCGTCAGCCCGGCCGGATAGCAGGCCCCCGCCTGCTCGTGTTTGATCCAGCTCAACGCGCCTGACAGCCCGGCCGAAGGCTGGCCTGACTCGAAGCTCAACCAGCCCCAGAGCGAGCCCTTGGTGACATACAACGGCACGTAAATCGGGACGTTGCCCGCCGCCGAGACCGGCACGGAAAACGGCCCGACGGCTGTGCCGTCCGCCAGCGAACCGCTGTAGGTCACGTTCCCGCCAGTATCCACCGCCAGCGTCAGGTAACCGTCGCCGAGCGACATGGCTCCGCTATGGCTGCCACCACCCGGGAGGGTGGCCGTGTACTTGCCCGCATAGGCGGTCGCCGGGTTGGTATGCGCATCCCACACCGCCCGGTCGGTCACAAATTCGGCCACGCCGCCGCCGCTGACCGCGTTGCTGAGCCAGCCGCGCACCTGCTGGTCGGCGAAATGCAGGCCCATACCCAGAACCCAGGGATTGGTCTTCGGGCGGGAGACCACCTGGTACGCCACGCCGCCAAGGTCGAACTGGCCGGCGAACGCGTATTTGTTCGTCCCTTGCTTCACGGTGCCGCTGTAGGTGCCGTCGGTCGCCAGGGTCAGCGTGAGAAGCCCGGAATTGCTCTGCGCCCGAGGAAGCTCCTCCCACAGGCCGTTGTAGCTGCCTTTGACCGCAAGGAAGGGGTTGGGGACGATGTTGGCTCGCAAGACCAGGTTGGATTGCATGGTGAAAGTGAGCTTCGGCGTGGTGCAGACGACGCAGCTACCCTGCGCCGTGCAAACCCAATTCGAGAGAATATACCCCTTGGCCGGCGTCACCGTGGTCGTATAGCTCTTGCCGATCTGGAGCACCGCGTTGCTGTAGTTGGGCGACATCGTGCAAAGCGCGCTGGCTGACACCCGCAGCGTGTCGGTCACCACGTAAACCATGCTCACCTTTTGCGTTACGGCGGACCAGTTCCCGGAAGTGTCCACCGCGCACGCCGCGAAGGAGTTCGTCCCTGCCGAGAGGGTCACCGGCAGGGTCCAGTTCGCCCAGCCATTGGCCGTCGTCGCCTGGGTCCAGACGCCGCCCACCTGGCACCAGACCGCCTGCACTTGCGTGTTGTCGTGAGCGGTGCCTTTAAGGGTGAAGGCCGCGTTGCTGACCTTCTGGCCCGAGGTCGGACTGGTAATCGCAACGGTGGGCTTGGTGGTATCGCCGGAACCCAGCGAGAAGAACTGCACGCTCGTGCTGTACCCCCCGCCTGCGGTCTTCGTGATAACCAGGCGGTCAATGTTCTTGTCCGGCACCAGGACGCACACCTCCTCGTCCAGCGTGTCGCCCGAAGTGCCGGAGACGAGTGTGCCCGCGGCGCCGTTCCAGATCGGCCAGGTCGAGTCGGGAAGCTGGCCCGTGCTCCCCGAATATTGTTGGGCCACCCAGCCGCTCAAGCTCACGGCGGTGTAGTGCGAGGAGGCGTCCACGGTGTAGGCCTTGATTTGGTACGCCTCGTCCCCATCCACGTCGGCCAGCAGAATCCGGTCGTTGGGCCCCAGGTGCGACGAGAAATCAAACTGCAGCGACGCGGTGTCATCGTCGATGTCCATCTCCAGCTCCTCGACGTCTCCCGGGGTGCCGTCGCCGGTGTCATTCCTCGCCACGCCGACAAATCCCGTCAGCCACGCCGGGTTATTGCCGGGCGAATCCCCGCCGAACGTGTCCAAGTAAACGCTGTTCACCTCGCCGGAGAGCTGCGTCACCTTGAGATCGTTGTTCGCCTTGAAGCTGGTCGTGAACACCTTGCCATTGTTGAGGACGGTGTCCGCCTCCTGCCCCGAACCATTGATCCAATGTGCGACGGGGAGGGTCTGCGCGTTGGCCGCGCCGGCCAGCAGGCCCAGCGCCAAACTGGCGCACGCAAGCGGCCAGCGCCACACCCCGGCGAAGACGGGGGGAGCGAGCGTTCTGATGGAAGTGGAGGTGTGCGGTCGCTTAAATATGGATGTATTCATAGTGCCTCGGTTAGAAGTTTGTAAGACGCATAGCATTATCATCCGTAATCCCTACCCAGAATATTGCTGAACGTTGCTGCTACTCGCTTCCTTTTTACTATTCCGCCGAACAATGACAAGCGCAAAATGCAGAAAACTGACGCCCCGGGCGCATCTCACTTTCTGCGCACCGGCACGGCTGATCTCATTAACACCTCGCTTCAGCGGGGTGGAAGTGGGTGCAACGGCGCCACAGCCGCTTTAGCGGCTTACCCGCACGCGATAAACCGCTAAAGCGGTTGCCGGGCGTGGGCCGCTCCTCCACCCCGCTCAAGCGGGGTGTTAATGAAATTCGCGGAGCCACAGCGCCTTAGGGAGACGTGCGCGCTCCTCAGAAACTGGGATGCCCCCGACGCCCCTTTGGGAGGGCGAGCGTCCCCGCGAGCCCTGATAAAGGTCGAGAGTTGAGGGCGGAAACCAGGTTGAGGATTGAGTGCTCGGACTCTCAACCCTCAACCTCCCTCTTCTTGGGCTCGCCGGGACGCTCGCCCTCCCGAACGGCCACTTTCCAGGCAGTCTCTAAAGACTTGAGTCGCTTCGCTCGCGGCGGCCTCAAGACTTTAGACTCAAGACTTCAGACTCAAGACTCCTGTCCCCTCACCATAACCATCCAGCCAATGCCGAAGCGGTCGGTGAGCATGCCGAAGCGCGGCGACCAGAAGGTCTTGGCCAGCGGCATTTCCACCTTGCCGCCATCGCAAAGGCCGGCGAAGACGCGGTCCGCGTCGGCCTCGCTCGGAACGGTGAGAGCGAGTTGGAAGCCTTCGAACCTGGCGTTCTCAGGCGAGCAAGCGTCCGATGCCATGAGCCGGGTCTGGCCCACCTGGAAGCTGGCGTGCATGATCTTGTTCTCGAACCCGGGCGCCAACCGGCCCGGGGGAAGCGGTTCCGGGCTTTCGTTGTAGCGCATCGAAAACAGCACCTCGGCGCCGATGGCCTTGCGGTAAAACGCCAGCGCCTCCTCGCAGCGGCCATTGAAGAAAAGGTAAGGCTGAACTACTCGATCCTGTTCTGTCGTGCTCATAATCAGTGTGCGTTGAATTGCGTGTTTGGTATCCGCTCATTCTAGCACACGGTTCGGATTGCCGCAGGATGGAATCCGCTAAGCCTTTTTATACTCAAATCCGAAGGCCGAAGGCCGAAAACCGAAAGAAGGCCGAAGCCCGAAATCCGAACCCGTTCGCCGGCATCTCTTCCAACGCAGATACGCAGAGAGCGCGGAGGAACGCAGAGAAGAAGCACTCTTTGCTTTCGCCTGCTCTGCGTATCTCTGCGCTCTGTGCGTTTCTGCGTTGAGACCGGCCGCTCTTCTCCGCTAAACGCCTTCGGATTTCGGGCTTCGGCCTTCTTTCGGCCTTCGGATTTCGGCCTTCGGACTTAGGTGGAGAGCTTCTTAGCTTTCCGCCTTCGCGGCCGTGCCCGCGCGTTGAAGTATCCATTCGGCGGCCGCGTTGTCCAGGGCGCGAGCCTGGCGTTCGAGGGCGTCGGCCTGGGAGGCGTTGCCGCGGCGGCGCTCGAGGACTGAGCGCAGGGCGAGAGCCTTCGCTTCCGGGACCTCCTGGATCTTCTCCAGGGCATCGAGCCATCCGGCGGCGGCATCGAGCTGGCCTTGGCGCAGGCAAATGACGGCGGCGCTCTGGAAGGCGCTCTTGCTGGGCGGCACGCACTGGGTGGCGTGGCGAAAGGCTTCCAGGGCTTCGGCGGGGTGGCCGAGGCCGGCGAGGGCCGCGCCGAGGTTGTTCCAAACACGCGCCTCGCCGGGAATCAGCTTCAGGGTGCGGACGTAGGTGTCGCGCGCCTGCTCCAGGCGGCCCAGGGCGAACTGGACATTGCCCAGGTGATGCAGCGCCACGGCGTCGCCCGGGTCCAACTCCACGCTGCGGCTGGCGTCGGCGAGGGCCTCGGGGAAGTGGCCTTTGTCGTACCACGCCACAGAGCGGAAGTAGTAGTCGCGCGAGAACGACGGCAGCTCGGCGTGAAACCAGTTGGGCAGGGAAACGGCAGCCATGAGCGCCATGCTGCCGGCGACGCCCAGGGCGCAGGGCCAGTCGCGGCGGCGGAGGGCGTTCCACCCAAATAGCAATCCGCCCCCGGCCAGCGCGGCCGCGACCGGCCACACGGGATAGCGGTAGCGGTCGCAGATGAAGAAGGCCACATTCCCGGCGGAGTAAAGCGCGGCGTACAGGAGCAGAATGAACAGCGCGTCGCGGTTGCAGGGTAGGGACGCCTCGCCGAGGCGTCCGCGGCTGCCGCAACACGGACGCCTCGGCGAGGCGTCCCTACCAGCCGCCCAGAGTCCGGCCGGGGCGAGCATCAGCAAAACCACCCAGCGCACGGGCAACAGGCGCAGCCAGAGGAATTCCTCCTGCAGGAAAGCGAACGCCTTGTTGTTGGGAATCTCGGCGTTCCAGAAGGTCAGCCAGCATTTCTTGGCCATGAGCCGCAGCCAAGCGGCCGGGGCGGCGCGGATTTCGTCCACGGCCCGCCGCGTCCAGAAACAGGAGATGGCCATAGGGTCGGTGTCCGGGGCGCGGCCCTCGGCGCGCATCGCAGCTTCGTATTCCTGGCGCGCCCAGGTCTCGACGGAATCCTGGTAGCGGTCGCCGTAAGAGATGTAGCGCTCCTGCCGCGGCACCATGCCGTCGGCAGTGCGCTTGTTACCCAGGTAAAGGTTGACCCCGCCGGCATTGGGGACCAGGTGGAAGTGATCGGATTGGCGCATGTTGAAGACGGCCCAGGGGACGGCCATGGCGAGGCCGCCGGCCAGGCCCAGCAAGGGCAGCGCCGAGGCCCACCGGCGGCAACTCCAGGCGCGCCACGCGGCGAAGGCCGGGTAAACGGCCATGAAGATGAGAATGTTCGCCCGCGCTTGCGAGGCGAGGACCACCACCGCGCCGCAGGCCGCCCACAATAACGCGGCCCTCCAACCGCCCGCTCCGGCGGCGCGCAAGTGCAGCAGCAGGCCGGCACAGATCAGGAAGACGTAGCTTGGCTCGATCAGCAACTCGCCCTCAAAATACAACGGCACTGGCGCCAGCAGGAACAACGCCCCGCCGATCACGCCGCACAGGCGGTGCCGGAACAGCCGGGCGCCCAACAAGGCCACGAGCACGCCGGTCGCCACACCCAGCAAATGCTGCACGAGTATGGCCAGTTCGACACCCCATCCACCGCCGAGCTTGTACCACGTCGCCAGGAAGATGGGATAGAGCAACGGCCGGAATCCATGCAGCTCATGGAGGTTCTGGCCCGCCAGAAGCATTCGGGCCACGGTGTCGTAATAGACCTGGTCAAGCGTCGGCACGCCGAACGAGGGTGAGTGCGTGTGCTCGACAAAGAAGGCGATGCGCACCAAGCCCCCGAGCAAAACCAGCGCAATGAGCAGGCGATCAAAGAGCTTTGGCGAGATGTCCCCACCGAATGGGGTGACTAAGGCCGTTGCCTGGGGCTGCTCCGCCGTGTGGCTGAGGGTTGCGAGCGAGTTCATGTGCCGCCGAGCACAATCACTGAGATTGGTCCAGGAAAGATTGGGCCTTGAGAGCCAGCGCGGACTGGCCGGCGGCCTGGGCGAGGTCACGGGCCTTGCGGGCATGGGGCAGCGCGTCTTGCCGCTTGTTCTGACGTGCCAGTGCCAGGGCGAGATGATATTGCGGGGCGGGGAAATCAGGTTTGAGCCGCAGGGATTCGGAGAACTGCGCGACGGCGTCCTGGGGGCGATTCAGGTCGAGCAGGGCCAAGCCAAAATTGTTGTGCGCCTCGGCGTTGGCGGGGTCGAGTTGCGCCGCGGTGGCCAGGTGAGCGGCGCCTTGCTGCGCTTTTCCCAGGCGCATGAAGGCGACCCCCAGGTTCGCATGCGCTTCGTAGTAATCCGGCTTCAGGCGCAGGGCTTCGGAGAAACAGGCAACGGCGGGCTCCAGCCGGGACTGCATGAGGAGAACGGTGCCGAGATTATATTGGCCTTCAGCGTCATCCGGGGCCAGTTGAACGCCGCGTAAAAGGTGTGCCGCTGCGTCGTCAACCTTGCCCTGGTCCAGCAGGACTTTGCCGAGATTGATATGCGCCTGAGAGAAGTCCGGCCGGTTGGCCAGGGCGATGACGAAATGCCGGGCCGCCTCCTCCGGCTTACCCATCTTCAAGAGTATTGTGCCGAGGTCATACTGGCCCTCGGGGTAGCGCGGCTTGAGTCGCACGCACTGCTCAAGGCACGCGAGAGCCTCGTCGCGCCGGCCCGCGGCCTCTAGCGCGCTGCCCAGGCCGTCATAGGCGGTGTAATTGTTCCGGGTGACCTCCACGGCGTGCCGGAAAAGCGTCTCGTCGCCCTGCCAGTATCGCAGTTGCAGAGCGGTTGCCACGCAGCAGGCCGCGAGTCCAAGGGCTGCGGCTGTGGCCAGAACCCTCTTTGCGCGCGCGCCGGGCTCGACCGCCGCGCCGGCCCCCCAAACGGCCATCGTGAAGAGCCCCAGCAACGGAACATACATGAAGCGGTCGGCCATGGCCTGTTCTCCGGCCTGGATGATTCCTATGAAGGGCACCAGCGCTCCGAGGAACCAGAACCAGCCTACAAAAAGGAAGGGTTGGGCGCGCAGACACCGAATCACGGTGACAGACACGACGAGCAGGAGCAGCGCGCAAGCAGCTACCGTCCACACCGGCCAGGCCGCCGGATAAGGATAGAAGATCGCCAGGTGCGTCGGGAACAGCGTCTTGCCGAGGTAGCGCACGTAAGAGACGATTGCGTTGTCGATGCGCAGAGCGGCGGGCAGCGTGGCGCCATTGCCCAGCGAGCCCAGACCGCGGTGGGCCGCCAGCGTGATCAGACACGAAACGGCAGCCAGCAGAAAGAAGGGCGCCTTTTCCCAAACCAGGCGGGCCAGGACGGCGGGGGACTCGAATCGCCTCAGGGGCCAGTAATCCAGGAGCAGCATGACGAAAGGCAGCGTGACCAGGACGGGCTTGGACATCAGGCCACAGGCGAACACGAACAGGCACAGGGCGTAGCGACCCGAGACGGGAAACGTGAAGCGCGAAACCTGCGGGGCAGCCGGTGCGGCTTGGGGCGATGCTGAAGCCTCCCGGACTTCCACATACCGCACGTAGGCCCACATCGTGAGCAGCCAGAACATGGCGCTTAGCAGGTTCTTGCGCTCGGCAACCCAGGCCACGGTATCCACTTGCAACGGATGCAACGCAAAGAGCGCGGCGACCGCTGCCGGGCGCCAAAAATCCCCAGTCATGCGCCGGAATACCACGAACACAAGCACGACGTTGACGACATGCAGCAGGAGGCTGGTCAGGTGATGGCCCGCCGGATTCAGCCCGAAGAATTGGCAGTCCAGCATGTGGGAAACCCACGTAAGCGGATGCCAATAGGTATGCTCCCCATGGCACCGGCCAAACGCCCAGCTCAGCCCTGCCCACGTCAGCCCGGGCTGGATGTGCGGGTTGTCTGTAACGTAGCAGTTGTCGTCGAAATTAATGAACTGATGCCAGCAGACCTGTGCATAGATCCCCGCCGTCAGGATTGCGAGGACCAGGCAGACTTTGATGGCATCGCGCTTTTTCAATGCGATGACGGGGCAGGGGAGGGGGCTTGCCCGGCCAACTGGCGCTTGAGATCGTCAATCTGTGGTTGCAACGCCTGCGGGTTGGGGGAAGCCTTTTGGGCGATGTGCAGCAGTTCGAGCGCGCGCGCGGGATGCCCATCATTTTCCTCCAGGCGCGCCAGGAATACGGCGATCAGGTCGAGGTCCCGCAGGTCGGGCTTCTTGCCGGCAGCCTGCTGGTCGGACCAGCGGCGCAGCGCCAGTTCCCAGACGTTTCGGGCGCGCGCAGGCTCGTGAAGATTCTCGGAATAGAGGCGGCCCAACTCGAACAGAATCTCGTAGCTCTCCGGGTTGTTGCGCATTCCCTCGCGCAGGAACGCCTCGGCTTCTTTATACTTTCCCAGGTCGCGCAGCCAGTAGGCCGACACGGTGTAAGTCTCGATCTTCTGCGGGTCCAACTCGGCGGCGACCTTGAGCCACGGGAGAATCTCGCGCTCGTTCTTGCCTTCGAGATGCGTGTGCGTGGTCACGGCAAAGTGGCGTCCAAAGCGCTCGATCCAATCGCGGGGCGGCCCCAGGAAGTTCATCTGCTTCTCATGCTCCTCGGCCTCGGGCTCGCCTTCCTTGGCGGTCAAATGGCGCGTGTCCTGGGAAGCGTTGGCCTGGTCGAAAATCGTCGGATAAAAGCCGCTGTGGAAGGAAACGTCCGCCTTGCGGAAGAAGCCGTCCGCCAGGAAGCGCCGGCCATCCCCGAAGACCATTTTGAGCACGTTGTCCGACTGCGCCCGCCGGCTCCAGTGCGGGGCGCGCTGTTGCAGGACCGTGGCCAGGCTGAAACAGCCAGCCAGCAGCAAGGCCAGGATCAGGGCGGACAAGAGCTTGCTCACAGGTTCAAGGCTTTGCGGCGAAACACGAGCCAGGCGCCGAACAGGAGCAGGGCGCTGTAGACCCCGGCATAAACAGTGGCCAAGGCGCAATCTACCCAGGGCACGCGGTTCCAGTCGTAGATGACAAGGTCGCGCACGTCATACCATTCCAGGTGGGGGATGACGAAGTAGATGGTGTAAATGACCGAGCGCAGCGGCTCCGGTTGCTGCAACGCGACCTGGTTCAGATGGCCTCCCAGCAGGAGCAGCCCGAAAACCACGATGAAGGAGATGGTCGCGTTGGACGATGGCGCGGCAAAGACAACTGAGCCCAGCAGCACAAACGCTACGACAATTCCCAGCATCACCCACTGGAGCCAGAAGGCCTGGAAGAGGCTTAGCACGGGCCAGTAGTGCTCGCGTGAACCGCTGATCACTCCGAAGAACAGGTAAAAGACAACGAGCGCCAGGCCGCAGGCGAGCCAGCAGCCCAGGAACTTGCCCACAATGACCTGGCCGCGCGTGACCGGCTTGGCCAGCAGCGGGAAGATTGTCCGGTTCTCGCGCTCCGCATGGATTTGGCGCGCGGTCGTGCCGACGGCGATCACGAGGGCCGAAACCCAGATCAGCAAGAGCGCAATCTCCTTCACGTAGCGCACGATGCCGGTATCGTGGAAAAAGCTCAGCGAGGCCATGACCAGCGTGATGAGCACCGTCAGGACGAACAGCACGTAGAAGTCCTTCCGCCGATACAATTCCATTATGACAACGCCCGCGAGCGCCAGGATCGTGTTCATGACAAGGGTTAGGTCTGGTAGCCGATAATATTGAGGAATATCCGCTCCAGATTGGCCTGGTGCTTCTCGATCAGTTCGGCCACGCGGCCTTCGACCTTGAGCTCGCCCTGGTTGATGATGGCCACGCGGTCGCACACTGTCTCAACCTCACCCAGCTCGTGGGATGAAAAGAAGACAGTCTTGCCCTCGTTCTTGAGCCGCTGAATGATCTCGCGCACCTTCATGCGCCCGAGCGGGTCCAGGCCGCTGGTGGGCTCGTCCAGGATGAGCAGGTCGGGGTTGTTGATCAGCGCCTGGGCCAGGCCGACGCGCTGCTGCATGCCCTTGGAATAGGTTTTGATGGGCCGCCGTCGGGCCGGCTCCAGCTCCACCAGCTTCAGGAGCTGGTCAATGCGCTGGTCCGCCTGCGCCCGCGGGATGCCGAAGATGCGCGCATAGAAACGCAGCAGCTCCTCGGCGGTCAGGAACTTGTAGTAGTAGGTAAGCTCGGGCAGGTAGCCGATGCGTTGGCGCGCAATGGGTTCCCGGACGTCCACCCCGAACAGGAAGGCTGCGCCGCTGGTCGCATTGACGAACCCCAGCAACACGTTCATGGTCGTCGTCTTTCCGGCGCCGTTAGGGCCCAGAAAGCCGAAGACCTCACCCGCCCCCACCTTCAAGTTGAGGTCCTTCAGGGCGAGCTTCTTCCCCGAGCTCGCATCACGCGCCCGGTATTCGACCCGCAAATTCCTGGTCTCTACTATGGTTTCCATATTCGTCAGGCGACCATGCAACCCGAGTATATTGGGGGCTAGGCGCCAAACCAACGGGTTTCTGAATAGCAGCCCGCTTGCCGACGGGTAGCGTAAGCCTCCGGCTTGCGATAGGTCCAACAATCCTCCGGATTGTTCGTGTGACGCGGTTTGTGCGGCAGCCCTGAGGGTTGCTGGGACGGGCGCAAGGCGGAGGCTTACGCTACTACCTGGTACAAACAAACGAGGCTTGGGACGTTCGCCCCAAGCCTCGGTGGGTGTCAGGTAATGAGACGACTAGCCGGTGGTGTCAGGAGGCAGGATGTGATTCACGCTGTCCTTCTTGCAGGTCGGTTTGTTCGTCACGCCATTGATCGTATAGCTGTCGGCGAAGGTCGTCCCGCCCATCGGGCAAATGACGGAGTTCTTGAGGTAAGCGCTGATGTCCGTGAACCCAGGGCTTGCTGTCGGAGCGGCCTTGTTCTCCAACGCCCATTGCTGCACGGCGCCGTCAATCTGCCGCAGGTTGTTGATGCAGGCATTCTTCTGCGACTGCGTGCGGGCGCGCACGAAGTTAGGAATCGCGATCGCGGCCAAGAGGCCAATAATCGCAACCACAATCATGATCTCCACCAGGGTGAAGCCCGACTTGCGGGATGTGTTAATCTTCATAGTACTCTTTCTTTCTGTTCGCGGCGTGAACACGCAGCAGGCGGGTTATGATGACTACGGCACATTGTTCACTAATTGCCCGCTGCAACCGCACCCGAGAAGCGAGCAACTGCAATGCCAAACGCATATCTGGGAAGAACACCCGTCCGAAAGGGTCCTTCTCGGAACGCGGACAGTCCTGTCCCCCAGGCCGGGGCGGCGCGACTGGCGTAAAAGCGGCCTTTTCACGGCGACCAGGCTGATCAGACCTGGAGTTAGCCCGAAACAAAACGCCCGGGAATTGCTTCCCGGGCGTGTGAAAGAAGAAGGGCTACGCAGGACTAGCTGCTGGTGTCCGTCGGCAGGACGTGGTTGACCGAGTCCTTCTGGCAGGTCGGCTTATTTGTCACGCCGTTAAGCGTATAGCTGTCGGCGAAGCTCGTCCCGCCCATGGGGCAGATGACGGCGTTCTTCAGATAGCTGCTGATATCCGTGAAGGACGGACTGGCTGTCGGGGCCTGCTTGTTCTCAAGGGCCCACGTCTGGACCGCGCTATCAATCTGGCGCAGGTTGTTGATGCAGGCGTTCTTCTGGGACTGCGTGCGGGCGCGCACGAAGTTGGGAATCGCGATCGCGGCCAGCAAACCGATGATGGCGACAACGATCATAATTTCCACCAAGGTGAAACCACTCTTGCTCGATGTGTTTGTCTTCATACTAGCTTTGTCTTTCTGTCTGGTGCGGTGTGAACGGAGCAACAGGCGGGTTTAATGATTACGGCACTCGTTCACGTATTGCCTGTTGTGACCGCGTCCGGGCTATAAGCAAGCGCGGTGCCAAAGCTTGCGGACCTGTTGGCTCGCGGCGCAGAGGGAGTGCGGGCTTACGCCTGCGGTACGTCCGGTGGCCAGAGGCTCTGCCCTATTCTGCAGGCGAAAACCTGCGCTCCTGTGCAGGCGCTGGCAGTTGACGTGCCTCCCAAACAAAAGGGGCTTGGGAAAATCCCAAGCCCCTATCAACAAACAGCTTATAGCTGACCTACTGCAGGGTGTCTGCCAGCACGTGAGTGGCCGGCACCTTCAGGCAAGTCGGCCTTGCCGCAACGGTCGTCAGACCGTAGCTGTCGGCGAAGCTCTTGCCGCCGGACGGGCATTTGACCTCGCCTTTGAGATACGGCAGCACGTCGGCCGCAGTGACTGTGGCCTGCTCGCCCTGCTTTGTTTCAGCCGCCCACAACTGGATGGCCCCGTCAATCTGCCTCAGGTTGCTGATGCAGGCGTTCATCTGCGCCGTCGTGCGTGCTTTCACGAAGTTGGGAATCGCGATGGAGGCCAAAAGCCCGATAATGGCCACTACAATCATGATTTCCACCAGCGTGAATCCACCCTGCCGTGATGTTCGTTTCTTCATAACTTTACTTTCTGCTATCGCGGCGTGAACCCAGCAACCGGCGGTTATTATTAGTACAATAGCGTTCACATATTGCCTGTTGCTGACCGCGCTAATAGGTTAACGGGCGGGGCGAGAAACGCAACACTAAAAGTCGCCTTTGTGTCTAGCATTCTGGTCCAGGTGTCCCGATTCTGGATGGCCTGTCTCATACCAGGACACCGCCCGGACAGCACCGACCCGCGCATCCAAGCGCCCTCTGGCATCCCACTGGCTTACCGGAGCGCTTGAAGTGATCTACGCAACGATGACCCGGCTTAAAGAGCGCACGTGTCTGAATAGCCGCACGACTGGCCATGCTCTTTTGCCACGCCCGACTGTGGTTTTGGCTAAAGGCCCGCTCGAAGGGGCATGACCGCCATTCTCCGCCAACGTCTCCTTGTCATCCCCTCCTTAGTTTGGGTGTGCGCGCTGGTGGCGGCCTGCCTTTTGCCCTTCTCCGATAAGGCATTCCACATTGACGACATCCTTTTCCTGCGCGCGGGACAGCACATCCGCCATCACCCACTCGATTTCTACGGCTTCAACATGAATTGGTACGGCGCCACGCGCCCGATGGTGGAGAATTTTGATAACCCACCGCTGGCCTGTTACTACCTGGCGCTCGTCTCGGCGCTTGCCGGGTGGGGAGAGCCCGCGCTGCACCTGAGCTTTCTGTTGCCTGCGCTGGCTGCGGCATGCGGCATATTCTCGCTCGCAAGACGCCATGCCGCGTCGCCAGTGTGGGCCACCGTCATGGCAGTGCTCACCCCGGTATTCCTCATTTCTGCGACTACCGTGATGTGCGATGTCATGCTGGTGGCGTTCTGGGTTTGGACCGTGGCTCTCTTTGATCGGGGCCTGGAAGCAAACCAGCCCTGCGCCTTCATGGCGAGCGGGGTGCTCGCCGCCTTGGCGTTCTTGACCAAGTTCACCGGCCTGGCCCTGTTCCCGCTGCTCCTTGCCTATGGCCTGGTCAAGCAGCGCCGCTTCGGATGGTGGCTCGCTACGCCGCTGATTCTGCTATTCGTCGCAGCCCTGTACCAGGCGACTACCCAGCTCTTGTACGGCAAAGGTTTGCTGCTGACCGCCGTGGGCGTGTCGTCGCATGCCGGCAAGCTGCATGGCGAAGGGCTCTTCGAGAGGCAGGTCCTGGGTCTGAGCTATGTCGGCGGCTGTTTCCTGCCGATGCTGTTCTACGTCCCCTGGCTGTGGTCCCGCCGGGGCTTGATCGGTCTCTTGATCCTGACCGCGCCCTGCCTGCTGGCTTTTCCATACCTGCCGCGGCTTGCGACTCTGCTCTGGCAGCCGGATGGGCGCCCGGACTGGCTATTGTGCCTCCAAAGCACAGTCTTCGTGACCAGTGGCGTCCACATCTTCCTGCTCGCAGCGGCCGAATGCTGGGAACAGCGGGACGCCACCACGGTCCTCCTGCTCCTCTGGGTGCTCGGCATACTCCTGTTTGCGACGACGCTGAACTGGACCCTGAATGGCCGCAGCGTGCTGCCGATGGCGCCGGCCATAGCCATTCTGGCGGCCCGCCGCCTCCAGCGTCGATGCCAGGCGCAACAGGCCGCAATTCCCTCGTCCTTGCTCTGGCCTGCACTGGCGGCGGGCTTGCTCAGCCTCACGCTGGCCAAGGCTGATTGTGACTTGGCCGATACTGGCCGGACCGCCGCCTTGACGTTATGCACCAACTTTCAGCATCCCGGCAAACGGCTGTGGTTCGAGGGCCACTGGGGATTCCAATACTACATGGAACAAGGTGGGGCCAAACCCCTTGAGTCGAACTTCGCTCAGGCCACGGCAGGTGACGTCGTTATCGTCCCCTCCGAGAACGTGAACATCTTCGACCTGGCGACCAACCTCGTCCGCTTGTCCGAAACGCTTGAATACAGACCCAACACGTGCTGCTCCACCATGAACCTCGCTGTCGGCGCGGGATTCTATGCGGGCACCGCAGGCCCTTTTCCGTTCTCAATCAGCCGACCCGATCCGGAGTGCTACTACATCTTCGAGGTCCTTCAAAAGCTCACAGCACCTTCCCCAGCTCCGGAGGGCCTGTTCGTGAGCGGCGCCGTCATGCAGCAATTCGACCTGGCACGGCAGGCGCGATTTAAACCCTGCCGCATCGCCCCGAACGTGGGACATCGCGCCAGAGACAAATGACACCGATGCCGCCATTACTGCCCGAAATCAAGCATCCCCCGTCGCACGTGCCTGATCCATGCTGAATCCCGCCAAACCTGCGCTGCTACTCAAAGCCACGGCTCCGGACTCATGGCTCACGACAGGCCGCTTCGCCCTCTTTTTGGCGCTCCTTATCGCGGCGGCCTTCCCGGGCGTCCTGCACGGCGGACGCACCTTCGTCTTCCGCGACTTCGGCCTGTTCGGTTACCCGCTGGCCTACTTTCACCGGCAGGCCTTCTGGCAAGGTGAATTGCCATTATGGAATCCGCTCAACAACTGCGGGCTGCCTTTCCTGGCCCAGTGGAACACGCTCTGCTTCTATCCCTGTTCTCTTATCTACCTGCTGCTTCCGATACCATGGTCCCTGTCCTTCTTCTGCCTGGCGCACCTGTTCTGGGGCGGCCTGGGGATGTATGTATTGGCCAACCATTGGACCCGCCATCGGCTGGCGGCGGCCCTGGCGGGAGTCGTCTTCGCCTTTAATGGGCTGTCTTTGAACGCACTGATGTGGCCGAACATCGAGGCGACGCTTGGCTGGCTGCCTTGGGTAGTCTGGCTGGCGCAAAGGGCCTGGCTTGAAGGAGGCAAGACGCTGGTATGGGCCGTCCTCGCGGGCGCCACACAGATGTTGGCGGGCGGTCCCGAGCCCATCCTGTTCACCTGGCTGATCCTGTTCACTCTCGCCTCCGGCGACTGGATCACGCGTGCCGTGAGCCGCAGCCGGATACTCGCCAGGTTCTGCCTGCTGGGAGCCCTGGTAGCATTAGTCAGCGCCGTCCAACTCCTGCCGTTTCTCCAACTGCTGGCCCACTCCCAGCGTGACACCGGCTTCAGTTCGGCCTCGCACGACTGGTCCATGCCTTTTTGGGGCTGGAATAACTTCCTGGTCCCGCTTTTCCGCACCTCCCCGACCGCCCAGGGCGTCTTCTTTCAGAACGGGCAATACTGGACATCGTCCTATTATGTTGGAGTCGGCACAGTGTTCCTGGGAGCGGTGGCGTTCTGGCGGGTGCGTGAATGGCGAGTGCGCCTGCTCGCGGGGCTGGTCTTCCTGGGCGCCGTTCTGGCTTTGGGTGAGGGTACCCTGCTTTACTCCGCGGTGCGGGCCTGCCTACCCGGCTTTGGCCTCTTACGGTATCCCGTGAAGGCCGTCGTCCTCGTCACAACGCTCGCGCCCTTGCTGGCCGCCATCGGGATCACGTGGCTGGCGCGTGCCGAGGGGGGAGGCAGCTTCGAAGTGGGCGTGGCGGCGCTGCTCTTCTTCCTGATCGCTGCGGTCGTGGCGTGCGACTGGAGGTCCCCCATTCCCGCCGATGTGTGGCGGGCGACCTGGCATAGCGGCCTCTCCCGGACTGGCTTCCTGTGCCTGATCCTGGCCATCCTCGGCCTCGTCTTTGCCCCGCGATGCCGTCGCAACAGGGCTTTAGGCGGTGTCCTACTCGTGGTCTTCTGGCTGGACCTCCTAACCCACACGCCGAACCAGAACCCGAGCGCCGATCCCTCGATCTATGCGGCCGGCAGGGTTCGGGCTCAACAGAAGTCGGACCCGCCGCCTCGGCTCGGCTGTGGCCGAGTCATGGTCTCGCCGGAAGCCCTGGAATATCTCAAGAGCAATCCGATGCCGAACCCGGGAGAAACCTACATGCAAAACCGTGCCGCACTTCGCGTCGACTGCAACCTGCTCGACAACGTGCCGCAGATTGACGGCTTCTTCTCGCTGATCCCGAGGGAGATCGGCCGCGTGACAGCATTGCCTTACGACCAGCCCAGCCGGCCTTTCCCGGCATTGCTGGATTTCATGGGCGTGACCCAAGCGACCGCGCCCGGCAGCACTACCAACTGGGTGCCGCGCCCGACGGCCATGCCGCTCATCACCACAGGCCAGCAGCCCCTCTTCGCCGACGACAGCACTGCCCTCGAGGACCTCTCCCACACAGATCTCGACCCGCGGCACACGGTGTTGCTGCCTATCGAAGCGCGAGGCGCCATCTCTGCCTGCGCCCAGCCCACCGCCAGAGTGTTCGATGCGACGTTCAGCAACCACCGCATCTCCTTCGGCGCCGTCGCCCCGGCCCCGAGCATAGTGGTGGTCTCCCAGACCTGGTACCCTGCGTGGAAGGCGCGCATAGACGGAATCCCCGCAAAGGTCTGGCGCGCCAACTACGCCTTCCAGGCCCTCGAAGTGCCGGCGGGAAGGCACCGGATCGAATTGGCCTACGAGGATCGCATGTTGCAAATGGGGGCGGTGCTGTCAGCATGCGGTTTGCTGATCTGTGGCGGACTCCTGTGCATTGTGGCTCGCTTGCAGCAGCCTCAGCCAGCCGTCCCAGCAGGGGCCGAATAGCACCGGGATTCTGGAGTTGCGCACGTAGCAGATCATAGCTCTGTCGCGAATGATCGCTCAGCGGCGGCCACCTGGAGCATCCCGCCGCCCTATCGCAGTAGCGGGCGAACATCAGGCCCCAATACCACACGCCGCAAACGCCACCGCCGAGATCATCTGATCCTCGTGGATCCGCGAGAGCAGCGCCAGTGGGATTAAGGCGAGCAGGGCGCGTTCGCCAGAGCCGGCCGCGGATCGTTCATGCCGCTCACCTGGCGCGGAGGCCCACGAGGCAGCGCCCGCCGAACAGCTTCGGCCAGCGAGAGAGCTTCGCGTCCACTCCCCGCAGCAGCTCCAGCCAGCGCGCCGGGTAAAATGCCGGCTTCACGTAGCCGCCCGACAGCAGGTAGTAGAAGCAACTGAAGGCTTCCGCATGAAAGACCTCCCATCCCTTGAGCCAGCCCGCGAACTCGTCTCGGAAGAACAGCCGTGTGGTGTTGCCCTGGGCCGCATAGTAGTCTCGAGGCCGGGGCAACTGCTCGGCCAGGCTGATGGGTTGCCGCCACGCAACCGGCTCGTGATGGAACAGCCCGTAGGCCGGCCAACTCGCCAAACTGAGGAATGGCTCAAACAGGATCACCCGCCCGGAAGCCGCCAGCACCCGGCGGGCCTCGCGCAAAAAGGCATTCGGCGCGCGCAGGTGGTGGAACACGTCAAAGAGCACCAGGTGCGACAGGCTCCCGTCGCGGAACGGCAGCTCGTAACCGTCGCACACGGCGTCCAACCACGGATTCTGGAACAGGTCCGTCGCGATGGCCTGTGGCAGGTAAGTCCTGAGGCTGCCGAGGCCCGATCCGATCTCCACAATGCGCCCTTCAACCTTCGGATCAATGAGCGCCATGATCTGGTCGTAGAACCCCGCATAGATCTTGTGCAGCAGTGGCTTGCTTTCCCACGCGCGCCGGTTGGACTCGATCTCGGCCTGGTGCTGTGTCAGCGGCGTAGTCACGCGATGAACTTTAGCCGGCGCGCGGCGAAAAGCACCATGCGCAACAGCAGCCAGCCGTGGCGCCAGCGATGGATGTTCGTTTGACCGTAAGTGCGCGCCCGGTAACGAATCGGCAGGTCCAGCATGCGCAGGTTCAGCTTGGCCGCGCCGAAGATGAGGTCGAAGTCGCCGAACGGATCGAAGTCGCCGAAGTACGAGCGGTTCCTGGCGATGGCCTCATAATCCGTGCGGAAGAGCGCCTTGGTGCCGCACAGGGTGTCCTTGAGCTCCTGGCCCAGCAGGAAACTGAACGTCAGTCCGAACAGTTTGTTCGCCACCATGTTGAGGAACTGCATTGCCTGCTCTTCCATCGGGTACACCAGCCGCACGCCGTTCACGAACTCCGCCGTCCCGGCACGCGCGATCTCGTAGAACTTCGGCAACTCCTCCGGCGGCATCGTCAAATCGCCGTCCAGGATGAACAGGATGTCCCCGGTCGCGGCGGCAAACGCTTCGCGCACCGCGCCGCCTTTCCCCCGGCTCTGCTGTTTGAGGACCTTGATATTGCGCGCGGGATACTTTGCCACCACGCGCTGAATCTCGCCCCAGGTGTCGTCTTTCGAATGGCCTTCGATAAAGATGATCTCCGTGCCCAACCCCATTTCCGGTGTGCGGCGCACTGCGTCCTCGATGTTGCCCGCCTCGTTGCGCGCGGGGATGACGACCGAGCAACGGTATTGGGGCCGCGCGGACGGCTCGGGCCTGGGCCGCGCGATCATCACCACCGTGACGCAGAAAGCCGGCAGGAGCGACGCCGCCCAGCGGTTCAGCAGCCAGTCGAGCGGCGGCGTGCGCACCGGCCAGAGGATGCGCGCGTCCGTCTTGATGATCTCCCAGCCGCCCAGGTGCAGCAGGTTACGCGTGTCGTCCGCCGATAGCCAGTTCTGGAGCAGGGTAGGGGACTTCAGGCCGAGCTTCTCGCCCGCGTGGAGCGCTGGGCGCCAGAGGTTGTTGAAGAAGTTGAGCACGAGCCGCGTGCGCGGATGCGACACCGCGCGCAGCCGCTCGAACACCGCCTGCACGTCCGGCAGATCGTTAACGAGGTCCGAAAGCAGGATGTAGTCGAAGCTTTCGGCGCTCGAGAACTCCGCGGCGTCGGCCACCTGAAAGTCCAGCCCCGGATGCCGCTGGCGCGCCAAAGCGACCATCGCCGGGCTGAAGTCCACGCCCACCCCGCGTGCCGGCTTAACTGCTGCGAGCAAATCTCCGATGCCGCACCCGATTTCGAGCACCCGGCTACCTGCCGGCACCAGGAAGGCGTAGTGGCGCCGCAGCAACTGCTGGTAGTACCGGCGTGTCTCGTGCGCGCGAAAGGCGGCTCGCTGCTCGTAAAAGGCACGCCGGTCAATCATCGCGCTAAGCAGTTAAAGGAAAGGCCTTCGCCTGGCGAGCGCCAAATCGGGCAGCCCTCGACACAGGGCTGTCCCATTCCAGGCACCCTCAGCCCCTGGCCGTGCCTCCTCCGTTGCTCCGCCCCTGCCGCCCCGGAGACACACTGTAGGTTGAAATTGAACCTACGGTGTGTCTCCGGAGAGGCAAGGGAGGAGCAACGGAGGAGTAAGGCAGAAGCCATGGGAATTGCACGGTTGGGCCGGGGTGTGCTTGCGGGTAGTTGTGCGAAGGGGGCGCACTCCAGGCGCTTTGCGAAAGCCGCGGGGCAGGCACGCAAAATGCCTTCTGCGGGGACATGCTTTGGCCTTGGATTGGTGACTGGAAGTGAGACACTCGCCCGACATGGTTGGCAACGGACCTGAGCCTGTCCCCCGGCAGGCGGCCGATGACTGGCTCACGCCCCGGCGTTTCGCGGCACTGCTCGGAGTGCTGATCTTCGCGGTCTACCCCGAAGTGCTGACGGGGCAGGCCACCTTCTTCCATCGGGACTTTGCGGTGTTTGGCTATCCCCTGGCTTTTTACCACCGGGAAAGCTTTTGGCGTGGCGAGATGCCGCTTTGGAATCCGCTCAACTATTGCGGGCTGCCGTTCCTGGCCCAGTGGAATACCCTCACGTTGTATCCCCTGTCGCTGATCTACCTGCTCTTGCCGCTGTCGTGGTCGTTGGGCTTGTTCTCGCTCATACACCTGTTCCTGGCGGGCATGGGCATGTATTTCCTGGCGCACCGCTGGACGGAGAATCGCTTCGCTGCGGGGGTGGCAGGGCTGGGGTTCGCCTTCGGGGCGCTGATGCTCAACTGCCTGATGTGGCCCAACAACATTGCCGCGCTGGGCTGGCTCCCGTGGGTGGTCCTGTGCACCGAACGCGCGTGGCAGGGCGGAAGGCGCTGGCTGCTGGCGGCGGTGCTCACCGGGGCGCTAGAGATGCTGTCCGGGGCGCCTGAAGTGATCCTGCTGACTTGGGGGCTGCTGGGGACGATGCTCCTGGGAGAGATGGTCCGCGCGGGTGCCGGCCGGTGGCGGATGGCGCTGCGCTTCGTGGGAGTCGGGCTGTGGGTGGCCGCGCTTGCCGCGGCGCAACTGCTCCCGTTCCTGGACCTGCTGGCCCACTCCCAGCGTGACACGGGCTTCGCCGATTCCGTCTGGTCAATGCCCGCCTGGGGGTGGGCCAATTTGATCGCACCGATGTTTCGGATGTATCGCACGTCGCTGGGCGCCTACGCGCAGCCGGGGCAGTATTGGATTCCATCCTACTACCCGGGTGGGGGCGTGGTCGCGCTGGCGCTGCTGGCGCTGCTGCTGGTGCGGCGACGGGTGGTTTGGCTCCTGGGCGCACTCACGCTGCTGTGCCTGGTGCTGGCCCTGGGCGAGCACGGCCTGCTCTACTCGGCTCTCAAGAGAGCTTTGCCCTTGCTGGGATTCATGCGCTACCCGGTCAAGTTCGTGATGCTGCCGGCCGTGCTGCTTCCCCTGTTGGCGGCGATATTCCTCGCGCGATGCCTGGCGGTTCCACAACCGTACTGGCCGCGTTTCAGCCGGCGAGTCCTGATGTTTGGGGGCGTGCTGGTGGCGATTACCGCCGGGTTGATCTGGGCTGCCTTTCGGTATCCGCTGCCGGGTGCTTCAGCCGAAGTGGCGGCCCGGAACGGCGTGCTCCGGGCGGCGTTCCTGGTGCTGATCCTGGGAGGGATCCTGGCGCTGCCTCGGATCCATCGGCCGCGGTGGGAGGTGCCGGCGCGGTTGGGCCTGCTCGCGCTGCTGTGGCTCGACGCCATGACGGCGGGGCCGCGACCCAACCCCACCGTCTTGCGCTGGGTGTATGAACCCAACCTCGTTTGCCAGGAGTTGCACCTGACCCCGCAGCCCGCCATCGCGGAGTCGCGCACGATGCTCAACGGGCAGGCCGAGGCCAGCCTGCCCCTGGCCCCCATGACCAATGCCACCGACGAGGTGCTCTATCCCCGCCTTGCCATCTATGCCAATGCCAACCTCCTGGACAGCCTGCCCAAGGTGGTGGGCATGTATTCGCTCTTCCCGCGCGAGACGGGCGAGGTGCTTGCAATGTTGTGGGGCACGCCTGAACCGCCGCAGGGGCTGGCTGATTTCCTGGCAGTCTCGCACATGAACGTGCCCGGCAGAGTCACGGAGTGGCAGGCTCGGCCAAGGCATTTGCCCTGGGTGACGGTGGGGGCAAAGCCGGTATTCGCTGAATCCGCGGCAACCTTGGCGGCGCTTTCGGCTCCGGATTTCGACGCGCGCCATACCGTCTTCCTGCGCCCGGAAGCCCGGGGGCTTGTCACAGTGTCCAATGCGTCGCCGGCGAAAGTGTGCGTGCAGGAGTTCTCGGCGCACAAGGTGCGCTTCGAAGTCGAGGTATCCCAGCCCGTAATGGCGGTGATCGCGCAATCGTATTACCACAACTGGCGCGCGGCTGTGGATGGCCACCCCACGCGTCTTTGGCGCGCTAATCATGCCTTCCAGGCTGTGGAGGTGCCCCCCGGCAAACGGCAGGTTACCTTGGTCTACCAGGACCGGCCTTTCTATTGCGGCGCGGTTATCTCGCTGGCGGCGGCGGGAGGGTGGTTGATCTTTTGGTTCCGCGGACGCAGTCAGCGCCTGCGCTAGCGCGGCAAAAGCGGCAGAGGGCTAGCGCAGTCCAGGACGCTGGCGCGCACCTCGAGCGACGGAAGTCGCGAAGCGTCTTGGACTGCGGCAGCCTTCTGCCGCTTTACGCAACGCCTTACTCGATGCTGATCTGCCGCACTACCCGCTAAGCCGGGTCTGGCCCTGCCGGTGCCGGCGCAGCAGGTCAATGTCGGCGTCCACCATCAGCTTTACGAGGTCCGAAAAGCGCGTCCGGGGCTGCCAGCCAAGCTGTCGCTTTGCCTTGCTATAATCGCCAACCAGCAGGTCCACTTCAGCCGGACGATAATACCTGGCGTCTATCTCGACGTGCTCCTTCCAATCGAGGCCGGCCTGGGCAAAGGCCGCCTCCAGGAACTCGTGCACGGAATGCGTCTCGCCCGTCGCGATGACATAATCGTCCGGCTTCTCCTGCTGCAGCATGAGCCACATGGCCTCGACGTACTCCTTCGCGTAGCCCCAGTCGCGCTTGGCGTCCAGGTTGCCCAAATAGACCTTCTTCTGGAGGCCGGCCTTGATGTGCGCCACGGCGCGCGTGATCTTGCGCGTCACAAACGTCTCGCCGCGACGCGGTGACTCATGGTTGAAGAGGATGCCGTTGCTGGCGTGAAGGCCATAGGACTCCCGGTAATTCACGGTGATCCAGTAGGAAAACACCTTGGAGCAGGCGTACGGGCTGCGGGGGTAGAACGGCGTTCGCTCCGTCTGCGGCACCTCGCGCACCATGCCGAACATCTCGCTGGACGATGCCTGGTAGAAGCGCGGCTTGATGCCCGTCTCGCGGATGGCCTCCAGCAGGCGCACGGTGCCGGTCGCCGTAATGTCGGCCGTGTATTCCGGGCCGTCGAAGCTCACCCGGACGTGGCTTTGAGCCGCGAGATTATACACCTCCTCGGGCTGGACGCGCTCGACGAGCCGCGCCAGCGCGCTGGCGTCGCTCAAGTCACCATAGTGGAGAGAGAGCCGACTTTTGCCGGAATGCGGATCGTCGTAGATGGGGTCCAACCGCCCGGTATTGAACGTGCTGGCGCGCCGGATCACGCCATGGACCTCGTAGCCCTTGGAGAGCAGCAGTTCGGCCAGGTAGGAGCCATCCTGGCCGGTCACTCCTGTAATCAATGCCTTTTTGGCCATAGGTTATGGGGCGCAGGTTCGGCTACTTGACCGCGCAACGCAAGAAAAGAAGCCCCAGCGCGGCCCGCCTCCGGTGCCGGCTGGGGTGAATCGTCTGCTGGGGCTCAGTTACTACTGCTTGGTCTCTTCGGCTTTCGCCTCGTCGGCGGCATCGAACGCGTGCTGCAGGGCGACCAAATCCTCACCCGGCTTGAGCGCGTCCAGCGCTGCCTGCTCGGCTTTGAGCTGCTCGCTCGAATAGTTAGCGGCCTTGATGGAGAGCCCGATGCGGCGGTCGCTCTTATCGATCTTGATCACGCGCGCGGTGACCTCCTGGTCAACCTTGAGCACGTTCTTGATCTTGTCCACGCGCTCCTCGCTGATCTGCGAGATGTGGACGAGCCCGTCTATCTCATGCTGCAAGCCGATAAAGGCTCCGAAACTCGCCAGCTTTGTCACCTTGCCCGTCACCAAGTCCCCCACTTTGTAAAGCTGATCGATGCCTGCCCACGGGTCGGGCGTAAGCTGCTTGACTCCCACGGCAATGCGCTGGTTGGATTTGTCCACCTCGAGCACGATCGCCTCCACTTCGTCGCCCTTCTTCAGGACTTCCGAGGGATGATTGATCTTCCGCGTCCAGGACATATCGGACACATGGATCATGCCGTCCAGGCCTTCCTCCAGCTCGATGAAGGCGCCGTAGCTGGTGAGGTTGCGGATCTTGCCTTTAACGTGCGTGCCGGGCGGGTATTTCTCGAGCGCCTTCTCCCACGGGTTGGCTTCGAGCTGGCGCAGGCCCAGCGAGATCTTCTGCTCCTCACGATTGATGCCGAGCACGACCGCCTCGATTTGCTGGTCGGGCTTGAGCATGTCCGACGGCTTGGCAATGCGCTTGGTCCAGGAAAGCTCGGTCACATGCACCAGGCCCTCGACGCCAGGCTCCAACTCCACAAAGGCGCCGTAGGGGACCAGGTTGACCACGCGGCCTTTGACTTTCGCGCCGACAGGATACTTCTGCTCGATGCTGTCCCAGGGATTGGCCAGCTTCTGCTTCAGCCCCAAACTGATGCGCTCCTTCTCACGGTTGATGTCCAACACCACGACGTCAATGTCCTGCCCGACCTTGAGTATCTCGGAAGGATGCCCCACGCGGCCCCAGCTCATGTCGGTAATGTGCAGCAGGCCGTCAATGCCGTTGAGGTCAATGAACGCGCCGAAGTCGGTGATATTCTTGACCGTGCCTTTGCGGATGTCACCCGGGGTCATCTCGGTGAGGAGCTTCTGGCGGCGCTCGGCTCGCTCCTGCTCGATAAGTTCGCGCCGGGACAGGACCACGTTCTGGCGCTCCTGGTTGATCTTGACCACCTTGAACTGGTACGTGTTGCCGACGTACTGGGCGAGGTTCTTGGGCACGATGACGTCAATCTGCGAGGCGGGGAGGAAGGCCTCCACGCCGATGTTGACGAGCAGCCCGCCCTTGATGATGGCTTTCACCTTGCCGGCAATGGTGCCGCCCTCGTTGCAGATCGTCAGGATGCGCTCCCAGTTCTGCTTGAACTCGGCCTTCTCCTTCGAGAGCACGACCATGCCATCTTTGTCTTCCAGTTTCTCGATGAGGACATCAATTTGGTCGCCGACTTTCACGGTCTTGATGTCTTCGAATTCGTTGGCGGAAATGACGCCCTCGCTTTTGTAGCCGATGTCCACCAGCACTTCCTTAGGGCGGACTTCGATGATTGTGCCTTTGACGATATTGCCGGGAGCAAAGGGCAGGGTGCCCGTTTGCCGCATGGCTTCTTCCATGGTCAGCATAATAGATGACTAGCTTTTCTTCTTACGATACGGTGGGAGACTTGGTCAGCGCGGGGCTTCCCGAGGCTCCATTGCCTAACGGACCAGACGTTGCTCCGGCAACGGAGGTTGAGGGTTAGGTTCTACGTTAACTTTTATTTCTCAGCCTTAATGGGCGTCCGTACACACGGCGTCCAGGCACGAGAAAGGTAGGCGCAACCGGGCCAGTTGCAAGCACGAAATGAACTCCTTTGGATTTCGGCCATCGGCTTCCGGATTTGCCCCAGGGCGCCGGCTGGTGGCTCAGTCGCGATCCCCTGCGTCCCCAGTACCACGGCGTTAAGCCTTCCCACGATGCACTGGCCAGCCAGCCGGTCGCCGAAGGGTCCCCTTGGTAGCGCCTATGCCTGGCCCTCTCTTCCCACAACCTCCTCCCGCACAGACACGCTACTCGGCGACAATGCGCCGAAACCATGCTGCTTTTATACCAAACGCCTCCCGCCGCGTCTGTCAGGCACCTCCTTCGGTGACGTGTAGGGTCTAACCCTACAACCGCCCCGGGGAGCGCGAGTGGGCGATGGGGTTGCGCGGTTCAGCCCACTTCCGGCTGTCGGGCTTCGGCGCTTCGGATTTCAGCGCGGGTTGCACCGACGCAGGTTGAGTCCTTGCGCTTTGTCCGCCCGGCGCTACGTTTCGCCGCGTGACCACGGCCCAAAGCAGCACCGCGCCGCCGGCCCTCTCCTCGACCGAGGGCTTGGCGCAACAGGCCGTCTTCGCCACGACGCACTGGTCGGTCATTCTCGCCGCCACGCGGAGCGACACGCCGCGGGCGCAGGCAGCTCTCGCGCGGCTGTGCCAGACCTACTGGTATCCCCTGTACGCCTACGTGCGGCGGCGCGGCTACAGTCCTTACGATGCGCAGGACCTGACGCAGGAGTTCTTCGCCCGGTTCCTGGAGCACAATTGGCTGGCCCAGGCCGATCGCGAACGGGGGCGGTTCCGCACCTTCCTGCTGGCGGCGCTGGGCCACTTTCTCGCCAACGAATGGGACAAGGCGCGCGCGCAAAAGCGCGGGGGAAGGGTGGAGTTTGTGCCGCTTCAGCTCGAGAGCGCCGAAACCCGCTACGGCGCCGAGCCTGCCGACCAACGCACGCCCGAGCAGTCCTACGACCGGCGCTGGGCCCTTGCCTTGCTGGATGAGGTGCTCCACGCGTTGCGCGAAGAACACCTCGCCGCCGGAACCGTGGTGCTGTTCGACACCCTCAAGCCATGCCTCGTCGGGGACCGCGAGGCCCAGCCTTACGCCGCCCTGGGCGCGCAGCTCGGCATGACCGAAGGCGCGGTGAAGGTCGCGGTCCACCGCCTGCGCCAGCGCTACCGCCAACTGCTGCGGGATGCGATAGCAGACACCGTCGCCTCGCCCGAGGACGTGAATGAGGAAATGCGCTATTTGTTCTCCGTCCTGGCGACCTGAGGCTATGGCCCGAAAGCGCCCAGGCCAAAACGGTTCTATGGAAGCACGGTCAGAGTGGCTGCATCGCTCAGCTTGCTCCCGGTCGCGTTGAGTACCTGGACGCTGTAAGTCCCTGCATTCGTGGCCATGACATTGGAAATGGAGAAGACGTTGACCGTGACGCCGGCAAGGGGAACATTCTGGTAATACCACTGGTAGCTTAACGGCGGCGTGCCTGTGGCCAGGACGCTGAAATCAGCCGTCTTGCCGGTGCTCACTTGCTGGCTTTGTGGTTGCTGGTAGATCGTGGGAGCAAATGGGCCCAGGTTCATCTCGGTCAACTGCAGGGCGAAGCACAGGTCGTCGCTAATCGCACTGTCCTGGTGCACCTCGACCGCGATCACGTTGTTGCCGCTGACCAGCAGGTTGGAACTGACCGTCGTCGCGAAGAAGTTCGTTTCGTCGGCTCCAGTGGTTTGGGAAGCGGCCAGCGTGAGGTAGTCCACCACGCCCGTCGGCATATTGCTGCGGAACACTTCGTTGCCGTTGAGGTACACAATGGCGCCATCGTCGCGCTGTAGTTCGAGCAGCAGGCCGGTGTAGTTGGTGGGGCTGTCTATCTGGAAGCTCCGGCGGAAATAGGTGGTGATGTAACGGTTAGTGGGGTTCGGGCCGTAGCTGAGCACCGTGGCCTCGTCGCCCTTGCCGTACCCAAGCTTGGCGGGACCGGATTTCCAGTTCCCGTCGTCAAAGTTGACCTGCCGCCAAGCAGTTCCCTGGTCGGAGCCGTTGTCCAGGTAGCGCCACGTAGCGTGGGGAGGGATGGGGGTTTTCGCACTCGGCGGAACGATGGCCGCAACCCGGTAGAAGCGTGTGACCTGGTTCGTTGAGTTCTCGGGCAACGGGTCGGCGAATTCCATTATTCCGGCCATTCCGGCTGGGTTGGTGTGGATGGGAGCCCAATCGAGCATGTAGGGCGAAAAACTACCCCTCCTCTGCAACAGATGCTCAAGCCCAAAGAGCGTATGGTACCGAAACACCGACGCGTTTGTGAGTGGCACGGGCAAGACCGGAATCATTGCGGGAGCGCAGTCGGAGTGAACCACCAGGGACTGGAGGGCGTTTTCCGCAAAATCGGTGTGAATAAATATCTCCTTGACTCCCTCCGCGCCGCAGGCGGGCAGAAACTCACAATGCAGTTCGGAGGAATCCCCAAAACCGCGCGTGTAGCTGCCTATACGGGTGCCACCGTTGAATTGCTCTGTATAAGCATCCACTTTCAGGTAGGGATGGGGGTTCATGGGATCGATCAGGGCGTCGTTGCAAAAGAAGTCGAGATGGACGCCCTTCACACTCTTAAGAGTCCACATTTCCGGGTGCATCGGGTCATACCCCCTGGTGGGGTCCACGAACCAGATGGAGAAGTGACCTGGGCCATTCGGATGGCCTGTGCACCCGAATCCTGTGAACCAGTAGTCCTCCCTCCCATACCCAGGATACGCCGCCGGGGTCTCGTAGGCTTCGCCGTCGAGGGTATTCAACATCATCAGCGTCATCGTGCCGTCTCCCAGATCCACAGGCACAGGTGTCGTATAACCGGTGCATGCATCAAGAAAAGGCACCACCTCTGTCAGGTCGGCCGTGTCTGCCAAACCGCTCAGGCACCACACCAGCCATTGACCAAGTGCCAAAACGGCAATCGAACCGCTGCGAGCCATTTTCCAGCTTTGCATATTAGCCTCCGCATTGTGTCTCTCGTTTCAGTTAGCGAGGAACGCGAACCTCCTGCGGCCCGGGTCTCTGACAGGAGCCCAGGTGAGGAGCCAGCGAGTCCTCGTTGCATATTGGTATGGAGTTATACATAGCATAAGTGTGCCTTGTTGTCAACCTGTGCGGACCGTAACCCCGGCGCCCCCCACGGCAGCGGCTCCCGCTGCGGGTCGGGACAGGGGCGGGCAGCACAGGCGGCGGCTTCCTCGCTCCAACCTTCTTCTGTAACCTCCGTCTGCGGTTCATTCAGAAACAGGTAGAAAGGCATTTATGGATGCGATGCGAGTATGTCCAGGTTGCGGTAAGCCGCTGGCGGCGGATGCCCCGCAAGGCATCTGCCCCGAATGCCTCATGAAGGCCGGTTTCGGCACGGCTTCCGGCACCGGAGCCGGCGGCGACCCCGGCTTCGTTGCCCCCACCGCCGAGGCGCTCCGCAAGCGGCTCCCCAACCTCGAGATCATCGAGTTCATCGGCAAAGGCGGCATGGGTGCCGTCTATAAAGCTCGCCAACCCGGGCTCGACCGCCTCGTTGCTCTCAAGATTCTTCCGCCCCGGCCGGGTGACGATCCCGGCTTCGCCGAGCGCTTCACGCGCGAGGCCCGCGCCCTCGCCCGGCTCAGCCACCCGAACATAGTAGCCGTTTACGACTTCGGCCAGGCAAACGCTCTGGCCGAAACGGCCCAGCCCGCTACCCGCCTGCACTACCTGCTCATGGAATTCGTCGAGGGGCCGAACCTCCGCGAGCTTGAGCGCGCCGGCCGCCTCTCGCCTCGGGACGCGATGTGCATCGTCCCGCAAATCTGTGAGGCCCTCCAATACGCGCACGATGAGGGCGTCGTCCATCGCGACATCAAGCCGGAGAATGTGCTGCTGGACAAAAAGGGCAGGGTGAAGATAGCCGATTTCGGGCTGGCCAAAATCCTGGGACGTGAACCCCAGAACTTCCGCCTCACCTCGGCCGGCCAGGTCATGGGCACGCCGCACTACATGGCGCCCGAGCAGGTGGAAGACCCGCAGGCGGTGGACCACCGGGCCGACATCTACTCTCTGGGCGTGGTCTTCTATGAAATGCTCACCGGCGAGTTGCCCCTCGGCAAGTTCGCCCCGCCCTCGCGCAAGGTGCAGGTGGACGTGCGCCTCGACGAGGTGGTCTTGCACGCTCTGGAGAAGGAGCCGGGCCGCCGTTACCAGCATGCGAGCCAGGTGAAGAGCGACGTCGAGACCATCGCGACCAGCGCCGGCACCCGCACGCCAGTTCAACCAACGAAAGGAATTATGAGAACCGAATCCCGCAAAGGACTTGCTTACATCTTCGGCGCCGCCGCCGCCTGCCTGGTCATCGGAGCGATGATCTGGCATTTCGCGGCGCATGCTGGAGGCAACGCGACGCAGCTAACGCAGGACGGCTGGCAACTCTGGCGCGCCCGGCAATTGGAGCAAGCCGCCGCCAAGTTCACTCAGGCCGTCAAGCTGGACTCCAAAGCCGCGGAGGCCTGGAACGGACTCGGCTGGGCGAGTTTCAATTCCGGCAAGCGGCCCGAAGCCGAGAAGGCGTTCCTCACCACCGTGTCGCTTCAGCCCAGTCACCCGGCTGCGCTCAACGGCCTTGGCCAGTTGTACTTGAGCCAGGCGAAATATGATCTGGCGGAAGTTTACCTCCTCAAGGCCGCCCCTTCGGCCCCTGCCGCCTGGTATGGTCTGGCACGGCTCTACCTGCTCCAGGGCAAATACGACCAGGCCGAACAATGGGCCACCAGGATCGTTGACTCCGGCCAGGCCGACCAGGGCGCTCAAGAGATGCTCAAAGCGGCCAAGGCGAAGAAAATACCCGACGGGTTGCGTTTAATGATCCAGCCGCAGCCGGCTGCGAAGGAGCAGAGCGCCAACCAGTAGGGTTTGAGCCCCGCAGGCCGAAGTCCGTCCGTAAGAACACAGCCCTTTCAGGCACTCGGCTTCCGAAATAGCTACAGGAAAGCCACTTGCGAGCTTCGAACTTTCAACCTTCGGACTTGGCCGCCGTCTAACAGTCAAAACGTCCAGGCGCTTCCACGCCCTTAGCCTATCCGTAACCCATGCCTATCCGGTTGGTTGTCCTAACGTGATGTTACGTATGGCAATCCCATTTAACCTGCCTACGATCGGACTCTGCGAACTTTGGTAAGGACCACCAACCGGATAGGCACGGA
>Ga0335069_10001423_pt1 | contig 38827 bp, 59 predicted proteins | sample Lox_Sample_11_FD_206714 | JGI IMG/M metagenome (GOLD analysis project Ga0335069, IMG submission 206714) | Soil microbial communities from Loxahatchee National Wildlife Refuge, Florida, United States - Lox_Sample_1.1 | ecosystem: Environmental > Terrestrial > Soil > Wetlands | place: USA...
AAATTCTTGTGGCTCACCTTCCAGAGGACAAGGACGTGATCATTGGGTACCTCGTCTATGAACCTGAGAGAAATGTTTTTCACTTTCTTTTTGTCAAAGCAGCGTTTAGAAAACTTGGAGTAGCTAAGCGCCTCTTACATGGGATTGATTTTAAAAAAGCAGTGTTTACTCACTGGACTAAGGACATGGACTGGATCACAAAACGATATCAAGACTTGCGCTACAACCCTTATGCAAGTCAACTGGAGGCTAAATGGTCAAAGGCTATAAGATTCAGCAAGTAGAAACCTATAGAGGCATTGGCCTTCATGGCGTTGTCACAACCTGCGTGGATAGAACAAAGTACGGCTGTGAAATAGACATGGACGAATCAAAAATATGGATTCATGTTCAACACAAGGGAAAGATCGTTAGCATTCCAGAAGCGCATGTGAAGCAAATTCTATGGGTTGAAGATGTGCCAGACTTAAAAATAGTTTCATGAGCCATCCAATTTATCTAGTCATTGGAGTTCTGGCATACTTACAAAGCGTGTGAACCTAGTCGATGCCACGATCCTCTACGACGCTGCATATAAGCTTTCTTCGCAGCCTTTCAATATCGACAGCTTTTGCTTTGATAAGCAGCTTTCATTCATAAAAGATCCTGCTTACTACGCTACAGCTGTCTGCTCAGTTCGCGCAGGAAAGACCACAGCATGCGCAGCAGACTTGATTAGCACCGCGTTAAATAGGCCGAAGGTCACTTGCCTATACCTCACCCTTGCTAGAACGTCTGCAAAGCGAATTGTGTGGCCTGTGCTGTTACAGATAAATAGAGATTACAACTTAGGCGCTAAGGTCAATGAATCCGAACTGTCCTTGAAGTTTTCGAATGGCTCTATTATCTACGTTTCTGGAGCTTCAGACAGAGCAGAGATTGAAAAGTGGCGAGGTATTGCACTTGCTCTGTGCTACATAGACGAAGCACAAGCTTTCGGCTCTTACTTAGGAGAACTCACAGATGAGGTTATTGCAAAGCGTCTTTACGATTATGCAGGTCGCCTTCGCCTTATTGGTACTCCTGGACCCGTTAAAGCCGGATACTTCTGGTCGTGTTGTGAATCAAAGCAGTGGGCACATCACAAATGGACTATGTTTGATAATCCCCACTTGCCGGCAAAATCTGGGCAAACCCAAGCCCAATTAGTTCAGCGAGATCTTGAACGCAAAGGCGTATCAATCAATCACCCATCAATTCGAAGAGAATGCTTTGGGGAATGGGCGTATGATCCAGAAGCGCTAGTCTTCAAATATGACCCTGACAAAAATCACTGTGATCCTCTTAGCGTTGAGTCTCTTACTCATCATCCTTGGAATTACATTATCGGGATTGATATTGGATTTGATGACGCTGACGCTATCTGCGTTCTAGGCTACAATGAACGGCTCAAAGCTGCTTACCTGTTTGAAGAAGTAGTCAAAAACAAGCAAGGGATCACAGAGCTTGTAGATGATCTTAGACCCATTGTTGAACGCTACAAGCCAGACAAAATCGTTATGGACACAGGCGGCTTAGGCAAGAAGATTGCGGAAGAAGTAACAAGGCGTTATTCTATTTTTATAGATCCCGCAGAAAAGGCTCGTAAATTTGAATTCATTGAAATTCTAAACGATGCAATGCGAACACAAAAATTCTTCGCAAGTCGTCATTCGCGCTTCGCAGAAGATTGCATGCGCCTTGAATGGGAGCGCGAAGAAGATAAACGCATTTATACGCCAAGTGAAAAGCCTCGCATACGCGATAACTATCATTCTGATATATGCGATAGTGTGCTGTATGCATTCCGTGAATGCTATCATTGGCTATATCAACCACAAGAGCCTAAGGTTTTGCCAGGCTCGGCTGAATGGTTTAAAAAAGAAGAAATCAAACTCGAAGAAACAGTCCTCGAAGGCATTCAAAGGACGAAAGAGTTAGATCCATGGGCATACGGGGACATAAATGATTTCGGACAATAAACAGATACTACCTGAAGCTTTCATGAATGTGTTGAATGAATGCAAAAAACCATATTCAATAACTGAAGAAGGCACAAAACATTCATACGTTGTTACAATTGGAAACTTGAAATATCAAATACCAGAGTTTCTGTTAACTGATTCGGCTGAACCAGAACGAATGAAATATAAAATTGAGATGTTTGCATGATCAGTGCTGAAGACTTCGAACGCTTTTGTGATATCGCTCGCAAAAAGGGTGTAAAATCCATGTCCATGGATGGGCTTAGCATAGAATTCGAGGCCGGATCACCCACAAATGAAATTGCATCGCTTCCCACAGCTACGGGAATGCCTACAGAAGAGCAAATGCTGTTCTGGTCCACAGATACAATGCCTGAGGTGAAAGCTAAGTGAGTATCGACTACTCCAACTTCACAGATGCTACTGGACAAAACGGGCCTCTTGCGCATGATAGGAAATGGTGGACTCTAAAGCTTTCAGAAATTCCAGCCGCGATAAACGGAGTCACGCAGTTTCTTCACACACATCAATCCCGAAGGCAGACGCAGAATCTTTTGTCGTCAAGGTTATATGGAAACTTAAGCGTGATGGGACTGAATGGTCTTACGTACTCAAAAATTGCCTCTGTACAGAACTCCTTGAAGGACAGAATCTCTTACAACGTCTGTCAAAGCGTTGTAGACACGCTCACGGCCAAGATTGCAAAAAACAAACCAAAGCCTCTGTTCCTGACTAGCGGAGCAGATTATAAGCTTCAGAGAAAGGCCAAGAAACTTGATAAGTTTTGTGAAGGAATATTTTACGAGAATGAAGCCTATAAGATTGGGCCCGAGATCTTCCGTGATTCTTGCGTATGGGATGGCGGCGCTGTCCATGTATTTAATCATTTTGGCCGTGTCAAATTTGAGCGAGTAGTTCCCATGGAACTCTACGTTGATGACGTCGAAGCTTTCTACGACAACCCTCGGCAAATGCATTGGGTAAGAAACTTAGACAGACTTGTGATTCAAGAAGCATTTCCAGATAAAGCCAAAGCGATTAGAGAAACAAACTCTGCTTCTGCAGATATGCTAGGCGGATATGAGAATATTTCTGACGTGATCACTGTTAGAGAGTCTTGGCATTTGCCAAGTGGACCAGATGCAAAGGATGGGCTTCATGTCATCTCGACGACTAAAGATGTGCTCTTCTCAGAGCCTTGGGACAAGGACTACTTCCCGTTCGCGATGCTCTTCTATAACAAAAGGCTGTTTGGTTATTGGGGCCAGGGGCTTGTGGAACAGCTTCAAAACATCCAACTTGAAATTAATAAGCTTCTCTGGGTCATACAACGATCTATGCACCTTGCAGGCTCTTTTAAGATCTTACTTGAAAACTCTTCCAAGATCGTCAAAGAGCACCTCAACAATGACATCGGCGCGATCATTTCCTACACAGGAGAACCCCCGAAGTACATCACGCCTCCAATTGTGGCACGAGAAGTCTACCAGCACTTTATAACTCTAAAGAATGCTGCATATGAACAAGCAGGGATTTCTCAACTCTCTGCAGCCGCACAGAAGCCGCAGGGGTTAGACAGTGGAAAAGCCTTGAGAGAGTATAACGATATAGAAAGTGATCGCTTCATGGTTACGGGACAAGCCTATGAACGCTTTTTCATGGATCTTGCAAAGCTTACGGTTGCTGTGGCGAAAGAGATTTATTCAGAGAATAAAGAATACAAAGTAAAAGTCCCTGGAAAGAAATTCATTGAAGAAATTGATTGGAAAGACATTGATCTTGAAGAAGACGAATATGTAATGAAGCTTTATCCTGTTTCTTCGCTACCGAACCAGCCAGAAGGACGCTTACAAACCATTCAAGAATATGTGCAAGCAGGGTTCATGTCTCCTCGCATTGGGCGAAGGCTCTTAGACTTCCCAGATCTCGAGCAGCAGGAGAACTTAGCCAACTCCCAAGAAGATTTCATTCATGAGATTCTAGAAAAGATTGTTGATGATGGTATCTACACACCGCCTGAGCCATACGATGATCTGCAATTATGCAGTGAGTTAGCTTTAGAATACTATTCACAAGGTAAGTGCAGTGGGTTAGAAGAAGAAAAGTTGGATCTCATTCGACAGTTTATTGATCAAGTAAACAGTCTTAAAGCAGACGCACAAGCTGCTCAGCTTCAGCAGGCACAAGCTCAGCAGCAGGCTTTGCAACCACAAGCAGCGCCACAAGCGCAGCCGCAAAGCCCACTCGTGCAAAACGTTCCTGGAATAGCCGCATGAGTATTCCATACTTAGTACATAAAGAAGATGCCGAAGCTTATGATCATTGCGTTCGAGCCAGGCAAGAAATTTTTTTAAATGCGAAGAAATGGCTAAAGACTGCCAATGTAGTACCATTGGATCGTCGTGATGATCCTGCGCAACCCTTTTATGATCAACCTGAGATAATGTCTAAATTTGAAAAAATATACAATGATGAGAAAAAACTTAGAATTATTACAGCTTTTCAAACGCAACCAAAAGACCTGCAAAATTATTTTACATATTACCGTGGAATGAGATGGGATGATGCTGATGAATGTGAAATGATGGGCACAGCTCTAAATGGCATTAAAGCTTGTAAAGAAATTATGAGGAACAAATGAGTTTAGAAAAAGCTGCAGCGATTCTTGACGCTGCCAATAAAGATAATCCACTAGAGCCGATTCCTGGAGCTGATCCAGATAAGGCTGTAGTCATTCCTAAAGATCAGGCTATTCCTGAAACTAAGTTTGACACGAAGACAGATTCACTTGTTGAGACAAAGCCTAAAGCAGAGACTCCCATTGTTGATGAAGGTATTCCCATTGCGAAGGAGCCACCTAAAGAAGAAGAAAAAAAGCCAGAGACTCAAGATCAAATGTCTCGCAGGTTTGCAATCTTAGCCTCTAAAGAAAAAGCTATTCGCAGAGAGCAGCAGAGAATTCGCGCTGAAGCTGAGGCTACGGGAACAAGAATCCAAGCAATAGAGAACTTTGAACGCTTCAAAGCTCAAGTAGCAGAAAACCCGCTTCTAGCGCTTCAAGAGCTTGGTGTGACTTATGATCAGCTTACTAAGTTTGTGCTAAGCGGAAAGATGCCCAACACTTCTGACCTTCAAATGAAGGCCATGGAAGAAAAGTGGAATTCTTTTGAGCAAAGGCAGATCAGAGCAGAGCAAGAAAGACGCAGGCAGGCTCAAATTGCTCAACAAAAACGTCAACAACTCGAGGCTGCACAAACAATTAATGCATTTCAGCAGGAAATCGGCGAGTATATAAAGAGCAACGCTGAAAAGTATGAATTTATCAACTTGAATGAAGCAAGCAATCTAGTCTTTCATAAGATAGAGAAGACGTTCGAGGAAGCTCGGCGTCAGGGGCAGCATCGGTTACTGTCCATCTCTGAAGCAAGCGATCTTGTAGAAAAGGAACTAGAAGCTCAAGTAGATAAAAACTTAAAAGCTAAGAAATTAGCTCAAAAAATTAGCCTTCAGAAAGAAGGCACAAAGCCAACTCAAACCGTGCAGCAACGCACACTAAATAATCAGATGACCGCTAGTGCGCCATCTTTAATTCCCGCTCAAACCGACCGGGATCGGATGAATAGAGCTCTAGCCGCATTGGAAAAAGCGTCATCGTAAAACTTTAAAATTTAAAAGGAGCTTCATATGGGTCAGTACTTAGACCTATCCAGTATGAACGCCGCGCTCAAGGAACTCTACGACGGTCAGGTCGTGGAAAACTTGGTCTACGCGGATAATCCTCTACTGGCCATGGTAAAGAAAAATACCGATTTCGGGGGCAAATATAAGCCCATTCCTATCATCAACGGGGTCTCGCAAGGTAGATCTGCTACTTTTGCCAATGCGCAAGGTAATCAGTCTCCCATGCAGATCCAATCGTTTCTTCTGACTCGCGCGTCAGACTACTCGATTGCGACTATCGATAACCAGACAATGCTTGCTTCTAGAACCGATAAAATGGCGTTTCTAGAGGGTGCGAAGATTGTTATTGATGGTGCCATTCGATCATGCACGAACTCTTTAGCTTCGGCTCTTTTCCGAAGTGGAACGGGTTCGATTGGGCAGATCTCTGGTTCTGTTTCGACTGGTGTTATTACGCTCGTTAACTCAGGCGATATAGTTCAGTTTGAAATTAACCAGGTCTTGCAAGCCAATCAGACGGACGGTGGATCTTCACCACGCGCTGCGCTTGGTTATGTGATCGCTGTGAATCGTCAGGCTGGTACGCTTACTGTGTCAACTTCGTTTGGTGGGGCTGCTGCAACACCTTCTGGCTGGTCCGGTAACGACTACTTGTTAGTTCAGGGTGATAACAATAACAAGATCAAGGGTCTTAGCGCTTGGATTCCTGCCAGTGCGCCTAGCTCTTCGGATAGCTTCTTCGGCGTAAATAGGTCGGTAGATACTGTGAGACTCGCAGGCTTACCCTACTCGGGTACGTCTCAGTCAATTGAGGAAGCCCTCATTGATTCTAGCTCACAGCTAGCACGTGAAGGTGGCAAACCTAACGTGTTTGTAACTAACTTCACTTCATACGCAGCCCTTGAAAAGGCGTTAGGCAGTAAGGTTCAGTACATCGATCTCAAAGCGACTGCGGAAATTGCGTTTCGTGGAATGATGGTCAATGGAGCTAACTCCATGATCAAAGTATTCCCGGATCGTTATTGCCAAGCAACCACAGGCTACTTGCTCCAGATGGACACGTGGGCTTTGGAATGCAGTGGGGATGCGCCGCAAATTCTCCGATACGGAGACGGGCTAGAAATGCTTCGCGTCTATAATGCCGACGCTGGGGAGGTAAGAGTGGGGTACTACGCCAATCTCCGAACCAACGCACCGGGTTGGAATGCGAACGTCGCTCTATCGGCGTAATATAATTTGATGGGAGGGTTGGGGGAAACTTCAGCCCTCCTATTCATGGGAGGCTTTTTATGGGTATGACAGCGACACTTAGCTTGTCACCTTCGACGCAAGTCACTGAAGGAGTTGTAACGGGCACGCTTACAGTTTCCAATAGCTCTAACAGCGTTGTGAACCTGACAAGTGTTGTTCCTTATGCATATCCTTCTAGTGGCAGCGTAGCGACGATTAACTCAGGCGTAGCTATAGGCCCAGTAAACTTAGGTCCGAACTCACCTAATATTTCTGTGCCAGCTAGCTCGAGTTTGATCTTGTCATTTCCAGTAACATTCCACGGACCGCCTTGCGGGTCTTTAAATGGAACTGTAACTGGTGGAACTACTTTTCAGCAGGTCTACAAAGTTGGAGCGACGTGTTATTCTAACGATGGTTCTGTTTTTGTTCCTTCAGAACAGAGCGTTACAATAAATTACGCCGTGACGTTTGGCTCTGCTGAGAACTAAGCTTTGAGGATGAAAAATATGAGACAGTTTTGTCTATTCTTATGCCTCTTAGCTTCAAATGCTTATTCTGCTACAACCTACACGAGCCAAATCAATTTAAGCCCCACAACGGCTATTATTGAACGCATCGTGGGCTCTTCACTTGTGATCACAACTGCAGGTGGATCTAGCTTAGTAGGAACTAGCATTATCAGCGTTGTTCCCCAGGTCTGGATGACAAATGACGGTAGCAGCAATATTTCATATGCAGCTAGTCCGCCTAGTCTCGGTCCTGGAATGCCTGTGTTTGTGCCAGGAAGCACGCTCAATGGTGGGTCTTTAACTCTTCCAATGAGTTTTGTGTTTCATGCACCGAGCATTTATCCAAGCTATGGAAGCTCCGTGCAAGTGGGCACACAGACTTACAGCGTGAGCGCTCAAGTGCAGTTTAACGATGGAACTATAATCTACCCCACAAAGGCTACGATTACGGTTCTGCCAATGCCACTGCCTAGCTCTCAAGTAAGCGGCTGGCACTAAACTTTTTTGATTTGTTTCACGTGGAACAAGTCCGTATTAAGAGGTGTTGATGGAGAAGATGTGCAGTAAGTGTAAGTTTATTAAGCCATGCACTGAGTTCTATGTGCGTACTAGACAGGTGGGATATCCAAACTCCAGTGCTGGTTATTCTCATCAGTGCAAGCAGTGTTTGAAAGAAAAACAAATTGCATGGCGAAAGAATAACCCCGATAAAGCGAAAAATGTAGATCTGAAGCAAACTTTTGGAATCGATTTAGAAACATATAATTATCTTTTTGGACTTCAAAAAGGCCACTGTGCGATCTGCAATGTTCATCAATCAGAATTACAGAAAGCTCTGGCAATTGATCATGATCATAGGACTGGAGTGTTTAGAGGTCTTTTGTGCCAAAATTGTAATCACGGTTTGGGGAACTTCAAGGATAACCCTGAATTTCTCAAAGAGGCCATCAATTATTTGAGGCCAATAACAAAACCCGAAGTAGCGGAACATAATACTACTGTAGTCGTTTTGTCGACTAAAAAAGGGGGATAACTCTATCGCCAATCGCTGGTTAAATCAATTTGTGTCGTCATTAAACAAAAGTATGGTGCTTATTTACGGCCAAGTTTCTTTTGCTGGTAGTGGAGTTCCCACTTTGAGCGCGATCAACTCAAAAGGAATTGTCTCTATCACCAGAAACGGCACAGGGCTTTACACTTTTGTGTTTGGAACTACTTCTGGCTCTTTAGATACGTACTATCACTTAGGTATGGTGAAGCATGTGTTTAAGAATGCCACAGCTCCTGCAGCTCCGCAGATGTACATTGTTGCAGATAATAGCGCAACGGCTGGAACAGCTAGCATTCAGCTGCAATTTGCATCTAGCGGCTCTGCGACTGACCCAGGTTCGGGTGAAGTATTGCTTGTGAGCTTTGAGTTTCAGAATTCTTCGGCGGTCTAATGGATAACGATGATATTAAACATCACGTTACAGTAATATCGGGGGGCGATATGCACGACTCAGAAGGTCTTCACGTCGCTGCTGAGGATATTTTAAATGCTATAAAAAGTGGGAGCGCTGAGAGTTTAGCTTCAGCGCTTCACTCTTTCTTTCAGATGGTTGATGAAGAGCCACATGAAGAAGGTGAGCATTTAGCCTATGGCGGTAAAGTGGGAAGCATTGACGACATGGGCGACAAAGACGGTGACGGCATAGATTACATCACCGAGCAGCGAAAGATGGCCCGTTACTTTGGTGAACGCTAAGAGGGGGCTAACGTGTCCACACAAAGCGTTGCTACACTATCAGAACTTAGAACTCTCGCTCGGCAATACGCCGATATGGTCAACTCGCAATTCGTTACAGACGACGAATTTAATTCGTACCTCAACTTAGCTTACTTTGAGCTCTACGATATTCTGATCCAGAAGTATGGGGATGACTACTACGCGACTTCGTATCAGTTCACTACTGACGGAACCACACAGCAGTATCCCTTACCTTCTGATTTCTACAAATTCTTAGGATTAGATCTGCAGCTAAGCCCCAGCTCTCCACAGAATGGGTTTATCACCATTCGACCTTTCATGTTTGGAGATCGCAATCGCTATTCTATTCCAAATATGCAGACCTTTGCGGGAATCACGAATTTAAGATACAGAGTCTTTTCGAATACGCTGTTTTTGACGCCTATACCTGCAGGAAATCAGACTTTAAAGATTTGGTACGTTCCAAAGCTTAACGAACTAACTACTGACGCCTCTACAGTAGATGGAATTTCAGGCTGGCAAGACTACTTGCCTTTAGAGGCAGCTATTAAAGCTCTCATAAAAGAAGAAACAGACGTTTCTATGCTTATGGCTAGAAAGCAAGCGCTGATCAGTCGAATTGAAGCTGCTGCAGAGAACAGAGACGCTGGAAACCCACAAGTTGTCACTGATTCTCAGTACACAGACTTTTGGACACCCAACACAGGATATTGGAATGGAGCTTTCTAGTGGCGAACTTGTCAAAAATCGCTCTAGTTCAAACGCCAGACAGGCTCGTAAATCAGCTGCAGCAGAACATCAATTCGCAGCTTAATCAGATCATTGCAAACCCTATAGTCTCGGGAAATATCATAAACAACGTAGTGCTCGCCGTTGGGGATAACACCATCAATCACATGCTTGGAAGAAACCTGCAAGGATGGATCATTATTTTAAAGAGCGCGAACTCAAATATTTTTGATAAGCAAAGCACAAACAGCACACCGAATTTGACTTTAGTGCTCAATTCTTCGGGTATTGTGACTATAAGCTTGTACGTTTTCTAGGGGGTTAGATGAAATTTTTGCTTCTTTTCTTTTCAAGTTTAGCTTTAGCAAACACACCGAACATGAATCTCACTATTCCCACAGTCGGTGTGACAACTGGCCCTACTTACGCCACAGATATCAACAATGCTCTTACAACCATAGATTCGCATGATCACAGCCCTGGAAATGGGGTTGCAATTTCTAACGCTGGAATTTCTACTACAGCAGCCATTGCTAGAAGCAAACTCGCTACAGATGGAGCTAGCACAGTTGTTGTGAACAATAACAGCGGAGCTCTTTCTTATGAGCCAGTGCTTCCAGTATCACTAGGTGGGACTGATTTACCTTCATATGCGACGGGAGACATGCTCTACGCCGCAGGTCCTAGCAGCTTAGCAAGACTTGCTGCATCTACAAACGGGTTTACTTTAAAGCTTTCAGGGGGACTTCCCACATGGTCAGCCAATACGCAAAGTCTTGTGGTTCAAAGCAAGACTGCGCCGTATACGATTCAATCAACCGATTCAGTTGTTTTGGGTGATTCCTCTGGAGGAACATTTCAGCTAACACTTCCAACGTGTTCGACTTACGTAGGAACACTGTACATCAAAAAAATAGATTCTAGCATTACTGCCATAACAATTGCGAGGTCCGGCGGAGATACTATTCAAGATTCTAGCTCTGCTGTCACATCTACGACTCTTAACACCCAAGGTGAAGAAGTTCTTCTCGTAAGCAATGGCAGCAGCGTATGGCAAGTAATGAACAGAAGAATAGATTCAACTGCAAAAACAGACTTAAGCTTTACTCCAAACAGTGTGGGAACGATTTCTAACTCGTTTTACATGTATCAAAGGGTTGGAAGTAACATGGTTGCAAATATTTTATGGAAAAACGGAACTCCAGGAGCAGCTGCAATGTCTGTTAGTTTGCCATCTAATATTGCCATAGATTCTACGAAGCTTTCATCTAGCACGAATGCGACTAGACTTGGAACGTGGACCATAGCTAGAAATTCCACGACTCAGAATGTTTCTAGTCAAGACAATGAAGGCCCAGTGTTTTATGATGGCTCTGACACAGCAAAAATTTACTTCGCTCTAACAACTGGAGCTTCTGCAGGACAACTAACAAAAACCCTAGCGACGGGCTTATTCAGTGCAAGTGATGTGATCTCTGTGCAATTTACAATTCCTGTATCGGGGTGGAATGGCTAATGGCACTTCAAAAACAAGTCGTGCCTGTTCAGCTGGGTCAAGGAATAGATACCAAGACCGATTCAAAGCAAGTTGTCATTGGAAAGCTTCTATCCCTTCAAAACGCAGTTCTAGAAACTAAGAAACGCTTTACTAAGAGAAATGGATACAAAGCTCTAGCCACGTTAGGAGCAAACTGCAATGGAATGCTTCCCTATAATCAAGACGTAATTGCAATTTCTAACAACAACCTGATCCAAGATTACAGCCAAGATGCTGGGCAATTCTTCGAAGTTGTGGGGCAGCATCCCATGATCTACGTATCTTCTTATAAGGGATCTAGCACTTTTGGAAATCATTTAGCTTGCGACACAGCAATTCATTCTAGCGGTATTCAAATGGTCGCTTGGACTACGAGCAGTTCAGTAGAGGGAACAAACATAAGCCAATTTGCAATACTTGATTCAACTACAAAATCTCAGCTTAGTACGAACATTATAGCCAACCAAACAGCAGCGCCCAAGACTGTAGTGCTTGGGGATTATTTGCTAGCTTTTGGATTTTCAGGAAACCAGCTTCTTGCCTGGCCTGTGAACTATTCCACACCTTCTCAAGTGGGAAATGTGATCAACGTTTCAAACACACTTGATTCTTCTCACCCAAATTATGACGTCGTTGTGATGGGAAGCACAGCCTATGTTTCTTGGGCTAAGAATGGCGGTGGAATAAATTGCGCTTCTATAGATGCTACACTTTCCGTCTCGAGCGTAACAACCTTAGTTGGCGCAGACGCCACAGGAAGTCTTACAATCGCAGCTGATTCGACTCTAAACCAGCTGTGGATCGCATACTCCAGTGCCACGACTGTGAACTACACAGTTGTATCGACGAGCTTTTCTGCAATTTTGACCACAACGCTTATCGAAACTATAAATTCAGTCATAAACATCTGCGCGATTTGTGATAATGGATCAGGCCAAATCTTTTATGAAGTGACAGGAGCCGCAGGGCCTCCAGCAGGAACATACTTCAATGCATTCATAAGAATTGTTCCTTGCACGAACACGACTCCAGGAACTCCGAAAGATTTTAAAAGAAGTGTGGGGCTTTCTTCAAAGCCGTTTAAGGCTGTAGTCAATGGGTTTTCCACAACGTGCGTAATGGTTGGTTATGCAGGCCAGAATCAGGGCTATAACTTTGTTTTGAATACTGCTGGGGTAGTGCTTGCGAAGCTTGGGCCTGACGGAAATGCAAGCGGTGTAAGTGGAAAAACACAAGGCACACTTGTTGGAGGCCCACTTCCCAATGTGACTACTTTAAGTTCAACTGATTTTGTAGTTCCATTTCTTCAAGCTGACTTTGCATATGGCAATGATTCAAGTGTAGTAAGTTTTTTTGGAACACAAATCGCGAACTTAGATTTTTCAAACAGCTTTTCCTTTCAAGGACAGACCGCTTCCAATGATCTGCATGTAACAGGTGGGCTATTGTTCATGTACGATGGGTTCGTATTCGGGGAGCATGGATACAACATCATTGCAGAGGCTCCGACTTCGTTTTCTAACTATTACGACAGTTCTACGAACAATTTCAACACAGGAACTTACTCTTATATCGTCGTATTTGAATGGTTCGATAACAAGGGCAATCTTCACAGAAGCACACCAAGCCCAGCTGCGACTCACACGATTTCTGGAAACACAACTACTGTGAATGTGACAGTTCCGACTTTGAGATTAACGAGTAAGCCTGGTGTGATCATTTCTGTTTTCAGAAATACTATAGCTCAGCCTGCAAACTTCTATCGTGTGTTTAGCACACCGAACCCACAGAATGCGACGAACTCAGATTTATCAGATACCGTAAACGTAGCAGACAGCACAACTGACGCAGCTATAGTGGGGCATCAACCGCTTTATACTACTGGTGGAGTCGAAGCAGCTTTTGCGGTTCCTGCTCCTAAGGCAATTTTTTCATACAAGAATCGGCTTATGGTGGTTCCTTCTGAAACACCAACGGTTATTTGGTTTTCAAAACTCATTGAGCAAAGTGTTCCTGGAAGTCCTGTGGAATTTGCTTCTGATTTTACGATTCAGATCAATACTACTGGCGGTGATCTCGTTAATGGAATTCAGATGGATGATAAGGCTATCGTGTTTCAAGAGAACAGTGTGCTCTATTTCGTGGGTGACGGGCCAGATGATACAGGAGCAAACAATGACTTTTCTCCGCCTCAACAAATTGCTTCTGATACAGGCCTTGCGGATGGAAATTCTTTAGTTCTCACACCCATTGGAGTCATGTTCAAAAGCCCTAAGGGGATCTACCTTCTAGATAGATCTCTTCAAATGACGTACATCGGTCAAGACGTTGAAAAGTACAATTCCATAAGCGTTACATCTGCAGTTCTCATTCCAAACACTACGCAAGTAAGGTTCATGCTCAATGCAACAACTGGGGTAAATTGCCTCGTTTATGATTATCTTTTGAATCAATGGAGCGAGTTTACGAATCATTCCTCAGTCAATGCGGCTGTCTATCAGAACCTTTACACGTTTCTCATGCCTAATGGCACACTGCTCCAAGAAACTCCAGGGGCTTATTCTGACAATGGGGCATATATTCCCATGCTGATTCAAACGGGCTGGCTTTCGTTTGATCAGCTAGAAGGGTTTCAGCGCATAAAGAAGTTCATCTTCTTAGGAGATTACTACTCTGCGCACGCTTTAAACGTGTATTTGACGTATGACTTTGACCCCAACACGCTTCAAACAACGGTGATCAACCCGGCCAATGTTCTAGACTTCTCAGACACGTGGGGTTCAGGAGCTCCCTGGGGAGACGATGCTACATGGGGTGGGGATTATCAAAACTATCAGTTTAGGGTTTTCACATCGCGTCAAAAGTGTGAGGCGATACAAGTTACAATTCAAGATGTACATACTACAGAGATAGGACAGAGCTTTTCTCTCTCTGGAATTGCTTTTGAGGTAGCTGGTAAACAAGGGGTGTTTAAGCTGCCTGCAAGCCAAAGCTTTGGGTGATTAAATGGATGTTAGACGCTTTCAGACATTGGATCTCATTACTATAAACGCTTGGTATGCAAGACGTGGGCTTAGAACATTGCACGAGCGTGAGCTTTCGCAGGCGGGGTTCATAGTTCCTGGAGTGGCTGCTGTGTTTCTTTATGGCACAGACTCTAACTTTGCATTCATTGAGAATTTAATAAGTAACCCAGATAGAGCTCCTGGCGTTAGAAAAGAGGCGATTGATATGCTAGTTGATGCAACCGAAAAAGAAGCGAAAGCATTGGGGTATGACAGAATTTTGTTTTTGAGTGAGCATAAACAAGTTTTTGATCATGGAAAGCGCCATGGTTTTGAGTTTGTGACAATTTTAAATCTTTACAAAAAGGAGATTTGATTATGGGAATGTTTCCCGGTCTTCCTGGTGTTCCTGGAATTGGCATAGGTGGGGGCAGCTTATCGGGAGTCATTGGAGCTAATAACACCTACCAAGCAAACTTAGCTCAATTGCCACAATACGATTATATGGGCCAGGCCAACAATGCCCTAGGAAATGAGCAGACTGCTTTTAAGCAAGGGCAAGACTTGCAGCATTCTCAAATGAACTTTGAAGATGTTCTAAGACAACAAGCCTTAGGACAAGCTGGGCCAAGTGTCGCTCAACTTCAAATGCAGCAAGGCTTAGGGCAAACCAACCAAGCCCTAGCTGCTGCTTTAGCTAGCGGAAAAGGGATCAATCCAGCCTTAGCTGCGAGAATGGCGACTCAGCAGCAGGGGATCAACTCTCAGAATGTTCTAGGGCAAACTGCACAGCTTAGAGCTCAGGAACAGCTAGCTAACCAATCAAATTATGCGAATTATTTAAGCGGACTTCGTGGGCAAAACTTGGCTGCTGCTCAACAACAAGCACAACTTGCGACTGGACTGGGTGGATTAAGTAATCAGCAGAATCAGCTTAACCTTTCCAACGTGCAAGGAGTAAATCAGTTGAACGCTGGAGTGGCTGGGCAGAATGCTCAAATGAATGCGGGACTATTGGGCGGTCTTGTAGGTGCAGCTGGAAGCATCGGATCAATGGCTGCTTTAGGTGGCGGTAGTGGAGCAAGTGGAGTAGCCGCTGCTGCTCCTTTAGCTGCTGCTGCTGCTTATGATGGAGGAAAGATTTCTGATCCAAAGCAAGACTTCTTAGAAGCCATAAAGAAGATGACTAAAGGTGGCGCAATCGGTGGAAAAGCTAAAGTCGAAGGAGATTCTCCAGAAAACGATACGGTTCCTGCAAAGCTTAGCCCTGGGGAAATTGTTATACCACGATCCATTTCTCATAGTGGAGACAAGGCTAAGGCTTTCGTCGATGCTATAAACAAAAGAAAGTCTCCTAAAGAAGCCAAGAAAGTAGCCATGGCATATGGGGGTGAGTGCTAATGGGTGATAGAGTAGATCAGAACCAATCATTAGAACCAACTTCAGACGAGCAGGCATTTATAGATTCTCACACTCCTGTTTCGAATGATGGAAATACTGCAATTCTTTCTTCACCTACTGGAAGTCAAATTTCTATCAACAAAAATGAAGTACCTGAAAAGTCGTGGAATATAATTTCTAACATGTTTGGTAGCCCTTCTGCTGCACCCGCAGATCAACCCAAAACAAAAACCACAGAACTTTCACCCCTGCAGAAAAAATACAATTTAGAAATTTACTCTCACGGAAACAATCCGAAAAATTTAATCGGCCCACATGGTGAACCGCCACAAGAAGTAGATCCCGAATATTTAAGAATGGCACAAGTTGAACAAGAGGCAGAAGAAAACAAGCAGAAAGCTTTAGAATATAGACAAAATTTAGGAGCTCAAGTGCAGCAGAGTGCCAGAAGTGCTCTTGGGTTTCCTTCTGTTCAGCCGGCATCTTACACGACTGCTGACAATACGCTTCCCTCATCTGGTGCAGCAGAGCAATTAAAACAATCGCAACAAGGAACCCAACAACAAACCGATGTTCCAAACGTAGATATCAATCAGCTTTACAAGAATCAGATCAATGCAGCTGAACAGGCGGCTCAGTCACAAACTGACTTAGCTAAGGCTCAACAAGGAATTTATTCTGATCAAGCTGCGCAAATGAAAGCTGTTAATGAAGCCTATAACACGCACCTTAAGGCCATTGACGATGAAAACTCCCAGTTGATGAATGCCTATGCTCAACAAAAAATTAATCCCAGAGCCGTGTTCGATAATATGGACACAGGAAACAAGCTAATGGCAAGTGTGGGCCTTCTTTTGGGAGGAATCGGACAAGGATTGCTTCATACGCAAACGAACCCTGCTATGGATGTGATCAACAAAGCTTTGGATAGAGACATTGAATCTCAAAAATTGAACATGGACAAAACTCGCAATCTTCTAACCATGAACATGGAAAAGTATAGAAACTTGGATGCTGCTACAGCTGCGACTCGAGCGAATCAACTTGCAGTCACAAGCAGCATGCTTAATCAGGCCATTCAAAAGGCTCAGCCAGGGATCATTCAAAGCCAGTTGCTTCAGACAAAAAGTCAAATTGATTTGCAGCGTTTTCAAATGCAGCGTGATCTAGCTCTTTTTAACGTAAATGCCAGTGCTGTAAGTGGAGAAGGTGTTCCAGCGCACCTGCTTCCTTATGTATCAAAAGACATTTCTGGAAACATGGTTCCACTTCCCAATGGGAACTACGCTGCTGCTCGAGACAAGGACGCCGCTAAAACGGTGACAGATACAATAGCTCCATATCAAACTTTAATGGGTCTCATGCATGAAATGGACAAGCTCGGACCTTCTGCACTTGTTCCTGGAACTTCAGCTAATCAGCAGGCACACGCTTTAGCAGGGCAGACAGTTCTAGAGCTAAACAGTCTTCATGGGTTAAAGAGAATTTCAGACAAGGACGTTGAAATTCAAAGCAACACGTTTAGAGACCCGACAAAGTTTTCTCAATTCTTAGCTGGCGGATCACGAAACAGTGCGCTTGGCAAATTTCTAGATAGCAAAGTTGATTCTGTGTATAGAGCTAATGTGCCAGCATACAAACCCAAGTATGTTCCAAGTACATTGGGAGCTTTCGCTCAGGGAAATCAGACCGTCGGGCAAAGGTAAATGCCTAAGCTAATAAACATTTCTAATAACCTTCCTGAAGAAGTACCAGAAGAAAACATAGGGCATGCGTTTCTTTCTGGAACTCATGACATTCCCGCTGGGCAAAGGGTAAATCTTGTAGATTCAAATGGGGAAATGCAAAGCGTAGATGCTTCTGAAGTTGTCCCTTCGATCACAAAAGGGGGCTTTAAATTTCCAACTTCCAGTCAACTTAATGAAGCTAGACTCAATGCAAAATATGGAGAAGGTCCAGGAAATGCTGCTGCTGCTTTTGTTGCGGGCATGGGTCGTGGCGCGACCTTCGGAGCTAGCGATGTTCTGGCTCCAGCGATGGGACTAACAACCCAGGAAGCCTTAAGAGAAAGAAGAAAGCGCTTCCCAGGAACTAGCATGGCTGGAGAGCTAACTGGAGTCGGTGCATCTCTAGCGCTAGCTCCTGAACTTAGCCCTGCAGGTGTTGTATCTGGCTTAGGCACAGGCATTGAAGGAGCGATTGGAGATACTTTAGCTGCAAAGGCTTTAGCATCTGGAGCTGAAGGAGCTATTTATGGAGCTGGCAATGTTTTGTCAGATGCAGCGCTCGGAGATCCTAATCTTACCGGCCAAAGGATAGCTGCAGAAATAGGCTTAGGCGGTATTCTCGGGGGCACCTTAGGAGCTGGGTTTGGCTTAGCTGGAAAGGGGTTCACGGCTGCGAGAGAGCTTTTTCCAAAAATAGGTCAAGAAGCAGCCGAAGAAGCTGCTCCCAAAGTCGGCGAAACAATGGCTGGCATTCAATCTGATATGACTGCTGCTGGGTTAAAGCCTGAACCGGGTGATCTTCTTGGTTCAATGGATCAGCTAAATTATTCTGAAAGTGACAAAAAATCTGTTTTTGATGGTCTTACTAAGTTAAAGAAAAATGCCGATGAAATTCAAGAAGCCGCTGAAAGGCTTGGAGCTCCTGCTCCAGAGGGAATGCTCTCTGATTCCAACTTTGTGCAAAAGCTAGATTCTAGCTTAACGAAAAATCCCAGTGTCATTGGAATAAAAAGAGATCAACTCTATAGACAAGGCTTTAACGCAGTTGAGAATGCAGTTGACGGGGCTTTGGCTACTAGCACGAATATGACTGAGAATGAAGCGGGTCATGTCATTCAAGATGGCCTAACTTCAGAACTAAGAAAAGAATATGAACCGATTCAAGAAATGTACAATTCCATAAAGGAGCGCACGCAAACTATTCCGATACGACCAGGAACTCGAACACGCGCAGCTAATAGCATAATGGAAATTGAAGGCATTGCAGATTCCCCTAGTTCACCACAGTATCAGCTAGCAAAAAGTGTTTCAGAAGAGTTGAAAAATTTAGAAGATGTGGACGCAATAAAACGGTACAAAAAAATCTTGTCTGAAAGGGCATATGGGCAGCCACAACTGAAGCGAGTGACAGGCATTATTCAAGACAAGCTTTCTCAATTGGAGGAAAGCTCCATCATTTCTCATGGTAAAAATTTGCTTGATTCAGATGAATCCGCAAGGCTTATCAATGCCATTGGTGAAGCTAAAGCGACGTATAAAACCTTTAGAGAAAAGCTAAATGACATTGGAGAGCTAACTGGAAAAAGAAAAGTTTATGGGCCAGAAGACCTCTTAACGCATATTGAAAACATGACCCCAGAGAAGCTAACAAACAAGCTTTTCGACAAGAAAAACGCCGACTCACTAAAGTTTTTTCAGGAAAACTTTCCAGAGCAAATGAAGATTTTAACAGACCTTCAAAAAAACAAGATTAGACAAGCCCCAGGTGTTTTTAAAGATGGAAGAATTCTACCCAATGGGGTGATCAGACAAGTCGATAAGTTGAGCCCAGAAGCCAAAAAGATAATTTTTTCAGAAGGTGACTTACAAAAGCTAACCGATGCAAAAACTTGGATGCAAGCAGTTCCAAAAGACATAAACCCTTCAGGAACGGATCAAGCATCTGCAATGACAAGATTTTTTGAGGGGCCCCTGTCTGCAGCTGCCATAACCGCATCTGATTATGGAAAGCTAAAGCTTATTGAAACTTTGGCTGCAAAGCATGGCGGAGCCGATGCTGCTAAGATTCAAACACTCATAAAGCTCGAAAAGACCGCTCTTCAAAGTGCTAAACGAGTAGCTGATGGGGTGAATACGATATTTAAAGCTGGAGAAAACATAGCCCCATTTATTGGAGCGAAGATAGCACAGCAGACTCAAAGCGAAAAAGATGAATCTAAGGAAAAAACCATACGCACATTTGAAAAGCGGCGCAAGCAGCTTGAATTGATGGCTTCCAATCCAGATGTTTTGATCGATAGGCTTGGAAAAGCTACTCAGGGAATTTCTGAGCATGCTCCTAATGTGGCTCAAAGCATTCAGGCTACTACAAGTAGAGGCGTGCAGTTTTTGCAGAGTAAACTTCCAAAGCTTCAAAAAGCTGCTCCAATGGCTCCAGAGCCAGAGCCCACTGAGGCACAAATTGCAGAATTTAATAAGTACATGACAGTTGTTCAAAGGCCTCTTTCAGTCTTGGATCAGATCAAAAATGGAACACTAAGTCAGCATTCTGTGGAGGCTATTTCTACAGTTCATCCAGATCTTTATCAGTCCATCAAATCAGAAATTTTTGATAAGATCACTGACAACAAAGTTGAACTTCCATATCGCACAAAGGCGATGTTAAGCATGTTCACTGGTCAGCCATTAGTGGCGTCACTGATACCTCAGAATGTGCTGGCCAATCAGATGTCTTATGCAATGCCTTCGGCACAAAATCCGGATGGAATGGCTGCTCCAAGAAAACCGACACAAAAAGGTTTGGAAAAACTCTCTCTGGCAGATAGATTACTCACGCCGATGCAACGATCTAGCGAACGGGGTGGGGAATGACCGCAGTGCTTCTATATCTGTCTCAAAGTCTTCATTGGAATGGCGATTATGTGCTTCTTCAATGGTTTCTGGGCTTATCAGTAGCGTTTGGGTTTCTATCGTTAAAGATATGGGAAAAGCTTCATTGGTTGCCTGCAGTTTCATTTTTCTACTTTGCGGAGAATGCTCTTTACTCTGGTTTTTATAGGTACCAGGCTGATCATTATGGTCAATATCTTTCCAATAGCTCGCTTGTATGTCTTGTTTGCGTTTGTGCTCTAATCGCTTTCGGGCTCAGCGCAGATGACTGGACTAAGAAAGCAGTCTTAGCACTGCTTCCCATCTATGGACTTTTGAATTCTATTTACGTGATCGTTGGAGCTATTACAGGGCATGGGCTTCTTATAGAAGGTGTGGGGTTCTCTGGTTTTGAGAACTACAGTGGCATGAATGGAGTTTCTATAGCTCTTTCAATGCCTTTTTGGATAAAAAAGTGCAAGCGCTGGTGGATCTACTTTCTTGTGTGTCTTGCGGCTTTAGTACTTTCTCAGTCGACGATATCGTACGGAGTTCTAGGTATTGGGCTTATAGCTTATTGGATCTGTGATCACAAAAACCCGTTAGAGGCATTTGTGTGTGTGTTGTGGATTCCTGCACTGATGGCTATTTTTGAGAAAAAACACATCTTAAATTCATCGCACAGATTTCAGGCTTACAAAGTTTTTCTTGGCGCGTGGTGGCGAAACGCAGAACATTTCTTAGGCTCTGGCTTTGGCACGTTTCAAGTAATAGGGCCTATTATTCAAGACAACACAGGCTTTATGATTTCTCCAGATCATCACTACTATTGGATTTGGATGCACAGTGATTGGCTTCAGACACTTTTTGAGGGGGGTTATGTGGGGCTAGCGCTTATGGGGGGGCTGGCCCTGCATGTTCTCTACAAGCTCTACAAGCTTAAAGACGTGAAGGTCTTCTCATTAGCTTCTGGGCTGTGTGCGGCTGGAGTTTTTGACTTTCCCTTGAGATACTTAAGTTTGAGCTTACTAGCAGTTCTAACGGTGAGGGTTGCATATGAAAAACGTTCTGACGCCTATAACTCTTATTAATGCGGGAAGCATGGCTGGAAACCTGACCTCTGCAGCTATAGACACCACGTTTTTGGATGATATGGGTGTTCACTTCATATGGACTGGCAGTCCCACTGGGACCTTGGCCGTGAATGCGAGTAATGACAATGTGAATTTTTTCGCTCTTACGTTTAATCCAGCGATCACGCAGCCAGCTGGATCAGCTAGTAACACGGGGGCTGCGATCATCACATTTCCATGGAAGTGGATTCAGGTGAGTTACACCGCATCTACTGGAAGTGGGAGTTTAACGGCTCTACTTACAGGAAAGGCTATCTAAGATGTCTTCAGCGCTTTGGCCCCCTCAACCAAGTATCGCAAATGGAGAAACAAGCTTAGGCACTGTGTCTTCTGGGTCTGCCACGATAAACTTTGCCAGCACAAATGCTGTTTCACTTACTGTGGGAGCAAACACAACTTTTACAGTGACAGGTGGGCAGACGGGTGGATGTTACATTTTACGAATCATTCAAGATGGTACAGGCTCTTGGACCTACGCTTGGTCATCTAACGTGAAATTTCCATCCGATGTAACCCCACTTCCTAGCGGGGCCAACAAGATAGATATGGTCTTTTTGTACTTCAACGGCACTAACTACGACTGTACCTTTTCTGGGAATTATTCTGGATGAGCGTTTTCAATACAGTTCAAACCTCTCTTACTGAAGGTCTTGTTGCATTCTATAATTTAGAAGAAGCTATGAGTACCCCACGACTTGACTCTAGTGGAAATAATATCACTTTAACCGATGTAGATGCCGTTAGTCAGGTATCTGGGGTAAATTCCACAACTGGAAATGCGGCACATTTTACATCTATTGCTTCTCAGTATTTGGTTTCATCAAACTTTGCAATACTGAGCAATATAACAACCACTGTGAGCACCTCGTTTTGGTATTTTAATACCACAACAAACAATTCGACTTTTGTTTGTCTTGGAGAAACAACATCTAACTTTGGTTTTTTTGTTGGGGGACAATCAGGAACTAATGGAATTCGCGTATTGTTTAATAACAACATAGGATCAAACTTTGGCAGATATGCGTTTAGCCAACCTTTTATGCAATGGCACCATGTAGCAGTTAATTACAATGGATCTGGATCTACGAATGCGAACAAGCTGCAAATTTATTATGACAACGTTCAACAAACAGTGACATTTAACGGTACGATACCATCTTCCATAAGCTATGGAGTTAGTCCGCCATTTGTGAACCTTGGCGGTGTGGCGGGGTTTTTCATGAATGGCAGTATGGATTGCGTTGGTATATGGAACAGAAATTTAACGCCGCAAGAAATAGGCATGCTTTATAACGGCGGTAATGCGAGACAGTGTCCCAATCTCATATGAGTATTCAAAGTAACATAGACGCAGAAATGATTCCAGTCCTAACAGCTATTGCGAATTTAGAAGAAACATTTTTGCTCGCAAATGATAGATACTGGCACGGCGCTAACACTATGGTAAATCCCCCGGATGGGACTACAGATTTGGCAGCTGACAACTTATCTGCTTTGGCATGGGGTGAAACACAAAGTTGGAATGATCTCTACCCCTCATTCCCGAGCCTTAGGTGTTCTGTCGAAGTTTTTCAGTATATGAGCCCTGCGGGGCCCGGATACTTTGTGATGACGTCTTATGCCGATTCTGTGAATTTATATTCTAAGAAAATAAACTTTGGGCCGAATAATTGGTTTGGTGCGGATTGGAATTTTATTCCGCTAGCTGATTTATAGAAAGAGGAAATTATGCAAAACGTAATTAGTAATAGAGTGTTTACAGTCGCAGTCACCCCAACCATTACGGCAAATTCTGCATACTCGGTAAATTATCAGTTGGGTGGGTTGCAGACGATACAACTTCCACTAACACCAAGTTGTTCCGCGGTTAAGATATTCAGTGTCCATTCCTTAGATAGTTCGAAGCAGGTATCAAACTACGTTCTTTATTATTTCAATGCTGCACCGACGATCACTTCCAGTGATCATTCCCCACTTGATATTGCTTACTCTGAACTACAAACAAAAATGTGTGGGTACGATATTATAACAAGCGCTACGGCAACAAATGGAGTTCTGGCAAATGTTTTAACCTCATCCACTGGCGCATCAGACACCGGACATTACGTCGGTAAGATAACATCAAATAAACTTTATGTTATTGCTCAAATTGCAGTGGATACACCAACATACACATCAACCAGCTCTGTTACATTTTTATACAATATTGAGTGTCATTACTAACCAGCTAAGACTTTTTCGATAGCTGCAAGGCGCTGCTGCATTCTTCGAATGCGTATACCTCTAAGAGGTACAAGCTTTTTACAAGCTAGGTGAGCTAGCCTTCCAAGCATCCATGCGCGAACTGCTTTAAGTGTATCTTGAGACATGAGAGATCCTCCTAATCACAGATATCGTCTTCATTTCTTTCCAGCATGTACTTTCTACAATCATGAATGAGTTTTGGGTTTCCGATCACCTTAATAAGCCCTTGAGTATCATGAACCAAGTTAGCAACGGGATCATAGTGATCGTGTATGAGTATGTCCCATCTTTCCCGATAGCGGCGGTCTGCCTTTGGGCCATGGTGCTTGTGCTTAATAAAGCCAGGAACATAGCCAAGCTGTCCTTTCGTGTGTCTATAGGCTAGAAATTGCCAAGCGTATACGAGCTTAAAAAAGTTCGCATTCATCCCAGCCTTGATCGTTCTGTCTGCTTCATTGATAAGAGAAAACGCTTGATGATGGTCAGCGCTTCCAAGGATTGCAAAGTCAATCCATTGCTGAACAGCTTCATAGAAATCTCGTCGATAGCACCATGCAAAGCCAGAATGCGCATATTCATAGGGTTGCGCTGGGTGTGTTTGTTTTGGAACACCTTTTTGGTGCTGATAACAGAAGCTTTTGAAGTGCTTTAGAATTCGTCCGCGAAATCCTAAATCCACGCAATCGCTCCACGGCTGAATTACACTGTAATCCTGCATTTGATGAAGCGCTTCTTGTGCCCAACCATTGTGGTCAAAAAAGATATCGCAATCAGAAGTACAAACGTATTTCCAATCCTGTGGCAAAAGATGCTTCACCGATAAATTCTGCATTGATTCTTTATGCCAAATGGGTTGTGTGGTTCTCAGCTGAAGATGCTGCGGATTATTGGGATCTGTAACTTCAAAGTGTCTTTCTCCATAAGCGCATTCAACGACGTAAACTTTCGTGTTTGGTGTTGCAAGCATTGCCTCATACCATTCTCGAAAGAGTCGGTATCGGCTATTGTAACGCATAGGATTTTCTATAACGCCTATGACGTGAAGAGTGTTGTCGCAAATTAAATCGCCATGTTTTTTATGATTGACTAAGTGTTCGCCCATGTCGGTAATAGTAACACTAACGTGGATTCTTCAGAACTCAACCGATACTTTCCATGGGCCTTTCAAAAGAAATGTGATGGCCCCATAATTGGAATTGATGAGTCTACACCTGACGCTCCGCTGATAACTCAAGTAGGTGGAAAGACCTATCACATGAATTTGGATGGAAAAATTGTCACGCCGCAGATAATGAGGAATCCGCACTGGCTTCTTGATATACTTAAGTAACCCACAAGGAGTCACAAAAAATGAGAATATTTATCATGTTGATGCTTCTGTGCGCGTCTGCGTTTTCTGCTGTTAGGCCAGCTAAGATAGTAGCCGACTTTGAAGCGGACATGGAAGACAATGACAATTTGCAAGAAAACGTGAACCAGGCTCTAGACAGCCTTATCACTTTCACAGTAAAAACTTTAACGGACAACGGCTATGAAATGGACGCATATCAAATTCAAAGTGACTGGTTTTATACTTATAACCGCGACGCTTTTGGCACTGTTTCCGATCACGGTATACCTGACCATCCACCATTACTTAAGTGGCTGGACGAGATCATGCAAAAGGTTATTAAGGACATTGGTAGACCCGCATGCGTCGACTTACACATCTGCGACCTCTACACATTCAACCAAACGATACCTGTAGCTTGGAATGTTTTTAAAGGGCAGTGTAACTTTCCCATGTCTGTCGCTGGATCTCGAGAAGATGAGAACAGAAGATGCATGGTTACTGATGGAACATTTGATGGTTTATATGCAGTTGTGGTTTTTTGGGTTACAGAAGGATCATGCCTTGCAGCGGGAGGAAACATGATCTGTGGTTTGCTCGCTGGAATGTCTGAAGGGATATGCCAAGATTTTGTCTGTGGGCCTTTGGCTGACAGAATCTATGTGAAAAAGTGTGGAGAAACTATATACTAAATAGAGGGGGTTGACGCCATGCCATATAAAAGTGATGCACAGAGGAAATTTTTCAATGCTGCTGCTGCTAGAGGGGAAATGCCTCAAAAAACAGTGAATGAGTTTAACAAAGCATCAAAGGGAATGGATCTTCCTGCCAGAGTGAAAAAGTCCGCAGGTGGCATGATTCGAAACCCAGAAGGGTACATCACAAAGTGGGCAAGTCGTGGCGAAGCTGGTGCAGATAGACCTGGGCTTCACAGAAAGCTTTGGGGCGGTGGATATGCTGAAGGTGGCAGGTATCACCATGAAGATGAGTTAGCTGAGCATGAAGAGCCGAATATGGATTTTGATGATTTCCCTGAGGAAGATGAAGACGGTTATGCCTTTGGTGGACCCGTGCATTCTGAAGTCAGAAATGAGAGCGAAGATTTTGATGTAATGGCACAAGACCCAAGACAGCATGATTTTTATGGTCCAGACAAGGAAAGTCATGCACTGCAAGTGGATCAGCGCAGTGAGTTTGATGAAGAGCCTTCGGCAGATGACAACTCAAACCCATATCAACCTAGAAAAAAGCAAGTTGTTCATTTAGCTATGGGTGGAAGCCCTTTTATAATGGCTATCAAAGGAAGGCATCGTGGCTAGTAAAGAGCTTCGCTGTGTGAAATGTGGGTGTCACATTGCAGGGGTTTATAAGGTTATAAGCCCAGGGCGTGGGATCTGTGGCAAATGCTTAAGAGGCGAGACTAAGTAGCATAGACTTCGACTTTGATCTTTCCTCCCTTAATGCAATACTTTTTCCAGTTGTAGATAGGCACCCCAATATTTTCGTGTCTATCGTTTTCAATGATTCCTGCGTCTATAAGACCATCCAAGACAGCTTTGAATGAGTTTACTAGGTTGTCATAGTCCGGACGCACCCTAGAGAACCTAGTGAGAAAAATATTGGCAACCTTAAGGGGTCTTAGGGGCTTTTTTCCCATGCATGCGCACATGACGCCGAGCTTCCATTCTTGAGCTTCTTTCATTTTTACGGCCCAGTGGCGTCGACCGATCTGGTTCACAGTTTTTGGTAAACCTGGTATCTCGAAGATTAGGGAATACATGATAAGATATTATGAAAGGAGATTTTATGGCAATTGTACAGAAACAAGTTGATTATTGTCAGGAGTTAGATTCTCTTTTGGCCGTTGTGGTGCAGATCACTGCAGATGTGATTCAAAAAAAGTCTCCATCTCAAGTTGTTCAAGACTCTGCATCTGCATTGCTTGCAGCACTAACGGGGCTTTCTCAGTTAGGCGCTGAACTATCTAACCAAGTCGCACTGGACAATACGATTGCGTTAAAGCTTGGGGAGTTGAAACGAGCTCTAGCGCCGTCACTTCCATAAGGAGATGACTTATGCCTAGTTGGGTATCTAGTGCTCTTATAAACTTAGGTGTTTGGGTTGTAGAGACGTACGGGGTTCCTTTCTTGGAAAGTAAGTTTTCATTTCTAACCCCGCTCTTGCAAGAGATCTTAGCTCTGGTGAAAGGAGCATCAAATGCACCTAGTCCGGCGTTAAGATCCGCAGCGGATCATTACGTGTCTTTATCTGCTGTGGCAAATGCTCCTGTTTTAAAAAGTGAGTGAAGTAGAAAAACAAAACGAATTTATTAGAAGCCTTGTTCGGTTTCTTACTTGGCTAGATTTAAATGGGTATCAATGCTCTTTAGGAGAGGCGTATAGGCCGCCGGAGCTAGCCAGGTTTTATGCTTTTGAGAGAGAAGGTATCGAAAGATCACGGCATTGTGATCGCATGGCGATTGATTTAAACATCTTTCGTCGTGGCGTATGGCTAACAACTGTGGAGGATTTAAGAGAATGTGGCACGTTTTGGGAGTCGTTATCCGTCCCAGGTCTTGAACACAAATGGGGGGGGCTTTTTAACCCTGCAGATACGGATCATTTTTCCATAGCTGATGGAGATAGAATGTAAGTGGACAATGTAGAGAAATTGCTTAACGCCCATGACGCTGAAGATGAAAGACGCTTTAGAGAGATCTCGCGCAGACTTGAAAACATTGAATTAGCTCTTAAAGAACTTTCAGAGTTTAAGGCAGAAATGGTGTACTCCGCAAAGGGAGTTAGCATTGTAGTTGGATCTCTTTTTGGTTTTGCATCACTTGTTGCAAGCTCAGTTGTGGCTTATTTTTTAACCTACAAGTTTCATTAGTTCACAAGGTCTTCTGCATGTTCATCAAGCAAGAGCTCTTCGACGCGTTCGATTCGACCGATGAGATCTTTCATACTTTCGGCAATGACTTTTAAGCGCTGAGTCGCAGCGGCATCTCCTTCTATGAGGGTACCGAGCTTATCTTGGTCAGTTCTATCAAAGCGCACAAGATCATGCTCTACAGTGAATGGCGTGTCGCACTGCAAGCAGCGTTTGGAGTCTTTAGGAAGTGAGGCTAAGTCTTTAAAGATAGTAAACGCACCGCATTCAGGGCATTCAAACTCAAAAGACATAAGTCTAATTTTACTATACTATAGAAATTAAATCGGAATCGCTAAGGACAAGACAGAAAGCGGGGTGGAACTAACTAGTGAGAGCTAGTTTGAAGCTACACCCCGTTTTCGTTTCTGCCGCTAATAGAAAGTTTTTTTCGTCCAAGGAAATTTTAAGTCCCCATCCCTAAGTCTTACGTAAGTTCTCCATGCGCGTTCACGTTCGCAGACGTCTGCATCGGGTTTCCATTCTCTGCCATTGTCGTGACGACCGTAGCAGCAGGAGCCGAAGATTTTGCTACCCCTAGAGTTTTGCATTTCATTTGGTTGCAGAGCTTTCCAATGTTCATACGCTTCACGAAGGTGATCCATTTCATAAAGCTATTCCTTCTTAACATCTTCAGTCAAAGGTTTGAAAGAACGCTGGCCTGCTTCGTAGCCTTTAGAGAAAGCGCGTTGAATAAGCTTTAGAATTTCAATTTCAATTTGAGTCATTTGAGGTTCCATTTTTTCTAGCTCTTGAGAGAGCAGTTCAATTTCAGTGGGCATCGGACACTTTGGGGAAAGCTTCAATGTTTTGTGTGAGCTTTTGATATTGAAAGTAATTTAGATCACGCGTGTGCTCGAGTCCTATGGCTTCTAGCTGACGCCTTACATCTTGTTCGTCCCAGCCGTGTTTCTTAGCAATGGCCCAGAGTCGTTTTAATTGAGCTTCGCTTATGCCTTCTGAACGCAGCGCTGGAGGCTTAGCTTGAATGGCCGGTTTTTCGCTGACGTTGGCTTGAGCAGCGTGTCGAACAGGTTCAATAGGGGCATCGGCTAGGTCTTCAGCTTCATTGAGCTCATCACCACAAAATGCAGTCCCATAACCACAGAGCGCTAAGGCTCTGCCTATAGCTCCTGTTTCGCAGGTTTCGAATGGAAACATTTTTCTTTCGCTGTTAAGGCTCTTGTGAGCCATAGCGATCACACGCCCAGATTCATCTTTTATTTCGGCTAAGAATGCGCCTAGCTCTTTATCAAATGAAGTTTCTATCGCCCAGGTAGGATGTTCATACCTAAACCAAACTATTCTATATGCTACTTGTAAGTAATCGCGACCCTTTAAGTCCATTAAAGGAACTTGCAATTCCGCTGAGACGTTGAAAGTTTTCATAGACGGCCTTCTAGGATCTCGGTACCATTCATACATCCTTCTTTCTTGTGGTTAACACGGGAACCGCTCTTCGCCATGGGAGCGGTTTCCTAGTCTTCATAAAAACTCACCCAAATGAGAGCAGTGCTCATGATCAGAACCGGAAGCACGAACAAGAGCCCTGCAATTTCACAGATGTGATTATTTGTCATAAAAACAAAAAGGGCTCTAGGTGTCTTGGGAGAACCTAAAGCCCTTAAAATCCCCGTTGTCGTTTGGGGAAAACTTTTACCCAAGACTTGAGAATTCTTTTAAATCATTTTTCTTAGAAGTAAAACTCTTTTTTCGAATTTTTTGCATGCTCTAACCACAAACCGTGATCCGCTTGTTTGCGTGGAATTGTGTCGACGATACGAGCCCATTGCTTCGACAGAAAACACAGCATGCGACTCCATTCAACAATGCCTTTAAAGGACAGAGGAAACTTCGAAGTTTTCAGCATGATCGAGCGATTATGAACAAACTGCTTTCGACGCTGCAGCTTTGAGCTAAAGGCCCAAATGCCGTCGGTGTGTTTATTGTAGCGGCTCATGACTTTATGCAATTGCTTAGCTTTGCCGTGCTGTCTAGCCCAGAAGAGAAGGCCCCAGTCCCAATGAGTTAAATTTTTCATTTGCTCCGGTAGAGGCATGATCATCGACTTTCGGTACATGACAGAAGATGTGTGCAGTGGAGTGTTTAGAAAGAATGCCTTAAGAGTGAGATCACGCTTTGTTAAACGCGGGGATATTGATCTAGAGGCCGTGCTTACGTTTACAGTTTCAATTTGATGTCCGCAGACAGAATATTGCGGATGAGACACCATGAAAGCGACCTGTTCGCATAATTTCTCAGAGTCTAGCCAGCAATCGTCACCATCTAGAAGAGCAATGTATGTTCCTCGGCAATGAGATAAAGCATCTAGAAAGTTAGGCATGATTCCTATGTTTCTATTACGTGCGATTAGGTGCACATCTTTAAAGTGTGGTTCAAATTCTGTTATGATCTCTAATGTTCCGTCAGTAGATCCGTCATCTGCAATGATGAGTTCATATTCAATGGCTTTTTGCTTAAGTATGCTTCTTAACGCAGTGCCAATGGTTTTGGCATGCTGGTAGCTGATCAGAAGTATACTTACTAGCGGATCAGCCATTTCCACTGTAGTCATTTCTATTTCCTTGTGTATTTTTCTAAAAAGTCCCGGGCTTTTTTTCCATCAGTGGCGAAATCGTTATCTATTCCCCGTAAGCGAGAATATTTATCGGCATAAAATGCAATCACTTCTCTTGCGGCAGCGAGTTCATCAAGAAGGGGTTTAATCTTTGCGTTGGCCAATTCTCCCGCTCTTTTTGCGCCATATTCTGTAAGATACGGCTCAAAATCTTTAGTTTTAAATCGAAAACCGCTCATTTCTTTTCCCTTGTATACTTTTCTAGCCAGGCATCTTTTTCAAAAAGATATTTTTCGCTAATATCTTGCCAATTGGAGATTAGAAACTCTGCCTCTACTACAGCTTCAGCCAGTCGTCGCACTATTGCCGATGGTGGAGTAGCGTTCTCCATGCTGTAAATGGCCAACAACGCTTTCGCAATTTCCACAGTGCTTCTCATTCCTTTGGCTTCTTACATTCTTTTAAAAGTTCTATAAGCTTATCTGCAAATTTTTGATAAGTAGCGTCCTGTGCTTTCGTCGCCGCCCACGCCGCCGCCTCCGCCGCCTCCGCCGCCTCCGCCGCCTCCGCCGCCGCCCACGCCGCCGCCCACGCCGCCGCCCACGCCTCCCCCGCCGCCCCCGCCGCCGCCCACGCCGCCCCCGCCGCCGCCTTCGTCGCCGCCTTCGCCGCCTCCGCCGCCCACGCCGCCGCCCACGCCGCCTCCGCCGCCGCCCGCGCCGCCTCCCCTGCCGCCGCCCCCGCCGCCGCCTTCGCCGCCGCCCCCGCCGCCGCCCGCGCCGCCCGCGCCGTCTCCCACGCCTTGTTAAATTCTCTTTGCGTTGAATTGGGGTTTTTATACAAAGCAATTACTGTGTCGATACTATTTTTTACGTCTGGAAATTTCCTATGATCAAACTTATCTAGCGTTGATTCAAGCACATAAATCAAAAAGGGGGCTTTTACTTTTTCTAAGTCCGCACCCACATTAATCGCCGATAAGAATTTCTCTGGCCATTCTTTGGCAATGTCATTTGGCAATCCTTCAAAAATAGTATCCTCTAGTCTCGCCAGCCATTCTGGAATTCCAAGCTCTTTTTCGTACGATTTGTGATCATCTGAGTGAATTGTGCATCCAACGGCGCAGCCCTTACCATCTTCCCAGTATTTGCCTTTGATGATTTCATCGGCGATAAAGTGTGCGTGAACACGTTCTAAGTATTTCTGTTTAACCGATTCTTTTCCGTGAAATGCAATCATTTCTTCAGCTCCTTCTGCGGATTAAGAATGTTCAAAGCGTCTTCAATTTCTTCCAAGAGTTGTTGCTTCTTTTTGTTTTCATCATCAGACAATGAATATGATCTTATAATCTCGATAGAGGTCCGCATCAGTACGCCGATGAGAATCAGTCTTTGTTCATTGGAAAGGGTCATGCCGACCGCGACCGCGACCGCGACCACGACCACGACCGCGACCCCGACCGCGACCCCGACCCCGACCCCGACCCCGACCACGACCCCGACCACGACCGCGACCACGACCACGACCACGACCGCGACCCCGACCGCGACCCCGACCCCGACCCCGACCCCGACCACGACCACGACCACGACCGCGACCACGACCCCGACCGCGACCACGACCCCGACCATTTGGGTTTTCGATTGTCTTGAATTCTCATTTGCTTTGACCGAAAGATTCAATGGCTGAAGTCATGACATACCATTCTTTGTACCCAAGCTTCTGTTCGTCTTTGTAAGACTTGTCTGACCATGGGCCCGTTTCGTAAACGATGGCTGGATCTTCTAGAAGGACATATTTACGATTTACGCCTATAAGAATGCCCGTATAGAAATAGTTGGCGCAGAAAAGTGTAACTTTCTGTCCAAGTAATTTCATCAATCCTTCATTCTCTACGTTTCTGATTATTTTTTTCATCTCTCACCTCCAAACTTTAGCTGCGGGTAGGCTATAGTCACGTTAACAATTCCTACCGACGTCGGGGTGGTAACATCGGACACCCCTCTGCATTCGCCAGTTACAGGCTCATTAGTTTCGCGGTATGGTCGCCGCAGCTTAAAAATCATTTCCGTTTCACCTCGACAAATTCCAGCCATCCGGGTTTTTCTCTAGTGCTGACTTGTCTGTAGCCGGTAAAATCAATTTTGGATGTTTCGTCAAAAGAACTGGCAAGTTCATACACCCAAATCCTTCTGCGTTTCTTCTTCACTAATCGTCGGCATTGATTAACATAAATCGTTGGGATATTAGCGTGCTCATTTGGCTTATCCAATTTCACTATAACGACGGGCTTTCCAAGTCCGTATGCTGAATATACTGTTCCTTTAGCACCAAACAAATCTTTGTCGTGATCATAAACAGAAACTCTATCCCCGACCTTAAACTTCATTTCCCCTCCGGCCTAAAGAGATCTCTTCTTTCTCTATCTTCGGTAGTAGGGCAAGTGGGATCGAACTCTGCTAGAACCTTCCTGACTAGAACTCTTAATGAGCTTAGGTACATGATGAACCTTTCATTCTTCTCCTGATCAGCCATAAGAGCTAAGAGAGAGTTTCTGTTTAACATTGCCTGCACAGAAAACAATACTCTAGAGAGCTCTTTATTCTGTGAAGCAAACAGTAGGTGATCTAACTTTTCTTGAGTTTCATGATCTAGCATGACACACCTCCGCCGTAGGCTTAAATCTCATTTATCGACGATTTGTCAATCAAATTAACGCACTGCTAAGTATTTAATCCCTCAACATAAAAAAATTTCGCTTGCATTGTGCGTAATCAAATTCATTCTCAAATTTCGCTTTTTTCTTTTTTTTTTTTCTTTTTAGCATGAGATATTCAACCCGTAGCCTTCGGCGTAGGGTTGCTCATTTCTTCTAGAGTACTTCGCTGTTTCCACGATGTTTGATCCCATGCTCCTTTGCCTAAGTTACAGTCTTCACAAAGCACTTGGAGATTAGATTTAACTAACTCAAGATCAGGAAACAGGTGTCTAGGTTTAATGTGATCAACATGCAGCTTCTTGCCTTGGTTTGCAGCTTGTCCACAAGCCATGCATTTACCTCCACATTCAAGAAGCACTTCATATCTTAAAGTTAACCAAGGCCCAGAGGTATAGAAGTCTTTGCCTTGTCTTGAAGCACAGAGTTTTTTAAAAAAAGATCTAGTAGTGAAAACTCGTTTCTTTTGAAGGCAAGCGATTGAACAGTAGTATCCCCTTTTTTTCTTTCTCTTTTTATAAACAATAGCAGAAGGAGCAAGGTTTTTTTTGCAACACCTACACACAGCAGGGTGATTAACTCTGTAAGTAAGAAATTTCTCTTTCACTCTTGAGTTGCTGGTGTGTGAAGCATAACAAGCACGAGAACAAAACTTCATTCTCCAATGAGATTTGCTCGAAAACCAAAAGCGAAATCCACTTCCACAATGTAAGCACGAAGCAGTTGTAAACATCCCAAGCCGTTTTTTTTAATTGAATAAGAAGAGCAACGTGATAAGTTAAACTCCTCTTATTCGTGCTGAGTAAGGTTCTAATGCCTCGTTAGCAGAAATGCAAGCGGGGCATTCCTCTTTCTAGGCCAGCTCCTGAAAAGACCGATAAACAGGGCTTCTTCGAGCTTTTTTCTCTTGCATTAACCTCAAAACCTGTTACAACGCTATGCAACGAAACGACACCAATATGACAGTATACGAACTAAGAAAAGCATTGTCCCGTTATGGAACACACCTTGAGGTTCTTCTTTCTGATGGCGTTACAGATAAGCTCAAAGCAATAGGGATTGTTAATCTCTTCTATTCTGCAAATGGTGTTGTTTGTGATGAAACTGAAACAGAATACGGGGAACCGAAGCCCTGCATTGTGATCAGCTCAGAAAAAAACCAAACCATAAGAAAGGAAAACCATGAAAAGAGAAATATTATCAGTAAAACTCACTGACCTTAAGCTTCCAGAGAACTCTAGAACTCAAATTAAAGATAATGAACTTGTAGTTAGCTCGAGGCTTTAAAACAGAAATCAGAACAGTAAAACATTCACCCCTTAAAAGCAGAGCAAGCTCTTACGCCAATGCTGACTAGAATTCTTCGCTGGGCCCTGAAACATAAACTTCGGGGCTCTACTCGAATCACAACCCTAACAGGTAAGCTTTTTAAAAAGTACCGCTGCTTTGAAGTCGAAACAGAAGAAGGCCGAATCTTCATGGACTTTCGTGATTCCACTCAGCACTACCTTCTGACAAACGAACTTCCAGAAAAAGCAGAAAGAAAGTTTTTAAAATCTCTCATTAGACCTAGTGACATTTGCTTCGACGTCGGTGCAGGCCACGGACTTTATAGTGTGACCTTCTCAAAGCTCGCACATAAAGTGATTGCATTTGAACCTATCCCCACCATGGCTCTTCGAGTTACATGCTTAAAAGCAAAAGTGGAACTCATAGAATCCGCTCTTTACGATATCGATTGCAATAGAGAGATTTTTGACAACAAAGACGCCTCAGGTTTTTCAGAATGGAAAAAAGGAAAAGCTCAAAAAAGAATGATTCGCTGCATTACGCCGGATCTCCTTCTTCCTCCAGATATTGTCGCGATAGACGTCTGCGGCAGCGAATATAGAGTGCTTAAGGGGCTCTTCCCTGCGTTTGAACGCGAGAACCCTCCTATAATCATGTGGGAGCACGTCCCTGAAGCTGTAGAGGCAAATTGCATGGGCTATAACGATTGCAAAGCTCTTCTAGAAGCTTCCAAAGCAAAATATGAATTCTTCTGCATTCCCAGAAACGAAGATCATTTCTGGCCCCTTTTTCCACCCCACGTTCCCCCTTTCTATTGCATGATGTTCGCTATCCCCGCATGCAAAAAAGATAGACTCCACAATCTTCACAATTGAGACCTTGCAATCATTAACGCGGTGTGTTATAGTTAGATTGTGGAGGCAAAATGATTTGGTACAAAGGTTTTGAAATCGAAGAGGTTCGCAAACAGGGAGACAAGTCCATGTTCAGCCGTGTTGTAGGCTACAAGGCCGTCAGGACGGGCAAAGCCTGTGCTGAATTCAACACACGCACATTTCGGGAGGCGAAGGCCAAAATAAAAGAATTTAATGATCAAAAAATGAAGGAAAAACACCAAAACTAAACTTTTTACGATTAGAAAAGGAGTAGTCGCTATGAAACCTACCAGACGTTGGATTCTTAAATTCAGAGCTAATGGCAATCAAGACACACCCAAAGTTTTTGAAATTCGCAACGAAGCTATGACCGCTGCTCAAAAGCGATTGTTAGCTAAGTGGAAACAAACAAAGGGATCTATCTGGTCTGTTCATTATTCAATAACGAAAGCTTAGCGACTACTAAGCGCCGTTCTCCCGAGGCGTTGTATCGGGGGTACTTAGGAGGATCTATGTTAAAAGCATTCACAATGTTTCTAAAGGCATACCTCGTTCTCTTCGCGCTCGTCACAATCTTAGGGGGCTGCGCTGCTATGGGTACCATGATGCAGGGAATGGGAAATGGCTTGCAGAATGCGAGTCGTCAACCTGTTGCGACTTATCAATATCAGCGCCCTGTCTCATGCTCGAGCTACATAAATTCTTATGGGCCCACAATGGCAGGAGGAACTACCACATGCTACTAAAGCACAAACACACAAAAAAGTTTGATGAAGAAACAATCGAGCGAATGCAATTTGTAAATGAAATGCTCCACGCAGTTCATAATAGACTAATGCACCGAATTCTCTGCCACAGTCATGAACTCCAAGGTCCATACGAAGAAGGTTGTGGAGCCATGTTCTGGGTGCTCGATGAAGCTGGCTATTTTGACAAAATCTACAAAGAACTTAAAAAGAAACCGAAGAAACTTAAGAAGCGCGAACTAGCTTCCCGCAAGTAATTCTCCAGCCCTTAAGCACGAGCCAGTGATAAACATGAGGCCTTCTGGAAGCAAACGTCACTATTCCCTCACTGTGCCTTGTCACATGACAACGTCTGCAGAGTGCTAAGAGATTAGCCTCTTCATCATTTCCACCAGCTCCTCGAGTTCGAATGTGATCAGGATCAGAAGGGAATGCTCCGCATGATATGCATTGACGAGAGTGAAAGGACCTTAGGAGCGCCGGGTCCTTGATTCGGACGGGTTTCTCCATTGACCTAAACTATACCACAAAGCTACTATTTACGCTGCATGGAGTTAGAAATTCACTGTCGCTTTGACGCGCTTGTGCCTGCAGAAGAGCTAATTCCGCACCCTAAGAATCGAAATATTCACCCACCAGATCAGATAGAACGCTTAGCAAAGCTTCTCAAATATCAAGGCATTCGCGCTCCCATAGTTGTAGACAAGAGAGACAAGAAGACCATAGTCAAAGGTCACGGAACATTAGAAGCCATAAAGCTCACAGGGGAAAAAAGCATTCCCGTTGTCTATCAAAGCTTTAAAGATGATGATCAAGCCTATGCCTTCGTCCAATCAGACAATGCTATTGGAGCGTGGGCTTCTCTCGACTTTCGAGGGATCAATCTTGACTTAGGTGATCTTGGTCCTGACTTTGATCTGGATCTATTGGGACTCAGGAATTTCGAGCTAGAGCCGTTAGACAAGTATGGAGATAAAGATGCCGATGCCATGCCTGAAATTCGGTCCACCAACATTGAGCTCGGTGACCTATACAGTCTTGGGATTCATCGTTTGTTATGTGGCGATTCTACTGATTCAAAAAGTGTTGAAAGGCTAATGAATGGCGAGAAGGCCGATATGGTGTTCACTGACCCGCCGTATGGGATTGATGTTGCTGGACATGATGGCAAGATAGGCCAAGGCAAAAAAGCAATCTCTAAAACTTATGGGGATATCATCGGAGACACCAAGGAATTTGACCCGAGATTCTTGTTGGATTTGCCAGGCGAGAAGTTTATTTTTGGGGGAAACTATTTTGCTCACATATTGCCGCGCTCAACTCATTGGATAGTTTGGAACAAGCACTCAAAAGACGAGCATTCCAGGGCAAACGATTTTTCGGATTGTGAATTGATTTGGACGACGATTAATAGAACGTCCACAGTGCAATATGTACATGGTTGGTCGGGCATGTTTAGAAACGGGCCGAAGAAAGAGGAATATAACAAAGTACATCCGGCCCAAAAGCCAGTTGGTCTAATTTCGGAAATTTTAAATGATTATCCAGCCAATCTAATACTTGACCCGTTCCTCGGCTCCGGCTCCACTCTCATTGCCTGTGAGAAAACCAATCGTAAATGTAGAGGAGCAGAGATTGATCCTATGTATTGTGATGTTATAGTGCGCAGATGGATGAAATTCACAGGGCAGATGGCTTACTTGATAGGCGACGCAAGCAGCGAGCTGAAGAGCGGGCCTGTGCCATTTGTGGAGTTGGATTCTTTGCGGTCAACGACACCTACAAAAGAAAGCAAAAGCCACTATGAATTTGATGGGACCACAGTAGATGTGCGAGACCGCTGGGGAAAAGTTCACGGGACAGAAAGCTGTTAAACTTATCTAGATGCCAACTGAATCAGACCTAGACAGAGATCAAGTTAGAGCTCTAGCAGCTAAGGGTTGGCCCGTTGAGTCAATGGCTGCATTCTTTAAGGTTCACAAGACTACGCTCTATCGCGCTTATGCTACGGAAATTGAAGAAGGAAGAGCCAGAGGCGTTGCAACTGTTCTAGATCTCATGTGGGACAGAGTAATTAATCACAAAAGTGAACGTGTTCTCATCAACTTAGCTGATCGCATTGTGGGTCCTACTCCCAAAGCGCTCACCATTACCACAGAACCAAAGTTTGCTTCTAAGCAGGAAGCCATATTAAAGTTAAGAGAGCTAGCAGATAAGTTAGAAAGCGAACTGGAACTTGAACCAAAGCGTATCGATCAGGGAGTATGAACCAACCGATGAAAGCTTCGTCTATTCCACTTGGTTAAACCACTACAAAACAAATTCTAAACATACGAACCGCATTCCGAAGAATCTCTTCTTCAAAGCGCATCACACGATAATCACGCATCTTCTAAAGAGAACAAAAATTCTTGTGGCTCACCTTCCAGAGGACAAGGACGTGATCATTGGGTACCTCGTCTATGAACCTGAGAGAAATGTTTTTCACTTTCTTTTTGTCAAAGCAGCGTTTAGAAAACTTGGAGTAGAAGCGCCTCTTACATG